>Ga0066903_100001529_pt1 | contig 17053 bp, 13 predicted proteins | sample PanSoiMetaGPlot1_FD_67491 | JGI IMG/M metagenome (GOLD analysis project Ga0066903, IMG submission 67491) | Tropical forest soil microbial communities from Panama analyzed to predict greenhouse gas emissions - Panama Soil - Plot 1 (version 2) | ecosystem: Environmental > Terrestrial > Soil >... | reverse complement strand
GACGCTGGCGGACGGCAAGGGCAATACGCTGACCTATGGCTACGACGGGTTCAAGCGGCGGTTCAAGGTGATCTATCCGGATACCACCGCGGCTGCGCCGGATTTCGACCTGCGCGGCTTCGACGCCAACGGCAACGAGCTGGTGCTGCAGACCCGGTCGGGGGCGCAAATCCGGTCGACCTACGATGCCCTCAACCGCCGCCTCACCAAGGCGCCGGCCGGGCAGGCGACCATCACGTATGGCTACGACTACACGGGGCGGCTCCTCACCGCCCAGGCAAGCACCGATGCCAGCGCCCACCAGATCGCCTACGACACCGCGGGGCGGGCGATCGCGGAAACGTCGCCAACGTTCGGCACCACGACGGCGACGCTCGACCCCAACGGCAATGTCACCTCGCTGGTATGGCCGCCGAGCGCGCCCTACACCGCGAGCTATGCCTACGACCAGCTCGACCGCGTGACCGGCATCTACGAGGGGACGGTGGCGACCGGGGTGCGGATCGCGGGCTTCGGCTACAACGCGCTGTCGCAGCGCACCAGCATGGCCTACGGGGCGGCGACCGCTCCGGTGGCCTCGACCGCACTCTCGTGGACGCAGGCTAGCCAGGTGGCGTCGCTGGCGCATACCTGGAACGGCAGCGCGCTGACGTTGGCCTACAGCTACAACCGGGACCACCAGCGCGCGGCGCTCACGGCGTCCGACGCAACGTTCCTTCCCTCAGGGCTGCCGGCGGCTTCGGCGGCCTACACCACCAATGTGCTCAACCAGTACACAACGGTCGGGACCACGGCCTTCACTTACGACAAGCGCGGCAACCTGACCTCGAGCGGGGTCCTGACCTTCGGCTACGACACCGAGAACCGCTTGGTGTCGGCGACCGAGACCGGGCTGACGGCATCCTACAGCTACGACGCGCTGGGGCGGCGGCGGTGGAAGACCGTCAACGGGGTGACCACCGCGTGGGCGTCGTTCGGGCCGCAGGAGATCGCCGAATACCAGGGGACCAGCACGCTGCTCCTGACGCGGCGCTTCGTCTACGGCCCCGGCCTCGACGAGCCGGTGGCGTCGGTGTCGGCCACGAATGTGCGCAGCTACCACTTCCGCGACGCGCTCGGCTCGGTGATCGCGCTCACCAACGCGGCCGGGCAGCTGACGGAGAAATACGCCTACACGGCCTTCGGGGTGTCGCTGCCGATCGGGGCGAACACGGCGGCCTACCGCTACACTGGGCGGCGGATCGACGGCGAGACCGGGCTCTACTACTACCGGGCGCGCCATTACTCCCCGTCGCAGGGGAGGTTCCTGCAGGCCGACCCGATCGGGCCGGCGGGGGGGATCAACCTGTATGCGTATGTGGGGAATGATCCGGTCAATTTGACCGATCCTAATGGGGAGTGGGTTGGTCCCCTGATCGGTGCCATAGCGGGCGGCGCTGCGGGCTACATTGCTGGCTATAAAGCAACCGGGACCATTACCGGCGGCGTACAAGGGGCCGTGATCGGTGGGATCGCGGGAGCCGTTACCGGCGTGGTCGCGCCCTGGGCCGCTGCTAAGGCCGGCGGTGGCGTCGCAGGAGCGCTGATGTTTACCCTAGTCGGTATCGATGCGGGAGGGCTAGGGGCTGTGGCGACCAACTTGGCTGTTGGCGGTGATAGTCCCGGTTTCGATGTATTTACAGGCGCTGCGATGGGGGCACTTGCACCGTTGCTCAGCGGCGAGATGGTTGTGGTGGGAGCTTTGAGGGGTGCTGGGAGGGGCGCTGGCGAGCTAGCTGAAGCATTCCTTGGCATCAACTCCGGCCTGTTTGGTTTAGGGGGTACGATCATAACCAACTGCACGAGCGGAAAAGGTTGTGGGCCCGACGAACCTGCTCATACGCCTTCCGCCTTGCCGAGCACCAGCGGACCTGCTTCTGCGCCCTCCGCCGTGCCAAGCACCAGCGGACCTGCTTCTGCGCCCTCCGCCGTGCCAAGCACCAGCGGACCTGCTTCTGTGCCCTCCGCCTTGCCAAGCACCAGCACGTTGCCAAGCAAGTAGACACTGAGGGAGAAAATGGTCTCGGAAGCTCGAAGGCGTGCTTGGATTAAGTGCGACGTTGTGAATCGGTTGGGAGACAGCAGCGGCCGGTGAGGCGGCGCGAGCACTGGCAGCGTGTCTTGACGCAGAGTGGCGATGCACTTCCAGCCAACGGCGTCAGCGTTCAAGCTGCCGCCCTGCCGCGGGGTCCATTTGTCACGAATGGCTGGTTTTGACATTCGTCGCCAATGGGTCGACGCCTTACGACGACGGCGGTTTTGGTCGGCGAGACTTCCTTTGAGGACTTATGCAACAGCACACATGACAGTCCGAACATGGTTGATGGGCGGTCGCGTCTGGGCCCTTGAACGTCGCGCGAGCACCATCGTGGTAATAGTAGTCGCGGCGGGCCAGCTACCGGACGCCTTCGTGATAGGAAGGGCGAATGGCCTTTTGGCATTTTTTGAAGGAGCGTTCGATTCCGTCGTCCTTGCATCGCGCTAGGCGTGTCAGCTTCACCTCGAGTATGGAAACGCCAAATGTTGGACCGTGACCGTCCGCCGATTCGCGGCAAGACACTCCGAACTGATTGGACATCGCGACAGGTGCTCTGCGGGCCACGCGAGTTTGGCAGACTTATAGACGACGCGGAGTTTCCAATCTGAGCTTTCCTAAAGAGGTGAATCAAATGGTAGAGCCTGAGAATTTCGCGAAAGAATTCAAGTATAGGCGATTCTTACTCACCCCCTTATACATAGGAGGAATTCTAAGTATACCACTTCTAATTGGGATCGGAGTTTATAGTTTTTTTCTTGAGATAAGAACGTTAGTAATATTTAGCACGATAATGTTATGGATATTTGGCGCTCTATCAGTGTTCGTCGGCGTATTTTTTTTATTTATATTGTTTACGACTCCTATCGAATATTCCAGTATTCTGGTCGATAACGATGGAATTCAAGCATATCAATTTGGTCGCGTTTGGAAATCCCTTAAATGGCTGCAAATAAGAAGAATAGTCAGGGTGAATGAATATGATCCGCCATTCAGATCCTTTGTAAAGCACTACTATATTTCAGACTCTGAAAAACGTCAAAGTTTTCAGTGGCGGAGGCTTTTTGCGAATACAAAATATGGTTCGTTGGTGTTTAGTGATAAAATCGTCGATGTGGGCGATCTGCTAAATATTGTCAGCGAATACGCGAATAGATACAACATTGAAATTTTCTCGGTAGACCGGCCGAAAAACGCTCGAGACGCTATCGAAAGGGAACAAAAGGTTACAAGGCTATGACCCGGCCGGCAACCGAATCGCGGTGACCGATCTCAACGGTAACACCACGGCCTTTGCGTTTGACGCATGCGACGGGTGACGGGTGACGTCGCCGGTGCCCTTCACCCCCACCGTCACGAAATACACCTACGACGCCGACGGCCACATCCTCAGCGTCGCCCGGCGACCGGCAACGCCGCTTCGCCGTGGCTCACGACCACGGCCGTCTACAACGCGGCCGGCAAGCCCGTGACCGTAACGGCCGCCGACGGAACGACCCAGACCACCGCCTACGAGCCGGTCGGCCGGGTTTCGACCACGACCTCGTCGAGCGAGCGGCAGGTGCTCTATACCTACGACCTCGCCTCGCGCATCACGCGGATCACCGACCAGGTCTCCGGCACGCTCGATCCGTCGATCACGGTCAACCGCGGCGCGGTGGTGCGCGAGCAGCGCACCTATTGTCCGGGCAGTCTGCTGGCGACATTGGCGGACGGCAAGAGCAACACGTTGACCTACAAGTACGACGGGTTCAAGCGGCCCAAGCAGGTGATCTATCCGGACGACACCGCGGCGGCGCCGGACTTCAACCTGCGCGGCTTCGATGCCAACGGATGCAGTCGCGTCAATATATTTTCAGATATAAAATGATTGGGCGAAATTCGCGTCTATGATGGGTTCCGCAATGCTCCGCTCAAAGGGGAGACCATCATGACACGACGTTTTCGCGTGCTGGTCGTCGCCGCTATGACTCTTGCCGGCGTGGTGGGCGCCGCAATCATCGCGTCGCGCACCATGGCGCAGGTTCCGCCGACACCCGGGACCGCGACCTATCGTTACGACAGCATCGGCTGGATCGTGCAGGACGTCTATCCCGCCAATTCCGCCGCCTACAATTTCGATGCGGCTGGCAACCGGACGAGCTTCACGATCCAATAATTTAATGTAGAGCGCTTCCGGATCGTGCGGGCGCAGGAGTCGATGCAGCCAATATTGTCATCCCGGACGGCTCGCGTCTGTCGCGAGCCGCTCTGGCGCGCAAGTGCGCGCCGGGATCCATGTATCCCGGCATCAGAAATTAACCGCAAGGCAGGGACACATGGGTCCCGGCGCTCGCGCCTAAAGGGCGCTCGGCCGGGATGACAAGGGATAGGTGGCGGAACAGGTTGGGGCGGCTTGTCCGACCCAGTCGCCATCGTTCAGGCGAGGCCGGCTTCGCGCTCGTCGTGGTGATCTGGGGGCTGGGCCTCATCTCGCTGATTGCTGTCAGCGTGATCACGGCGGAGCGGCATCGGATTCTGGCGGCCGCGAACATGATCGAGAACGCCGGGGCCGAAGCGCTCGCCGAGGCCGGCGTCAATCTCGTTCGGCTCGAGCTCGTCTCGGCCTTCGCGGGCGGGGCGGCGAACAGCTTTCGCTTCGCAACGAACGGCGCGCCGCTCCTGTGCGCCATGCCGCATGGGGCGCTGGCCGCGCTCGCCGTCGAGGACGAAGGCGGCAAGGTCGATCTCAACACGGCATCGCCGAAGCTCCTGTCGGCGCTGCTGCACGGGTTCGGGGCGGGCTTCGATGAGGTCGACCGTCTCGTGGTGGCGATCGCCGAGTTCTCGCACCGCTCGACGGATGCGGTGCTCGACGATGTCGCGTTCGGCGCCTACGCGGCAGACGGACGCGCCTATGGGCCGAAGAAGGCGCCGTTCGAGACCGTGCTGGAGCTCGACCAGGTCATCGGCATGCGCGGCGATCTGTTGCGTGCGGTGCTTCCCTATGTGACGGTTCATTCGCGCAGTTCCGGCGTCGATCCGCGCGTCGCCGCGCCGGCGCTGCTGGCGGCGCTCGCCGGCGAAGAGCCTGCGCGGGTGGCGCAGCTCGCGACCGGCGACCCGGGCGGCCAGGAGACGGGGCGTGGCATTCCGTCGGAGTTTCTCGCGCCGTCGTCGAGCCGCAGCTTTCGCGTGCGCGCGGAGGTGAGCACGCCGGCGGGCGGCGCCTATGCGCAGGAGGCGGTCGTCGAGCTGACTGCCGGCAACCCGCCGGAGGTGTTGCGCGAATGGCGGCGCGGCGAGCGTCGCTTCGATGCGCGCCTCGACTCCGCAGCGAGCCGGCCGAGCGGCGAGTTCCGATTGCCGCCGTGCGCACAGACGCCGTTCTGACCCCCACCCGGCGCGCAAGAGCGCGCCGACCCCCCCTTTGAGGCAGGGCAATCGCATTGTGCCGTGACGAGATGGCCGCCACCTGTCCCGCGCGCGGTGCAGCGCGCCGCCCATCAACTGCTGCGACCTGCGCCAAATCAGCGGCGCGTTGCACCGCAGACGCGGGACCCCGGTCCTCTCGCAGACAACCAACCGGGGTCCCGGGTCTGCAGCGCACCGCAACGCGATTAAGGGCCACGAAAGAAAGGGCTTATCGGCGTTGCGCTGCGCTGCGCCCGGGACACGTTGCCTATCACTCGTCACGTGCGATTTGCTTTGCTTTTTAGGGGAGGTGTGCGTCACATCTCCGACGAGACGCGCAAAGGAATCGGCAGCACAAGGCGACGCGTGCCGCCGTTGCCGGCGAGATCGATCTCGGCCAGGACGAGCAGGGGTGTCCGGTCGCGGCCAAGCCATTGCGACTGCCATTGCGGCGGCTTGCCGAGCTCCAAGGTCCCGAAATATTGCAGCGAGAGGGCGGCGACTCGACGGAACAGGACCACCGGCTCGGCCTCGACCACGAGGCGGGGATTGGCCCGGAACACGGCGGTCGCGAGGACCAAGCTGGCGGGACGGCCGGGCACGGGCGGGCGGTCCTGCCACGACAGGCGGACGCGCATGAGCCCGCCGCGGAAAGCGGTCGCCTCGCTCAAGGTCACGAAGGTGAGGCTGTCCGTCGAGCCCGCGAACACGAGGCGCGCGAGGCGGCTGTCTTCGTCGATCGTGGTCGCCGGCATCGTTCTCGCCAGCAGGGCACGGAGCTGCATGGCGGCAGCGTCGACCTCGCCCGCGGCTTCGCGATCGCGACTGATCGCCCAGGCGCGCCGGGCATAATCGAGTCCGCCCAGAACGAAGCTCGCGATCATGGCGGTAATCGCCAGCGCGACGAGAAGCTCGACGAGGGTGAACCCGGCTTCTCCGCCTCGCCCGTCAGTCCGCTTCATCGGCGCACCGCTCCCGCCAGCTTGAAGGTGACGAGGGACACGGTTGCGCCGCGCTCCGCACCGGCGGTCTGTGACACGGTGACCTCGACCCAGGCGCCCGTAAGCGGGACCTGAGGAATGGTCGATGGCTCGCCGACCCGCAGCCGCCATTCGAAGCCGTTGTCCGTACGGCCCGTGCTCTCGCCGGGAGCGAGCGGCTCGATGATGCCGACCCCGTCGAGCCTGGCCTGCGCGAGCTGCAGCGCCTCGCGCAGGACCTCGGCATGGTGACCGCCGGTGGCCATGCGCGACAGGCCGCCGAACACAACGACGAGGATGAGCGCCAGCATGGCGAAGGCGGCAAGCGTTTCGACCAGCGTGAACCCCGCTTGTTCGCGACGGCGCCGCACGCCTCTGCGGCCAAAGTCTGGTCCCGGGTCCGCAAAGCACCGCAACGCCGCGAGAGCCATTCCCGGTGGAATGGACGCCCGCCCTTGCCGCGTGCGCGGCTCACCTCTCCCCGCTTGCGGGGAGAGAGCCTGCCCCGGACTTGATCCGGGGTCGGATTCCGAGCGGAGCGCGAGCGGAGCGAAGGAATCCGGGTGACGGGGCGCCGCCGCGAGTCTGAGCCTGTGGAATGGCCCCCTCACCCGACTTGCCTCGCGTCGCAAACGCTCCGCTCGCAAGTCGACCTCCCCCCGCGAGCGGGGAGAGGTGGCGCGTGTGGCAGCCTCTGTGTCCACGCTCATCGGCAAGCTTTTGCGGTGAGGTATGAAAGGCGCGACGAACTCGGCATGTTCCCTCCTCCCTTGTGGGGAAGGGTCAGGGAGGGGGTCTCTTCCTGGAAACCGCGGTGCTGGATCATCCTTCAATGAGTCCTAGTACCTCATGTTGGTCCGTCACCGGCGAGATCGAGGCGCGCTTCGCCGGTCAGCCAATTGACCTGAATGCGCGCGCGACGGGCGCCGAGCGTGAGAAAGATGTCTGCCCCGCTCGACGTACCGTCGGGAAAGAACCGCAGCGCGCCGGCGGAGCGCCCGCGCCGCTCCGGTGCAGCAAAGACCATGTCGATGCCGATCTCGGGATCGATATGGGTCGGCAAAACGGCGGACGATGCGAACAGCTTGCGCTCGGCATCGAGGGTGAAGACGACGTCGGCGTTGCGGGCGATCGCGTGGGCGCGGGAGAGACGCAGCGCGCTCGCCAGCACCCGGGCAGCGGCCTCGAGGCGCAGATGGTCGGGCGGACGCCGCAGTATCGGGACGGCAAGCGCCATCAGGAGCGCGACGATCGCCACCACGACGAGCATTTCGAGCAGGCTGAAGCCCGCCGAATCGGGTGAGGCGGGCGATCCATCGACGTCACGCCGTTTCATCGCACCGCCAGCTCGTTGACGGAAAGAAACGCATTCATCACCGTGAAGATCAGCATGCCGACGAGCGCGGCGATCGCGATGGTCAGCGTCGGCGTGAGCAGGGTCATCAGGCGCTCGATGCGCCGCTGGCTCTGCTGCTCCAGGACGGTGGCGATCCGCAGCAGCATCTGGTCGAGCCTTCCGGTTTCCTCCCCGACTGCGACCATCCGCAAGGCGAGCGGCGGAACGCCGGGGCGTCCCGACAGCGCACGGCCGAGGCTTTGGCCGTCGCGGACGGTCTCGAGCGCCGCATCGAGACCGCACGCGATATGACGGTTGCGCACGACCGCACGGGCGGAAGCCAAGGCGGCCAGCATCGGCACGCCGGACCGCAGCAGGGATCCGAGCGTCCTGGCGAAACGGGCAAGATTCTGCTCGGCGCCGAGCGTGCCGGCGAACGGCAGGCGCAGGAGAATGCGATCGGCGGCGAGCCGCAGATCGCGGGATCGCGCCAAGGCCGCGCCGATCGCAAAACCGCCGGCCGCGATCGCGCCGCCAGCCATCATGATCGCCGGCCAGGATTCCTCGGCCCGGACGATGACGGCGATCATCGCCGGCACCGGCCGGCCGCTCTGGGCGAAGATCGGCGCCATGTTGGGAATGAGAAAACCCATGACGATGGCGACCGATGCGACCGCCAAGATGATCAGCACGCACGGATAGATCAGCGCCGACGTGACCTTGCCGGCCAGCTCCTGCCGGCGCTCCAGCAGATCGGCAAGCTCGCCGAAGACCCTGGCCATGTCGCCGCTCGCTTCGCCGGCGCGTGCCATGTTGACATAGTCGTCGTGGAACGCTTCCGGATGGCGCGCCATGGCCTCGGAGAGGTGCGCACCGTCGAGAACGATATCGAGGAGACTCACCACCACAGGCCGCATGCGCCCGCCGGATTGCTCGGCGACGATGCGCAGCGCGTCGTCGATCGCGATGCCCGATTGGGCGAGCGTCGCAAACTCGCGCGTGAACGAGGCAACGTCCCGGCGCGACGGCTTGCGTAACGTAAGCTCGCGTCGCCACCAGGGATCTGCGCCCGGCGCAGCGTCTGCGCGCGTCTCGAACGGCGTGAGGCCGCGCGCCCACAGCGCCTCGTTCGCCTCGTCGAGCGATGCCGCCTCCAGTCGCCCTTCCGCGAGGCCTCCGCTCGCCGTATAGGCGACATACCGATAGCTGTGCGCGCGCTGCGTCATGACGCCATCCGGGTGACGCGCAGGACTTCCTCGATCGTCGTGAGTCCACGACCGACCTTGTCGAGGCCGTCCTCGAACATCGTGGTCATGCCGCTTCGGCGCGCGGCGACTTCGAGATCAGAGTCGGACGCGCCGCTGAGCACCAGCCCGCGCCTGTCCTCGGTCATTACCATCAGCTCCGCGATGGCGATCCGCCCGGAAAAGCCGGTTCCCTGGCAGGCCTCGCACCCGATGGGCGCCAGGACGGTGATCTCGCGGGCCTTCCCGGATCCGGGGATCTCGCGAGCGATGCGCTCCCTCCAGTGGGCGCCGTTGGGATGCGGCGCGGCGCAACGCGCGCACAGGCGCCGCACCAGTCGCTGCGCCAGAATGCCGTTCACCGTCGACGCGAGAAGATAGTTCTCGACGCCCATATCGATCAGCCGAGTGACCGTCGCCGCCGCGCTGTTGGTGTGCAGGGTCGAGAAGACGAGGTGGCCGGTCAGCGAGGCCTGGATGGCGATGCGCGCCGTTTCGAGATCGCGGATCTCGCCGATCATGACGATGTCGGGGTCCTGGCGCAGGATCGAACGCAACGCATGGGGAAAGTCGAGGCCAATGGCGGGATGAACCTGGACCTGGTTGATGCCGGCGATCTGGTACTCGATCGGATCCTCGACGGTGAAGACCTTCACGTTCGGCCGGTTGAGGCGTTTGAGCGCCGCATAGAGGGTCGTGGTCTTGCCGGATCCCGTCGGCCCGGTGACCAGGACGATGCCGTTCGGCTCATCCATCAGCCCCTCGAGCGCGGCGATCCGGTCCGCATCGAAGCCGAGCTTGACGAAATCGAGCTCGACGCGCGTGCGGTCAAGAATGCGCATGACGATGCTTTCGCCATAGGCGGTCGGAATGGTCGAGACCCGGAAATCGATATCGACGCCGCGCGCCGGCACCTTGATGCGTCCATCCTGTGGCATGCGGCGCTCGGCGATGTCGAGCTTCGCCATGATCTTGATGCGCGACGTCACGGCGGCGCGCAGGCCGGATGGCAGGACCTGCGCCTGCCGCAAGTGACCGTCGATCCGATAGCGGACCGCGACGCCGTCGATTCCAGGCTCGACATGAATGTCGGACGATTTCGCCGCCACCGCGTCGGCGATGATCTGGTTGGCGAGGCGGATGACAGGCGCTTCGTTGGCAATGTCGCGCAGCCGCTGAACGTCGGTTTCGCTTGCCTCCTCGGCGCGGGGATCGAGGGGGCCTTGCCGGCCGTTCGGCTGCTCGCCATAGAGGGCCAGCACGGCGCTCGCGAAGTCGGCGGCAGAGATCAGGAGCGGCGAGACATCGCGTCCGGTCAGGTAGACCAGGGCCCGCAGCGGCTCATCGTCGAACGGATCGACCGCGGCCACGGCGAGACGGCCGTCGTCAACGGCGAGCGGCAGAATTTGGCGGCTGCGGATGAATTCCGGGCGGATCTTCTCGGGCAGAACCGGAGCCGGAGGGAGATCGCGCGCCGTCGCAACCGCCAAGCCGAGATGACGGGCAAGCGCGTCCAGAAGGACCGCGTCCGGCACGAGGCCGAGCTTGGCGAGCACATGGTCGAAGCGCTCGCCGGTCGTCGCGGCGGCGCGCCGGGCGCGGTCGAAGCTTGCGGCGTCGAGAATATTTGCGGCAACCAGTGCCCGGCCGAACGCCTCGCAAAAATCATCGCTGGGTTCCGCCGGCCTGGGCGGGTCCGTCGGCGACGCTGGCGGCAGGGCCTTCACGGCTCGACCCGCGCAGCGGTTGGCGTTGCGGCGGCACCGAGATGTGTCCGGATCATGCTTGGCCCGGCAGAGCGATAAATCCGATGTGTCTCTAATATCGACGTGTCTCGAATATAAGGTAACGACGGGATCCGGCTGGATATAAAACCGAATATATTTTCAAATATAGCGGATGGACCGGAATTCCCCGCTCCACAATCCCGCGCGACCCGCGGCGCCCTTGGTGTGCGCCGCCTTGCGCGCCGCGCCGGCCCGCTTGCGAATGATAATCCGCGAAGCTCGGATTTCTCGCCTGTGACATAGCCGCGCCCTATCGACCAAACCACGACCGAAAAACGACGTCGTCACGACGACTCCAGACGCCCAGGGGTTGTATCGCCTATTCGTCTGACGTTTCGAGACAAACCGATCAATCTACCGACCAAAGGAGGCATCAATGAAATCTGCTGTGATCGCCATATCCTGCACTGCACTCGCAATGACGGCCGCTGCGGACACGGCACTCGCGTTCACCGGAAACTGGAACTACTCATGGGGGGTGACCCAAAACAGCACCTTGGACGTCGGGACCGCCAACAACCGAACCTGTTTCCTGTCGGGAATAACAGGCGATATAGCTGTTCCTTTCTCCAGTTCACCGCAATCCGTCTCTCTGACGATCGATCCTAGTAACGAGTACAAGCTATCCGTACAAACATGGGGCCTTCCATTGGCGGCCTACGTGCGATGCGTGAATACCGCTGCCGGCAGAACCCCCGAGGTCACTTGGTCCACCGGACGACCGGCCCAGCAACTTGCCACCATCGATCCCGCGCACCCCAACCGTCGATGCTTCTTGACTGCTGTCGGAGCATGGCGACCGAACGACGCCAACGACAGCGGGTTCAAGGTGTGGACGGACAATGTGCAGGTGATGCCGATCGGCAATGCCTGGTATATCGGAGGTCAGCAGTCAGGCCCGGCGTGGGGCACCGCACGCTGCATCGATGTCAACCAGGACCTTGGCAATTGGAAGTGGGGTTGCGGCGGAACATGCACAGCACAGTTTCCATTAGCCCAAGATCCCGGAGGCGCGACGTGCCTTCTCACAGGTATCGGCGGCGAATTCGACACCGTTGGCTGGACCGACGGCGCATACATCACCTACGACCCTGGCATACTGCAATTTTTCATGAACACGGAGAACGGAAAAACTGGCTGGGCCAATTGTGTAAGGTGAGTTGACTTAGGCCTTCGTAGTAGCGCGCCAGGTTCAGCGTGCAAGGCAACGTGCCGTGGGGGGCTCAGCCCCCCATTCTTTGTGGAGAACCAGTCGGCAGGCGGCGTATACTTTCTGTCATACGTTTGGATGACGTCAGGTTCTATCCGGGTGCGGGTTCGCCTGACCGTGTCATGCGCTCGTTGAACTGAATGAGATCCTCAGGAGTCGAAAGGTCCTCGGGCCTTTGTGCGCTTAGCGAGATGCGCAACGGGTCGGTCGGCTCGAGCGTTCCGGCGATCGTGTCGATCACTTCCGCGGCCCGGCGCCGATGGGCCATCGCTTCGGATCGACGGCCCTGGTGATCGAGCAGGGCCGCGGCGGTTGCGTAGGCTCGCCAAGCCGCCAGTGGCACCTCGGCAAAATTCACGATCTCCAAAGCCTTGTTGATCTCGTCATTTGCCTCGTCCCAGGCCTGCTCAGCCATCGCAATCTGGGCGAGCAGGCGGTGACCGTGGGCGAGATAGGTGCGCTCTGGCGGCTTTGCTGCGATCTCGCAAAGTCGGAGGGATTCCTGCCGAGCCAGCGAGAAATCTTTTAGGCCAATCTGACACTCAGCCATTCCCAAATGAAGAAGGGGGAGGAAATACGAGTCCAGAAGAATGACCTCCATTTCGACGCTCTGCGTGATCTCCGCAAAGCACGCCAAGCCCTCCGTAAATTCTCTATGTCCGACGAGCGCGCGCCCGCGCACGATGCATTCGAAGCAGCGAAGAAACCTACTATCCGGGCCATCGGCGTAGAGCCCACGTGCTTCACCGCATTGACGCAGCGCGCCTTCGAAGTCGCCGGCTTCAGTGCTCAAAATGGCGAAGAGCAGCCAGCGCATGCAGGCCATACGCGCATTCTGGTTCTTGGACCACATAGCTAATGATTTCTCCAACAGACGCCGCTCGTCGCCCCACAGCCCGAGGTTTAAAAGTGCCCAATTCAAAGCACTTTCACACATCGCAAATTGGTAGGCATCGCCAAGCGATTCCGCCCAAGTTATGCCCTCTGCCGCAAGCGTCCGTGCTGCACAGTAGTTCGATCGCGCACGCTCAACGAGCGCGTGCAAGGTCAGGCGCGAATTCCAGACATTGGAATTGTCGCCGTGCTGCGCCACGGCGAGGCCCTCCTCGAGAGTCCTCACGTGGTCATCACGCCACTCTCCCGACAGCAGAGACCACCCAGCGTAATGGCAGCGAGCCATCGCTCGCATGACCCCATCATCGAACGCCAAACTCAAATCTACCGCCTGTCTAGCGCATTCGATGCATTGCTTTCGGTCGAGCCAAACGAAAGTGCGGCTCAAATCGACCAGGCCCTGGATCTGCGACCGACGATCGTCGACGATGCGCGCGATCGCGAGCATCGCCTTGAGGTCTTCGGCCGCGCCTGGCATGTCGCCGACGGAGCGCCGAACCGCTGCCTGCTGGAGCAGCAGTTCGGTGCGCGTTGCCGCTTGCGCCGCATGTGGCAGTCGCTCGGTGAGTTGAAAGGCCCGGCCAAGGTAGCCCAACGCTTCGCTGAAGGCCCATCGCCGGGCCATGTGGTCGGCCGCCAGCTGCAGGCAGGACACCGCCTTCTCATAATTCCGCGCCTGCTCGAAATGCAGCGCAAGCTGCGCGGCAACTTCCCGGCGTTTTTCCCCGTAGGCGGCGCTCAGACGCTCGCCGATGTTGCCGTGATAGCGCGCGCATTGCGCGGGCGCGAGTCGCTGGTAGATCACCGCGACATTCAGCCCATGCATAAACGCATAGCATCCGGCGACGGTGCCGTCGGCCCAGTCCGCGACTCCGGCCGGCTTCAACCATTGCTCGCGCCGCGCCAGCCTTTCGCACGTTTCTTCGACCGCGACGACATCCGCATTCAATGCGGCCGCCACCAGGGCCGCCGAGAATTGCGCCCCGGCGACGCTCGCCGCCTCGATACAGCGCGCATCTTCCGGCTTCAGGGCCTCGAATTGACGCAGCATCAGGTGCTTGAGGCTCTCGGGAATCGAGACATCCACCGGCGTCCCACTCGTGGCCCAGGCCAAACGTCCGTTTTCTTCCCTGATCCCTCGCTCGGCGACCAGATAGTCGACCAGGTTGAGCAGGAACAGCGGATGACCTTCGCTGCGACGGTACACCGCCTGCAGCAGTTCATCGGCGACTTCGTTGCCGCCGAAGCGAAGAGTCAGATATTGCGCGACCTCGGGGGCCGAGAGCGTGTCCAGGCGGATCTCGCTGCAGAGACCCCGCACCCCGAGTTCCTGCCGGACCCGTGCCACAGGGTGCGTGCGCTCAGCGACGTCGAACGGCCGGTAGCTTCCGATCACCAACAGCCGCGCCCGATCCGCACGGCGCGCGAGCAGCGACAAAACGTCGAGCGTCGCGTAATCGCTCCAGTGCAGGTCTTCGATGACAAGCACGATCGGGGTGTCTTGCGTGAGCGCTTCGACAAACTCGCAGAATTCCCGCTGCATGCGCTCCCGGGTCGTGCCGAGCACTTCCCGCTGCAAGGCCTCTTGATCGGCCGGGCCCAGTAGCCCCGCCATGTGCACCAACCATGTCGGCGCGCGCTGGCGCAGCGCCGCGATCAAAGCCGCGCCCTGCGGCGCACGACAGCGCTCGGTCAGTGCTTCCATCAGCGGCAGGTAACCTTCGCCCTCGCCAAAGTATTCGACGCAACGTGCTCGCAAAGCCCCGGCGCCATCTGCACCGATTCGGTTGAGAAACATGTCGATGAGGGCGGTCTTGCCGATGCCAGCTTCCCCGCACAGGAAGGCGACCTGGCGCTCTCCCGACTGCGCGCGCTGCCAATGCCGGTCGAGTTGTTGCAGTGCGGCTTCGCGGCCCACGAACGTGGCCCGGTCCGCCTCTCTTGGGGACACCGCGAGCGCCGCGCCAACTCCGTTCCCCCGGCCTGCACGAATTTCGACGACCTCCCGCACCTCGGCGATGAAGCGGTACCCGCGTCGGGACACCGTCTCGATGTACCGCGGCGCCCGGGCTTGATCCCCCAGCGCCTGGCGTAGGTCGCTGATGTGGTCCTTGAGCACCGATTCGCTGACAAAGCGCTGCTGCCAGACGGCATCGAACAGCTGATCCTTGGTCACCAGCTGCCCAGCGCGGCTGACGAGAAAGCAAAGCAGCTCGAACACCTTGGGAGGGAGGGATAGGGCCTTCCCCTCCAACGTCAGGCTCGCGTTAGCGCGGTCGAGGACGAAGCCGCCGAAGCTCAGCTTCCCGATCCGCGACATAGCCTCCGCCTATCGACCTAAACACGACCGAAAAACGACCGTGTCACGACGACTCCCTGCAACCAAAAGGGTATCTGACGTTACATGGCGAGTCGAGACGATGCTGAGCGGATCATGGATCTGAAAGGTGATGCGAGTGAGCAAAAATCAGCCCGGGCTCTAAGGTTTAGGTTCGACTCGTGTTCGATCGATCAGGATACCTCGCGAAGCAGGAGCACAACATGGCTATCGTCAACGTCTTCGAGACCGGCATCTATTGGGGCGCGATCAACACGACCACAACGTATTCGACCCAGCACAATTTTGCATCACCTGTGAATATCTGGAGTCGGCCGTATCTGCAGACCGTAAGCATGGACGACGGCACGGTGTACGTGAACGTCTCGCAATTCACCGACAACACCGGCAATCATCCCGGCGACTTTCATCCGGGAATATTTGCCTCCAAGTGCACGCAGGTGCAGTTTTCAGCGTTCTTCGAGGACTGCGTCGCGCACTTGATCTTCACCACCGAATTCTTCGGATAGGACGCAGGAGGAAGGACCATGATGACGATCGGAACGGTGCAGGTCGAGCAGGAGAGCGTCGTTATCATCTACGACGTCAGCACCGGGGACATCGCACACCGGCACGATGTCGTCACGATGAAGGGTGCGGTGCATCCCGACCAGAAGACCCGTGAAAAGGATGCTATGAGCCAGTTCAGACAGGCTCAGCCGGGATTTGCTGGAGAGACGGCAGCTCTTCACGTCGACCGGAGCGCGTTCAAACCGAGCACTCTTTATAAGGTGGACCCCCAAAGGCGCTCGATAGTCGAGAACCCCATGCAAAAGCGCCCCGCTCGAATTTCGAAAGCGTGATGACGAATCGAAGAGAAGTCATCACGCTCTAGTGTGGCGGTTCAGAAGCCGCATCATTGTTGGCCGCTAAGTCGGAGATGCGGACTTCTGAACCAAAGCCACACGAGATCAATAAGTTGCTAGTTTCCTTCGATTCCGATCGTTCGCAAACGAGAGTGCCGCAGAATGATGCGAACTTCGGAATCCGGAGACTAGCGCAATGGCCGATCCGCCTCCACCGACCCCGAAACTTTCCACGGCCTGGCCCGACGACGGGCCGATATTGCATTGAAGCGGTGGACCGATCGCGTCTACACCGGCAACCAAGACCGTGGGAAATCTGCCCAGCCTATCGATAAACAGTCTGGACGAAACCACCTATTGCTGCCGGAGGGCGAAGGTCTAAATCTAGGTCAACACCATCCGACCATGGGCGCCGTGGTCCGACGGCAGGAGCACTGGCATGGCAGGCATCCATCACGTCACCGCCATAGCGGGAAAAGCGGCCCGGAATCTCGATTTCTACACGCGAACCCTCGGGCTTCGCCTGGTCAAGAAGACGGTCAATTTCGACGATCCGGGAACCTATCACCTTTATTACGGCGACGAACTGGGCACGCCGGGCACCATCCTGACCTTCTTCCCGTGGGAGCATGCCGCGCCCGGCCGCAACGGCGAGGGGCTTGCGGAAGAAACGGCGTTCCGCGTTCCCTCGGGGTCCATCGGGTACTGGACCCACCGCCTCATCGACAAGGGCGTGCCGCACGATGCGCTCGACAAGCGTTTCGGCGAGCCGGTGCTTTCCTTCACCGATCCCGACGGGATGAGCCTCGCCGTTGTCGGCGTGGCGGGGGCGTCGGCGGAGCCCGCCTGGAGCAACGCCGGTATTCCGGTCGAGCACGCGATCCGCGGCTTTCACGGCGTCACCCTGATGCTCGAGAAAGCCGCGCCAACCGGCGCGATCCTCACCGGCGTT
>Ga0066903_100001528_pt1 | contig 17054 bp, 14 predicted proteins | sample PanSoiMetaGPlot1_FD_67491 | JGI IMG/M metagenome (GOLD analysis project Ga0066903, IMG submission 67491) | Tropical forest soil microbial communities from Panama analyzed to predict greenhouse gas emissions - Panama Soil - Plot 1 (version 2) | ecosystem: Environmental > Terrestrial > Soil >... | reverse complement strand
GCCAAGGCGCGGCGTGAGAACAAGCGCGTCCTCGGCGTGGCCGACTTTGTCCCGCCCAAGCGTTGAGCGCCCGATCTTCTGGATTGTGGCCGGCCCGAACGGGTCCGGAAAAAGCAGCACTTACCAGGGCCTCGATGTCGAAGCATTCGCTCGCTCGGTCTGGATCATCAACCCGGACCTGTTGACCGTCCGCCTTCAGGAGGTGGAGGGGCTGGAGCTTGGAGCTGCGAACCTGCAGGCGGTTCAGCGGATCGAGACCTGGCTCGATGTGTCCATTCGAGCGCATCAATCGGTCGGCGTCGAGACCGTCCTGTCGACGGACAAGTATCGGCGTCTCGTCCTCGCAGCCAAGGCGCTCCAGTTCAAGATTCGCCTGACTTACTTCATCCTCGATTCGCCCAAGCGCAACATCGAACGCGTCCGTCTGCGCGTGAAGAAAGGCGGGCACTCCGTGCCGGAAAACAAGATCATAGAGCGATACGCACGTTCGTTGGATCAGCTGCCGTGGTTCATTGAGCGGGCCGATGAGGCATGGCTGTATGACAATTCCGGCGCGTCGCCCAATCTGATCGGATGGAAGGCGGCAGGGGTCATCACACTGGACCAGAATGCCTTGCCGCAGGTCGTGGCGGCGATTCAGAAGATCAGGACGAAATAGCAAAATGGGTCTCGTTTACGACATCGTATGCCGGTCGAGCCCGTTATCCCGGGGCCGGTGAAATAGCGCTAGAGCCCACTAACGTTGGAGCGGCAATGTCCATCGTATCCAAGCGCGTCCATTCCGCCGATGCCGCGTTTGCGGCAGTGCGGGATTTCTACGTATCGTCGCGCTATGCCGAGCACCGCACCGATCCCGATATCTGCGATTTCACCTTCGGCAATCCGCACGAGATGCCGCTCGACGGGCTGGTGGGCGCGATCCGCCAGCGGGCGGTCCCGCACAACAAGGACTGGTTTGCCTACAAGACCAGCGAGGAGCGGCCGCAGGCCTTTCTCGCCAAGTGTGTGAGTGAGGAGCTTGGGCTTGCCTTCGAGCCCGCCGACATCGCGCTCACGGCCGGTGCGTTCGCGGCGATCATGGTGGCGTTTCGCCTGGTGCTCGATGCCGGCGACGAGGCGGTGTTCTCCGAGCCGGCCTGGTTCTGCTACGAGCCGATGCTGCTCGCCGCAGATGCGGTGCCGCGCAAGGTCGCATTGAAGGGGCCCGACTTCGATCTCGATCTTGCCGCGATCGAAGCAGCGATCACTCCGCGGACCCGGCTGGTCATCGTCAACTCGCCGCACAACCCGACCGGCCGCATCTATGGCCGCGACGTTTTGCAGGCCTTGGCCGACCTGCTCGAGCGTGCGTCGGCGCGCATCGGCCGGCGCATCTTCCTGCTGTCCGACGAGCCCTACCGGCGGCTGCGGTTCGACGGCCGCGGCTTCGTCAGCCCGGCCGCGCTCTATCCCTGGACGCTCATCTCCTACAGCTACGGCAAGGTGCTGCTCGCGCCCGGACAGCGGCTCGGCTACCTGGCGCTGTCGCCGCTGATGCCGCTCGCGGATCGGCAGGCGCTGCGCGACGTCATGTTCTCCGCGCAGATGGCTCTCGGCTGGTGCTTTCCGAACGCCGTCATGCAGTACGCGGTGGCCGATCTCGAGCAGCTGTCGATCGATCAGGCCGCGCTGGCGCGCCGCCGCAACCGGCTGACAGCCGCCTTGACCGATGCCGGTTTCACGGTGCTGCGGCCGGAGGGAACATTCTATCTCTGGAGCAAGTGGCCCGCCGGCGATCCGGAGCGGCACTGGAGCACGCTCGCCGACCGCAAGGTCTTCGTGATGCCGGGGTCGATCATGAATTCGCCCGCCTATCTGCGCATCAGCCTGACGGCGTCCGACCCGATGGTGGAGCGCGCCTTGCCGGCGTTCGCGGCAGTCAGGGGACGCTGAGCCCGAGCCTGGATTTTCTCGCCGTTGAAGGGGCGCTACGGTGTCGTCCGACGGACGCGGAATCTGACAGAGGTCGCAATGGCCAGACGATACGAAAACATCCTGGAAACCGTCGGGCGCACGCCCGTGGTCAAGGTCGCCAAGCTCGCTCCGCCCGGCGTCGAGCTCTTCGTCAAGCTCGAGGCGTTCAATCCGCTCGGCTCGGTCAAGGATCGGCTGGCGCTGGGGGTGATCGAAGCGGCGGAGCGCAGCGGCGAGCTGAAGCCTGGGCAGACCGTGATCGAAGCCACCAGCGGCAATACCGGCATCGGACTCGCCATGGTGTGCGCGCAGAAGGGTTATCCGCTGGTCGTCACGATGGCGGAGAATTTCAGCGTCGAGCGACGCAAGCTCATGCGCTTTCTCGGGGCGAAAGTTGTGCTGACGCCGGCCGCCGAAAAAGGCAGCGGCATGGTGGCCAAGGCTCTTGAACTCGCAAAGACCCACAACTGGTTCCTCTGCCGCCAGTTCGAGAACGAGGCCAACCCGGACTTCCACTCGAAGACCACGGCCGTCGAAATCCTCGAAGACTTCGCGGGTGACCGGCTCGACTACTGGGTCACGGGGATGGGGACAGGCGGCACGCTCAAGGGTGTCGCGCGGGTGCTGAAGAAGGAGCGGCCGCAGACGAAGATCATCGTTTGCGAGCCCGACAACTCGCCGCTCCTGGGCAGCGGCGTCGCGCAGGCGCGCAATGCCGACGGGGCGCCCTCGGAAAGCCATCCATTCTTCCGCCCGCACCTGATGCAGGGCTGGACGCCGGACTTCATTCCGAAGCTCGCCGAGGACGCGGTCAAGGCCGGATGGATCGACGAGGTGCTGCCGATCAAGGGCGGCGATGCGTTGCGCTGCTCGCGCGAGCTCGCGCAAAAGGCGGGTATCTTCACCGGCATTACCGGCGGAGCCACGTTCGCCGGAGCCCTGCAAATCTGCGCGCGCGCCGAGAAGGGCGCGAAAGTCCTGTGCATGTTGCCGGACACCGGCGAACGCTATCTGAGCACGCCGCTGTTTGACGACATCCCGGCCGAAATGACGAGCGAAGAGATCGAGATCGCGCAATCGACGCCGCGCTATCGATTCGACGTCAAGTCTGCCTCGTCAACTCCTGCGAGCCCGGTTGACGAGACGCCGCTCTCGCCGGAAGCGGAGGCCTTCGTGACGGAGGTGACGTCCGATCCGAGCCAGCCGGTCGTCATGTTTGCACTCGAGTGGTGCGAGTTCTGCTGGTCGGTGCGCAAGCTGTTCAAGGCGTTCGACATCCCCTACCGCTCGGTGGATCTCGATTCGGCCGACTACCAGAAGGACAATTGGGGCGGTCAGATCCGCAAGGTGCTCAAAGTGCGCACCAAGTCGCCGACCATTCCGCAGATCTTCGTCGGCAATCAGCACGTCGGCGGATGCACCGAAACATTCGATGCGTTCAATGACGGGCGGCTGCAGAAGCTCATGCGCGACAACGGCGTCAGATTCAAACCGGCCGACAACGTGAACGCCTACTCGTTCCTGCCGAAATGGCTGCATCCGCGATAGCGCTCGCGCGTGTTCGGATCCGCGGGCCAAGCCCGCGCATGGCGAGAGAGAAAGACGCGAGCCTCGAAAGACGCGAGCCTTCAGCCCGCGATCGCGCTCCAGCTCTTCGCCATCTGCTCGGCGCCGCGCAAGGTCACCGCCATGATGGTGTTGGTCGGGTTGACCGAGCCCTCGGTTGGGAACAGTCCGGCGCCGCCGAGATAGAGATTGGCGATCTCGTGGGTCTGGCCGAAGCTGTTGGTCACCGAGTTGTCGGCGCCGGTGCCCATGATGGTGCCGCCGATGAGATGGATCGTTCCGGGCGCGGCGCCGCCGGCCTTCCAGGCCTCCTTCGGGTTCGCCGCCTTCACGATCTCCAGCGCCTCGTCGAGCGAGTTGTTCCAAAGGTCGATGGCGTCCTGGTCGTAGGCGTGGATGATGCGCGCCATTGGCAGGCCGAACGCGTCCTTGTCGCCCGAAAGCTCGACCCGGTTCTCGGCGAGCGGCATCACCTCGCCATAGACGCCGACGCGGGTGAGGCCGCGCACCGCCCGCTTCATGTACGCGTCGAGCGGCTTGCCGAACAGGTCGGGGCGCGAGCCCGCGATGTTGGCATTCGGCTTCATGGCGGCGCCCATCTGGTACCAGGCGCTGCCGAACCCCTTCTTGGGCCGGCGCTTGTCGTAGTGCTCGTACGACATGAACTGATTGGCCGTCGTGCCCATGTGGTTCTGGACGTCCTCGTCGAACAGCGCCCACACGTTGGCGCCGGAGTGGCACATCAGGTATTTGCCGACCAGGTTGTTGCGGTTGGCGAGCCCGTTCGAGTGCTTGTCGGTCTTGGAGTTGAGCAGGAGGCGCGGGGTCTCGGCCGAGTAGGCCGCGATCACCACGGCGCTCGCCGGCTGCACGTGCTGCTCGCGCTTGCCGTCGTAGTACTCGACGCCGGTGGCGCGGTCGCCGGCCGCGTTGGTGAGCACGCGGGTGACATAGCTGAAGGGGCGGAGCTCGGTGCCGCGGGCGCGCGCCTCCTTGAAGTGCGTCCATTGCGGCGTGGCGTGCGCGCCGATCGGGCAGCCGACATGGCACCAGCCGTCGTTGATGCAGGCGGGCCGGCCCCGGTACGCGGTGCTGTTGATGCCGGTCGGCATCGGCGCGAGCGGAATGCCACGCGCCTTGAAGGCGTCGCCGAAGACCTCCCCGTGCCGGAAGGACTTGAGCGGAGGCATCGGATAGTCCTTGGCGATCGGATGCCAGCGCCGCTCCGCCGCGGCGTCGCCGGAGACGCCGACGTCGGCCGCGATGCGGTCGTAGTAGGGCGAGAGATCCTCGTAGGCGATCGGCCAGTCGAGGCCCTTGCCGTAGAGGCTCTTGACCTTGAAGTCGCTCGGCATCAGCCGCGGCATATTGGCGAACCAGTGCAGCATCGAGCCGCCGGTGCCCCAGCCGGCGTTGGAGCCGTGGCCGGGATTGTGCCGGCCGGCGAGCTGGAATTGCGGCGCGTGCTTGATGCGCTTGCCCCAGATTTCCGAGCTCACGAGCTCGTTGTCGTTCCAGTCCGGACCGAACTCGAGCACCACCACCTTCTTGCCGGCGCGCGCCAGCACGTCGGCGAAGATCGAGCCGGCAGGGCCGGCGCCCACGACCACGAGGTCGACTTTTTCCTTGGTTGCCATGTCACCACCTCGCCTTCGGCTCGATATGGGCCATGTAGGGCACGCCGAGGCGCATGAAGCCCTCGACCGTGCCGTAGACGACGTCGACCACGTCGGCGCGGAAGTTGCCGTAGATCGCGGCCTGCGGCGGGCCCTGCCAGCCTTCGTGCTTGCCCTGGCGCATGAGGTTGATGAAGTCGAACTGCTCGGCCTCGCTCAGCGCCGCGAACGGCTTGCCGTGCTTGGCGTTGCAGGCCTTGTCGATCGCGGTCAGCGCGGCGCGGTAGAAATTGACGAACGGCGGCTGCACGTTGGCGATGCGAACGTTCAGCAGCGCCTCATGCGGCGGCACCGAGCATTGCTGATCGACGAAGTTGGCGATGCCGGCCTCGCGCGCGCCTGGGGCGAACGCCTCGCCGACGGCTTCCAGCGCCTTCGCCTCGTCGGCGGTGAGCACCTTGAGCGGAACGCCCTGGGCGCGCGCCTCGCCTGGCGTGAGCATCACCTCGACGCCGCCTACCGTGAACGCGAATGCGCCGGCCGCGGCACCCTTCATAAATGTGCGACGTTTGACGGGATCCATCGGTGTCCTCCCTGACCTGCGCGCTTGATCGGCGCCGGTCTTGTCCTTGATGTTTTTGTGTTGTTCGCCGGATCGAGCCGGCAATGGCGCAAGGCTACACCCAGGCGCACCGGCCCGTCATGCCAATTCTGGCGCGAACGGAATCGGTGCTACTGCTGCACGATCACCTTGGTCCCGACCGCGACGCGGTCGTAGAGGTCGATGACCTCCTCGTTGACCAGCCGGAAGCAGCCCGACGAGACCGCATGTCCGATGGTCTCGGGCGCATTGGTGCCGTGAATGCGGTAGACCGTGGTGCCGAGATAGAGCGCGCGGGCGCCGAGCGGATTGCCGGGGCCGCCCGCCATCCAGCGCGGCAAGTAGGGCTGCCGTTCGATCATCTCCGGCGGCGGCGTCCAGTCCGGCCATTCCTGCTTGCGCGAAATTCGCAGCAGGCCGTTCCACTGGAAACCGTCGCGCCCGACTCCGATGCCGTAGCGCATCGCCCGGTTGTTGGCCTGGACCAGGTAAAGGAAGCGCTCGGGCGTGTGGACGATGATCGTGCCCGGCTCCTCGTTGCTGCGATAGAACACGAGCTGGTGCAGATAGGCCGGGTTGATGGCGGATTCCGCTTCCGGTTTGGGCACGATGCCCGGCTCGGCGTCCTTGATGGTCGGAGTGATATTGCGCAGTTCGAAGGGGGTGGCGAACTGGGCGCGGGCTTCAGCCGACACCAGGCTGGCCGCCACCGCCGCGATCACTGCAAGCTGGACACGCATCGTCGCCATTACCCGGTGCAATCTTGGGTTTGTCAAAGGTGACCGCCCAGCCCGCGCCGGTCTTCACTGCTCGCCGCGGCAGAATTGTGGCGCGCGCACCCGCCGCGTCGCCGATGAGCGCGGACCATGGACAATCGCGCTCGAACGTGTGCAATCCTTGCCCCCTGCAACCCACAACAAGCGGGCCGCCCCAATGATCGACCTCTATTACTGGACTACGCCGAACGGCCACAAGCTCACGATTTTCCTCGAAGAGACCGGGCTCCCCTACAAGATCTTCCCGATCAACATCGGCAAGGGCGAGCAGTTCAAGCGCGAATTCCTGGCGATCTCGCCCAACAATCGCATTCCGGCGATGATCGACCGCGATCCGCCCGGCGGTGGCGCCCCGATCACCGTGTTCGAGTCGGGCGCCATGCTGCTCTATCTCGCCGAAAAGACGAAGCGGTTCATCCCGTCCGACCTGCGCGGCCGCACCGAGACGATCCAGTGGCTGTTCTGGCAGATGGGCAATCTCGGCCCGATGTCGGGCCAGAACAATCACTTCAGCAATTACGCGGTCGACAAGCTTCCCTATGCGATGGACCGCTACCGCAGTGAAGTGAACCGGCTCTACGGCGTGCTCGAGGCGCGGCTCGCCGACCGTCCCTATGTGGCAGGCGACTATTCGATCGCCGACATGGCGAGCTATCCGTGGGCGGCGCTGCACGAGCGTCAACACCAGAAGATCGACGACTTCCCCAACGTCAAGCGCTGGCTCGATGCCATCAAGGCGCGGCCGGCGGTCGAGCGCGCCTACGCCAAGGCCAAGGAGGTCAACCCGAACGCCGGCGGCATCCGCACCGCCGAGGAGCGGGCGATCCTGTTCGGCCAGACCGCGGCGTCGGTGAAGGCGGCAGTGCGCTAGCGGGCGACGGCAAATGAGACTTCCACGTCGCCAATTCCTGCAGCTGGTCGCGGGCGTCGCGGTCGCCCCGGCGATCGCGCGCTCCGCCTTGGCGCAGTCTTATCCAGCGCGGCCGGTGCACCTCGTGGTCGGCTTTGGGGCCGGCACCGGGCTCGACCTCTACGCGCGGCTGATCGGTCAATGGCTGTCGGAGCGGCTCGGCCAGCCGGTCGTCATCGACAATCGGCCGGGCGCCGGGACCAATCTGGCAACCGAGTCGGTGGTCAACGCGGCCCCTGATGGTTACACCCTGCTCATGGTGAGCACCGCGGCCTTCACCAACGCGGCGCTCTACGACAACCTGCGTTTCAATTTCGTGCGTGACATCGCGCCGGTCGCGAGCTTGAGCCGCGGCGCCTTCGTCATGGTCGTCAACCCCTCGTTCCCGGCCAGGACTGTTCCCGAGTTCATCGCCTATGCCAAGGCCAATCCCGGTACGATCAACATGGCGTCGGGCGGCATCGGTACCGCCAACCACGTCGCCGGCGAGATGTTCAAGGCGCTGGCCGGCGTCGACATGGTGCACGTTCCCTACCGCGCCGACGGGGCCGTCATCACCGATCTGCTGGGTGGGCGGGTCCAGGTCTATTTCGTCGCCCTCGCCGGAGCGGCCGAGCTCATCAAGACCGGCAAGCTGCGCCCGCTCGGGGTCACGACCGCGCAACGTTCGGCCGCGTTCCCGGAGGTGCCGGCCATCGGCGAGTCCGTGCCCGGCTACGACGCGAGCCTGCGCAACGGCATCGGCGCGCCGCGCGGTACGCCGAGAGACATCATCGTGACGCTCAATACCGAGATCAACGCCGGTCTCAATGATCCGAACATCAAGGCGAAATTCGCCCAGCTCGGCACCGAGACGGTGCCGCTGACGCCCGAGGAATGGGGGCAGATCATCGTCGAAGAGACCGAGCGGTGGGGCAGGGTGATCCACGCCGCCAACATCAAGGTGGAATAGGAAAGCTTAGGACCTCATGCTGAGGAGCCTGCGCAGCAGGCGTCTCGAAGCATGGCCGCAAGCTCCGTGCCGTCCACTGCCTGTGGCGACAGCGCCGGCGCATCCATGCTTCGAGAGGGTCGCTTCGTGGCCTCCTCAGCATGAGGTTTAAGTTTGTTGCTCGAACAGAAGAAGGCAAAGGAAGTCGCCATGCCCAATCCACATCCGCAGCCGCCGATCCTGTCGCTGGCCGAACGCGACCGCCGCTGGGCGCGCGTGCGCCAACTGATGCGCGAGCGCGGCTTCGACGGCCTCCTCGTGGCAGGCTTCCGTTCGCGCGAGATGTACGAGACCTACATCAGCGACGACTACAACGAGGGATGCGTCGTCTTCCCGCTCGAGGGCGATCCGGTGGTCATCACCTGGGCGCATCTGCGGGTGATGCGCGCGCGCTGGTCGCAGGAGCGCGGCGCCAAGCTGTGGGTCGCCGACTATCGGGTGGCGACGAGCGGCGCCGGCGTCGCCGAGGTCATGCGAGAAAAGCGCCTCGCCGACGGCAAGCTCGGCGTCGTCGGCCTGCGCTCGCAGGCGCCGACCGAGATCTACGGCGCCATCCCGGCGAACTTCTGGGAGGAGCTTACCGCGGCGCTGCCCAAGGCGCAGTGGCAGGACATCTCGGAGGAGTTCAGCCATCTGATGCTGGTCAAGAGCGACGAGGAGATGGCGCAGGTGCGCTACGCCGCACGCGCCGCCGAAGCCGCCTGCCGCGCGGTGGTCGAGGTGACTGCGCCGGGCGTCGGCGAGGAGGTGGTGTTCGCCGAGGCGACGCGCGAGATGCTGCGCCACGGCATCGGGCTGCGCTATCCGATGATCGTGATGAACTCAGGTCCGCACACGCTGTCGTGGGGACCGCCGCGCTGGACCACGAGCGGCGAGGCGCCGCGCATCCTTGCGCGCGGCGACCTGATGCAGGCCGAACTGATGCCGCTCTGCGGCAACCAGGAGGTCCAGGTGCAGATGACGGTCGCGCTCGACCCGCTCGACGACACCAACAAGACATGCGAGCGCGTCGCGCGCGCCTCCTATGAGGCCGGCATCAAGGCGCTCAAGCCCGGCATCGCCTTCGCGGACCTTGTCGCCGCCATGGAGGAGCCGCTCCGGTCGGCCGGCTGCTGGGGCTACACGCCGCTCGTGCACTCGCTCGGCCCGCATTTCCTCGCCGGTCGCACCGAGGTCAACCAGGAGCAGGCCAGGCTCGACGTGCGGTTCGCCGGTGCGAGCGTCATCCGTCAGCGCAAGGCCGTGCTGCAGCCGGGCATGGTGTTCGCGTTCGAGCCGAACGCCTGCATCGGCCACCACCGCGTCAACATCGGCGGCACCGTGATCGTCACCGCGACCGGCTGCGAGGAGCTCAACCAAATCGCGACCACGGTGACGCACAAGCAGTAGCGCCGCGGCGGATTTGCTAAGCTATGCTCGGCGCTCCGCCCGATCGCAGGCGGCGCCAAGCGCGACACGGCACGTCGCGCAATTCGGGAACAGCTCTGGAGACGCCATGAACATCGTCCTGTACTACGCTCCCAACACCTGCGCGCTTGCGCCCTACGTCACGCTCACCGAGGCCAACGCCGCCTTCGAGGTGCGCGCACTCAACTTCCGCAAGGGCCAGAACCGATCGCCGGACTACCTGAAGCTCAATCCCAAGCACAAGGTGCCGCTGCTCATCGTCGACGGCGAGCCCCTGACCGAGAACGTCGCGATCCAGCTCTGGATCAACCGCACCTTCCCGCAGGCGCGTGTGCTGCCGGCCGAGCCCTGGCAGGAGCTCAAGGCAATCTCGATCCTGGCCTGGTGCTCGTCGGGCATCCACCCTTTCCTTTCGCGGATCAACTCGCCGCCGCGGGTCTGCGATCTCGCCGGCGCGGACGACAGCGTCGTGCGGCTGGCGAAGGAGCTCCTCGACGAGAACTACCGGTTCGGCGAGGACATGCTCGCAGGCCGCGAGTTCTTCTTCGACCATTTCACAGCCGCCGACGCCCACTTCTTCTGGTGCATGCGCCGCGGCATGCAGCTCGGCGCCGATCTGGCGAAATTTCCCAACTGCTCGGCGCATTTCGACCGCATCAGGCAGCGCCCGAGCGTGCAGAAACTGTTTGACTACGAGAAGGCGGTGCAGGCGGAGTTCGCCCGGGCGGCGTAACGCGCCGTTCTCTCCGTTCGTCCCCGCGCAGCCGTCGTGTCCACCTCACGCCAGCGCGCTCTTCTGCACGCGGCCGCCGTTCTCCACGAACCAGCGCTCGCTTGTCATCGACTTGCCGGCGAGGCGCTTGGTGGTCCACTCCGCCTGGTAGACGCGCGGGTTGGGCCCGTTCGACACCGACGCGCCGGCGAGCGAGTGGCGCGAGTCCTGGTAGATCACGAGCTGTTTCGGCCCGCCCAGAGCCTTGGCGAACGCCTCGGTGTGCTCGAGTGGGCAGAGCTCGTCGGACTCGCCGCCGAGGATCAGGAACGGCGCTTTGATCTTCCCGGCGAAGCCGTGCCAGTCGATGGTCTTGCGGAATTTTTCGAACTCGGCCTCGTCGGTGATGCCCGACATGAACATGAAGCGCTTCTTGAAGGTCGGCGAGGCCTCGTCGAAGATCGCGCGCCCGCCCGGATCGTAGCAGGTGCCGGTCACCGCGCAGGCCTTGAACGCCGGCTCCTCCGAGATCATCGCCGCCGAGAAGAACGAGCCGAAGCTCGAGCCGGTCGCCGCGATCTTGTCGGCGTCGATCTCGGGCCGCGCGCGCAGCCACTTCACGATCTCCTTGCCGGTCTCGACCCAGCCCTGCACGTCGACGAAGATGCCGCGCACCGGCGCCTCCCAGTAGCCGGGGCCTTCGATCACCAGCACCGCATATTTGCGGTCCATCCAGCCGTCGGCGTAGAGCGCCACGAAGCGTTCCTTGAAGCCATCCATGCCCGGCACGCCGACGATCACCGGTACCTTCTGCCCGGCCTGGTAGCCCGGCGGCAGGTGGAACACGGCCGGCAGCGTCTTGCCGCGATAGGGGATCTCGACCCATTCGATCTTGTGGTCGGCGAGCGCCATGTACTTGGTGTACATCGCCCGCTTCTTCTCGTTGTTGCCGCGCAGGCGCGCCCCGTGCTCCTCGAGCCCCCACATCGCGGTCGCCCAGTAGGCGGCGGCGATGTAATAGTTGTCGCGCGCCGGGATCAGCTCCTCGTTCTTCTCGTGCTTGGCCGCGAGCGCCTCGCGCCGGCGCGCCATCGCCTCGAACGCCGGCACGATGTCGGCATATTTGCGCACGCGCTGGCGCAGCGCCGTCATGTCGCCCTGCACCTCGAGGCCGCAGGCCCGCAGCAGCACGCTGGTGTGACCCTGGTCCCATTCGACGCCGTTCGCCTGGATGATGTTGTCGAGCACCCAGCGCTGCTCCTCGAAGCGCTTCGTCTTCGGCTCGCCGACCGGGAAGCCCTCGGCGGCCCGCGCCAGCCCGGCGCCGGACAATGCCGCCGCGGCGAGCGGCACGGAACGCAGGAACGCACGTCGATGCATGGTGATCTCTCCCTGGCGAGGCGCGGCGCATCGAGCGCGGCGCCGATGTGATTGATCGGTTCAACGCTAGCACAGCCGCTCGGCAGCGCGCAGCCCGCAGGCGCGCGGTGACGTGGGCTCGGATTGCTGGTCGCGGTGTGTCGGTTGAGATTATTGTATTGGGGGCCGAACGATATCGGACTTGTCCTGCGGCTGGTCTGGATTGCACCGCTCACACGGCATGCCTTGCGCCCGACACGGACAGGCGCGCTCGCTCAAGGCCCCACTCCACGGTCGATCCTGATGCGCTTCACACACCCACCCGGTGTCGTCGCATCGCGCGCATCGCGTCAGCATGGCTTTGCCCCCGGGGAAAAACTCTATGAATCGTTTTTCGGAATGAGCGATGCCTCGTCATTGATCAGGGCGATTTCACTTTCGACTTGAATGGCCGCTCGCATCCAATGTGCTGCCATGTCGAGAAGCATCTGCCGACTGCGTTCCTCTCGCGCTTCGTGGGCGCGACGCAGGCAATCGAGCGCGAACTCTCGAAATTCCTTTGGAGACGGCATGAGCGTTTTGCGTCGTTCGCTTCGTCTCGCCGCTGATGAGGTATTCAGCCCAGCAATTGTTTATGCAACCGCTGATTCTGTTTATGGTGGTATCAATGTGCTGAAGAGCGTTCCGACAGTTCACTTTTTCGTCAAACTCTGGCTCATTTGAGCAAAATCTTCCCCGCTGCAAATCCCATCTGATGCAACTGCGCAATACTCAATGGGCATTAATGCATAAGCCGGGATGAGCTCGCCGCATTCGCGCGGCGCGGCGGAGGTGCGCCGGTGCGGCAAGACGACCAGGCGCTAGTCTAGAAGTTGGCGATGAATAGCGCGGCCCGAACCATGGCCCGGGTGGAGCGGCAGAAATCTGAGCGCTTGAGACCTGCGGCGCGAAGAATTCCCGTCACTCCGGCTTGATGCTCTTCTCGTCGATGAACTTGGTCCAGTTCTTGATCTCGTTCTCGAGACGGGTTCGCAACGCCGGGCCGGGCGCGAAGTCGGGGGTGATGTCGAGCTTGGCCAGACGCTCGCGCACGCGCGGGTCAGCCATCACGGCCCCGAGCGCGCTTTCGAGCTTCGCCTTGACGTCGTCGCGCAGTCCCTTCGGGCCGAACACGCCGAACCAGAAGCGCAGCTCGACGTCGGCGGTGCTCACCACGCCCGCCTCCTTCATGGTCGGCACCGCCGGCATGGCCGGCGACCGCGCCAGGCTTGTGACCGCCAACGCTTTGATCTGACCGCCTTCGACCAGGCTCTTGGTCGCCTGCACCGACGTGATCGTCATCGGCACGTGGCCGGCCACAACATCGGCGATGGCCTGGCCGCCGCCCTTATACGGGATGTGAACCGCCTCCATTCCGACCGCGTCCTTGAACACCTCGAAGTTGAGATGCGAGACGCTGCCGATGCCGGCCGACGCGTAGTTCATCTTCTGCGGCACGGTCCGCGAATAGGCGACCAGTTCGGCGACGGTGTTCGCGGGGATCTGGTTCGCCACGATCAGGGCCGACGGCGAGGTCGCGACCGCTGCGACTGCATCGTACTGCCTCAGCGGATCAAAGCTCGACCCCGACTTGCGATAGAGCGCCTGACTGATGCCGAGCGCATTTTCTGCGAGTAGCAGAGTGTGGCCGTCAGGCTCCGCGGCCGCGACATAGTTCCAGGCGAGATAGCCGTTGGCGCCCGGCCGATTTTCCACCACGATGGCCTGGCCAAGCGCTTCCTTGAGATCGTTGGAAATCTGGCGCGCCAGCGTGTCGGTCGCCCCGCCCGGCACAAAGGCGACGACCAGGCGGACCGGACGCGACGGATAGTTTTGCGCGCCGGCCATGCCCGGCAAGACGGCGAGCGCGGCGCCCCCTGCTGCCAGACCCAAGACCTGACGCCGCAGAAGCTTCATGACGTCCTCCCAAGATCGCAAACGCCCCGGCAAGCCCGGTCCCGTGGTAGCGAGATCAGACGCCGCCACACTAAACGGTTTGCCCCGGTCCTGCCGATCTGATTGTACTGACCGATGGCCCCTGGTGGAGCGGCAGAAAGGTATTGCGCCCGAGATTTGCCGGGACGGTCACCGCCGCCGCATGCACCTCCATCAGGTTCTGGTGCCCTGGCGAAGACGGCGCGCACGACGTCATAGACGAGGCTGCGCGGCAGGTCGGCGTGCGCGACGGCGAAGTTGTAGGGTCCAAACGTCTGGTCGGGTGCAGCACGGACGGGGTGGGTCCGGGCCAACACGCGCGCGCGGCGTCAGCTCTGGCAGGACGAGGCGCGCCGCCGCGATATCGGCCGCGGCGATTTACCCTGTGCAGGTAACGGGTTGGGAAATTTGTCGCCTAACTCCATTCGGTTTGGTCATATGGCTCGGCACATTTCGTTTCTCAAATTACTAAGCCAACAAATCGAAAATTGCGCGCGTCGCCGAAACGCGACGCTTACCGCGTCTGAGGACCTGCATTGCCGAAACGTGGAATTGATTGAGACTACATCCGGACATCCGCTGTCTGGGAACACCCTCATGAAGTGGCCCACGACAACTCACGGCCTGTCACCTGCGGAATTGATCGAGCTTGGCATCCTCAGTCTTGCCTTGTCGCTTGCAGTCACTGCCGGATTCATCGCCCTGCTAGGAGCAGCTCATTGATCGCCACGCATTCGGTCCGCTCAAACAACAGCTGCGGCGCGGTCGATCCGGCGCAGGTGGTCGAGTTGATGTAAAAGTCTGCCTTCATCGGCCTTGAAAATGCTCTCGTTGCCCCTGCGATCCTAACGCAACGTTTCTGTTTCATTTTCAGAGGAGTTGCGCGTGCTTAAAAGGTCGAGCGAGAAAGTATGGCTATGCTATCGACTTGCGGCTGAAGCTCACGCGCAGGCACGGCAAGAAAACGACCCCGTTCGCAAGGAGCGGTTCTTCGAGATCGAGCGGCGCTACATCCGAGTGGCGCAAAGCCACGAATTGACTGAATCGTTTACCGATTTTGGCAGGGAAATCCGCAGGTTCAATTGACCGATAGATCGCTGTTCACGCGATTAACGTCATTTGAGATGCAAGTCGTCTGAGATGCAAGTCGTCGCGCTGTTCATCGTCCTGCGGCTCAAGCGGGTCCGGCCGGACCTAGCTCGTGCAGCCGCGAAGATCGAGGAATGAAGCTCATGCGTATCCTTGGCGCCGTGATTGTCGTGATCCCACTCGCATCGCAGGCGGCAGTCGCCGACATCAAACGGCATGCGTCGATCCCGGAACCGTTGCACGGATCGTGGGCGCCGAGCTCCGAGGGGTGCGGGTCAGATGACAAGTCCGTCATTGTCCTGGCAGCCAAGGCTTACACCAGCGCGGAAGCGAAGTGTGCGGTCGACTGGGTCAGTGAGACTGCCGCACCGCGCGGCCCGATCTATTCCGCCCGTTTGCGATGCACCGGCCAGCCGGCTCAGCCGGCATCGATGATCAACCTGATCATCCGGCCCGACGACGCCAAGCAGATTGCGGTCGGCTTGGATTTCGCCAATCTGAAGATCTACCAAAAGTGTCCTGGATGAGCCCCCTTCGCTGCGGCAGATGCCGAGATAAGACGTGCAATCGCGGCGTGCTGGTTTTGCAAACAAGGCTGCGCATCGGCGACCGGCGGCGCCGTGATGCTTGAGCGGTCTTCGCCGCCGCATCGCTTGGCATCGACGAGGGCGGTTGTTTTCCACGGCTATCCTCCTCGGTGTCCATGCCTATTGCACTCGCGTTTTGGTTGTTGGAGGATTGAACCCCCATGAGGCAGGGGGGTGCTGTTATGGGTCCCAGAATCCTAGCTATTTGCGCTGTCCTCATCGCGCTGAGCGCTCCGGCGAAAGCAGAGACGATCCGAAATTTCCAGGTCGGTAGCTGGTTCGCCGGCGCCTACACGAAAAGTGGCACGACCACCTTTTCTCACTGCGCTGCCAGCGCGCGCTATCGCAGCGGGATTTTCGTGCTCTTTTCGGTCAACCGGAGCTACTCTTGGAGCATGGGATTTGCGAATCCCGCCTGGAAGCTGACGAAAGGAAATCGATACAACATCGCTTTTGTCATCGACGACGGCCAACCGATGACGGGCATGGCAACCGCCAATAGCGCAAATTCCGTCGAGGTCGTCCTCGCCGACAGTGAAGCGCTGTTTGCGCAGTTCAAGCGGGGACGCCAGCTTCGTGTTGCCGCCGCAAGCCAAGTGTTCAGCTTTAATCTCGATGGAACGTCGGCGCTGCTGCCGGCCCTGCTGGGCTGTGTTCAGCAAGAGGTTGCGGGGGGTGGGGGAGCGAATCCGTTCGCCAGCGGGGCGGCTCCCTCAACCTCAACCCAATCTAAAGGATCCAGAGCGGATCCTTCATATCAGGCCGAGGCGACCGTGATCCTGGCCAATGTTCTGGCATCGGCCCAGTTGCCCGGGTTCTCGATCGAGCCTGCGGAAGAGGCCGCCAAATTCAAGACGGATGCCCTTTGGACGGCCGCCGACGTGATCGGCATGCTCAAGGTCGCACCCGGGGTTCAATTGAACGATCCGAAGCTTGCATCGGTGCTCATCGGCGGCGCTGCCGAGAACTGCAAGGGAGCTTTTCTGTCCGGCACCCTGCCGGAGACGTCGGGCAAGAAGGGCGTTCGGATGTTCACAAGCTGTGAGGGAGAGAAAGGCCTCATCACGGCTTACTATCTGGCGGTCCAGCGCCCGAAGGGCGGGATCTACCTGTTCACGACAGTGTCCAAAGCCGCGCAGGAGACCGTGAAGCAGGCCGATGAAGGATTGCGCCGCGCGGTGTTCCAAACCATAAAATAGCGTGCCGGCGCTTGTCTCATGCGGCGATGCGCTGCGTGCGATCAGCGATCGGCAATGTCCTGTTTCGACCCGGTGCCCCGTCCAGGGAATAGCGTGTCCTGACTTGCCGTGCGCGTGGATCATCAAGAGCGATTGCACCCTCCTCCCGACCAGCAATAAATTTACAGTCTTATGTGCTGACTGAGGGGCAGTCCTTTGTTTTGCTCTGCCGTCCCGTGGCAGAGGCAAGTGGGATCGTACGGGATCGTGCCGCCAGGCTGCTCTGAGGAGAATCCGATGACGTCGATGTGGCTGGCGGCAGTGTTCTGGCTCGG
>Ga0066903_100001527_pt1 | contig 17054 bp, 13 predicted proteins | sample PanSoiMetaGPlot1_FD_67491 | JGI IMG/M metagenome (GOLD analysis project Ga0066903, IMG submission 67491) | Tropical forest soil microbial communities from Panama analyzed to predict greenhouse gas emissions - Panama Soil - Plot 1 (version 2) | ecosystem: Environmental > Terrestrial > Soil >... | reverse complement strand
AGCCGCGATCGAGGCCGCACACCCTGGGCTGCCAGGTGAGTGGTGCGAGCTGGCGGCCGAACTCCACGAAGCCGCGGGTGAACGCGCGAGAGCCGCGGGGCTGCTGCTCGAGGCCGGCCGCCGCGCCCTCCACCGAGGCGCGCTGACCAGCGCTGCCGCCTCCCTTGACCGGGCAAGGCAGGTGCTCGCGGTAGTGGTGCCAGCACCAGTGCAGATGCTGGCTGACATCGACGAAACCCTCGCCAACGTCTACACGCTCACCGGCAACTGCGATCAGCTGGTGCCAACCGCCGACAGGCTGCTCGCTGCGCTGGAGGAGCTTCACGCCGACAACGCGCGGAAGGCCCTCATCCACCTCACGGTCGCGCGGTCCCTGTCTGAGTGTGATCACGCGGAGATGGCCGCCGACCGGGTCGCGGCCGCCCGGGCACTTGCGGACAGCACCCCCGATTCGTCGCTCTGCGGCTGGGCCGATGCGGTAGCGGCGCGTTGCGCGATGGATTCGTCGGACCCGGACCGCGCGCTTCAGCTAGCTCGCACCGCTCTGGCGAGCGCTGAGGCCACGATGTCAACTGCCGCTGAGACAGAGAGTGCGTGCGGGGCAGAAGCCGCCTGTACGGATGAGACCGCTTGCGCGGCGGACGCCGCCTGCGAGGCGCTTGAGGTCATCGGGCGCCGGGAACGCGTCAGAGATACTGCCGCGGCAAATGCCGCGTTCGAACGGGCCTTCCAGATCGCTACCAGCAACGCACTGCCGGTCAGGCGGATCCGCGCCATGCACGAACTCGGCACGATCGAGATGCTCGAGGAAGCCGAAGCGCACCGGCTGGAAGAAGCCAAGGCTCTTGCCATCGAGTCGGGTGCGGTCTCCACGGCAGCGGTGCTTGACCTGCAACTGGCCAACGCCTGGAGCCTCGGCTCGGATACCGATCGCGCGATTGAGGCAGCTCGGCGCAGCCAGGCCGCCGCACACCGGCTGCAGCTCCGCCGGGTCGAAGCCGCAGCCCTGGCCGTGCAGGCATGCATTCTCGCGGTGCAAGGTGAACGAGAGTACTCAGAATCGCTGGCCGGCCAGGCCGAGCTGATCGCGCCCGACGATCCTTCCGTTCTCATCACGACCTGGGGCGAAGCCCGGGTTACCTCCGCGATTGTCGGCAACGACCTGGCCAGCGCGCTCAGGCTGAGCCGGACGGGCATCAGCCACGGCAGGAACGACCCTCTGACCGCACCGGCGATGGCCTGGGGATACTGGGCGCTGCTTGAGGCCATCGCGTACCACGACGGCACCTCGGCTCTCGACGAGGCCGTCTCGGCAGGCGCCGAGGTCACGTGCTGGAACCGTGGCTTGCTCGCCTACGCCCGAGCGGTGCAGGCAGGCCGGCGCGGCGAAAAGGCTCGGGCCGGCGAACTGGCCGAAGCAGGACGCCAGTACTTCCTCGGGCTTGCCCCCTGGTGGAACCACATCCTGCACCGGCTTGTCGCGACCGCTGCGCTGCATGATGGCTGGGGCGAACCGGTTGCCTGGCTTCGCGACGCGGCCGCGGACCTGGACGATGGCAGATTCGCGCTGGTCGGTTCCGCCTGCAGGGGAATCCTCAGGAAGGCAGGAGAGCGCGTGCCACGGCAGCGCCGTGCCGGTGGCACCAGCATGCCAGCGGAGTTGCGCAGGCTGGGCATCACTAAGCGGGAGCTGGATGTTTTCGTGCTGATCGGCCAGGGCTGCTCCAATGCCGAGATCGGCTCTCGCCTGGTCATCTCCACGAAGACGGTGGAATCTCACGTCACCAGCATCATCATGAAGGCCGGCCTGTCCTGCCGGCGGGAGCTGGTCGCGTTCGCGGCGCGGCCGGCCGCGTGCACCTAACCGGCCAAGGCGACATTCCGCCGCGCGCTGAAGCCCTCTACAATCGGCTGAATGCGGCCGCCGTTCCGCGCCGACCACGTCGGCAGCCTGCTGCGCCCACCTGAGCTGCTTCGCGCGCGAGACGACCTCGCGGCCGGGCGCATTGACGCCGACCAGCTGCGCATCGCCGAAGACGCAGCGATCCGCGAGGTCGTGCGGCGTCAGCAGGATGTGGGGCTGCAGTCGGTGACCGACGGGGAGTTCCGCCGCGAGTCCTGGCATATGGACTTCATTTATCAGCTCGGCGGAGTGCGCCAGGTGCAGGACGACACCATCAGGGTGATGTTCAGGAACGCGCAGAAAAGCTACGAGTGGGCTCCCCCGTCGGCGCACATCGTCGCGCCGGTCACGCTGCCGCGCACGATCTTCGGCGACCATTTCAGCTTCCTTGCCGACACGGCCACGACCGCCCTGCCCAAGCTCACGATGCCGTCGCTGAGCATGGTGCATTACCGCGGCGGGCGCTCGGCGATCGACGAGTCTGTGTATCCGGACCTCGATCAGTTCTGGACCGATCTGGTTGCGGCGTACCAGGAGCAGACGGGGCGCCTGTACGACCTCGGCTGCCGCTACCTGCAGTTCGACGACACAAGCCTCGCGTATATGAACGATCCTGCCCAGCGCGAGCACGTCGCCGAGATCGGCGGTGATCCGCTGCACCAGCATGAGCACTACATCGCCAACATCAACCGCGTGCTGGCGAACCGCCCAGCCGACCTGGCGGTTACCACCCACATGTGCCGCGGCAACAACCAGAGCATGTGGGCCGCCGAGGGCGGCTATGACTTCGTCGCCGAGGCGTTGTTCAGCACGCTGGATGTCGATGGTTTCTTCTGCGAGTGGGACGACGAGCGCTCAGGCGGCTTCGAGCCGCTGCGCTTTGTGCCGGAAGGCAAGCGAGTCGTGCTCGGGCTCGTCACCACCAAGAAAGGCGAGCTGGAGAGCAAGGATTACCTCAAGCGCCGCATCGACGCGGCCGCCAGGTTCGTCGACGGCGACCAGCTGTGCCTGTCGCCGCAATGCGGGTTCTCCTCGACGAAGGAAGGCAACGACCTCACGGACGAGCAGCAGTGGGCCAAGCTCGCGCTGATCGTAGAGACCGCTCAGGAAGTCTGGGACACGTGGTAGCCCGGCGACGGCCATGACCGCTCCGCGGGATGCGGCAGCGGGGAACGACGGCCCTGTCCTGGTCGTCAGCGCGCACGCGGGCGACTTCGTCTGGCGGGCCGGCGGTGCCATGGCACTTGCCGCTTCCCGCGGCGCGGCCGTGACTGTCCTCTGCCTGACGTTCGGCGAGCGCGGCGAGTCCGCCAGGGCCTGGCGCGACGGCATGGAACTCGACGCGATTAAGGAGCTGCGGCGGTCCGAGGCGGCCAAGGCTGCGGAGGTGCTCGGAGCGTCGATCGAGTTCCTCGACGCAGGCGATTATCCGCTCGCCGAATCTGCCGGGCTCGTCGACCAGATCGTGCGCTGCTACCGGCGCATAGAGCCGGCCGTCGTGCTGACGCACGCGCTGGCCGACCCCTACAACCCCGACCACCCGGCCGCCGCGCGGATGGCACTGCAGGCCAGGGTGCTGGCACAGGCAGCCGGGTACGACGCACCCGGTCAGCCGCTCGGCGCGCCGCCGGTCTTCCTGTTTGAGCCGCACCAGCCTGAACAGTGCGATTTCAAGCCGGAGGTCCTGCTCGACATCACCCCGGTATTCGCGATCAAGCGCCGGGCGATGGAAGCCCTCGTGGCCCAGCGGCATATGTGGGACTACTACACCGACCTGGCGAGACGGCGCGGCGTGCAGCTGCGACGCAACGCCGGACCTAACCTGGGATTGCCTCACGACACCATGGCCGAGGCCTACATGCGCGTCTATCCGCAGGTGACGGACGTCCTGCGATGAGGAACGTGGTGGTCACCGGCTGCCCGCGGGCAGACCTGGCCGCGGTGGACGAGCTTGCGTCGCTCGGCGTGGCGACCGTGCACGAGGCAGCTGGCCGGACCGGCTACCTGGGACCCGGTATCCGGCCGGTCTACCTGGGCTCGCGTACCGGTGGCACTGCCGTCACGGCCCTCTGCTGGCCTGGCGACAACCTGATGATCCACGCGGCGGTCGAGCAATGTCAGGAGGGCGACATTCTGGTCGTCACCACGACATCGCCAAGTACGGACGGCTCGTTCGGCGAGCTGCTGGCCACCTCGCTCGGTCGGCGCGGGGTGCGCGGCCTGGTAACGACAGGCGGCGTTCGCGACGTCGCGGAACTGAACGCGATGGGCTTTCCGGTCTTCAGCGCGGCGGTCTCGGCGCAGGGCACGGTCAAGGCCACTCCCGGTGCCGTCAACGTCCCGGTGAGCATCAGCGGCCAGCGGATCTGTCCGGGCGATGCGATCGTGGCCGATGACGATGGCGTCACTGTCGTCGCGCGCACCGAGGTCGCGGCCACCCTTGCAGCGGCGCGGGCACGGCATGAGCTGGAAAGCGCGACCAGGGCGGCGCTGCGCGCCGGTGAACTCGGTCTCGACCGCTACGGGCTTCGCAAGATCCTGGCCGAGCAGGGAGTTGAGTACCTGGACTTCGACTCGTACCAGGAACGGCGATGACCGGGGGCTCCGGCGGAATCCGGTGCACCATGATGCGCGGCGGCACGTCTAAGGGCCTGTATTTCCTCGCAAGCGAGCTGCCGGCGAGCCGGGCCGCGCGGGACGCGATCCTGCTGGCGATCATGGGCAGCGGCCATCCGTTGCAGGTTGACGGCCTCGGCGGCGCGCATCCGCTGGCATCGAAGGTCGCGGTCGTATCGCCGCCATCCAGGACCGACGCCGACATCGATTACCTCTTCCTGCAGCTCGGCGTGCAGGAAGCCACCGTTACCGACCAGCAGAACTGTGGCAACATCCTGGCCGGCGTTGGTCCGTTCGCAGCCGAGCGCGGGCTGATCGCCACCAGTGACCCGTCGACGACGGCCAGGATCCACATGGTCAACTCGGGCAGCGTCGTCACCGCGACCTTTGCCACGCCAGGCGGAGTTCCTGACTACGCCGGCGACACGACGATCGCCGGCGTTCCAGGGAGCGCGGCACCCGTCGTACTGCGGTTCGCCGGTACGGCGGGGTCGACGACGGGCAGGCTGCTGCCGACCGGCCAGGTCAGCGACATCGTCGACGGAATCGAGATCACCTGCGTGGACAATGGCATGCCCGTTGTCATCGCACGTGCCGCAGATCTCGGCATCACCGGGTATGAGACTCATCAGGACCTCGCCCGCAACGACGAACTGGGCGACCGGATTCAGGCGCTGCGCCTGACAGCGGGAAAGCTGATGGGCCTCGGTGACGTTGCTGGCCTGAGCGTCCCGAAGACGACCCTGGTATGCCCGCCGCGCGAGGGCGGCACGATCTGCACGCGGACGTTCATCCCGGTCCGCCCGCACCAGGCCATCGGCGTACTCGGTGCGGTGAGCGTGGCGACGGCGCTGCTGCTGCCGGGCGCGGTGGGAGCAGAGTTCGCCGCGTCGCCTCGCGCGGCCCACCGGTACGACATCGAGCACCCAACCGGGCACCTGGAGGTCGACGTAGATGTCGACGCGAGCGCGAACCCGCCGAACGTGCTGAGTGCGGGGGTGATCAGGACAGCCCGCAAGCTCTTCGAAGGGACCGTCTACCCAGCCCGATAGGACCCGTCATGCCACTGCTGCACGAGGTGGCCCACCTGGGTCACGCCGAATTGCTGACGCCAGAACCAGAGCGCAGCCTGTGGTTCTTCACCGAGGTGCTCGGGCTGACCGAGAACGGCTCGGCGGGCTCGTCGGTCTACCTGAGGACCTGGGACGACTACGAGCATCACAGCCTGAAGCTGACGGCGTCGGCCGCGTCGGGCCTGGCGCGCACAGGGCTGCGCGCCGCCAGCGAGGAAGCGCTGCAGCGCCGGGTCGCCGCGGTCGAGGCGTCCGGGCTCGGGATCGGCTGGCGTGACGGCGACACCGGGATCGGGCCCACGTACCTGTTCCGGGATCCCGACGGTCACGAGATCGAGCTGTACTTCGAGACAGAACGGTTCCGGCCGTCGGCGGAACTGCGGCCGGCGCTGAAGAACCAGGCGCAGGCCTACCCAGGCCGGGGGGTGAGCGTGCGCCGCCTCGACCACGTGAACTTCCTGGCTGCGCAGACCGAGCCCAACGGTCGGTTCATCTGCGACGCCCTCGGCGCCAGGGCCACCGAGCAGATCGTCCTGAACGACGGCACCATCTCGGCCCAGTGGCTGCACTTCGCGCAGAAGTCTTATGACCTGGTGTACACCAACGACTGGACTGGCACCTCGGGGCGGCTGCACCACCTGGCCTTCGCCACCGATACCAGGGAAGACATCCTGCGGGCGGCCGACATATGCCTGGACAGAGGCGTCTTTATCGAGACCGGGCCGCACAAGCATGCGATACAGCAGACCTTCTTCCTCTACGTGTATGAGCCGGGCGGCAACCGGATCGAGCTGTGCAACCCCTGCGCCAGGCTCATCTTCGCGCCCGACTGGGAGACGATCAGCTGGTCGGAGGCCGAGCGCGCCAAGGGACAGGCCTGGGGCCTCGCCACGATCCCGTCCTTCCATACCCACGGCACTCCCCCGGCGCCGTGAGCGGCGAATCCGTGGCGCCCGGCCGCCCTGTGATCGCTGTCCTGGGTCTCGGCGAGGCAGGGTCGGCTATCTCAGCTGACCTCGCGGCTGCAGGTGCCGCAGTACGCGGCTTCGATCCCGTCATTCCTGCGGGGCCGGGCATCACGCAGTGCGACGGCGACGCCGATGCTTGCCGCGGCGCCTCTGTTGTGCTGTCGCTGACCTGCGCGCATGAGGCCGAAGCCGCGCTGACGGCAGCTCTGGCGGGTGTCGGACCCGACGCCATCTACGCCGACCTGAACACGGCATCAGCGGGGTTCAAGGCCCGTCTCGGTGAGCTGGCGGCGACGGCGGGGATCGGGTTCGCTGACGTCGCGATGCTGTCGCCGGTTCCCGGGCTCGGGATCAGGACGCCGATGCTCGCCTCCGGCCCCGCCGCGGCGCAATTCGCCGCCACCCTTGCCGTAGCGGGCGCGACCGTCGAGGTACTCGCCGGCCCGCCAGGCACGGCTGCGGTCCGCAAGCTTGTCAGGAGCGTCTTCTACAAGGGACTCGCGGCCTCTGTCACCGAGGCTCTCAGCGCGGCCAGGTCCGCCGGATGCGAGGACTGGCTCAGGTCAGTGATCGCCGCGGAACTCACCGGCTTCTCCGCCGCTACGCTCGACCGGCTGGAGGACGGCAGCATCCGGCACGCTCGCAGGCGAGCCGATGAGATGGCCGCCGCAGCCGATCTGCTCGGCGAGCTTGGCGTCCCGGCCAGGGTCGCCGGGGCCAGCGAGCAATGGCTGCGCGACCTGATGGCAGCCTCGGCCGGTGCCGGTAAGCCGCACGTACCCGGGACCCCTTCCGGCGTCCAGGAGCTTGATATACCGGGTTCATGACTGAAAGCGTCGCCGGGCAGATGCGATCGGCCGCGAATCTGCTACTGCGGGAAATGGACGACAATCAGCTCCGGCTGGCCTCGCTGCCCTTTGCCGATGAGCCCGCGCGGCGGTGGCTGGAGTACCGCCCGCATGAGCGCCCGGGTGCGTGCCTCGCCCTGATCAGTCCTGCCGGACGTAAGGCTGCGCACCGATTGCTGTCGACGGCGCTCAGCGATCGCGCCTACGCGCAGGCGATGGCCATCGTCGCCCTGGAAGAAGTGCTCGACCGCAAGGAAGGATGGCTGCGAGGCCGGCACAGCGGCGACTACTGGGTCACAGTCTTCGGTCAACCGGGCAGGGACGAGCCCTGGGCTTGGCGGTTCGAAGGACACCACCTCTCGGTCAGCATGACCCTGAATGGCGAGGACGTGTCGCCGGCGCCGGTGTTCTTCGGCGCGAACCCGGCCAGGGTCGGTTACGCCGGCCAGGTCGTGTCCAGGCCGCTCGCGCCCGAAGAGGACGTGGCACTTGCTCTGCTCGACGAGCTCGGGCCAGCCGGCCGGCAGATCGCCGTGGTGGCCGACCAGGCGCCGCCCGACATCAGGACCAGCACCAAGGGCCGGGCCGACGCGGAGCTAGCGCCGCGTGGCATCGCCGCCGGCCAGCTCGGACCTACCGCACGGGCGCTGCTTGAGCAGCTTGTCGCCGTGTACCTGGACCGTCTCAGCAGCGAGCTCGCCGCTGGCCAGGCGGACCGGCTCGGCTCGGGCGACCTGCATTTCGCCTGGGAAGGGGCGCCGCGTCGCGGCACCCGGCATTACTACCGGGTCCAGGGCGATGACCTGCTGATTGAGTACGACAACACCCAAGACGACGGCAATCATGCGCACACGGTGCTGCGCCGCCCCCGCGGCGACTTCGGTGAGGACATACTCGCCGCCCATTACGCGCAGTCACACACGCCTGCCTGAGCCGCCCAGCCCGAGGCGGGTCATTTCGGGGCTGGGGGTCAGGCGGCGCGGACGGTCAGGACGGTCCAGACGCCTAGGCAGATCCGGTCGCCGTCGCGCAGCGGGACGGGAACCCCTGAAGCGACCTGGCTGCCGTTTACCTGCGTCCCGTTGGAAGAGCCCTGATCCAGCAGCAGCCACGTCCCGTCCTGCTGGGCGATGAGGACGGCGTGCAGGTGCGACACGCCGGGGTCGGCCGGCGGGCCGGTCAGGTCGATCTCGGGAGTAATGCCCGTGGATGCGCTGCGCCGGCCGATCCGCATCTCGGTTCCCGACAGCGGAACGCTGCGTTGCGGATAGCCGCCAGGAAAGCTGATCGCCGTCTCATCCAGTACTCCCTCGGCGATGACCTGGTCAAAGTAGCCGCGGTCCGCACTGATCACGGCGGACCAGCAGGGTTTGGCCGGCCTTGGGCCACGCCTGGCAACGACCGGGACTGCTTTCGCGTGCGGGTCCTGCCTGGTGGCGGCGGGCGCCGGAGCTCGCTGGCGGCCCCGTTGCCGGGCCGGCGGGTCAGGAGCGGGCGCCGCGGGCTCGGTGGACATCGGTGCTGTCGGCTGGCCGACGCTCCCCTGCGTCGCCCCGGCCGCGCTGCCAGCATGGATTGTGAGCCGGTCCGGGTCAGCGACCAGGCCAAGGGCCATGGCGAATTCGCGCACGGCCCAGGCGCACGCTTCAGGCGCCAGCATCGTGGCGCCGGCGAACGACGAACTGACCATTGCCGACGCCGTGGCGACGTCCATTCCGGCCGACGTATGGTCGCGCAGCTCCCTCGCGACCTGGTCCTGCGCGGCTGTGACAAGCAGCCTGGCGACCCTCGGCGCATCGGGCAGGAGATCCGCGAGCAAGTTGGCCAGTTCCCGCGGCCTGGAGAGCAACTCTGACCCGTGCTCGGTAACAATCGCACGCAGAGCGAGACTCGCCTGGTCAGCGTGCTCGAAAGGGGTAGCGGCCATTCAGTCCCTCCAGGAGCGGCCGGCACCTACTGTGCTTGAGTACCAGACCACCGCAACCTGGCTGGCCTTTAGGTAAACAACGAATGTCGTGGGGATGAGAGTTAGGAGTACGTCCGATTTCCAGCCCTGCTACCAGGTGTCAGTCTCGTTTACGGGCGACCGCGCAGTAGAGCCATCGCGAGCCTTCCGAGTCAGCGGCTTCCGGGTCCTCACAGCCCCACAGCCCGACCCACGTCACGTCCCGCGAGGCACCGTCGTACGGCGGCACGATCTCCAGCGAGCCGAAGAGTTGCCGCACCTGATCGCGGCTGCGCAGGTAGTTGCCGCCAGCTGACCTGCGGCCGGCCTCGTTCATGGCTTCGACCGCCTGCGGCGGCTTCTGATCGCCTGTCGTGTGCGACAGAGCGAGATAGCTCCCTGCCGAGAGCTGCGAGACATACCGGCCGACGATGCCGACCGGGTCATCGGCGTCGGCGACGAAATGCAGCACCGCGGTCATCATCACGGCGGCCGGCTGGCTGAAGTCGATCAGCGCGCGCACGACGTCACTGTCCAGCACCGTCTCCGGCTGCTTCAGGTCGGCGACAATCACCGCCACGCCGTCGTCTCCGGCCAGCAGACGCTGGCTGTGCAGCCGGACCATGGGGTCGATGTCGACGTACACAACGCGCGCGTCGTGATGCACTTTGCGGACGACCTCGTGCGTGTTCCCGACTGTCGGCAAACCAGAGCCAAGGTCGATGAACTGCCGCACTCCTTGCTCGGCGATCCATTTCGCCGCCCGCTGATGGAAGCCGCGATTGGCGAATGCGGCGTCGACCAGCTCAGGTGCCCTTGACCGCATCAGGTCGGCTGCAGCCCGGTCCGCGTCGAAATTGTTCACGCCACCAAGCAGGTTGTCGTAAATGCGAGCGACAGACGGCTTCGACGCGTCGATGCCGGGTGGAACCTGCTGAGTCTCGGCCATTCAATTGCCTCCGCCTGAATTCTTTTGACGGACATTCTGGCACAGACCGATCAGGCTTACCGGCGACCGTCAGCCGGCGGCGAGCGGAACAACAGCCTCCTGCGTATGCACGATGAAGGTCAGCGCCTGGATGAAGTAAAGGTGCACGCTCTCGGCGTCGTGCGACTGGTAGCCGATCGACAGGTCCTGCGCCAGGTACATCTCGAAGTCCCCGCCGCGGGTTGACAGCACGAACGCGCCGTCGATCGCGGGCGCCCAGATGATCTGCCCGCCGATGAGCCTGCTGAGGTGCTCCTTGACCGGGTAGCCGTGGTCGGAGGTCTCGCTCACCGCGGTGTACGCATCCGCGCTCAGCAGCAGAGCGTACGGGCCGCCCACGCCCGCGAGCCGCAGCCCGGTAAGCGCCTCGCTGATCGTGTCCGGGTACTGCCTGGCGTCCGAGGGAAGAGTCAGCGCGGGGTTGGAAGCGGCCTGGCGGATCCCGGCGATGCCGCCGGCCTGATAACCCTCGAATACTGCCCGGTCTTCGGCGAACGCCATCGCGCGGGCCGCGTCCTTGACCGGTTGCCAGTCAGGGTCCTGAGCGCCGCGCTCGACGTCATCGACGTCGCGCCGCTTAACGGCGAACGGGACGCGAAGCTCGATCACCGGCTGAGCCGTCCGCGACCACGCGAGAACTCCGGGCGCCGGTGAGGCGATGTCGCTGAGGTGACCGGTCCCCACCGCCGCCAGCGCGTCGTCATCGGGACCCTGCACCTCCGCTACCCTGCGCCCGGCCAGGTGCAAGGTGAAGGTGCGCTTGGCCTCCTCCTCGATGCTGGCCCAAGCGGCCGCCGAGACCGGGGCGAGCTCACGATGCAGGTTGTTCATAGCTGAGCGCTCCTTTGCAGGCTGCCAATGCCCAGTGAGCCGTCCTGCTGGCTGGCCGCCTGCTGGTTGCCAGCCGCACCGGGCGGATCGGGCAGATCGTCGAGGAATCCAGCCGACGGCACGAAGAACAGGCCTCCGGTCACGGCCGTGGAGAAGTCCAGGATCCGGTCGTAGGTGCCCGGCGGCTTGCCAATAAACATGTTGACGAGCATCTGCTCGGTCACCGAAGGCGTGGCAGCGTAGGCGATGTAGTAGGTACCGAACTCGCCACGGCCAGGCGCGCCGAACGGCATGTTGGCCCGCAGGATCTGCCGCTGGGTTCCGTCCGCCTCGATGATCGTATTCAGCGCCACGTGCGAGTTCGCTGGCTTGACGTCGTCCGGCATCTCGATGTCCGACAGCTTGCTGCGGCCGATGACCTTCTCCTGCTCCTCGACCGGAAGCGCGTTCCAAGCCGGAATATCGTGCAGGTACTTCTGCACGATGACGTAACTGCCGCCGGCGAAGTCCCGGTCCTCGCCGCCAATTACCGCTGCGTCCGCAGCAGCGCTCCCTGACGGGTTCTCCGTCCCGTCGACAAAGCCGATCAGGTCACGCTCGTCGAAGTACCGGAATCCCTGGACCTCATCGCAAACCGTGACCGAGCCAGTCAGCCTTGCCATGACCTGAGCCGCGAACTCGAAACAGAGATCCAGCCGGCTGGCCCTGATGTGGAACAGCAGATCGCCAGGCGTGGCGACCGCGCCGTGCGGGTTACCTGACAGGGCGCGGAACGGGTGCAGCTCGGCCGGCCTCGGGCCGGAGAAGAGCCGGTCCCATGCCAGCGAGCCGATCCCGACGACGCAGGCCAGCTTCCCTTCCGGAATCCGGAATCCGACCGACCGCTGCAGCGCGGTGAAGTCATCGAGCAAATCGTAAACAGCCGGCTCGCCGCCATGGTTCACGGTCACCACGAGGAACATGGCCGCCGCGGTGAGCGGGGAAAGCACGGGCTGAGGTGTGTCGTCGCGGGCCGGCCTGGCATCAGTCAGGCCGGTGATGTCGGGCGAAGCCGACACGTCAGCGGGCGCGGCTGTACCAGACGACGCCGGCACGTCTGGCGGTCCTGCCACCGTCATCGTCTGGCGTCCTCCCCTCCGCCGGATGTACCGCCCACGACGCTTCGGCCAAGTTTTCCATAGCACCCCTGCGTCGGGATGCAGCAGCACGGCCGCACCGCTCGAGTAATAAATTGCGGCGCCGAGCGGGACGGCGAAGATGAACCTCATGACGGCAGAAACTGGGTCCTCGGTCGGCGGCCTGCTTGAAGCGGTCAGGTCCGGTCAGTCGTCAGTTACCGACGTCGTGAGCGCCGGCCTCGCAGCGCTGCACGCGGTACACGAGCAAACCCGGGCGATCGCGGCGTTCGGTGACGAACGGGCGTTGGCCGACGCGCACCGCCTGGACGAGGCGTTCGCCGCAGGCGGCGTGACCGGCCCGCTGCATGGATTGCCCGTGACGATCAAGGACTGGATCGACGTCGTGGGCTTTCCGTGTGCCGGCGATACCGGCGAGATCGATCGATGGCCCAAGCAGGACGCAACGGTCGTGGCAAGGCTGCGCCGCGCCGGAGCCGTCGTGCTCGCCAAGACACATGCCTGGGGACCCTCCTCAGCGCATGCACGAGTCCTGCACCCTGCAGATCCTGGCCGGACGCCGGGCGGCTCGAGTACCGGAGAGGCAGTGGTGGTGGCCGCGGGAGCGTCCGTTCTCGGCCTCGGCAGTGATTCAGGCGGCAGCATCAGGCTGCCTGCCGCGTGGTGCGGCATCCTCGGGCTGAAGCCAACTGCGGGGCGGGTGCCAGGAACTGGCCATTTCCCTCGGGTCGGGCCGCTTAATGACGGCCGCACCCAGATCGGCCCGCTTGCCCGCAATGTCGCAGACCTCGAGCGCGTGCTCGCCGTCATCGCAGGACCTGACTGGCGCGACGCTGGCGTTCCACCGGTGCCGTTGCAGCGCTCGGCCGATGCCGTACTCGACGGCGCGAGCTTCGCGGTGCTAACCGGCGAGGAGCCTTGGTGGCCGGACGCCCACCAGACCGCGGCGCTCGAGCGCGCCGCCGCCGCGCTCACCGATGCGGGCATGACCAGGACCGACTGGCAGATTCCATGGCTAACCGAGGGTAACGACATAACCAGGCGATACTGGGCTCGCACCGATCTGTCCGGCGAGGAGGCGGATCGCCAGCTATGGGACTGGGACCGGTACCGGCACCGGTACCTGCGCGCGGCGGAGACCATTGACTTCCTGCTGACGCCGACCTGCCTGGAACCTGCGCCAGAACACCGCGACGTGCGCGGAAGGGACTTTATCTTCACCCTGCCGGCCAGCCTGACCGGATCGCCGGCTATCACCGTTCCGGCTGGCCTTGACGCCCGCGGCCTGCCACTCGCAGTTCAGCTGATCGGCCGCCCGTGGGAAGACCACAGGGTCCTCGCCGCCGCGAAACTGCTGGCAGCCTGAAGCTTGCTGGCCAGCTGAGCAGCCGGCGCAATCGCTTCCTGGAGCCGGCGGGTCGCGTCCAGGTGATCACCGGTCCAGACGATGCGGACCGCGGTAGCGGCCGCCTCGCTGTCACCGGCGTCGAGGTCGTTGCGGACGGCCTCGACCAGCCTCCCGTCGGCCGCCTGATCGTAGGTCAGCGGCTCGTCTGGTCGCTGGCCATCTGTCAGGCTGGCCGCGAGATCGTCGTACCAGTTCCGCACCCTGGACAGGGACTGCAGTATCTCGCCGCGCGCAGCTGACCTGTCAGCTGCCTCGCCAGGGTCGCCGCGCCAGAGGTCGACCACCGCACCGGCCGCGAGCCTGACCCCGGACGCGCCCATGACCAGGCTGGTCACGTCAGCCAGCGTCATCGGCTTCGGCCCATGTTCAGCCAGGTACGCGCGGAAAGCATCGTCCAGCCGCCGGTCGGCCGCCGCGGCCCTGCTGGCTTGCCCGGTTGGCGCCGCAGGCCGCGGTCCCTGGCTCGTGCAGCGCAAGATCCCGTACTCCACTGCCCCGGCCAGGTAGGCGGCACTTCCGGCATAGGCGTCCGCAAGCGCACGCCTGAGCACCGCGCTCGCGCCACGCGGCCAGAACAGCAGTCCGACGACGATGCTCACCGCGCAGCCAAGGCCGATGTCCTCGAGGCGCACCAGCCCCACCTGCCAGCCGGCCGGTTGAATCAGGTTGAACAAGATCACCAGCGTGAGCGTGAAGGCGGCCTGGCCAGCCGCGAAGGAGATGGCCGCGGGCGCGACGCCGGCCAGCAGGATGGCGACCGGAAGCAAGATCCACAGCGCGACGTCGTTGGTGCCGATCCCTTCGATAATGCCCGCGCCGATCAGCAGGCCGACGACCGTTCCGGCGAGCGCGCGGAGCGCGTCCTGCCCGGTGCTGAGCGCGTTAGACCGCAGCACCGACAGCGTGCCGAGGACGACCCAGAACGAATGCTGCACACCGGTGAGCCTGGCCACCAGCACTGCCAGGCCCAGCCCGGCCGCCCCCCGGACACTGTTACGCAGCCACACCGAATGCGGCTCAACGTGCGCAGCCGCTCTCTCCTCGGCGGCAGACAGCGACCCCGGCAGGCCCTCAGGCTGACGGCCCAGCATGCGCTGCAGCCAGCTCCGGCGCTCAGCCGCCGCGGTCAAGGCGATGGTCCGCCCGATCATCGTGACCGCGTAACCGAGCTCCTGAGCACGGAATGCCGGGTCCAGAGCGCTGACGAGCTTGCTCACGTGGGCGCCAGGCTCGGTCGGGTTCGCCATGCTGACCGCCGGCTCGGATGTCCCTGCCGCGGACCGGGCAGGTAGTTCGGCGGCCGCATGGTCCTCGAGGTCGGTCAGCGCACCATTCAGCGAGGACATCGCGGCCTGCAGCTCGTCTCCGCGACCTCCGGTGAGCTTGAGCAGTTCGGCGCCGCGATCGAGCACGGCGGCGGCGGCCACCTTGACTGCGTGCAAGGGCCGGCTGCCGCCTCCCGGCTTCGCGGGCACCGGCGCATGACGTGACTTCTTCATGATCAGGTTCAGCCAGCCGAGCTCCGCCACGAGCCGGGTTACGGTTCGCCCGGATGTCCGTAGCCCGCCCGGCCGGTACGGCGTGGCCAGAAACGTGCGCTGCAGCGCGTCGATGGCCTCCCGTGCGTGGTCGACGGCGTGGTCGCGGTCGGCGCCGAAGTCCTTGCTCCCGCCGCTGAGCACGAATGCGAGGTCGGCCCTGATCTGCGCGGCCAGCGCCTCGCACGCGGTGATGGCCGCCGGACGCAGCCGATCCCTTGCTGGAGTCGGCCAGAGCACCGCGACAGCGACCAGGCCGCAGATGCCCGCGAGCCCCCAGCCAGCTAGCCGGTCTGGCACCGCCGACACCGGAGCGGGCACCGACACCGGCAGTATGAATGCCAGCAGCAAGGCAGTTGAGGCTGCTGCAAACGTGGAGCTCACCACGCCTGCGAACAGCACCCCGAAACCGACCACCACCATCGACAGCGCGCCTACCCAGGCGGACACTGATGCGGCCGTGCCTATGCAGATGAGCACGGCACCAACGAGCGCAAGCGCGACCTGAGCCTGGAGCCGCTGCACAAGAGGACCGCTGAAGTCGACAAGCAACAGCATCGCGAACGAACCGAACGCGCCGAACGTGGCGACATCGGCGTTGCCGATGACCTTGTCGCCCAGCGCGAATACGCCGGGCATCACGATCGCGGCCCGGGCAGCCCGCCGCAGCGCGATGTAGTCGGGATCGCGCCGGCCCAGCCACTCCCGCAGATGCATAACCCTCCGTAAGCCCCCTGTCTGCATGATTGTCTCAGCCGGTGCTCGGGCAGCCGAAGACCGCGGATACCCGGTGACGAACGGGGTAGCCTGGGCGGGATGTCCCTATCGCTCAATGCCGAGGTTCTCGCTTCCCGCTACCGGCTGGATGAGCTGATCGCCTCGGGCGGCATGGGTTCGGTATGGCGCGCCGTGGACTTGGTTCTGGACCGTCCGGTGGCGGTGAAGCTGCTGCGCGACGAGCTCGCCCAGCATCCCGATACGATCGCCCGCTTCCGTGCGGAAGCTCGCCATGCCGCAGGGCTGTCGCATCCGGCGATCGCCCAGGTCTACGACTTCGGTGAAGCCAGCGGGGACAAGCCAGCGTTCATCGTGATGGAGCTGATCGACGGTCCGCCCCTGACCGCTCTGATAGCTGACGGGGCACTGCCGCCAGACCGGGTGCTAGACATCCTCGCCCAGGTTGCCGGCGGCCTCGCGGTCGCTCACGCGGCGGGGGTCGTTCATCGCGACATCAAGCCGGGCAACATCCTGATTGACCGCGCCGGCCTGGTGAAGATCACCGACTTCGGAGTTGCATACGCTGCCGGATCAGTGCCATTGACCAGGACAGGGACGCTGCTCGGCACCCCGGCGTATCTGGCACCCGAGCGCGTCGCGGGAAAGGCTGCAGGACCCGCGAGCGACCTGTATTCGCTCGGCATGGTCGCCTATGAAAGCCTGACCGGCCAGGTTCCGTTCACCGGAACGGCCATGGAAATCGCGCTTGCGCACCGCCTGCAGTCGCTGCCTCCGCTGCCTGCCGCGGTCCCGCCCGAGCTAAGCAAGCTGATCGCGGACCTGACTGCGCGCGACCCTGCGCGCCGGCCGGCTAACGCCGGCGATGTGGCCGCGCGCGCGGGCGCGTTGCGCGATGCGCTGCGCACCGGCGCGATCGGGCCGGCCGGCGGCAGTCCCGATCTCGCTGCCAGTTCCTTCGTTGGCGGTGGCGCGGCCGCACCGGACGCGACGACCGAGTTCTCGGCGACTGCCGCCTGGCAGCTGGCGGCGCCCGACCACTATGGTCAGGGGGCGTGGCCCGCG
>Ga0066903_100001526_pt1 | contig 17062 bp, 17 predicted proteins | sample PanSoiMetaGPlot1_FD_67491 | JGI IMG/M metagenome (GOLD analysis project Ga0066903, IMG submission 67491) | Tropical forest soil microbial communities from Panama analyzed to predict greenhouse gas emissions - Panama Soil - Plot 1 (version 2) | ecosystem: Environmental > Terrestrial > Soil >... | reverse complement strand
TCGGTGCCGACCCCGTTCGGGGCGACGGGCAACACCGTGCAGGCCACCATCACCGGTCTGGTCAACGCCGGCACCGTGCCGGCGGCGCGGCTCGACGACGCGGTCCGCCGGATCCTCGCCGTCAAGTGCGAGATGGGGCTCTTCGACACGAACGGCGTGATCGACACGGCGGCGACCGCCCGCGTCGGGTCGGCGGATCACCGGATGCTGGCGCGCCAGGCGGTGCAGAAGTCGCTGGTCGTGCTCAAGAACAACAACAACCTGCTGCCGCTGTCGAAGAGCGCGGTGGTGGCGCTGGCCGGTAACAGCGCCGCCGACGTCGGCAACCAGTGCGGTGGCTGGACGATCACCTGGCAAGGCCAGTCCACCACCGATGACCCGGCGACGACGAAGATCCCGGGCGCGACCAGCGTCCGGCAGGCGATGATCGCCGAGGTCGGCGCGTCGAAGGTGGTCTACTCGGCGAACGGAGCCACCACGACGGGTGCGACGGTCGGCGTAGCGGTCATCGGCGAGACGCCCTACGCCGAGGGAATGGGGGACCGGACCGACCTGACGCTGACGAGCGCGCTGGTGGCGCCGGTGATGGCGCTGAAGAACGCGGGGCTGCCCGTGGTGGTCGTGCTGATGGCGGGGCGGCCGATGATCATCGACCCGATCATGCAGTACGCCGACGCGATCGTGATGGCATGGCTGCCGGGCAGCGAGGGCGCGGGCGTCACCGACATCCTTTACGGTGACGTGAAGCCGACGGGCAAGCTGCCCATGAGCTGGCCGAAGACGATGCAGGAGATCCCGATCAACCAGGGCGACGCGACGTACGATCCGCTGTACGCCTACGGTTACGGGCTGACGTATTGATGATGAGGCGATGAAGGCGCGGGCGATCGCGGCGTTGATGTTCATTGCGGCGGTGGGCGCCGGCTGCCCGAGCCGCGACCTGCCGCCGCCCACGGAGCGCGAGGAGCCGAAGAAGGAAGACGCGCCCTTCTGCGGCAAGGTGTTCAAGGACCCGAAGGTGCGCGGCGGCGCGCAGTGCTGCGTGCAACCGACGGCGGGCCTGCTGAAGAGCGCCGACGTTGTCGCCGCCTGCGGGGCCGCGGCGGCGACCTACCTGGGCGAGACGCGCGACGGCGCGGCCTGCCGGCTGCACTTCCAGGTCGCGGGTGCCGAACCTGCGCAGAGCTTCGCGATGGTCAGCCATCCGGTCATCCCGACCGGCGCCCCCGCGCCGATGGCGCCCGACCCGCTGCTGCCCTGGAAGTGGAAGAAGATCGCCCTCCGCGACGCCCTCGGTTACGAAGCGGTCGGCGCGTCCGACGAGCCGGGCTTGCTCGAGAAGAAGACCGTGCTCTGGGCCGGCCGCGGCCGCCGCATCGTCGGCCTGCACGTATCGAAGCAGCTCTGCACGTCCGCGCAGGCCGAGGCGCTGCTCCAAAAAGTCATCGACGCCGTCCCCTGAAAAGGGCCTCGGGCCTCGGGCCTCAAGAAGATCGCCGTCGTCCCCTGATTCCCTCGCCCCGCGAAGCGGGGAGAGGGTTAGGGAGAGGGGCCTCCGTTTTCTCGTAGCTCCCGCGGATCGTCGCCGCCAGCTTGCGCAGCGCCGGCCCTAGCGGCGAGCTCGGTCGCCACACCACCGCCAGGGTCCGGAACGCGCGCTCGTCGGCGAGCGGCCTGACCGCGAGACCCGCGCGCCGCCCCTCCGTCGCGATCGCCATGCGCGGCAGCAGCGTGATCCCTGCGCCGGCCGACACCATCTGGGCCAGCGTCGGCAGGCTGGTGGCGCGGAAGGCGAGCTCCTCGGCGCGCGCGCCGCCGCAGACGGCCAGCGCCTGATCGCGCAGGCAGTGGCCGTCGTCGAGCAGCAGCAGGGGCGCACCGCGCAGATCGCCGAGACGCGCGGGTCGGGTCGGCTTCGCGAGCGGATGGCTGCGCGGCGTCGCCAGGACGAAGCGATCGCGGCCGATCACCTCGCGCTGCAGCGGGCCGCCCAGGTCGGCCTCCAGCGCGAGCAACGCGGCGTCGAGCCGGCCGGCGTGCAGCTCGCGCGCGAGCGGCTCCGTCTTGTCTTCAAGCCACCGGACGGTCAGGCGGGGATGGGCGCGGCGAATGGCGGATGCGGCCGCGGGCAAGAGATAGGGCGACACCGTCGGGATGACGCCGATGGCGAGCGTTCCGGCCAGCGGATCGCCGGAGCGGCGGGCGGCGTCGATCAGATCGTCGGCGTCGACCAGCACGCGGCGCGCGCGTTCGATCAGGCCCTCGCCGGCTGGCGTCGGCAGGACGCGGCGGCGGTCGCGCTCGAACAGCCGCACCCCGAGCGCGCCCTCCAGCTGGGCGAGCTGGGCGCTCAGCGACGGCTGGGAGACGCCGCAGCGCTCGGCCGCGCGGCGGAAGCTGCGCGTGTCGGCGACGGCGACGGCGTACTGGAGCTGGCGCAGGGAGGCCGGGTGGGGCGCGACGGTCATGATAGGTAAAAACTATGACACAGATAAACAAGATGTCTTGGAGCTATCAGCGGCCGAGGCCCATCTTCAGGGTCGAAAGGAGATTCGAAATGCTGACCATCGGAGATCGATTTCCCGCCTTCAAGCTGAAGGCGGTCGTGAGCCTGGAGACGGACCGGGAGTTCGCGGAGGTTTCGAGCGCGGACCATCCCGGCCGCTGGAAGGTGGTGTTCTTCTGGCCCAAGGACTTCACCTTCGTCTGTCCGACGGAGATCGCCGGTTTCGGCGAGCGCAACCGCGACTTCGAGGAGCGGGACGCCCGCGTGCTGGGCGTCAGCACGGACAACGAGTACGTGCACCTCGCCTGGCGGCAGAGCCACCCGCGACTCAAGCAGCTGCCGTTCCCGATGGTGTCCGACATCAAGCACGAGCTGGTGCGCGCGCTCGGGATCGAGCACCCGGCCGAGGGCGTCGCCATGCGCGCGACCTACATCGTCGATCCGGAAGGCGTGATCCGCTTCGTCTCGGTCACCGACCTGGACGTCGGGCGGAACGTCGCCGAGGTCTTGCGCGTGCTCGACGCCCTGCAGACGGGCGAGCTGACCGCCTGCAACTGGCAAAAAGGCGAGGCGACCCTGACGGGCAGAGCCCGCGCGGCCTGATAAACTTCGCCCGCCATGTGCGCGCGCGTCACCCTGACGATCGAGGACATCGACGAGCTGGCGGAGATGCTGGAGGCCGAGCTCTCGCCCGAGGACGCGCGCCGCTACAAGCGGCGCTACAACGTGGCGCCGTCGGACACGCACTGGATCGTCGAGTACGGCGCCGACCACCGTGTGCTGGCGCCCGCGAAGTGGGGGTATGTCCCGACCTCGCCGCCCGGGCGGGCCCGCAAGCCGCTGGTCAACGTGCGCGGCGAGCAGGTCGGCGCCGGGCACGGGTTCCGCGACGCCTTCGAATCGCGCCGCTGCGCGGTCGTCACCGACGGGTTCTTCGAGTGGGACGGACAGCGCCACCCGTTCTGGTACCACCGGCCCGACGGCGGGCTGGTCCTGCTCGGGGGCCTGTACCAGGCCGCGTCCGGCAGCGACCCCGATCCGCGCTTCACGGTGCTGACGACCCGTCCGAACAAGCTGATCGCCGTCGTGCACGATCGCATGCCGGTGATCGTCCCCGCCGCGCGGCTGGACGACTGGTTGACCGCGCCGCCCGCCGAGGCGGCGGCGCTGATCCGACCGGCCCCCGAGGAGGCGCTGGTCTCGACGCCGGTCTCGCGGCGGGTCAACTCCGTCGCCAACGACGACGCCGCTTGCCTCGGCCCCGCCGAGCCCGAAGCCCAGGGCAGCCTGTTCTAGCGCGCGCGCGTCAGCTTCGCTGGACGTCGAAGCTGACCTCGCCGTCGGCGCCGACGTGGACGGTGACGGTCCACGGGCGGCAGCAGACCGCGCAGTCCTGGACGAACACCTGCTCGCCCGCCGCGTCCGGATCGTAGTCGGCGGCGATCTCGCCCGGCTCGCCGCAGAACGGACACTCGACCTCTTCGCTCATTCCCTCATTTATATGAGCCCGGGGGCCCGGACGGGGAGCCCTGATGACAACCCTGATGAAAAATTGATGTGATCGCACATCGGGGTTAGCGTTTTCGTCGACCAGCATGCAGCCGACGAAGACGCGCCAGCCCATCAGGCCGCCATCAGGGTACGAGGGGTTCCTGTCCCGCCGGCAAGCCGCCGCCGCGCTCGGCTTCGCGAGCGAGTTCAACGTGCGGCGCCTGGAGAAGGAGGGGCGGCTGCGGCCGGTGCGGGGCGTGATGGGGTCCGCCTGGTACCCGCGCGCCCAGGTCGCGGCGCTGCGGGAAGAGCTGACGGTCCCGCCGGGGCTGGACGTGCCCGGGGCGGACCGGCCAGACCGATCGACGTTGCCGGCGCGCTGGTCCGACGCGCAGCTGATCGCCCACCTGCGCGCGCGGGCCCGTGCCCTCGACGGCGGCGCGGCCTCCCGGCCGCGGACGGCCGTCGATCTGGTCGCCGACGCCGGCATCAGCATCGCGCGCGCCGAGCGCGTCTATCGGTTCTGGGTGCGCCACGAGGCCGCGTCCCGCGGCCCGGCGGACGCGGGCGCGCCGGTCGAGCGCCGGAGCGAGGCGCGCATCCAACGAGACGCCCTGCTGCAGCAGATGCGCGACACCGATCCGGCCGTGCGGGCGGCGGCCTTCGAAAAACTGCGGGCCCGGCGATGATCGTCCTGGTCACGGGCGCCACGTCCGGTTTCGGGGCGGCGATCGCGCGCCGGTTCGCGCGGGAGGGCCATCGCATCATCGCGGCCGGCCGCCGCGTCGATCGCCTGGACGCGCTGCGCGCCGAGCTGGGCGACGCCGTGCTGACGGTGCCGCTGGACGTGCGCGATCCGGCGGCGGTCGAGCGCGCCGTCGCCGCGCTGCCGGCCGATCTCGCCGCGATCGATCTGCTGGTCAACAACGCCGGCCTGGCGCTGGGGCTCGAGCCCGCGCAGCGCGCGTCGCTGGACGACTGGGAGCGGATGGTCGACACCAACATCAAGGGCCTGATGACCGTGACCCGCCTGGTCCTGCCGGGGATGGTGGCGCGCGACCGCGGGCACGTCGTCAACCTCGGGTCGACGGCGGCGAGCTGGCCGTATCCGGGCGCCAACGTCTACGGCGCGACAAAGGCCTTCGTCCATCAGTTCTCGCTGAACCTGCGGGCCGATCTGCTCGGGACGAAGGTGCGGGTGACGGTGATCGATCCGGGCATGGTGGGCGGCACCGAGTTTTCCAACATTCGCTTCCACGGAGACGACGCGCGCGCCGCCCAGGTCTACGCGGGCGCCGATCCGCTCACGCCCGAGGACATCGCCGAGACCGTCTGGTGGGTGGCGACGCTGCCGGCGCGGGTCAACGTCAACGCGATCGAGCTGATGCCGGTCTGCCAGTCGTACGACGGGCTGTCAGTGGCGCGCCGCTGATTCGCTTCAAGACCAGCGACGCCAGACGGCGCCTTCGTGCGCCGGCGGGAACGCCGCCGGGTGCAGGATCTCGGCGAGGATCTCCGGCGTGTCGAACAGCAGCGGCCCGGACCGATTGAAGTAGAGGTTGCCGTCGGCGACGTAGACGCGGCCCGCGCGCACCGCGGCCAGCTCGCCCCAGCCGGGCTGCGCCGCCAGCGCCGGCATCTCGGGCAGCGTTCGCTCGAGGCCGAAGCCGCACGGCGCGACGACGACGACGTCCGGATCGGCGGCGCGCAGCGCCTCCCAGGCCAGCGTCGTCGAGTGCATGCCGGCCGCGCCGAGGGCCGAGGTCCCGCCCGCGATCGCGACCAGCTCGGGCCCCCAGTTCCCCATCGCGAACAGTGGATCGATCCACTCCAGGCACGCGACGTTCGGGTGGGGGAGGGGACGCGTCTTTTCGGCCAGCGCCGCGAGCCGCGCGCGGATGTCCGCGACCAGCGCGTGTCCGCGATCGGCTGCGCCCAGCACGCCGGCGACCGCCTCGAACCCGGAGAGGATGCCTTCGATCGTCCCGGTCTCCAGCGCGACCACCTGCCGCCGCTCCAGCTTCGGCGACGTCGCGTGCGCCATGTCGCCCGGCGTGACGGCGCAGACCTCGCAGTGGGTCTGGGTGACGATCACGTCGGGCGCCAGCGAGGCCAGCAACGCCTCGTCGATCTCGTAGAGCGGCGCGCCGGCCCGCAGCCGCTCGCGCACGCGCGCGTCGATGTCGCCGCTCGTCCCCGCGACGTCGAAGGTCGGGCGGCTGACCGCGGGCAGCTTCTTGACCCAGGCCGGGAAGTCGCATTCGTGCGAGCGGGCCACCAGCCGATCGCCGAGGCCGAGCGCGCAGACGAGCTCGGTGCCGCTCGCCAGCAGCGACGCGATCCGCGCGGGCGCGGCGGCCGGCGCGCTCACCGCTGGCGATCCAGCAAGCGCTGCGCGCGCTTTTCCTCGCGCAGCTCGCGGCGCTCGCGGCGCGCGGCGCTCCGTTCGCTCTCGCCCGGCAGGCGCATGCTGACGTGGACGCCGCCCATCATCGTCAGCCCGCGCACCCGCAACAGCGGCGCGTCCGGGTCCGGATTGGCGGGCGCTCGATTGATGTCCTGGAAGCCGCCCATGATCGCCGAGCCGTGCATCTGCACGGCCAGGCCCGGTGGAACGACGATCTCGATGCCGCCCATCACCGCGGTGACGTCCAGCTCGACGACGCCGGGCGGGAAGCGCGCCTCCCGAAGGTCCAGGTGCGCGCCCCCGAAGACGGCGACGATCTTCATCTGGCGCGGTAGCGTCCAGGTGCCGCGGCGATCGATGCCGCCGAAGATCGCGTACAGCGTGTCGCGATCCCGTTCGGCCGGAACCAGCGCTGGCACCACGGTCGGGACGACCGCCGGCACCGACGCCCCGGCCCCGGCGAGGGCGGGCAGGTCGGCGAGCAGGGCCTCGATGTCGGCGGGGTTCTCGGCCGTTTGCGCCACGGTGACGCGGCGCTCGAACTCGTCGACGTCCAGCGCATCGTGCGCGAAGTGATCGGACAGGCGCGCGATCACGCGCTCGCGGGTCTCCTGCGCGCGGCGAACGAGGGCCCGGTCGCCTGGGGTCGGGTTCGGGGGGCGGTCGTCGGTCGGCACGCGCGGAGTTTAACTCCCCGAGGCGCCGACGGACCCCGAAGTCACTCGGTTGGCGCAAGACGGGCAGATCGTGTCACGGTGGGGGGGTTGCTCCCGAGCCCACCCACCGGCCTGACGGTCCTGCTGGCCCTGGCCGCGCCAGCGCCAGCGGCAGCGTCGGACACCGTCCCGATCCGCGTCGAGTTCGACGCGCCGGCGGGCTGTTCCAGCGCGGACACGTTCTACGGCGGCCTGCTGGCGCGCATGAGCCGCGCGCGCCGCGCGGCGCCCGGTGAAGCTGCCGTTCATTTCAACGTGCGGCTGACGCGCACGGGGAACAAAGTTCGTGGCGAGCTTCGTCTGATGGACGGCAGCCCCGGCGACGGCGACACCCGTCGCGTCGAGGGCGAGACCTGCGACGCGGTGGTGGAGGTGCTGTCGCTGACGGCGGCGCTCGCGCTGGTCACGCGGCCCGCCGCGCCGATTCCTCCTCCGCCGCCCGCGCGCCCACCGCCGCCCCCGCCCGCCTCGCGCTCGTCCGCGTCGTCATCTTCGCAATCCTCGTCGTCCTCTTCGCAGAGTTCGTCGTCGTCGTCCGGCAAGTCGCCCGCGCCCGACAACAACAAGCCGCCCGAAACGGAAGAAAAACCTCCTCCGCCGGACGAGCTGCCGGCCACCGTCACCATCCTGCCGTCGCCGACGCCCCCGGAGCCGCCGCGCGGCGCGCACTACGAGCTCGGCCTTCAAGCCGTCGCCGCCGACGTGATCTCGACGGCGGTCAACGTCGGCGGTGGGCTCGCGCTCCGGTTCGAGAAGAACTCCGCCGGCGGGGCGGGGGCGTCCCTGGGCCTCACATTCCTCTATGCGTCAAATGATTTGTTACAAAGTCCCGACGAGATCGCGGCCCAGTGGTTCGCCCTGGCCGCGACCGGCTGCCCTGGCTGGAGCGTGGGGCGGACCATCACGCTCCAGCCGTGCGCGCAGGCGATCGGCGGATGGCTGGCGGCGAGCGGGCGCGGTCTCACCAACCCCAGCTCTGTCGGGCGGAGCTGGTTCAGCGCCGGTGCGCTGGTACGCGCGGACGCCCATCTCGGCGCCGGTTTCTCCGTCGAGCTGGAAGCGGGTGCGTCGATCCCGATCGCCCGCCGGCGCTTCATCGTCACCACACCGGAGGGGACAGTAGGCGAAACGCCTACCGTCGCGCCAATCGTCACACTCGGCCTCTCGCGCTCACTTTGAGTTAATGTAGGGGGATCGCCGGTCTGCCGGTGATCACCGGGCCCCCATGCGGGAATTCAAGAGCAAGAACGTGTTACCCCAACTTGCGGTGCGCCCGAGCGCGCACGGAGCGCAGCACCCGCACCCAGCGATCGTCATCGGTGGTCCGCCTCCTGTTGCGCCCGTGGCCAGTGCCGCTGCGACGCACAGCACTCCGGATCCCGTGATCGTGTCGCGCGATCGCGACGCGCGTCTGCGCGCGATGGTCGATCGCTATCTGGACTTCGTGGCGCGCGTGCTCCGAAACGCGGGCACGCCGGACGCCGAGATCGACGACGAGGTGCAACGGACGTTCATCACCGCGGCCCGGCGTCTGGACGACGTGCGGCCGGGTGCGGAGAAGGGCTTCCTGTTCAAGATCGCGCTCAATCTCGCGGCGCACGCGCGGCGGACGCTGGCGCGGCGGCGCGAAGTGCTGGCCGAGGAGGCGCCAGAGCGCAACGAGACCTTCCCGACCCCCGAACAGCTGACCGATCAGAAGCGGATGCGGCAACTGCTGGATCGTGTCCTCGATCGCATGGACGAGAGTCTGCGCGTCGTGTTCGTGCTGTACGAGTTCGAAGAGATGAACATGTCGGAGATCGCCGACGTGCTGGAGATACCGCGGGGGACGGTCGCGTCTCGGCTCCGGCGCGCCCGGGCGGATTTTCGTGAGCGGGTCGCTGCGCTCGAGGGTATCGCGCGAGTGGAAAAGGACGAGAGGAAGCCATGACCAGGCCAGTGTCGACGTCGGATCCGGAACGGCTGCTCGATGAAAGCGGGACCTCCTCGCTGGAACGGGCTCTGCTCGGCGCCGGTGCGTCTTACAAGAGCTCGCCCCACGCGCGCGCCAAGGTGATCGCGGGGCTGGGACTGGCGGGCTCGGCCTCCTTGATCGGCGGCTCTGCGGTTGCGTCGTCGGTCTCGTCGGTGGCGAAGGTGACGTGGACGAAGGTGCTGCTCGGCCTGTCGCTGTTCGGCGCGACGGCGGTGCCCGTCGGTTACTACGCGCTCCGCCGCCAGGAGGCACCCGCCCAGCCGGAGCACGTGGCCGGGCCCGCGTCGATCGCTGCTGGAAGCGGATCGGCTGCGGCCGCACCGGTGACGCCCGAAGACATGGCGCCCGATAGCCGCGCGGCGATGCTCAAGGACGAGCTGGGCGCCATCGATCACGCCCGTGTCGCGCTCGCCAGCGGCGACGCGCGCCGTGCTCTCGAGGATCTGGACGCGTACGACCGCCGTTTCCCCGGCGGCCGCCTGCAGATCGAGGCGGAGGTGATGCGCATCGACGCCTTCGCCAAGCTGGGACGCAAGGACATCGCCCGCCAGCGCGCCGAGGTGTTCTTGAAGCGGCACCCGAACAGCGTGCTCGCGACCCGCGTCCGCGCGCACATCGCCGACTGAGCGGTCGATGCTCGGATCGCGGCCGGGCACGGTTGCCTTGATGGCGGCGTCGCTCGCGCTCGCGTCGTGCACCAGCACCGTCGATTCGGTCGGCTACAACGGCATCGGGGGGATCCACCTCCAGCCGCTCAAGCGCTTGCCGAGCTACCCCAATCCGTTCAAGGACCTCGGGAAGGCTGACACGGACGTCGCGACCAAGATCGACGCCGCGTTCACCCAGCTGTTCCACGGCGACGCGGGCACGCAGGCGATCTATTTCCCGGTCGGCACTGGCCAGGCGAATATCCAGGACATCTATCACAACTCGGAGGTGCGCACCGAGGGCATCGGCCTCGCGATGATGATCTGTGTCGAGCTGAACAAGCGCATGGAGTTCGACGCGTTGTGGAGCTACGCACTCAACGTCCTCCAGTACAAAGACGGGCCGCGCCAGGGCTACTTCCAGTCGACCTGCGACACGGTGATGTCGTCGCAGATCTGCGACGATCCCTACGGCGAGGCGCAGATGGTGATGGCGCTGATCTTCGCCAACGACCAATGGGGCAGCACCACCGGAACTGTCGACAACGCGAACTACGCTGCCGGAGCGGTGGCGCTGCTGGACGTGATGCGCCACAAGCAGGACCAGAACCACGGCATCCTCGGCGGCGTCACCAACACCTTCGACACGACCAGCGGGCTGCCGTTCGACGTCCCGGTCGCCTGGGTCGCGGACGCGCAGATCGGGCGCCCGTCGATCGTGATGCCCGCTTACTACGATCTGTGGGCGCAGGCGACGGGCGATTCGTTCTGGAAGCGCGCCGCAGCGGCCGGCCGCGACTACTGGAAGAAGACGGCCTATCCGACGACGGGGCTGATGCCCGTGCGCGCGACCTTCGACGGCGGCATGGTGACCGACTGGAACACGTTCGCGCCCGAGTCGTACCGCGCGCAGGTCAACATGGCGCTCGACGAGGTCTGGTCGGGCGCGAATCCACAAAACGCCGACTGGAACGTCCAGGAGGCGATCAAGCTGCTGAAGTTCTTCACTTCGCAGAACATCGCGCTTTACGGCACGTCGTACACTCTGGACGGAACGCCGATCAACTCGATGCGCGAGAACGCGCTGGTGGCGGCCAACGGCATCAGCGCGATGATCGCGACCAACATCGATCGCGCCGACTACGTCGAGGCGGTCTATGACATGGCGATCCCGACCGGCGTCCCGCGCTATTACGCCGGCATCCTCTACCTGACCGCGCTACTGATCCTGAGCGGGCAATACCAGGTGCTCTGAGCGCGGGCGCTGCCATTTAGGGCTTGAAGGCGAGGACGCTGCCGTCCGCGGGGACGAAGAGGCGGCCCTTGGCCGCGATCGGGGTGTGGTAGCGGTGAGCGCCGCTGATGGGCGTGTCGCCCGTGAAGATGGAGGCGCCGGTGTCGCCGTCGTAGGCCTGCAGGAGGTTGTTGCCCTCGGCCCCGACCACCCAGACGATCGCGTCCGCCCCGCCGGCGTCCGTCATGGTCACCATCGGCACGCCGTTCCCGGTCGCGTAGACGCACCAGGATCCCATGAAGACCGGCGGTGCTCCCGGAATGATCTTCAGCGTGGCCACGTCGGTCACCCCGGTGGCGCCCAGGCAATATTCGCCGAACGAGTGGTAAAGCAGGTAGGTCGCGGTCGGCGTCGTGTACAGCGACATCGCGTTCGTGACGACGCTGGCGCCGGCCTTGATGAAGACCAGCGGGTCGGAGATCCCGGTCAGGTCGTCGGCGTCGTTCAGGTAGCCGAGCGCGCTCTTGCTGATCGCCATCACCAGATGTGACGGCGTCGCACCCGGGAGGTCGAACACGATCGGACCCTCGCCCGCCATGTCGAGGTCGTGGTCGTCCCACAGCTTCCAGTCGGTGGGCGTCCAGTAGGACGGCGTCGTGGCCAGCGGCATCGACGTGGGGAACTTGATGACGGCCTCGCCGCCATCCCAGGTGCCGTCGGTGTACGTGTTGCCGGTGGTGACGTAGATGTTTTTCCCGTCGGAGCTGGCGCCGCTGACGCCCCAGATGCCGCCGCCCTCCGCGCCGGTCGCCCAGGCCTGGAGCTGCGTCGGGTTGGCGATCGGCACGGCCACCACCCAGCCGTGGTAATCGCCGCAGTCCCCCGACAGGCCCCCGAACGGCACGTAGAGGATGCCGTTGACCAGCGAAAGCGCGGAGCGCTGGCCCTGGAATCCCGGGTTGAAGGTGGTGGTCCCGAACGTGACGCTGGTTGCGACGTCGATCGGCCAGCCGGGCCGGATCGATCCGTCGTCGATCGACAGGGCGAAGATCTTCCACTGCTGGGTCGTCCCGCCGTCAGGCGTCAGCATCGCTGTCACGAACAGCGTGCGCGACGGAAGGTCGATGATCGGCGTCCCGGTGATCCCGAGCGGATCGATGTTCCCGCATTGCATGTAAGCGCGCGGGACCGGCGTTCCGAGCGGGGCCAGCCAGACCTGGCGGCCGGTCGAGGCGTCGAAGGCGATCACCGTGTCGGCTTCGGTCGCGACGATGACGAGGTCGGTGCCGCCGCCGCTGTCGACGTAGAGCGGCTGCGCGTACAGCGCGCCGCTGAACGTCGCGTTGAAGGTCGTGTCGAGCTTGAGACCGGCCGCCGCCGCGCGCGTCAGCTGGGGCTGGACGTAGACGCCGTCGCGGTTCGGGTTCTTGTGGTGCATCAGGACGGAGTCGCCCGGCTGGACCACGCCGGCTGTGCCGCCGGTGCCGCCGGCGCCGCCGCCCGAGCCGCCGGTGCCGCCGCCGGCCGAGCCGCCCGCTCCGGTGCCGGCGCCGCCGCCCGAGCCGCCCGCTCCGGTGCCGGAGCTGCCAGCCGAGCCGCCCGCTCCGGAGCTGCCGCCGGCGCCGCCCCTGCCGGCGACTGCGCCCGTGCCGGCGCCGCCGCCCGTGCCGCCGGTCTTGGCGACACCGCCCGTGCCAGCCGTGCCGCCGACGCCGCCGCGACCTCCCGCTCCCGAAGCGCCAGCGGTTCCTCCGTCCCTCGCGTCGAACTGGCCGGGCCGATCCGGCCCGCCGTCGGTCGGCTTCGATGAGCTGGATCCGCAACGAGCGGCGGCAATGGACGCGGCCGCGATGATCGTCGCGCGACGCCAATCGACTCGCATGGCGGGACATGATAGCCGCCTTTCGCCGGCTGGGCCTGCACGCGACGTCGTCGGTAAATTCCTCAAAATGCCGACGAACGAGGGCGGCCGCCCCGTCGCGGTCTTGTCCGGGCGGCGCGCATTCACAGCTTCGGGTGGCGAGGCTGCATCGGCCACGGCCGCGGGCTGTCCGGTCAGATGCCTCGCGTGGGGGCATGGTGGGCAGGGCGTATCGCAACCTCGTCGCTGCGCTCCTCGTCACCGCCGCGGTCCTTCGCGCCCCTTCCCTTGCTCGGGCCGCTGATCTGTCGGCCGGCGACACGCAGCCGGTCGTCCCCACACCCTCGTGGCCCTATCTAAGAACCGCGCTGGAAGAGGCGGCTGCGTTTGCCGTCCAGGCGGCCTGGTACTGGGGCCACATGAAGCACTGGTCCCCCGACGACGTCCGCTTCACCTGGAAGACCTGGCGAGAGAAGCTGTTCTCGGACGACTATCTCGTCTTCGACGACGATCGGTTCAGGACCGGCGGTCTCGGCCATCCGCTCGCCGGCGCCTTCTACTACCAGATCGCGCGCGGCAACGGGTTCAGCGCCGGCGGATCGTTCGCGGCGAGCGTCATCATGTCGACCATCTGGCAGTACCTCGGTGAGTGGAACACGAAACCGTCCATCAACGATCTGGTCATCACGCCCGCCGCAGGCTGGGTGATCGGCGAAGCGACCTTTCGCCTGGGCCGCGTGTTCGCCGCGGGCGAGCCGAGCGCCGTCAACTGCATAGGCGCCGTGCTGTTCTCGCCGACCGCGTCGCTGAACGACGCGCGCGTGTGCCACGGCCGGCCGAACCAGCCGCCGTTCGATCGGTGGGGATTTCCCGGGCGCACCTGGTATGACCTGCAGCTCCAGCTCGGCGCCGCCCACACCGTCTTCGATCAGAACCAGGCACGCGATGAGCTGGTGGCCGGGCTGGCCGCTCGGGTGACGACGAGCTCCGCCTACCGTCAACCCGGGGCGGGGACGGTGACGGCGACACCCGGGCAATGGACGTCGATCTCGGGCCGCGGGTTTCTGGACAGCGGGTCGCTTCGCGGCGAGTTCCTCCACGCCGACTCCCTGCTCGCGGGCCGGTACGCCCGTCAGTACGGCGAGCGGGACGCCGCGGGCCGGGGCCCCGACGGGCGGGGCGTTCTCTTCGGGCTCGGGAGCATGTTCGACTACGACGTCCGCGACCTTCCCGTCGGATGGGACCGCATGGCGACCGCGGGCGTGCTCGGCCCCGTCGCAGAGCTGGAGGCGCGTCACGGTCTGGTGGCCGTCCACGTCTGGCTGGAGGCCGCCTACGCGTTCGGCCAGATCACGTCGCTCGCGTACGAGCAGACGAGGACGACGTTCGCGAACGTCTACATCCGCAGCGAGCTGAAGCACCATGACTATTACTACGGTCAAGGGGTCGTGTCCGACGGCGCGATCGAGCTGGAGCTCGGAGATTTTCGGCTGGCGTTCGGCGGCCGCGGGGGAAGTTACTGGTCCTTCAATTCTCGCGACACCAACCAGAGTCGGATCCAGGACAACTTCTCGCTGCACGATACGCGCGTCTACCTGCAGTCCGTGGCGTCGATCCAGCCGCGGCGCAGTCCGTTGCGCCTCTCGATCGAGCTCGACGAGGATCTCAGGGAGAGCGTCATCCCGCGCACCGTCTTCCATTCGGTCGAGAGAAGGCTGATGGGCTCGGCGATGCTGGTATTCTGACCGGGCGTGCCGCGCCTGCGGTCATCGACGTCGACCTTCCCGATCGCAGCGCTGCTTGTCCTGGCCGCCCGGCCGGCGCGCGCGCACGATCCGTTCGCGATCACGACCGACGCGCACGTCAGCGGCGATCGGCTGGGCCTGCACACGACGATGTCGCTGCTGACCGCCGCGCGCCTCTGCTTCCAGGGCGCCGGCGCGCGCCGGACGATCGAGGTCCCGGACCTGGGGGGGCTCTGGCCGGCCCTGGAAGACTGCGCCCGAAGTTTTTACCGGGTCTCGAGCGGCGGGGAGGTTCTGCCGGTCGTCGACGCGCACCTCGACGTCACGGTCGAGAACGACCTGGACATCCGGATTTCTTATCGGCGACCGACCCGATCGCCGCTGGTGTTCGAGGCGGTCTCCCTGCAGCGGCTCGCCAGTCACGCGATGGCGGGCGTCGTCCTGACCGCCACCGGCGCGCGCACGTTCCTGGGGCAGAAGGTGCTCCGGCCCGACGACGCCGTGTTCGAGATTCCGATCACCGCCGAGGCGGAGGCGCCGGGCACGCCGCCGCTTCCCGGATTTCGCAGCTACCTGCGCCTCGGCATCGAGCACATCCTGACCGGCACCGACCACCTGCTGTTCCTGCTCGGATTGCTGGTGGTCTGCCGTCGTTTCCGGACGGTCGCCGCGATCGTCACCTGCTTCACCGCCGCCCATTCGGTGACGCTGGCGCTGGCCGCGCTGAACGTGGTGACGCTGCAGCCCCGGATCGTCGAGCCGCTGATCGCGGCCACGATCGTGGTTGTCGGAATCGAGAATCTGCTGCGCGGTGATGAGCCGAAAGGACGCTGGGCCCTGACGTTCGGTTTCGGTCTGGTGCACGGCCTCGGCTTCGCCGGCGCGCTCAAGGAGATCGGCCTCGGCAGCGCGGGGACCTCGGTGGTCGGGCCGCTGATGGCGTTCAACCTGGGCGTCGAGATCGGCCAGCTCGCCGTCGCGGCGCCGCTGCTCTTGCTGATCTGGAAACTGCGCGCGCTGCCGCTGTTCGCACGGCACGGCGCTCGCGCGACATCCTTGATCGTCGCCGTCGTCGGGTCGGTGTGGCTCGCTCAGCGACTTGTACGGTGAATTCCTTCAATAGGGATTTTGCTTACTCGACATTCAACGCGCCGTTCCCATCTTCGCGCCGGTTTCGAAACTCCAAATCGAGAGGAGCAAAAACATGGCTGCAACGGCGAGCGAGCTTCGGCGAATTTATTCCTACCTTCTGGGCGACCACAGTCACCCGGAGCGCTTGCCCACGTTGCGGCGGGCGCTGGTGTCGATCGGGCGCGACGACACCGCGTCACGCGCGGACGCCGATCGGTTCCTGACGGTTGCCAACGGCGGGGTCAACCCCGAGCTGACGTTCACGCAGCTCGAATGCCTGAAGGTCGTCCTCTCGCAAGAGGACTTCGCGCCGATCGTGCCGACGATCGCGCACGGCGACAGCGCCACGACGTCGCTGGTCGAGCTGTACAAGCGGCTGTTCTCCGAGCCCGATCTCGGGCACCTGCGCGCGCTACAGCGGGCAGTGTTCGAATACGACAAGCTGGGGACCGAATCGAAGCGGCGGGCCGTGCTGGACCTGCTCCACGAGCTCAGCCCAAAAGGCGACTGGAGCGACGCGCACGTCGGCGCGCTCGATGCGCTCCTGGTCCGCGACATCACCTTCAAGCAGGTCTCGCCGTTCCAGGTGTCCGGTGACGCCTGGTGAGGCGACTGCGCCGAACCTGCCGGGGACGCCGACGCTCGAGGATTCTTACCAGTCGCTGGTCGACAGGCTGCCGCCGCGTCTCCGGGATTCGGCGCGGCGGCTGCCCTGGACGCTGGGGCTGACGGGCTCGCCGGACGGCGGCTGGGGGGATTTCGTCGGCCTGCACCCCAACCGGCATCTGCCGATCTATGCCGCGCAGGCGCCGGACGGGCGGCTCGGAATCGCCGACGTCTCGCTCCATCGCTTCCTGCAGGCGCACCATCTGGGCGGCTTCGCCTGGTTGCTGCGCGATCGGATCGAGGACGGTCAGGTCGTCGCCGACGATCTGTTGAACGAGCTCGGCGACATCTTCGATCAGCGCGCTCGTGAGGCGATGGCGATCGCCACCGCCGACGTGCCGCTGGCGGATCTGCTCTGCCGGCGCGCGGCCGCGCGCTGGCGGCGGGGGACGCAGGCCGAACGTCAGCTTCTGGCGGGCGGAGCCCTGCGACCGCCGATCTACGCGGCCGTCGTGCGCGAGAAGCTGAGCTGGATCGGTGCGCCATCGCAGGCGTTGCTGCTCACGCACGGCGACCCGCGGCGCCTCACCCAGTTCGTGCAGGCGCACGACCTCTTCCTGCTCGGCCTGCAGACGATCGACGACTTCGTCGACATGAAGCAGGATCGCGCGCTCCACGGCAGCGACATTCCGGCGGCGCTGCGCTGCTCGCCCGGAGCGCTGGTGCGGGTGGCGCCCAAGCTG
>Ga0066903_100001525_pt1 | contig 17065 bp, 18 predicted proteins | sample PanSoiMetaGPlot1_FD_67491 | JGI IMG/M metagenome (GOLD analysis project Ga0066903, IMG submission 67491) | Tropical forest soil microbial communities from Panama analyzed to predict greenhouse gas emissions - Panama Soil - Plot 1 (version 2) | ecosystem: Environmental > Terrestrial > Soil >... | reverse complement strand
CCCTGGGCTCGCTCGCGATTGTTCCAGAAATCGGGCGCCGCCATCCGCGCTTCGAGCGCGGTCAATTTTTGCTGCAGTTTGGGCAGGTCAAAGAAACCTCCGCAGCTCGCGCACGCGCGATTTCAAATCCCCGGCGTCAACGGTGGTTTCGGTAGGCATGGGTGACAATACGCGCGCGTTTTGTTTTGTCATCCCGAGCGCAAGCGAGGGACCTCACATTCGAAGCGAGTATTACACCATGTACTTAGCGTGACCAAAAACGGAATCAGAGGAGTTGTCGCGGTGCTTGTTCTCAAACACCGAACCAAATAAACAGGCGCTTGAGATTAAGCGCCTCTACAACGACGCGACGCGATTTATCGCCGCGCGCTTTCTTTGCGTTTGTCGGTTTGCGCAGCAGCGGATTCGACGCGGAAAACGGTTTCGCCTTCCTTCATCAGATCGAGCCGGTCGCGCGCGATCGTCTCCAGATAAACCGGATCGGTCTTGAGGAGATTGACCTCGCGCGTTTGCTTGGAGAGCAAAGCCTGTTGTTCGTCGCGCTGGGCCTGGAGCTTGGAGATGTCGTCCTGGCCGAGCTTCAGTTTTTTATACGGAGGTACGAACAGGCTGATGATGACGAGCCAGACCGAAAGGAAGAGCAGAGTCAGGAGGACACGATTCCAACGCTGCCAAACGGTAGCTTCACGTCGTGCCCGGAAATCCGTGTACTCCACTTTCAGCGGATATTACCGCCGTACTGCGCTTTGTCACCCAATTCTTCAGCAATTCGCAGAAGTTGGTTGTACTTGGCGACGCGATCGGTCCGGCAAAGCGAACCAGTCTTGATCTGCCCGGCGTTCGTCGCGACCGCGATGTCGGAAATCGTCGTGTCTTCGGTTTCGCCGGAGCGATGGCTAATGACCGAAGCGTAATTATTTTTCCTGGCGAGGTTAATCGTCGCCAACGTTTCGGTCAGCGTGCCGATCTGATTGACCTTTACCAAAATCGAATTCGCAACGTGTTGTTCGATTCCCTTTTTTAGAAATTCGACATTCGTGACAAACAAATCGTCGCCGACGAGCTGGATCTTCTTGCCGAGCTTCGCGGTTAGTTTTTTCCAACCGTCCCAATCATTTTCGCCGCAACCGTCTTCGATCGACACGATCGGAAACCGTGCGCAAAGATCGACATAATATTCGATCAGCTCCTCGGCGGTTCGTTTTGAGCCGTCCGATTTTTTGAAAATGTAGACCTTTTGCTTTTTGTCGTAGAACTCGGAAGCAGCGACATCCAACGCGATGAAAATTTGCTCGCCGGGTTTGTAGCCGGCTTTTTCGATCGCTTTGATGATCGATTCGAGCGCGTCGTCGGCCGATTTCAGTTGCGGAGCGAAGCCGCCTTCGTCTCCGACGTTAGTGGAAAGACCACGGTCTTTGAGAACGCTTTTGAGCGCGTGAAAAACTTCGGTGCCGTAACGCAACCCTTCAGCGAAAGTGGGCGCGCCCTTCGGCATGATCATAAACTCCTGGAAATCGATCGGCGCATCCGAATGCGCGCCGGCGTTCAAGATGTTCATCATCGGAACGGGAAGAACACGTGCGTCTTTGCCGCCCAGATAGCGAAAGAGCGGTTTGTTTTCCGCTGCGGCCGCTGCGTGCGCGACCGCGAGCGACACGCCGAGCATCGCATTTGCGCCGAGATTTTTCTTGTTCGACGAGCCGTCGATCTTGATCAGGGCGTTGTCGATCTTCGCCTGATCGTGCGCGTCCATTCCTTTGATCGCAGCCGCGATCTTTTCGTTCACATTCGCGACCGCTTTGCGGACGCCCTTGCCGGCATAGCGTTTCTTGTCGCCATCGCGCAGCTCCCATGCTTCATGTTCCCCGGTGCTCGCACCGCTCGGGACTGCGGCGCGTCCGAGCGCGCCGCCTTCCAATCGGACATCGACCTCGACGGTCGGATTGCCGCGCGAATCGAGAATCTCACGTGCGTGAACGCTCTTAATCGAAGTTTTCGCCATTAAAAAATGATGCTGTGAAGCCGTCAATTAGGCCAGCAATCTCGGATCGGCAAATACAACCAAAGTCCACGCTCAGCGCGGTCGCCGCTTCCAGTCGATTCTTGCTGGCAATCTGCGCTGTCATGGGTACGCTGAATGGTTCATGAGGCCTGCCAAGCGCTTGGGCGCCATCGCATTCCTTTTAAGTTGTTGTGCCTTGATCGGCGCGGAGCCAGCGCGCCTTCCGGCGGATCAAATGGCCAAAGCGGTGAAGAGCGACGCAATCAGTATTCCGACACCTGGCGAACTTTTCGCAGCCCTGGAAAAACCAGGCAAACCCAATTGGGTCGGGCAAATGCGCGGCCCGGTGGCGACCAGTTACAAAAATCGCGCGCAGATCGCGTTGAATCTCGGCAGCCTGATCGCGGACGGCTTTATCGCAGTGGAAGCGAAGGACAGTCAGCAGGTCAAAAACATCGGCACGGACATTATTAAGTTGGCGAAGGCGTTGGGAGTCAGCGAGAACGTCCTCAGCCGCGGCAACAGCATCAACGAGTTCGCGGAGAACAATGAATGGGACGCGCTTCAGGAAGAGCTCGAAGCGACACAGAACGAAGTGAAATCGTCGATGCAAACCCATCGCGACCAGGACCTAATCATTTTGGTGAGCGTCGGCGGCTGGATTCGCGGAACGCAAGCCGTCAGCTCGGCCGTGATGCAAAATTACGACGAACGCGCGGCCAAGGTTTTGCGCCAACCCGCCCTCGTCAGTTTTATACAATCACAGCTGAACGAAGTCTCGGGCGATGTGAAAGACGAGCCGCTGGTTAAAGAAGTAAGCGGCGAACTTCCGGCAGTCGAGAAACTGGTTTCCTTTCCGCCCGGCAAAGCGCCGAGCGCCGACGATGTAAAAAAGGTCAATGAAGCCGTTGGTAAAATCATGACCCGCATCCAGGCGAAGGAAGAATCGAAATGAAGATCCGCGTCTTCGCCGCTGTCGCGTTGACGATCGCGAGCGCGTTCGCGGCTCCGGAAAGCGATAATGAGGTGAGCGCGCGTAAAGCCGCGCTTGATCTCGCGGGCGCGTTTACGAACGAAGGATTCAAAATGCGGGACGGGCATTGGTCGGGCACGATCAAACCGAAAGAGCAGGCGCTCATCGCAGTGAATCTTTACGCGGGAAACCAATATTGGTTCTCAATCGGCGCGACCGAGTCGGCAAAAAAGATCGCGGTGAATCTCTATGATGAGACCGGCAAACTCATGCAAACGGAGAGCTACAACGAAGGCGACAAGGCTGCCGCCGGATTTTCGCCGACCATGAGCGGACAGTATTACGTGATGGTCGAGTTAGTGGAAGGCGACGCGAGCAGCGTTTGCCTCGTGTATTCTTACAAGTGATCCGCCGCAGCGGGTTTTCTGATCCCGGGAACGCGGGAGAAGGATCTGACAACAACTCCTTGATCGCGCAGGGCATCCTTGGCGCACTCCCCGTCGACTATGAGATTCCCTCCGGATGAAAGTCGCGCATTAGGCTTTTCTGTCGCGCGTCGCGTCCGTTAAGATGATCTCCGACGCTGATGATTTCGCTTCAGGTTTTCTATGAAGGTAACGTCCAGGGCGTCGGCTTTCGCTGGGCGATCCGGAACATCGCAAAAGGCTTCGACGTCATCGGCTGGGTGCGCAACCTCCCCGACGGACGCGTTGAACTCCAGGTCGCGGGCGAAGAAAGCGAAGTCTTCGCGTTTGTCGATTCCGTGATGGAAAGCGAATTACGTTCGCACATCGACAAGCAAACACGCTCGGCCCTATCTGAACCCCTCAGAACCCGTGGTTTCGAAATTCGACAAGACTGAGCCGGTCGTCGCGATCGAAAACCTGACCAAGGTTTTCGCGGTTCCTTTTCGTCAAGAATCGATCGTCGCGGTTCGCGATCTCAATTTGCAGGTCGAACCAGGCGAAATTTATGGATTACTTGGACCAAACGGGTCGGGCAAGACCACGACCTTCAAAATAATCCTCGGACTGGTGCCACCGACGCGAGGCCAGACTAAAGTGTTTGGGCACGACAGTTCCGCCGTCAAAAGCCGCGAATTGGTCGGGTTCCTGCCGGAAAACCCGTACTTTTACAAATTTCTCACCGGCGAGGAAACATTGCGGTTCTTCGGCAAACTTTGTCGTCCAAGTGGCGTGCACTTGAAGAGTCGGACTGATGAGCTGCTCGAACTTGTCGGCCTAACGAATGCCCGAAAGCGGCGACTGGGCACTTACTCGAAAGGAATGCTGCAACGGATCGGCCTCGCACAGGCCCTGATCAACGAGCCCAGGCTCATCGTGCTCGATGAACCCACCGCCGGTGTCGATCCCGCCGGTTCTCGTGTCATTCGCAATATCATTGTGGATCTGAAACGACGCGGCGTGAGTGTGCTTTTATCATCGCATTTGCTCGAGCAAATGCAGGAAGTTTGCGATCGGGTCGGAATTCTGTCGAACGGCACGCTCGTGCGCGAAGGACGATTGGAGGAACTAATTGCCGTCGGAGATCGGAGCGAGCTGGTATTGGAAAACGCATCGGAATCGCTCTTGCGGCAGATCGAGAAACTGGCCGCCCGTTCGAATGCCAGACTGGTCGAACGGCGGCGATCGAAATCAACACTTGAGCGTTTGTTTCTCGAGGCAACGGAAAAAGCGACGAGGACTGACGAACGCGAATGAGCCGGATCATCGCAATCGCCAGTAATACGTTTACCGGACTGACCCGGCAAAAAGTCTTCTATATCCTGCTGATTTTCGCGATTGCCCTGATCGCGAGCTCGATTTTTCTGGCTCGGTTCAGTTTTCAGCAGGAATTCCAGATCCTGAAAGATGTTTCGTTCGGCACGATGTCGATCTTTTCCTCGTTGCTCGCGATTGTCGCTACGGCGGGTTTGATTGCGCAGGATGTCGAAGACCGCACCGTTTACACGATTTTAGCCAAGCCGGTGCCGCGATTTGAATATCTACTCGGTAAATTTCTTGGCTTGCTCGCGCTTCTGGCCGTCAGCCTGATCGTGATGGGCGCGCTGTTTGCAATTGTTCTCTACGCTCGTGAACAAGTGTTGCTCGGCGAAACTGCACGTCGAATGAACACGGCTCCGCGCGAACTGGTTGATGATGCGCTCAATCAAATTCGCGCGGCCGGTTTGAGCAGCGGCGTCCTTCTCGGCGTCATCGTCATTTTCATCAAAGCCGCGTTGCTCGCGGCGCTTACGCTTTTCGTCTCCACCTTCGCGACAACTAATATTTTTACGATCGCAGTCATGATCGCGATTTATTTCATCGGACATTTGGAATCCGTCGCGCGCGAATATTGGCTGACCCAACAAACCACCGGCTGGTTTGCGAAGACGTTCCTGGCGATTGTCGCGCTGATCTTTCCGGATCTTCAGGCGTTTAACGTGGTTGATGCAGTCGTCGCGGGAGTGGCAGTTCCGATGGTCCTGTTCGCGAAGCTTTCTGTGCTCGGAATATTTTACGTCGCGATTTACTGGCTCGCAGCCACGTTCGTTTTTTGCGGGAAAGAATTATGAACCGCGTTTTGTTTCCGATTGCGCTGCTGCTGGCCTTTGGAGTGATGAAACTGCCGGCGGAACGCGCGCTCGCGGCGCAACGCCGTCAAATGGATGCGACCGAGATCGCGGGTCCGGGTCTTCGTGGGAGAGTCGGTCAGCTCGGGTTCACCGCGGCATTGAGCGGATTTCGGGCGGTCGTCGCGGATTATCTTTTCATTCAGGCCCACGTGGCCTGGGAACGGACCGAATGGGGCCGGCTTTTGTTTTTGTTCCGGCAGGTCACGACCTTGCAGCCGCACGTCCCGCTTTTTTGGGAGATGGGCGCTTGGCACATGGCTTGGAATGCGAGCGCCGCGGCGATGAGTGACGCTTCGCAACCGCGCGCTGCCCTGCGTGTAAAAGCGCAGCGTGAATATTTCGCTCTTGGAAAGGACTTTTTGGAACGCGGAGTGCAGAATAATCCCGATAGCGCGGAATTGTGGGAAGCGCTGGCCCGCCTCTATCACGATAAATTGAACGATCACGAGCACGCGTCGGAGTGCTATGCGAAAGCGGCCTCGCTTCCCGGCGCGCATAGTTACGACCGACGATTTTCCGCATACGAGCTTTCTTATTGCGAAGGTCGTGAGCGTGACGCTTATGAAAAATTGCGAGCGCTGTACGACGAGGGCGCCAAAGGCCGCCCGCCGACTTTGATCAGGCGGCTGATGTTTCTGGAAGAGAAGCTCGGGGTTCCGCCCGAGCAGCGAGTTTCCGACTAGGAGAATTGAATTCTCCGGCTGTTCGGCGCGTCAATTGCATGCTTATATGTCGATCTTCCCCGGATAATTACGCCCGATGCGCTTTGCCATTTTCAGTGATGTTCACGCCAATTTGGAAGCGCTCGAGGCCATGCTGGCCGACGCAAAGGAGAATAAGTGCACCGATTACGTTTGTCTCGGCGACGTCGTGGGCTACAACGCGAACCCGCACGAATGTGTCGAACTCGTGCGCGAACTGGATTGCCCGATCGTCAAAGGCAACCACGATGAGCAGGCGTCGATTGGTGAATCGTCGCGGGACTTTAACGAAATGGCCGAGGCCGCGATCCAATGGACGCGTGATAATTTAACCGAGGCCGACAAGACCTGGTTACGCGAACTAAAAATGCAGCGCCAAGTGCGCGACTTTACCATCGTGCACGCCTCGCTCGATATGCCGGAACAATGGGGATACGTTTTCAACAATCTCGAAGCGGCCGCGAGTTTTACCTATCAGCAAACGACCGTGTGTTTTTTCGGGCACACTCACGTACCAATGGCGTTTGTGCGTGATGACGGCGTGGACCGGCAAAGGACCGACAAATTGCGCATCAATCCAGGCAGAAAATATTTTATCAATGTCGGCAGCGTCGGGCAGCCGCGCGATGGCGAATGGCGTTCCGCGTATTGCATCTATCACATTGAGAGCGCGGTGGTCGAACAAAGGCGGCTGAAATACGATCTTCAAACCGCGCAGAAAAAAATTATTAACGCCGGCCTGCCCCGTTTGTTAGCGGAGCGACTCGCAATTGGCCGCTAAATCAAGATGAGTTACGACTCGATTCTCATCATCAAACCGAGCTCGCTCGGCGATATCGTACACACGTTGCCGGCGGTAGCGGCGATTCGGGAAGCACACCCGAAAGCGCGAATCACATGGGTGATGAATCCGGAGTTCACACCCTTGCTGCGCGGCAATTCGGATGTGAACCACATCCACGGTTTTCCGCGAAAGGACTTCAGTGGTCTGGGCGCGCCGGTGCGGTTTGGACCGTGGCTGAAGGAAACGCGAAAACTCAAACCCGATGTCGCGCTGGATTTCCAAGGACTGCTCCGGAGCGCTTTCATCGCCCGCATGAGCGGCGCGAAAGAAGTCTTCGGGATGAGCGATGGCCGCGAGGGCTCGCGGTTTTTTTACAAGAAAACGGCCAAGGTCAGCAAACGGGAACACGCGGTTGAGCGTTATCTCAAGCTCGCGGAACTTGCCGGCGCGCAAATCGGGGACGCGTTGCGCTGTCCGCTTCCGACGGGCGATTCGCTGCCGCGCTTCGACGAATACCCCCCGTTTATTCTTTTGCATCCGTTCGCGCGCGGAAATGGGAAATCGCTCACCGACAAAGTGATCGAGGAAATTTGTCAGGCGTTCGCGCCGACTCGCGTGGTGGTAATCGGAAAAACGAACCGGCGGGTCGACATTGCCGAAGTCGCCGGGAATTGTGTTGAGCTCACCAACCAGACTTCGCTTCTGCAATTAATCCGGCTTATTCGCGTCGCGAAATTCGTAATCAGCGTCGATAGCGGCCCAATGCACATAGCCGCGGCGGTGAACGATCGGCTCTTATCGATCCATACCTGGACAAATCCGCGCCGAGTCGGTCCCTACAATCCTGATGCGTGGGTTTGGAAGCACGGAAAAATTGTGCAGGTCAGCGAACTGGAGGACGCAAAGCTCAAACGCCACGGGCGCCCGTTTAAGTCCAAAGACATTCCGCAAATCATCGAACTGATCCGACCGCTCGTCCCGATCGACCCGATGCTGGCCTGAGCCTATTTCCACGAGGCGCGGTAATCGAACTCGTCCCGCGGAAAGAGGTCCGTGTTGACCATATCCTGAGCGGGTCTCGGGAGTCCCTGTTCGACGACCGCTGCTTTTCCCGGCTGCATGTAATCATTCATCATCGCTTCAATGTCGATTCCCGCTCCTGCGAAATAATCCCGCACAAAACCCGACCGCGCGCGATCGAGAACAGCAGCCGTATCGAAAGGGATCGGCTCCAGGCTACCAATGTCCACGTTGTCGAATCGAATGATGCAGGGAAAAACGGTCCGGAATGTCTCGTGCACGCGCGAAGTCGGAATCCAGGTCACGGCAAAACCTCCCGGTTTGAGGTGATCGCGCAGCAGTTCGAAATATTCACGGGAAAAAACATTTCCAGCGTAAGCACTGGTCGGCCGAAGCGCGTCCGCCTCGATGATATCGAAGCGCACATTGTTGTGCATGAGATAGGCGCGTCCGTCGCCGGCAATGTTCTGAACCCGTTTGTCCTGCAGAAATTTCGAAAGACCGGCATCCGGATGAACCTGATTTAAGTCGCGCAAATTCGGTAACTGCGGTCTGAGAATTTCAACACAAAGCATCGATTGGATCTCCGGGCGGCCGCCAATACTGAAAACGGTATCGCCCGAGCCGAGGCCAATCACTGCAACATCGCGAGGATTTGGATGCACCATCAGAGGCAAAGCGCCGAGCACGCTGTGGATATCACCGTACGGGATCCAGCTTTGTCCCAACCCATTCACAAACACGGTCACATACGGCTGCGATTTCGTACCGTCGTCGCGCATGAGCGAAACGCCGGTCGCATCCTCGGCGAGGATCACCCGGTCCGGCGAAGCGCCATGGATTCGGGACCAAAGCGTTTGAGAAGACGGTAGACTGAGAAAACAGAGTAAGGCGAAACCGCCCAACGCCGCAAAGGCAACGGCGCGCACTCTGAAACGGTTTAAAATCCAAATCCCGAAAAAAATGGAACTGAGAGCTAGAACGATCTTGAGAGTCAGCGCAGTTCCGAACGAATCCAGAAAGAGCAAGCCGGTGAGTAGCGTTCCGGCCATCCCGCCGAGAATGTTCGCAAACTGAAGCGCTCCGACGCGCCGGCCAATGTGCCCTAGGTCCCGTTGCACGGCCTTTTGCAAAAACGGAAACGCCAAACCCATGAAAAACGTCGCCGGGAGAATTAATCCTATCGGCATTACTCCGAAGAAAAATGCCAGACGGCGAATCTCGGCCCCGGCTTCCGGCGCCATTGGATGTCTTTGCCACCAATCGGAAATACCCTTCAACACGAGGCTTAGATCAATTGCGTCTCGCTCGTCGAGGTAGGCATAAAGCCCCGGCAAAAGCGAACCGGCGAAAGAAGAAATGAAGATGACGAGGGCAAGCGCGGCAAAAGCCGCGACGAGCGTTTCGAAAAGCAGAAACGACAGGGCTGACCGCCGAGCTGCCCCTACCAGTCGCGTTCCCAAAATCGCTCCGATGCCGACGCCGCCGAGGTAAATCATTAATGTGGTTCCAAAAGTGAACGAGCTTGATTTCAGAATGACGCTGAGCAGGCGCAGCCACAAAATTTCGAGGGAGAGAGCAATGAATCCGGAAAGAAAATAAAACAGAAGCCAGGTGCCGAATGGGAAATGCGCAGGTTCAGACAATTCGGTTGCCACCGGCTCGCCCTCGGGGGCGGACACTCCGGTTAATGGTTTACGAGTTGCCGCCAGCAGAAGCACCAACGTAACCGCGCAGGTTGCGTTCAACGCCACACCCGCATAGACGCTCTGCCCCAATCCAAAATTCGGCAATAGGAACCAGCTCGTGATGAAAGCACCTGCCGCGGCGCCCAACGTGTTGATTCCATAAAGCGCGCCGATCGTTGAGGCGGCAGCGCGAATTTCGGCGGTCAATGCTCTGGCGAGAAACGGAAGAGACGCGCCCATGAAGAACGTTGGCCACAACAGAGCGAGAAAGAGAATCGTCCACAGCAAAACACCGGATTGCCCAAGGCCCGGGTGGCCCCTGTAAAAAAAATCATAGAACAACCACTTGCTGAAGAGTCCGAAGAGCATGATCGCCAATTCCGCTGCGACAAAGGCCAATAGATTGGACGTTTTAGACAATCGATCCGCCAAATAACCTCCGGCCAGATTCCCGACTCCCAAGCCGGCCATGAACGCGGTCACAATCAGCGTCACGGAATAGACGTCGCTTCCCGAGAAAAAAACGAGCAGACGTTGCCAGATCACCTGGTAGAGAAGCGCGGCAAAACCTGATGCGAAAAAAACCGCGTAGCAAATCACGCGGTACAACCAAGCCCCCGATGAAGAAGCGCCCGTTCTTGTTTCGGTTTCAGTAACGGTCGTAGTCATTTCCTATCGCCCTGTCCAGTCGGACAAATGGTTATAGGTTCGCTGCTCGCTGGCGAAGAACAAACTCGGCGAGCAGAAAATCGCGAGGATAAGTGATTTTAAAATTAAAGTCCTGGTTTGGAACGATGACGATTTTGTGACCAAGAAGTTCGATCGCGGAAACTTCATCGGTCACGGAGATCTTTTTCTCGAATGCCTTTTCGTATGCCTGCACAAGCAAATCGCGCTTGAAAATCTGTGGCGTTTGCATCGCGTAAAGTTGTTTACGGTCGACCGACTCCGTAACGATTAAACCGCGTTCCACCTCGCCCTTCGCTGAAGGATCGACGTCTGCGCGCTTAAGGGTATCGGTAATCGGCTCAGCCAGTGTCGCCGCGCCATATTCGAGGCATGCTTCGAACAGGAGCACGACTTTTTCCGGAGTGATCATCGGTCGTGCCGCATCATGGACAGCAACGAAATCCGATGTCGGATCAACCTGCTTCAATCCCGCGCGCACAGAATCGCTGCGTTCCGCGCCGCCGGCGACAACGCTGAAAACCTTTGTCTTTGCCGGAAGCAATTTGCGAAATTCCGGCAAACTGTCGCTTCGCCCAACTAGAACAACACGATCCACACAAGCGGTGCGTTCGAAGGCGTCGATCGTGTAGGCGATCATCGGTTTGCCCGCAATCGGGGCGAACACTTTATCGAAACCCATTCGTTCGCTGCTTCCGGCGGCGACGATGATCGCGGTGAGCATGTGGGGAAGTTGAGATGTTGAGTCGTTTAGAGGGTGAGTGGAAGTAAGATTTGAACGCGCGCGTCTTCTCAACAGCTCAACTCCTCAACCGCTCAATTGTTTTTGCACTTCCGCGCTCAATGTCTTCCCGTCCGCGCGTCCGGCGACCTTCGCCTGCAACGCTTTCATTACTGCGCCCATCTGCGTTTTCGAAGAGGCGCCAACTTCAGCAATGGTCTCGCGGACAATCTTGGAAAGCTCCTCTGCGCTCATTGCCTGCGGCAAGTACGACTGCAGGATCGACAATTCGTCCTTCTCTTTCGCGGCCAGTTCGGCGCGTCCCCCCTTTTCAAAACTCTCGATCGAATCCTGACGCTGTTTCACTTGCTTTCGAATTACCTGGGTCGTGTCGGCGTCATTCAATTTTCCCTGAGCGCCTCCTTTTTCGATCGCCGCGTTCATCATTGCGGCCTTGAGCATGCGTAAAACGCCGAGCTTAGTCGCGTTTTTCTCGCGCATCGCGGCTTTGAGATCGGATTCAATTCGCTCGGTCAGATTCACGCCAGAAAATTACGATGCCGAAACCTTATTGTCGATCTTACTGCGCGTCACGAAGACGCTCGGCGCACGCGCGAATGGATGCAACGTCCCCCACCGAAACAACTTCGACATCCTTCCGGGTCCGTTTGAGCAACCCCGCGAGAACACCTCCCGGACCGAGCTCGATGAAGAGATCGCAACCAAGTGCAACCAGCCGCTCCATGCAATCGACCCACCGAACCGTACTTGTGATTTGGTCCTGCAAGGTTTGTCGAATTTCGATTGGCGTCTTCACCGCCGCGCCGGTCACATTGCTAACCACCGGAAAACGCGGCGGGTTAATCTGAACGTGGGACAAAGCCGCGCCGAATTTTTCATAAGCGCCTTCCATCAGGCGAGAATGATAAGCGCCGGCCACGTTCAACATCATCGCGCGCCGAATGCCATGTTCCTTGGCAACACCAACCGCGGCCTCGACTTTTGCGAGCTCCCCGGAGATCACGATCTGGCCCGGCGAATTGATGTTGGCAACATCGACATCTTCATTATCCGCGAGCTGGCGCACAGCGTTTTCGTCCGCACCGATCATCGCCGCCATTCCGCCTACGGTCTCGGCGCAGGCATCTTCCATAAAGTTGCCGCGTTTTTGCACGAGCTTGAGCCCGTTCCCGAAGTCGAAAGTGCCGGCGGCGGCATGGGCCGTCAGTTCGCCTAACGATAAACCGGCTGCGCCGGCAATTGGGAAATCACCCGCCAGTTCGCGCAATAAAGACAGGCACCCGAGACCGTGAACGAAGAGCGCAGGTTGGCAATTGGAAGTCTTCGTCAACTCATCGATCGGCCCGTTCCAGGCGATCCCGCTTAATTTGCGGCCGAGAATTTCGTCGCCGCTGCGAAACACATCAGCCGCACTCGGAAATTGTTCGGCCAAATCTTTTCCCATGCCAACGACTTGGGCACCCTGGCCGGCAAACAAAAGCGCGATCTTTTTCATCTCACTTCCTAGTTAATCGCGCCGCGAAGTGAGCGCGAGTCCTGATTTTTGCGGCCAAACTGTTTTCAAAAGCGATAAATAACTGATACCTGGTAGAGACATGCATCGAGCATTCTTAGTAACGTTCGCCGTTCTTTTCTGCATTGGCTGCCAAATGGATAACCGGTTCTCCAAGCTTCAAACCGGAATGACAAAAGCGCAGGTCATGGCGATCGTCGGCAAAAAACCGACCGGAGACACCGTCGAGGGCAACACCGAGAAGCTGCAGTGGGAAACCGGTAGTCATTACGCGAAGTTCAAGAACGGTCGATTAACCGACTACGGTTCAGAATAGTTGTCGCCACTCGTTGAGCTCGACGACGATCGCCTTGCGACCTGAAGATAGCGCGATCGACACTTTGAGCTTGCACCCGAGGGGCCACTCGCGAGCATAAATCCAATGGCTTTTACGGTGCGCGAGATTGAATCCCCCGATCCGGTGACACGAGTTGCCGCGGAGGAAGCCCGGCTCCGCGAAGCGGATCATGACATCGGGGAGAAGATGATTCTCAATATGGGACCGTCGCATCCCGCGACGCATGGCGTGTTGCGGCTCGTCTTGGAGCTCGACGGAGAAATCATTAGCAAAGCGACCCCGGACGTCGGCTTCTTGCATCGCGGCGACGAAAAAATTGCCGAGAACATGCAGTATAACCAGTTCGTTCCTTATACCGACCGCCTCGATTATCTGGCGCCGCTTGCGAACAACGTGGCTTACGCACTTGCGGTCGAAAAATTGATGGACTGGGAAGTTCCACCGCGCGGCAAAGCGATCCGCGTCATTTGTTGCGAGCTTTCACGGATCTCTTCGCACTTGATGGGGCTCGGTGCGATGGCGCTCGATCTCGGCGCAATGACGGTTTTTCTCTATTCCTTCACACAACGGGAGAAGATCTACGATCTCAGCGAACTGCTCAGTGGCGCGCGGTTCACCACCTCATACACCCGCGTCGGCGGTCAGATTCGCGATCTGCCGAACAATTTCATTCCGCAGTTGAAGGATTTTCTCGATCAATTCGGCCCGGCGCTCGACGAGATGGACAAATTGCTGTCCCGCAATCGCATCTTTGTCGATCGAACGAAGAATGTGGGCGTGATCACTAAGGAACGTGCGATTGCGTATGCCTTATCAGGCCCGAATTTGCGCGGCAGCGGAATCGAACACGATTTGCGGCGCAAGCACCCCTATCTCGATTACGAGCAATACGATTTTGAAGTGGTCGTGGGCAGCGCAGGTGATTGTTACGATCGCTACCTGGTGCGGATCGAGGAAATGAGGCAAAGCGCAAAGATTTTGCGGCAAGTAATCGAGAACTTACCGAGTGGTCCGATCAACGTCGTCGATTGGAAAAACATGACGCCGCCGAAATCGCACGTGATGACAAAAATGGAGGAACTGATTCATCATTTTATTGTCGTGACCGAAGGTCTCGACGCGCCGCCGGGAGAAATTTATTTCGCGGCCGAAAACCCAAAGGGGGAATTGGGATTTTACATCAACAGCCGCGGCGGCGGCGTCCCCTACCGTTTGAAGATCCGCGCGCCGTCTTTTGTAAACCTCAGCATCCTTCCGGAATTGCTCCCCGGTTGCATGATCTCAGATGTTCCCGCGGTGCTCGGAAGTCTGGACTTTGTCATGGGCGAATGCGACAGATGAATATGTCGACCTTACACCGCGCTTCCCGCCTTTTTCTCTTACTTGTGCTCGTGCTCGAAATTTCCTGCGTTGGCCGCCGTCTGACGAAAGCGAATGTCGATGAAGTGACCGAGGGGATGTCGAAGAAACAAGTGGAATCGATTCTTGGACCGCCGACCGAGCTCGACAACAAGGACTTCGTCATTCTCAAGAAAACGACTTACACCTATCGCCAGGGCAAAGACACGGTGACGGTGATTTTCAAAGACGACAAGGTTGTCGAGAAGCAGAGCACCTTAACGGACTGATTCTTTTTGACTGTGGACTCGACGAGCACACGCGTTCCCGCCGAGTTGGAGCGAAGAATGGATGACGCGATCAAGCGTTATCCACGGGCGCACAAACGAAGCGCCGCATTGCCATTGCTTCATCTTTGGCAGGAACATTTCGGATTCATTAGCGACGACGCGGTGACGTGGATCGCGGCAAAGCTCGAATTGCAACCGATTAACATTCTCGAATTGGTCAGCTTTTATCCGATGCTGCGCGAGAAACGTGCGGGCAAGACGCATATCCGCGTTTGTCGAACGCTAAGCTGCGCGATGGCCGGAAGCTATCAGGTCATGAACAACCTCTGCGCCGCAACCGGTATTCAGCGACACGATGATCATCCCGCGGCAGGACACGCGGCGTTGTCGGTGAGTGCGGACGGAAATTACAGCATTGAGTTCGTCGAATGCCTCGCGAGCTGCGGGACCGGGCCGGTTTGCATGGTTGACGACGAGCTGCACGAAAACGTCCAGCCGCAGAATGCAGCCTCCATTCTTTCAGAACGGCCGGCGAAACACGTCCACCAACCGCATCCGCTCGAGCATCGGCTCATCTTCAAAAACATCGGCCGCAAGGGTTGGAAGATCGACATCGGTACGTATCTCGAGTCAGGCGGCTACGAGGATTTGAAAAAAGCGCTGAAGATGTCCCGCGCCGAGATCGTGAACGAAGTGAAAACCTCAGGTTTGCGCGGCCGGGGCGGCGCCGGATTTCCCTGCGGCGTCAAATGGAGTTTCATTAAGCCGGATGAAAAAAAACCCGTTTACCTCATCTGCAACGCGGATGAATCCGAGCCCGGCACGTTTAAGGATCGCTATATCATCCATGAAGATCCGCACCAGTTAGTGGAAGGCATTGCGATCTCCTGTTTCGCGCTCGGCGTCAAAACGGCGTACATATATATAAGAGGCGAATTCCCAGAGGGAGCCAGGATCCTCGAGCATGCCATCGAGGAAGCGCACGAGCATAAGTTCCTGGGAAGGAATATTCTCGGCAGCGAGTTCGATCTCGAGATCCACATTCATCGCGGCGCGGGCGCTTACATCTGCGGCGAAGAAACGGGACTGATCGAATCTCTCGAGGGCAAACGCGCCTATCCGCGGATCAAGCCGCCCTATTTTCCGGCCGTGCTCGGCCTCTATATGTGCCCGACGATCGTGAATAACGTCGAAACGCTTTGCGCGGTGAAGCACATCATTGCGATGGGCGGCGCGAAATACGCGCAATTGGGTCGTCCCAACAACACCGGCACCCGGATCGTTTGCGTCAGCGGCGACGTTGAACGCCCGGGTTATTTCGAGATCGAAGTCGGCAAAGTGACAATGGGTAAGCTCATTTACGAGATGGCCGGGGGCGTGAAATTCGGGCGCCGATTGAAAGCCATTATTCCCGGCGGCAGCTCGGCGAAAGTGTTGCGCGCCGACGAGCGATTCAAGATCAAACAAAAGCAAGCCGACGGGTCGATGGCCGATATTGAAATGTGGCTAGACGAGTTGCCGATGGACTTCGACACACTGGCGGCAGCGGGATCGATGGCCGGCTCGGGCGGCGTCATCGCGCTCGATGAATCGCGCGACATGGTTTGGGTCCTCAACAACATCAACGAATTTTATGCCCACGAATCATGCGGCCAGTGCACGCCGTGCCGTGAGGGCTCTCTTTGGATGAAAAAAATCACCGACCGCATGTTGCGTGGCGGCGGCGTGACCGAAGATCCGCGCACCTTGAAAACGATTGGCGACAATATCGCCGGCCGGACGATTTGCGCCTTTGGAGAGGCCTGCGCATGGCCGACGCAAAGCTTCGTCGAAAAATTTCCGGAAGAATTCGCGGCGCAGGCGCGGAAACCGGTCCCGCCACCGATGCCGCCGGAACAAACATCGGGAGAGCTCATCGAGCGCCAAACAATCCCGACCAGTCCCCTCGCGCACGATCCCGGTTGGGAAAAAGCCGGAGCGGATTCCGTAATCTGATATGGCTGACGAAAAATCCAACGCGCACCCAATGTTCAACGTCCAGGTCGACGGCGTATGGCATCAATTTCCGAAAGGAACGCGTGTCATCGAAGCTTGCGCGCAGGTTGGCGTGTACGTGCCGCGCTATTGCTATCACAAAAAACTGAGCTCACCCGGTAATTGCCGAATGTGTTTAATCGAGATGGGCATGCCGCGCATGGGCCCCGATCGAAAGCCCGAGCTCGGTAGCGACGGAAAGCCAATCATCAATTGGCTGCCGCGTCCGCAGATCTGCTGCGCGCAAGATGTCGCCGAAGGAATGGGTGTGCGCACAAATTCACTTCTTGCGCAGGAGTGCCGCAAAGGCGTGATGGAATT
>Ga0066903_100001524_pt1 | contig 17072 bp, 7 predicted proteins | sample PanSoiMetaGPlot1_FD_67491 | JGI IMG/M metagenome (GOLD analysis project Ga0066903, IMG submission 67491) | Tropical forest soil microbial communities from Panama analyzed to predict greenhouse gas emissions - Panama Soil - Plot 1 (version 2) | ecosystem: Environmental > Terrestrial > Soil >... | reverse complement strand
AACGGCGGCGTCTTCGCCTCGTTCAGGACGCGGATCTCGCTCGCGAGCACCTCGACCTCGCCGGTCGCCAGCTTCGGGTTGATCGTTTCCTTCGATCGCCGCTGCACCCTCCCGGATACGCCGACGACGTACTCCGAGCGCAGTCGCTTGGCGACGCCCATCAGCGCGTCGTTCTCGCGGACCACCACCTGCGAAATGCCCGCGCGGTCGCGGACGTCGATGAACGTGACGCCACCCAGGTCGCGAATACGGTGCACCCAGCCGAGCAGCACGGCGCTCGTGCCGACGTCGTTCGCGCGCAGCGCGCCGCACGTGTGCGTGCGAGTGAGACTCCCTAACGGTTCAGCCATTCACGGACGCTCGTGATCGGGTTTCAGAGTTCGGGGTTCGGTTTTCGGGGTTCGTTCTCGTTCTGGGTTCCGGGTTCACGGTTCTGGGTTCATGGTTCTCGGTTCAAGGTCAGCGCGACGAACGCGGCGGCTTCTGCGCGCGGCAGCGACTTCTGATCGCCGCTGCGCATGTCTTTCACCGCCACCTCGCCTCGTGAGCGTTCGTCGTCACCGACGATCGCCACGAAGCGCACGTTCCGGCTCGAGGCGTACTTGAACTGCTTGCCCAGTTTATCCGCTTCGGGGTAGACGTCGACGCGCAGGCCGCCTTGCCGCAGCTCCTGCGCGAGCCGGACCGCATCGGCGCGGCGCTCGTCGTTCCAGATTGTCACCATGATGTCTACGGCGCCGCCTGCCACTTCCGCTGGAAACATCTTTCGCTCGGTCATGACGACGATGAGGCGCTCGAGGCCGAGCGAGAAGCCGCAGGCCGGGACGTCGCGACCGAGAAACATGCCGATCAGGTTGTCGTAGCGCCCGCCGCCGCCGAGGCTGCCGGCCAGGTCGGGCACGGCGACCTCCATGATCGCGCCGGTGTAATACGACAAGCCGCGCGCCAGGCTCGGATCGACCCGGATCCTCTTGCCGGCGTCCGTCGTCGCCAGGAGCTTCACGATGGCGTCGAGGTTCTCGAGCGACTCGTGGCGTCCGACGATCCCCGTCAGGCGCTCGAGCGCTCGGTCCGATTCAACGGACTCGCCAGCAAAGAACGTGAGGGCCTTGGCGACCGCGTCCGACGGAATGCCCCTCGCGGAAAATTCCCTTTCGACGCCGTCGCGGCCGATCTTGTCCAGCTTGTCGAGGGCCACGAGCGCGTCGCCATGCTGCGTCGCGGCGATGCCGGAGGTTTCGAGGAGCGCCGTCAGCAGGCCACGGTGATTGAGGCGGACGATGAAGTCCTGAAAACCGAGACGTGCCAGCACGTCGCACACGGCCGAGAGCAGCTCCGCTTCGACGAGCGCGTCGGTCGATCCGAGCGAATCGATGTCGCACTGATGGAACTCGCGAAACCGGCCCTTCGCCGGACGATCGGCGCGCCACACCGGTTGAATCTGATACCGCTTGAAGAATTTCGGCAGCTCGTTCTGATACTGCGCGACGACGCGTGCGAGCGGCACCGTCAGGTCGTACCGCAGCGCAAGGTCCGCCTCGCCGCTCTTCTCGTGCTCGCCGCGCTTGAGGATCTTGAAGATTAGCTTGTTGCCCTCTTCACCGTATTTGCCGAGCAGCGTGTCGATGTTCTCAAACGCCGGCGTCTCGAGCGGCTCGAAGCCGTAACTCTCGTACACACGTCGGATGACGTCGATCACGTATTCGCGGCGTCGGATTTCATCTGGGAGGAAATCGCGTGTTCCGCTGGGAGGCTTTGTTAATTGCTTGTCCGCCATCGTGTGAGGCAACTCAGGGGTAGTGGCTGATTATATCGGTGCAAGGCAGGAATTGCCTTCCCGCCCTCCCGCCTTCTCGCGTTGCACGCATCAGGCAATTCCTGCCTCGCGAGCATCACCGCAGTCTCGCTCGCGCAGCCCGACGGATATCGTCCGGCGTCTCGCGTCCGCTGGCGAGCCGCTCGTACTCGGCGCGGGCCTCGGCCTGGCGACCCAGTGCCTGCAGCACACCGGCGTAGTCCAGTCGGACGTCGTCGGCGTCGGGACGCCGCGCGAGCGAGCGCGCGAAGGCTGCTCGGGCTGCATCGAGCCTGCCCTGCACGACGAGAAGCGCCGCCGACGCCGCGAGCGCGTCCGGATCGCCCGGCTGCGCGTCGAGCGCCCGCTGAATCTCGCGCCCGGCTTCGTCGAGGCGCCCGCCGGCGACGAGCGCCCGCGCCAGGCCGACCCTGAACGCCACACGGTCGGGCGCGATGTCGACGGCGGCCTGCAGATCGGCGAGCGCCAGGTCGAGCCGTCCGCGCGCCGCAAGCAGGCCGCCGCGCAGTTCGTGCGCCTCTGCGTCGCGGGCGTCGAGCGCAAGCGCCGCGCCTTCCTCCTCGATCGCCCGATCGCCCTCGCCCAGCCGCGACAAGCAGATCGCGACCCAGTGGTGCGCGTCGGCGCTGGACGGCACGAGCTCCGCGTACCTGCGATAACCGGCCGCTGCCTCGCGATAGCGCCCCTGCTCCATCTCGGCACGCGCCAGGATCATCGTCGCAAATGCGTTCGAGGCGTCGCGCTCCAGCACGGCTCTCGCGGCGGATGCTGCCTGATCGAACCGCCGCTCTTGAATCGCGCTGTTCGCGTCGCGCAGGCGGTTGAAGACGTCGACCATCGTCTTCGGGTCCGGACGCGCGGCGCCGCCCGACGGGCGCTCGACCGCGGCGCCGATGTAGCCGAGCGCTGCGAGCTTCTGCGCCGTCTCGCGATCCACGCGCGCGGGCGCCATCGCCCCTTCCCCGCCGCCCGTCACGACGTCGAATGCGCGCCTCAGCGCGGCCGCCCGCGACGGCTCGCGCTGCGCCAGGTTCGCGCTCTCGCGTGAATCGTTCGCGAGGTCGAAGAGCTCCGGAGACGGCGCATCGATGAACTTCCAGCGCTCGTCCTGAAGCGATCGCAGCGGCGCCCAGTTCATGTACAGCTGCGGAAAATACGTCTCGCTGTAAGCCTCGCCCGGTCCCTTCGCCCGTCCGGCCACGAGCGGCATCAGGCTTTGTCCCTGCGCGCCGTCGAGCGCGGGCACTCGAAGCAGGTCGAGAAGCGTCGGCGCGAGATCGATGCTGCGGACCAGCGCCGTCACGCGGCGTCCCGACGGCACGCGGTCCGCGCCGGCGACGATCATCGGAATATGAATCGCGGACTCGTAGACGAACAGCCCGTGCGTGGCCTCGCCGTGCTCGCCCAGGCTCTCGCCGTGATCGCCCGCGACCGCGACAATCGTCAAGCGCTCGAGGCCCAGCTCCCGCAGCCGCAAGAGCAGCGTCCCGATGACGTCGTCGTCGAACGCAATCTCGCCGTCGTAGAGGCGATCGGCGAACACGTCGCGATACGGCGGCGGCGGATCGTAGGGATCGTGGGGATCGTACAGGTGCAGCCACACGAAGAATGGCCGCGAATCGCCGGCCGTTTCGGTCAGCCACCTGTCGGCGGCGGCCGCCGTGTCCGAGCCGCGCCGCTCGAGCTCGAGCTGATCGTCGTAGCGATCGAAGCCGCGCTGGAGGCCGTAGCGCCTGTCGAGGACGAAGGCGCTGACGAACGCGGCCGTGCGGTACCCGGCCGCCTGGACGGCCGTCGCGATCGTCGGCACGCGGTCGCCAAGCGTGAAGTGGCCGTTGTTGCGCACGCCGTGCACGAACGGATAGAGGCCCGTCAGCAGGCTGGCGTGCGCCGGCAGCGTCAGCGGAGCGGCCGTGATGGCACGCTCGAAGACGACGCCGTTGGCGGCGAGCCTGTCGATGTTGGGCGTGCGGGCCCGCCGATCGCCGTAGGCGCCCAGATGATCGGCGCGGGTCGTGTCGAGCGTGATGAGAAGCAGATTCGGCCGCGTCGCGATCGCCGGCCGACAGCCGCCCGAGCAGACGCCTGCCAGCAGCACCGCGATGCCCGAGAGGTGCCGGAGGCGTGCCAGTGCCTCGCCGGAGGCGTGCTCGGCGTCGCTCAGGCTCGTGTCCGGCACCTCCGGGGCTGTCACGTTACTGACTGCTGGTCCTCCGCGCGCCGGGCGTCGCGATTGTCGACATGTTCGCGCGCCTCAACATGTCGTTGAACGCGGCAAGGTCGCGGTTCATCACCTCGCCCAGTTGTCCCTGCGACGCCTTGAGGCGATCCTGCAGATCCTTCTGCACCGCCAGCTGCTGGCTGGTCGGCTTGAAGTCGCCGCTCTGCAGGCCGTTGGCCAGGTAGCCGAACTTCTGCACGAGCTTCGAGCCGAAGCGAACGCCGTCTTGTCCGCGGCCGGTCGTGCGCAGCTCGACGAGCTGCCCTTCGGCCGCCGCGAGCTTCTGGTCGAGATCGTCCGCGGCCTTCCTCAGCTCGGTGTCCTGAATCAGGTTCTTCAGGTTGTAAATCTGCGCCCGAACCACCTCCGAGTTGTTGACCGCATCGACGGTCGCGTCGAGATCGCGCCGCACGCTGAGCAGGAACTGCTGCTGCGCGGCGATGTCGGCCTCGGTGCCGGCCGAGTGCGGATCCTTCAGGACGCGCAGCTGCTGGCTGTAGTCCTTGCCGGCGACCGTCAGCTTCACGGCGTAGGTGCCGGGCGCCTGCAGGATCGCCAGCCCTCCGCCACCGCCTCCGAAGCCGCCTTCGCTTTCGCGCAGGCCGTCGGGCCCGACGCGAACATCCGGTGCGTACAGCGGGCTCGTGCGAAACCCGACGCGCTTCGACGGCACGTCCCTCAGATCCCAATACACTCGGTGGAGGCCGGGCGATCCCGGACCCTCGAGCGTGCGCACGGTCTGCCCCTTCGAATCCTGGATCGTAATCAGCACGTTCCCGGATGCCGCGGACTTCAGGTAGTAATTGATGTCTGCGCCGTAGGGCGGATTCTCGCCGACGGTCTGATCGTCATACGGCTGCGCCGGCGACGTGATCGCGCGGAAACGATACGTCGGACGTGGCGTGAAGAGATGGGCATCGGCGCTCAGCACCTGCGCCGTGAGATCGCGGAGCGGCGTGAGGTCGTCGAGGATCCAGGCGCCGCGGCCGTAGGTAGCGATCACGAGATCGTTGAACTGCTCCTGCACGACCAGCCAGTAGACGGGCGCGTGCGGCAGGTTCAGTTGCAACGATTGCCAGTTCTCGCCGTCGTCGAACGACACGTACGCCCCGTTCTCGGTGCCTAGATAGAGCAGCCCGCGCCTGACGGGATCCTCGCGCACGCAGTGCGCGTAGCTCAGCATCGAGTGCGGGATGCCGTTGGTGATCAGCTTCCACGACGCGCCGTAATCGGTCGTCTTGTAAACGAACGGATCGCGATTGTTCACCTGATGGAAATCGATGGCGACGTACGCCGTCCCCGCGTCGTACCGGGACGGCTCGACGTTGCCAACCGTGCCCCACGGCGGCAGGTTCGGCATGTTCTTCGCCGCGTTCGTCCAGTTCTTCCCGCCGTCGCGCGTGACCTGCACGAGTCCGTCGTTCGTGCCGACCCAGATCACGCCCGCCTGCTTCGGCGACTCGGCGATCGCGTGGATGACGCTGCCGTACTCGACGCCGATGTTGTCGGGCGTGAGGCCGCCGGAGCTCTGCTGCCGGTTCTTGTCGTTCAGCGTGAGGTCGGGGCTGATCTCCTGCCAGCTCTGCCCGCCGTCGGTCGACTGATGCACGTACTGGCTGCCGATGAAGATCTTGTTGTGATCGTGCGGCGAAATGTGGAACGGCGCGTCCCACACGAACCGGTACTTCAGGTCGGCGGCCGGCCCGTTCTCGTTGTCGGGCCACACTTCGACGTCGCGCATCTGGCGGCGGCTCTCGTCGTAGCGGACGACGATGCCGCCGACGCTGCCGGAGCCGGAGGCGGTGGACCAGATGATGTTGGGATCGACGGGATCCGGCGTCGCAAACCCGCTCTCGCCGCCGCCGATCGAGTGCCACATGCCGCGCGGAATCTCGCTGCCGCGGCCGCCGCCGCCGCGTCCTCCGCCGTCGCCGAGGCGGCTGTTGCTCGGGCCACGGTACGACGGTCCGTCCTGCTTGTTCGTGTAGACGTAGTACGGAATCTGGTTGTCGACCGTGACGTGATAGAGCTGCGCGTTGGGCAGACGCTGCTTCAGCCAGGTCTTCCCCCGCGTCTGCGAGATCGACACACCCTGATCGTGGCCGACGATCATGCGGTTCCCATTGGTGGGATCGATCCACATGTCGTGGTGGTCGCCGCCCGGCGCCTCGGCGCCGTTCTGCGCGACGAGCGTCGCTCCGGCGTCGATCGACTTGCTGAACGACGCGTTGAGGTAGTACGTCTCGTTGTCGTTGTCGGTGGCAACGGCCATGCGGGCGTAGTACGCCGTCCGGCCCATCGCGTTTCGATCGGCGTTGATCATCCGCCAGCTCTCGCCGCCATCGTCCGAGCGCCAGAGCTGGCCGCGCTCGGTCTCCTGCCCTTTCCAGGGCACGCCGTCGCCCGTCTCGATGAGGACGTACACCCGTCGCGGGTTCGAGTGCGCCGTCGCCGGCATCACCTTGCCGACCGGCCTGGTCGGCAGACCGCGGCCGGTGAGCTTCTTCCACGTGACGCCGCCGTCGTGCGACATGAACAGCCCGCTGCCCGGACCTCCGCTCTCACGTCCCCACGTGTGAATCTCGAGCTGCCACATGCCGGCGAAGAGGATTCGCGGGTTGCTGGGGTCGACCGCGATCTCGGAGCACCCGGTGTTCTCGTCGACAAACAGAGTGCGCTGCCACGTCGCGCCGCCGTCGGTCGTCCGGAAGACGCCGCGCTCGGGCTGCGGACCGTACGCGGTGCCGAGCGCGCACGCGAGCACGATCTGCGGATTGGCGGGATCGATCACGACGCGGCCGATGCGGCCCGTCTTATCGAGCCCCATGCGCGTCCAGGTCTTCCCGGCATCGGTCGATTTGTAGATGCCGTCACCAATCGAAATGTGGCTGCGGATCCACGCCTCGCCGGTGCCGGCCCAGACGATGTTGGGATCGGACGGCGCCACTGCGAGCGAGCCGATCGATTGCGACGGCTGATCGTCGAAGATCTGCTGCCAGTGCACGCCGCCGTCGGTCGTTTTGGCGATGCCGCCCGACGCGCTGCCAGCGTAGTAGACGAGCGGATCGCCCGGTACGCCGACAACCGCCGAGATCCGGTTCCCCTCCGGCCCGATATAGCGCCACCGCAGCTGGCTGTAGACTTCCGGCGCTGGCCGCGTCGCCTGTCCCTGAGCGATGAGCGCGGTTCCCGCGACGAGCGCCGCGCCAAAGACGATGAAGAGCTTGCGCATACAGCCTCCACGAGATCCGTGGAGCGCGAGCCGTCAGGCGAGCGGTGCCGCCTGGCTAGAGTCTCGCGCTCCTTCGGTCGGATGATTCTCCACTCAGATGATCAGAACCGAAAGCTGAACGACAGCTGGAACGCGCGCGGTGGATGACGATTGAACACCGCCAGGTACGTCGAGCTGTACAGACGATTCGCACCGGTGTCCCACTGCGTGTACGCGCCGGTGTTGAACGCGTTGAAAATGTTCAGAGCGGGCTCGAACGCGGTGCCGTTCACCTTGAACGTCCGGCCGATCTTCAGCTGCAGGTAGCGGTTCGTGTCGTTGATGGTTTGTCCGTCCGATCGGATCGGACTTGCCGCGCACGGCAGCGCCGCCGCGCCGCAGAACCGAATCGTCGTCGCGAGCGGATTGGACTGCGTGGTCCCGTCGGCGAGGCGAACCGTCGCCGGCCCGAACACCGGGTCTGCGGAAGCCAGCCGCGTGATCACGGGGCCGACGTAGCCGCCGGCCTGAATCACGTAGCTCGCACCGATGTTGATGTTCCACGGGGCGAAGTACTGGCCGGCCAGCCGCACCGAGTACGGACGATACGCCGCGCCCGATTCGCGTCCCCCGCCGTTCAGCGTATTGCCGTCGCCGTTGCCGAACAGCTGCGTCGACAGGTCCCCATCGTTGGGGAACGCGCCGGGCTGGATGAAGAGTGCCGGGTCGGTCGGGTTCCACGTCCCGTCGAGATGCTGCCACTGCCTGCTGAAGCTCGCGACGAGCTGGAAGTCGCGCGACAGATTCTTCGCGAGCGTCCCTTCGACGTTCGAGACGATGACCCGCGTCCAGTCGCCGTTGACTTCCTTCTGGATGATCCCCTGATTGGGATCGACCAGACCGAAGCCGCCGAACGCCTGGTTCGGTCCCGACGGATACCGGCCGTTGATGTCGATTGTCTCGAACTGATCGTGGTAGACGCGCCGCGTCGCCGACAAGTCGGCGCTGATCTGCCCCGCGAACTGATGGCGGAAGCCGATGACGAACTCATCGGCCCAGGGCTGGTGCAGCTTGGGCGCGAAGAGCAGCGAGGGATCCACGCTGCGCGTGGGCGGCGTGATGATCGTCGTCTGCGCGCCGTTCTTGTCGATGTAGACGTCGCGGGTGTTGATGGCGCCCGTGCTGTTGAACTGGACGATGTAGTCGCGCCCGTTGACCTGCTCGTACAGCCGCGAGTAGCTCGCGCGCAGCACGTTGCGGGCATCGGACGTGACCATGTAGGCGATCCCGACTCTCGGCTGCACGGCCGCATTCCTCGGCTCGCGGTCGATGTTCAACAGCTCGTCGTGCCGCTTCACCCAGTCGACGCGAAGGCCGAGGTTGGCGGTCAGACGCGCATTCGGCCTCCACGAGTCGTGGACGTATACCGCGATGTCGCTGTCGTGCTCCGAGATCGACGGCGAGTTGATCGGATCGCGATACCGATAATGGAACGGCGCCAGGCCCCCGTTCGGGTTCCCCGGCGCGACCTCTCGCATTTCCTCGAGGACGTACCCGTTGTTCACGTACTCCGTCGTCGTGTCCCGTACCAGGCGCGGCGCCGCCCAGACGCCGGTTTTCAGCTCGTGCGAGCCGCCCTTGCCTTCCTTGAAGTACGTCACGTCGCCCCGCATCACGAGCATCGATGAGGGCGAGATGGAGATCGACTGCGGCGTGTTCATCTGCACGAGCGCGCCGGTGCCGGTCGGCACGCCGCCCGAGATGAACGCGTCCTGATGGATCAGGATCTGCGGGCCCGACAGGTTGACGCCCGAATAGGTGTCCGAGTCGTTGCCGGACTTGTTGTTGTACGCCACCGACACCTGCGTCGTCAGCTGGCTCGACCAGACCGAATTCAACTTCGCCTGGAAGAGGCCGCCGCCGGTCGAGTTGTACTGAAAGAGGTTCGTGTCGAGCTCCCGATTGCTGGTGTAGAGCGCGCGATCGCGCTGGTAGAACGCGGACACCTCGTGCGCACTGTTCAGACGGGCCGTGACCTTCGCGAACGGCTGCTTGCTCTTCATGAAGTTGTCGAACGGCTGAAAGCCGGGCTGGAAAGCCGTCAGGCTCGCGACGTTGTCGGGCGTCCGGCTGATGCCGTTGGTGAGGTCCGCGTAGCGATAGGTGGCGTAGAACCAGATCTTGTCTTTCTGGATCGGCCCGCCCGCCGAGAGGTCGCCCTGTTTCACCGATTGCACCGTCGGGATGCCGCCCGGATGGCTGCCGCCAAGCGTGTTGTCGCTGTTCCAGCTGCGCGGCTGGTAGTCGTAGGTCGCGGACCCCTTGAAGCGATTGCCGCCGGACTGCGTCATGATGTTCATCACGACGCCGGTGCCCATGGGCGCCGACGCGTCGACGCCGCCGAGCTTCAGCTCCGAGTCGGCGACGGTATCACCGCCGAACCCGATCGAGTGCGCGGACGAATCGAGAAACGACCCCGCCGGCGCGCCCTCCAGCTGAAACACGTGCGAAAAGATCACCGCGCCGTGGAAGTAGTAGGCGCGTCTGCCGACGCCGTCGTCCACGTTGCGGGAATTGACCCCGGGCGCCATGTCGAGCACGTCGCTGAACAGCCGCCGGGACGTGATCGGCGCGGCCCGCAGCAGCTCGCCCTGAATGTTCAGCGTGCTCGTCGGCTTCGACGTTTCGAGCATGGGCGACTCGCCCGTCACGGTCACGCTCTCCTGGACCGTGCTCAGCGTCATCTCGATGTCGACGCTGAACGTGCTGCCGGCGCGCATCAGGATGCCCTCGCGCTTGTAGGCCGCGAAGCCCGTCAGATCGGCCGTCAGCGTGTAGAGACCGGGCGGAAGATTGTTGAGCCGGTAGTAGCCGGCGTTGTCGCTGACCGCCGTGGCGGCGCCGAGCAGATCCGGACTCGTCGCCGTGACGGTGACGCCGGGCAGGACGCCTCCCTGCGGATCTTTGACGTAGCCGCGAAGGCTGCCGTCGCCGGTCTGAGCGGTTGCAGGCAGTGCCGAACAGCAAAGGAGCGCCGTGAGGGTCGCGGCCAGGAAACGCGGCATGGAGCCTCCAGAAAAAGAGCGTGCGCGTCGGAGTGTCGCGGTCGAGCGCACGCTACTCTCCTCGCAAAGGCGAGTCAAGGCACAGCGCGCGGAGTCGGCACGGGTCCGGCTAAAGCCGGACGCCACGTACGGATTCTGGATTGTGGGATTGCGGATTATTCGGCGCGGAGCGCGGTCATCGGATCGACGCGCGCCGCGGCTCGGGCGGGCACGTAGGCGGCGGCCATGCCGATGGTGCCAAGCAGCGCGGCGGCGGCCGTCAGCGTCGGCAGGTCGAGTGGGCCGACGCCGAAGAGGAGCGAGCCGAGCGCACGCGTGCCGAGCGTCGAGAGGACGCAGCCGGCTGCCACGCCCAGCGCGGCGATCCGCGCGCCCTCGCCGACCACCATGCGGACGATGTCGCCCGATGCCGCGCCGAGCACGACGCGAACGCCGAGCTCGCGCCGGCGCGCCGACACGCCGAACGCAATGAGGCTGTAGAGGCCCACAGACGCGAGCACGAGCGCCAGCGCCGCGAGCCCGCCCATCAGCATCGCGGCCGTTCGCTGCACGAAGTAGGACGCGCCCATGTACTCGGTCAGCGTGACGAACAACGGAGACGGCATCTGCGGGTCGAGCGCCTCCAGCCCGTGCCGGAGCGTCGGAATCATCAGCTGAGGCTCGCCGGCCGTCAGCACGTGCAGCGCCACTCCCGTGTCCGCGTTGAAGTGCTGCCACAGCGGCAGATAGAAATACGGCTGCGGCCCCTCGGCCAGCGAATGGTATTTCGTCGTCTTCGCCACGCCGACGATGGTGTGCGGCTGGCCGTACGCGCGGAACTGACGGCCGACGGCCGAGAGCGATCCGTAGTAGCGCCGCGCGAACTCGTCGTTGACGATCGCGACCATCCGCGCCGATCGATCGTCGCGGGCGTTGAAATCGCGTCCGGCGACGAGCGGGATGTGCATCAGCGCGAAATAACCCGGCGACACGAGGTTCCGGTAGATCTTCATGTTCTCGTTCGCCGTGGGCACGTACCCGTCGACGGTCAGGTCATCCCAGGATCCGCCGTTGAAACCGAGCGGAACGTCTTCTGCGAGCGCGACGCCGGCGGCGCCCGGCAGCTCCGCGGTCCGCTCGACCATGCGCTGCAGATACGCGAGGCCCGCCGCACGGTCGTACCCGCCCGTCGACACGTTGACGCCGGCGAGCAGCACGCCGCGGGCGTCGAAACCCGGATCGGCACGCCGCACGTTCTGAAAGCTGCGCACCAGCAGGCCGGCGGCCGCGAGGGCAAACATCGCGAGCGCCACCTCGCCGACGACGAGACCGGCGCGAAACGCCGCGCCGCGCCGCTCGCCGCCCGACTGGCGCGCGCCGGCTTTCAGCGCGTCGGCCAGACGCCCCTCCGACAGGCGGAGCGCCGGCCAGATCCCGACCAGCAGCGCGGCCGCTACGGACGCGGCACCGGCGTACGTGATCTCGCGCAGGCCGACGGCGAGTGTCAGCTCGAGCGGATACTCGATGAACGGCGTGAAGAGGCGCAGCATGTCGACGAGCCACGCGCTCACGAGCACGGCCATGCCGCCCGCGAGCAAGCCGAGCACGACGTGCTCGGTCAGGAGCTGACGCAGCAGCCGCCAGCGCCCGGCGCCGAGCGCGAGCCGGACGGCGATCTCGCGCTCGCGAACCGTCGCGCGCGCGAGCTGCAGGTTCGCGACGTTGGCGCACACGATCAGCAGGACCAACGCGCCGAGCGCGACAAGAATCCGCAGCAGCGCGCCGATGTCCGACTGGATGCCGCGCCGCGCCCGGGCCTGCGTGAGCATCGTCGCCGACGTGCCCCGACTCGTGCCGTCGTGCTCGCGCGCGATCGTGGCGGCAATCGCCTGCACTTCCGACGTCGCCTGCGAGAGGCTCACCCCGGACTTCAGCCGGGCGAACAGGTACAGCGGCCGCGCGGAACGGAGTGCGAGCCACTTGCCTCCTCCGGTCAGCGACGCCTGCATCGTCAACGGCACGTAGATGTCGAACCGCAAGCCGCCGATCGTTCCGGCAAACCCCTCGGGCGCGACGCCGACGATGGTGAACGGACGGCGGTTCAGCACGATCCGGCGGCCGACGACGGACGGGTCTCCGCCGAATCGCCCCTTCCACATCGCGTGGCCGAGCACCGCCACCGGAGCGGCGTCGAACGCGTCGGACTGCTCGGCGCCCTCGAAGAAGCGGCCGAGCGCCGGCCTCAGGCCGAGGACGTCGAAATAGTTGCCGGACACCATCAGCGACCACACGCGATCGGTCCGCGCGTCGGCGCCCAGGCCGAGCGGCCGCTCCTTGAACGCGATGACGCCGGCGAGGAGCGTCGAGCGGTCGCGGAAATCCTGAAAGTCGGGGTACGACGAATCGATCATCTCGCCGGACGGCGTCACCGTCTCGATGGTGGCAACGCGGTCGCCGTCGGCGACGCCGGGAAGCGGATTCAGGAGGACGCTTCGAACCCAGCTGAAGACGGTCGTGTTGACGCTCAACCCGAGCGTGAGCGACAGGAGCGCGACGGCCGTCGCGCCCGGCGACTTGCGCAGCATCCGCAACGAGAATCGGATGTCCTGGATCACGGCGCCCACAGTCGTGCCTCTAGGCACGTACAGTGCCACGGGTCCGCCGCCAAACGCAGTGAAAAGACCGCGACAACAGCCGTGCGTCTGTTCGGTTGTGGGATCGGATGTGCGCGCGCGAACAGCCGGCGGGGCGTGTCGGGCAGATCGGATGGGGCGTCACTCGCCCACCTGCCCGACCCGCCCGGCTAGTTGTTGTTCGCCGTCTTGGCCGCTCCGGCCTTCGGACTCGGTCCGCCGCGGAATGTCAGCAGGTGATCGCGGATCGCGCGAATCTGCGCCTCCGCATCGCCTTCGAGCTGCGTGTAGTAGGACTTGGGATAGTCCGGCCAGAACGCCGGCATGCGCGTGCCCGGCAGGATGTCGGACGGCTTTCTCAGCCACTGCAGAATCCAGTCGGCCTGCAGGCGCTCCGAGGCCATTCGCAGATCCGGCGCGAGGTTGTCGATCGGCTTGTCCTTGGGAATCTCCCCCAGCACGTGGCACGACTGACACTTCAGGAGCTCGAACAGCTCTTTGCCGGTGCCCGGGCTCGCGCTCGCCAGCCGCACCATCTCGTGAGACTGGAAGGGCTCGATCTTGTTCGCGATCGATCCGAAGTAGTTGATGACGCCGTTCAGGTTCGGATCGTCGAGCCCGAAGGTCGGCATGCGCACCTTGAGCCACGGGCGAATCGTGATCGGTCCACGGATGAACGCATAGAGCCAGTCGGGCTGCACGCGCGCGCCTTCCGGCGTCAGCATCGGCGGACCGAGCGAGGGATCCGCGACGAGCTTGACGAAGTCGCCGCCGTCGCCCTCGATGATGTGGCAGCCGACGCAGTTGCGCCGGTGCACGAGCGTGCGCCCCTGATAGAGATAGTCGGTCCGCGCGTCCTTCGCCGGCAGCGCGGCCTGCGGCTGGATCTCGCGCTGGAAGCTCATGAGGGCCGTCACGAGCCGATCGATCTCGACGTCGGTCAGGTCGAAGTTCGGCATCCGCAGCTTGTCGAGCGGCTGCAGCACGCGCCCGCGATCGAAGACGCGCGGATCGTGCAGCTTTGCGCGGAACCAGCCGATCTTCGACGTGTGCGGGATGTCGCTGATGAACGCGAAGTCGAGCCGCGTGACGAGCTTGCTGCCCTCCTCCGACAGGTCGGTGCCGATCGACTGCGCGGTCTCGAAGCCCTTGATCTCGTGGCAGCTGAAGCAGCCGTACCGGTTGATCGCGCGGCGCCCGAGCTCGATCTGCTTCTGCTCGGCGTTCATCTTGCCGAGCTCGCTCCTGGCATCCTCGAACAGCATCACGTTCTTGAGGTAGTCGAGCAGCGTGTCGTCGGTCGCCTTCTGATCCGGCGTCGCCTTCGGCGCGTCTCCGGCGGGCCCCTTCAGGCTGACGAGGTACGTGGCGACGTCGGCGACCTGCGCATCGGTGAGCCGCAAGTTCGGCATGTAGGTCGCGGGGCTGTAGTGCTTGGGATCGCGGACCCAGTTGTAGATCCACTCGTAGCTCGTCTTGTTGCCGATGTTCTCGAGCGGCTGGCCGAACGTGCGTCGCGGGCCGGACGCTTCACGCGAGCCCTCGCCGACCACGTGACAGCCCTGGCAGCCGATGCCCTTGACGATTTCCTCGCCGCGCTTGGCGTCGCCGTGCGCCGGGTTCTTCACCGCAAACTCGTGCTTCTCGGCGTTCGCGAACAGATACGCGACGATGGCGTTGATCTCGGCCTCGCTCCTCACCGCGTCTTCCGGCGAGCTGTTGTTCGAGTTGTTGAAGAACCGAGGCATCCAGGTCGTCGGCTTGACCGCCCTCGGGTTGCGGATCCAGTTCTTCACCCACTCGGGCGTGAGCTTCGAATCGATCTTGGTCAGGATCGGCCCTGGCTTCTTGACGTTCTCGAAGCCCTTCGTCTTGTGGCAGGCGTAGCAGCCCGCGCGCTCGTAGGTGGCGTACGCGAGGTTGAGGTTTTCCGCCTTCGGGACGTACACCTGCTGCTTGTGGCATTTGGCGCATGACGCCTGCGTCATGCTGACCGGCAGCATCGGGTAGTCCCACAGGTGCGGCGCCTCCCAGCGGTACTTCTTCTCCCACTCTTCCTTCTGCTTCTCCGTGCTCGGCATGTGCGCCGCGTCGCGGAAGCTGACCGACTGCCCCATGCCCTCGTGGCACACCGTGCAGCCGGTCTTGTCGATCGGATGCGCCGAGCTGCCGCCCAGGTACGTCTTCAGGTCCGGATGCGTGGTGAAGGGCTGCGGGTATTTCTCGTAGCCCGCCTTGTCGATCGCCAGGTGGCACGTCATACACCGATCCTGCTTCGGCACGCGGATGAAGTTCACGTCGTCGACGACGTTGGGCAGGATGATCTGCTGGACCTTGAGAGTCGGCGCCATGAAGTCGAGCAGCGGCGCGTTCCGGAAGTAGTCCTTCGTCACGCTGGGCGCCAGCACGGTCAGGCGCTTGTTCAGGCGCACCTGCTCCGCCTGCATCTCCTCGATCTGCTTCTGCGCGGCGACGGCGGTGCCGGTGTACTGAGCGAGCTGCTTCTGCACCTCGGCTTTGTCGGCGATCGCCTTTTCCATCGCGAGGTTCAACTCGCTCAGCTTCTTCGCTTCGTCTTCAGCCGTCCGCTGCTTCCGTGCGACGGCGGACGAATTCGGATCGGCGGCGCGCGTCGCCTCGAAGTCGTAGCGATCCTGGTCGTAGGTCGCCTTCATGTAGTTGTAGTCGAGCGTGGCGCGGTAGACGTTCTTGTCCGCTTCCGCCAGCTTCGCCTGCAGCTCGTCGACCTTCGCCCTATTGGTGGCGATTTTCGCCTCCGACGACTTCAGCTGCGCCTCGAGCTGACCGAGCTTGGTGCGATCGACCGACTGCACGGCCTTGTCGCGCTGCGCCTGCGTCACCTGGATCTCGAGCTGAGTGAATCGCCGCTGCGTGCTCTTCCACTCGCGCGAGAAGTCGTCCCAGACCATCCAGACGACGGACAGGAAGAGGAAGATGCTCGACGCCGCGAAAACGACGTTCAGGAAGTCGACGTTGTAAGCGTGCCCGACACCCTTCTTTTCAGCCATGATCAGATGTTGAAGAAAATCTCAGGGATCGCGACGACGTACTTCAGGTTGAAGATCCATCGCGCGAGCATTTTGAGCGGAAGCGACATCATGCTGAGGAACAGGAACACCGCGACGTAGTACCGTGGGGCGCCCAGCTTCTCGTAGTACGCCTTGAAGACTCCCTTTGCGAGGATGACCGGGAGCGCGAAGACGTAGAACAGCACGAGCACGATGCCGAACATCTCGCGCACGAGCGGATTGGCCGGCAGCGCGGTGCGGAAGCCGCGAACCCAGATGTATTCCGAGAGATTCACGTTGGTCAGCGCGGCCAGCTTGTGAATATCCCAGTACTCGAACGGCCCGAAGAAATTCCAGTTCGGCCCGCGCAGGAACGTTCCGAGCACGATGAGTGACGACCACAGCACCGCGAAGCCGAAGAGGAAAATGGTGACCTCGGCCTTTCGTTCGGCGAACGTGAAGTATCCGTTCCCTTTCGGGTTCTTGTCGATGTAGGGGATTGCGATGAGCCCGACGATGATCAGGCTCGGCAGCACGACGCCGGCGAGCCAGGGATCGAAGTAGACCAGCATCTCCTGCAGGCCCAGGAAGTACCAGGGCGCTTTCGACGGGTTCGGCGTGTTCGCCGGATTGGCCGGCTGCTCCAGCGGCGCCTTCAGCAGGATCGACCAGACGATGAGAATCACCGAGCAGAGAATCAGCGAGATGAGCTCGGTGTAGACCAGATCGGGCCACACCCACACGCGATCGGCCTCCGCCTTCTCGATCGGCCCCTGCCCCGCCGCGATACGCCGATCGTTCAGCACCGCCTCGCGCAGCGAGTACCAGACGAAGAAGACGAGCAGGAAAATCAGGCCGACGATCGGCACGTTGTCCGGCTTGGTGACGATGAGCCGGAAATTCGGATCGAACGTGCCGAAGATGAAGAAGATCGTCAGGAACCCAAGCAGGCCGTAGCCGACCGAGTTCTCCGCGATCTTCTCGCGCTTCCAAACGACGAGCGCCAGCGACCCGACCGCGAGGATGAAGAACAGTCGCGGGTCCGCTACTGCGTTGATGAGTCCCTTCACAAAACCCATGTCTACTCCAAGTCTGAAGTCTGAAGTCTGAAGTTTGCC
>Ga0066903_100001523_pt1 | contig 17072 bp, 19 predicted proteins | sample PanSoiMetaGPlot1_FD_67491 | JGI IMG/M metagenome (GOLD analysis project Ga0066903, IMG submission 67491) | Tropical forest soil microbial communities from Panama analyzed to predict greenhouse gas emissions - Panama Soil - Plot 1 (version 2) | ecosystem: Environmental > Terrestrial > Soil >... | reverse complement strand
ACCATCACGGCGAACAGCACGAACGCCGTCCGCGTGCGCGGCACGTCGGTGAATGGCTCGGCGTCGCTGACCGAGGCGGTCGCGGTGTCGTTGGGCTACACGTACACAACCTCCGAACAGGGGAATCAACTGGCGGGAGGGTACAGCTCGCTGCCGGGGCTGCCGTCGAATCGCGTGAACTCGTCGGTGGACGTGCACCCGCCGCGCAAACCGTTCGGCGCCACGCTCACCCTGTTCTGGGTGGGCGACATCGTCGACAACGTCTCGGGCTTCGGACAGGTTCCGAGCGGCAACTACACCGTGGTCGATCTTGCCGGGCGCTATTTCATGGACGCGCAGCGCCGTCATCGCATCAACGTCAGGCTCGAAAACCTGTTCGGCGAGACGTATGCCACTGGCCATGGCCGGGCGATCAGTGACGACGGGCTGACGCGGTACGTCACCAGCTCGCAGGGCGTGCCGCGCACGTTTCACATCTCGTACACCTTCTCCTACTGATTGGTTTCTGGATTGCCCGGGTCGCTGTGGGACAATAGAACCCGAGTGACGTCGAACATGCTGCCTGGCCGGCGGACGGGCGTGATCCCAGCCGTCGCGATCGGGATCGCGATCGCGACGTGGGGATGTTCGAAGCCGTCGGCCCCCGCGCCTGCGGCGTCGCCGTTCCACTCGGCCGACATGAAGTCGGTTGTGTCAGTCAAAGAGCTGATGGAGTTCATGATCGATCCGATCGCTGACAACATCTTCGACGCGGTCTGGTGGGACGTCACGCCCAAAGGGACGGTGGCGCACACACCCACCACCGACGAGGACTGGGACAAGATCAAGACCGGCGCGGTGACGCTGGCTGAAGGCATCTACCTCCTCAAAGTGCCGCGGCCATGGGCGCCTCCGGGCGACGTGAACAACAGCACCGGCCCGAATCCACCCGAGTTGTCGCCCACGCAGATCCAAGCGAAGCTCGAGAAGGATCCCGTGCTGTGGGACGCGAAGATCGAAGCGCTGCGCAACGTCGCGCACGAGGTGCTCGACATCGTCGAGAAGCGCGACGCGAACGCGCTGTTCGAGGCCAGCGAGGATCTCGACGAGGCCTGCGAAGCGTGTCATCTCGAGTACTGGTATCCCGGGGATCGCAAGGCCGTCGAAGAGGACAAGCGGCAGCGTGCGGGGTATCTGAAGAAGCCGCCGGCGCCGCAGAGGCCCTGATGACGTTGTTGAAGTTCTCGAAGACGAAAACGTGCGGCGCCTGCGGCGCTGCCTTCGAGTGCGGCGGCTTGTTCCTGTGCTGGTGCCGCGACGTGAAGCTCGATCGCGAGACGCTCGACGAGCTCCGGCGGCAGCACGTCGATTGCCTGTGCCGGGCCTGCCTCGAGGCGTGGGCGGCGCGAGGCGCCGCACGCCCGGAGCCGTCGACGACGGTCAAATAGCCGTCAAACGGTTGACAACACTCAACTTCTCAGTTGAAGATTTGCGCGCACCCTACAGCGCGACCCGGGCACGTCTGCCCAGGAGGACCCACGATGAGCATGACCAGTCAGGCGAGGCGAACCGCCTTCCTGCTGTTGAACGCGACGCTCGTGATGTTGTGCTGCCGCCCGGCGCTCGCGCAGGTGAGCCTGGTCGGCGAGTGGAGCCCGCGCTATCACGAGGATCAGCAGGAGCGCGTGCCGGGCCCCGATCTCGGCGACTACACCGGCCTGCCGATCAACGAAGCCGGACGCCTGGCCGCCGAATCGTGGGATGCCGCGCGCCTCACGCTCCGCGAGCATCAGTGCAAAGTGCACAACGGTCCCTACATCTATCACGGGCCGCTGCAGGTCAGGATCTGGGAAGAGAAGGACCCGCGCACGCAGCAGGTCGTCGCCATCAAGAACTACATCAACACCTACGAGCAGGAGCGGACGATCTGGATGGACGGCCGGCCGCACCCGCCCGACTGGGCGCCCTACACCTGGATGGGGTTCTCGACCGGCAAATGGGACGGCGACATCCTCACCGTCTACACCACGCACATCAAGCAGGAATGGATTCGCCGCAACGGCGTGCCTAACAGCGAGCTGTCGACGATGATCGAGCACTTCGTGCGGCACGGCAACATCATGACGCACGTCGTGCAGTGGACCGATCCGGTGTATCTGAGCGAGCCGCTGATTCGGAGCGAAGACTTTGTCCTCAACGAACGCTCGGGCGGCAACTGGCTGTGGCCGTGCGAGTACGTCGACGAGATCGCCGATCGGCCGCACAGCGTCGTGCCGCACTATCTGCCGGGCCGGTTCCCGTTCGCGGGTGAGTTTGCGTTCAAGTCCGGGATTCCGCTCGAGAGCGCCGACGGCGGCGCCGAGACCACATATCCTGAGTACATCGAGAAGCTGCGCAAGCTGCCGAAGCCTGCGAAGCCGGCGGGCAAATGACCAGGCGTTCAACGCTCTTCACCGCCGTCGTGGCCGTCGCCTTGACGGCCCGCGCCTTCACGCAGGCGCCGCCGGCTCCTCGAGCGCCCGATCCGGGCGGCCGCACCTGGAGCGCCACTGGCGACCTCCACGCCTTTCACGTGCAGGGCAAGGTCTGGCTCATTGTCGGCGCCGGCGGCAACGTCGTCGTCCAGACGGGAGACGACGGCGTGCTCGTCGTCGATACGGGCATGTCGCAGCATGCGACGAAGCTGCTCGCCGAAATCAGGAAGCTGTCCGATCGCACCATTCGCTGGATCGTCAACACCCACGTCCACGCCGACAGCACGGGCGGCAACGAGACGATTGCGGGGGCCGGTTCGGTGCTTCAGGGCGGACCCGCCGGTGCGCTGGCCGGCGCACCGGCGACGATCATCGCGCACGAAAACGTGCTGACTCGCATGAGCGCGCCGTCGGGCAAGGAGTCTTCGCGGCCTGCAGCGGCGTGGCCGACCGACTCGTACGTCAACGATGAGAAGGACATCTTCTTCAACGGCGAGCCGGTGATGATGTACCACGACGCCGCCGCCCATACCGACGGCGACTCGATCGTCTTCTTCAGGCGCTCGGACGTCATCGCCGCCGGCGGCATCCTGATGCTTGGCAGCTATCCGGTCATCGATCAGGCGACCGGCGGCAGCGTGCAAGGCATCCTGAACGGGTTGAACCGCATCCTCGATCTCGCCGTGCCGGCGCACGAGCAGGAGGGCGGCACCTACATCGTGCCGGGACAGGGGCGCGTGTGCGACGAAGCCGACGTGCTCGAGTATCGCGACATGGTGACGATCGTCCGCGATCGGATTCAGGACATGGCGAAGCGGGGTCTGACGCTCGATCAGGTGAAGGCTGCGAGGCCGACGCTCGACTACGAGCGGCACTACGGCGCAGATTCCGGTCCCTGGACGACCGCGCAGTTCATCGAAGCGGTGTACAAGGACGTCACCAGAACGCCGGCGAAAAAGTAGTGCAGACCTTCAGGTCTGCGAAAGTAGGGCGGACCTTCAGGTCCGCCGGCAGGTGAGAGGGCACACGATGACATCGAGGATCCCCGCGGCGTTCGCGCTCGCCGCGCTCTTTGCCAGCGCCGGCGCCGCGCAGCAGCCGCCGGCACCGCAGGCGGGTGCGGCGCAGCCACGCACCGCCAGGTCGGTGGCGCCGATCGACCTGACCGGCTACTGGGTGGCCGTCGTCACTGAAGACTGGCGCTGGCGCATGCTCACACCGGCCAAGGGTGACTACGCGAGCATTCCCATGACCGACGAAGGCCGCAAAGTGGCCGACTCGTGGGATCTCGCGAAGGACGAAGCGGCGGGCAACGCGTGCAAGCCGTTCGGCGTGGGCAACATCATGCGGATGCCGGGCCGCCTGCATATCACGTGGCAGGATGACAGCACGCTGAAGCTCGAGTTCGACGCCGGCACGCAGACTCGCCTGCTCCACTTCGACGGCCGGCCGCCGGCGGGCGGCGAGCGCACGTGGCAGGGCTACAGCGCGGCCGCGTGGGAAATCGCGGGGCAGGCGTTGAATCTGGATCGCAACAACATCCCGCAGGGGCCGAGCCCCACGGGCGTCGGCGGAGCGCCCCCCGGTGGAGGCGGTGGCGGCGGCGGTCGTGGTCGCGGCGCCGGTCGTGGCGCGCCGCCGCGCGGCGGCTCGCTGCGGGTCGCGACGACGAATTTCCGCGACGGCTATCTCAGGAAGAATGGCTATCCATACAGCGCCAACGCGACGGTCAGCGAGTACTTCGATCGGCTCGGCCCCGAGCCCAACGGGGACGTGCTCCTGCTGGTGCGGACTGTGATCGAAGATTCGAAGTACCTCAACGGCCCCTTCATCACCAGCACCCACTTCAAGCAGGAGAAGGACGGGGCGAAATGGAGCCCGACGCCCTGCAAGATCGACCCGCCCGTGGTGCCGGGAAGGTAATCCACCCGTAACCTTCCACCCCCGCTCGCCGTTACGGTACTCGAGGCCCCACGGCCTCGGAGACACGGTTGGCGACCAGCACCGACCCGGACGACAGGCCACTCGTTGAGGCCGCACAGGCCGATCCGCGCCGATTCGTCGAGCTGTACGAGCGCTACGTCAATCGGGTCTATGCGTTCGCGGCTCGGCGGGTCGGCAATCGCGCCGCCGCGGAGGACGTCACCTCGGAGGTTTTCGAGCGTGCGCTCGCCAACCTGCGGCGATTCGAATGGCGCGGCAGTCCGTTCGTCGCGTGGTTGTTTCGCATTGCCGCCAACGTCATCGCGGATCGCTGGAAAGAGCTCGCGCACGAGGCCTTCGACGCCCCCGCCGACGAGGCCGTGTCGTACGACGACGACGTCGAGCGCCGCGCCATCGTGTTTCAACTGGTCGACCGGCTGCCGGACGTGCAGCGCCGCGTGATCGAAATGCGGTTCGTGGAAGGGAAGAGCATTCGGGACGTGGCGGAGGCGCTGCAGCGATCGGAAGGCGCGGTCAAGCAGCTGCAGCTGCGGGCGCTCGAGAACCTGCGAAAGAGCATGGGCCACCATGGCTGACGCTCTCATCGATCGACTGAATCGGACCGTGGACGCGCTGCTGGCGAACGGCGATGCCTCCGCAGCGCTGGCGGACGCCGAGCTCGCGCCCCTGGCGCGCCTCGCCGCAGACCTGCGACACTGCCCGGATCCCGCGTTCAAGGCGAGGCTCCGGGCGCAACTCGAACGGAGGACCACCATGATACAAGCGCTTGAGATGACCCAGATCCGCGAGGGCTTCACGACGGTGACGCCGTATGTGCGCGTGTCGGAGCCCGGGCTGGCGGAGTTCCTCTCGACGGTGTTCGGCGCGGTGGAAACGTCGCGCACGAGCGGCCCCGGGGGCGGCGTGCATCGGGAAATGCGCGTCGGCGACTCGATGCTGATGATCGGCGAAGACCCCACCCAGGGTGTCATGCCGATTCGCCCTGCCGCTTTCCACGTGCACGTCCCAGACGTCGATGCGGCGTTCGAACGCGCGGTGTCGGCCGGTGCCGAATCGATGGGAGCGCCCGAGGATCGTCACTATGGAGAGCGAGCCGGATTTGTCCGGGATCGGTTCGGCAACCACTGGTACATCGCCACGTGGTCGAGCAACATGCGGCCTCCCGAAGGCGTGCGGACGGTGATGCCGTTCCTGCATCCTCCTGAGGCGTCGAAGTACATCGACTTCCTGAAAGCCGCGTTCGGCGCTGTCGAAGAGGAGCGGCACGACCTGCCGAACGGACTTGTGATACACGCACGACTCCGGATCGGGAACGCGCAGATCGAACTGGGCGAGCCGGATCCGCCGCGGCCGATGCCGTCAGGCTTCTACCTGTATGTCGGTGATGCGGACGTGGTGTACGAACAAGCGATCGCCGCGGGCGCGACGTCGCTGTGGGCACCGCGCGATGAGTGGTACGGCGATCGTGTTGGAGCAGTGCAGGACGCGATGGGGAACCAGTGGTTCATTGCGCAGCCAGCGTGAGGACAGTCGGCAACCTCTATCACGAAGACACGATCAGTCCGACGATCACGAAGCGCTCTCGATCAAAGACAAATTCGTGTTCGTCATTTGTCGTGTCTTCGTGATGAAAGCGGTTCAGGTCCGCGCCCGGAGCGCAGCAATTGCCTTTCGTTCCTCGCTATGCGGGTCGTCGACAACGCGGCAGTCGTTGTCGAACACCATCGTCGTCCGCTTCTGAGCGGTGAACGGGGCCCACGAGGGCAGTCCTTTGTGATTGGGGTTGCCGCTCTTCGCGAAAGCCACCCAGGCCTTGCTCATCTTGTCGGCCAGCGCGTAGCGATCGGGACCGGTGCCGGTCATGGTCGGACCGCCGTCGACGTTGTCGAACGCGAACGGAATGTCGAGGGTGTGGAACGCGCCCATCTTCGCGTCGTGGACCGGTGACCACCATTCGAACCGGTACATGTAGACGGGCGCGCGGCCCTGGGCGGCTTTCCGCTCGGCTTGCGTTTCGACGCCCACGCGGAAGTTCGACACGTCGGTCGCGATCGTGAACGCCAGGTCGAGGTTCGCCGCCTTCGGTCGCGACTTTCGATAGAGCGCGATCAGCCTGTCGGCTTCGCTGTCGCTCACCTTCAGCGTCTCCTTCACGCGGCCGGTCAGCGCCGCGGCGTCGAGCGGTTCGAACGACGCGTTGCGCTGGAAGGTCACTTCGGTTGACGTCGAACCGGTCATGAATGGGATGTCCGCAGACAGGGCAGGCGCCGTCGGATCGAACGGACTCGTCGGCAGCGTCTTCCCGTCGACAACCGGAGCGAACTGAAGGCCGGCAGGACCACCGGCGACGCCGTTGCCGCCGAGCGCCTCGAGCACGCGCGCGGTGGGAAGCTGCTGCAGCTTCTGGATCTCGTTCGTCGCGATGCCGAGGCGCGTCAGGAGCGTCTCGGTAGCCTTGTTGGCGGCGTCGCGCGAGATGCCGCGCACGTTCGATCCGCTCTGTGCGAGGGCGCGGTGGAACAGACCCTTCGCGGATGGCATCGCCATCAGCGTGCTCACCTTTCCGCCGCCACCCGACTGCCCGAAGATCGTCACGTTGCCGGGATCTCCGCCGAACGGCGCGATGTTGTCGCGCACCCATTCGAGCGCCGCGACCACGTCGAGGATGCCGGCGTTGCTGGCGTTCGCAAACGCCGGTCCGCCGATGTCGGCGAGAAAGAGGAATCCGAAGACGTTGAGGCGGTGGTTGACGCCGACCACGACGACGTCGTGCTTGCGCGCCAGTTCCTTGCCGTCGTAGATCGAGTAGCTCGCGGAGCCGCTGGCGAAGCCGCCGCCGTGCAGCCACACCATCACCGGCCGCCTTCCGCTTCGCGTCGCCGGCGTCCAGACGTTCAGCACGAGGCAGTCCTCGCCCATCGGCTCGCGCGGATCGGTCGCGACCACTTCGGGGGGCTCGCCGCCGAGGATCTGCGGCGCTCGCGACGCGAGTGACATCGCGTCGCGCACGCCCGTCCACGCCTGTGGTCTGGCCGGTGGCATGAAGCGCGCGGCTCCCGCCGTCGACGCGCCGTACGGAATGCCCTTGAAGGTGTGCACGCCGTTCAGGACCGCGCCGCGCAGGCGTCCGAACGAGGTGTCGACGAGAGAGTCGGCGGCGCCTTGTGTGGGGGCGTCGACGAGCGAGGCCAGCGATTCACGCGCCAGCAGGCTTGCCGCCAGAGTGCCGCCGCCGACGCTCAGAAACGATCGTCGATTCATCGTCGTCTCCTGCCTGCTGGTGAATGGTAGGGGGACGGGCTTCAGCCCGTCCCGGAGTCGTTCCGCAGTGGAACGGGGTGAAGCCCCGTCCCCTACTTGCGGACCGTGGGTCTTCCGAACTTTGCCGCGTCGATCGTCGGGTTCGGCTGGTACTCGGTCAGCGTCCATTCCTCGCGCTGGCTCACCCACGTGTAGCTGAACGAGAACGGCATCTGTACGCCGGCCACGGCCTTGTAGTTCGAGTAGTCGATCTGCGTCGGCGTGCGGCCCACGGAGGTGTTGGCGTAGCGAATCATGCGGCGCAGCATGCCGGTTTCCTTGTCGAAGTACAGCGTCGCAATCACGTCGCGGTTGTTCGCCTGCACGACGTTCATGTCGCGCCCTTCGAGCGCGGTCTGGAAACTCACGCGCCAGGTGGGGAAGTACTCCTTGATCTTCCAGGGGAACGCCATCGCCGCTTCGAACTTCGCGCCTTCGAGCAGGCTGCCCGTGAGCGGGTACTGCGGCACGACGGTGAGCGGCAGCTGGAACCAGGCGTTGGCGCCGTCGAACGTGCGCGCGACGTCGCCTTCACGCTGCCGGATGAGCATCGAGACCTGGTTCGGCGCCTTCGCGTACAGCTCCGCCGGATCGCCGTTGCCGACTTCGCCGTACAGGATGCTCGTACCTTTCGCGGAGTAGCTGGTCAGTGCGTTCGCGCGAGCGGCGCCGCCGATCGCCTGCAGATATTTGTCGAAAATTTGATCGGCGGTCGGGACGCCCGACGCGGCTCGCGGCAGGATGTCTGGCGGCACTGGCACGGCATCGCCGTAGGCGAAATCGAGCGGCGGCGTGACCGCGGGGCTCAGCGTGCCGCGATGGCACGTCCAGCATGTCACGACCTGCCGTCCGCCGAAGCTGGCTTTGTTGAGCGCGTTCACCATCTCGACCATGCGGCGCGCCGTCTTTTTCCGCGGCGGGTCGTCTTCCCACTTTGGGTTCGACGTACCGGCGCCCGTGTGACAGTCGCCGCAGCAGACGCTCAATGACGTCGAGAAGAAGCCCATCGTGCCCATGAACTCGTCGACCGGAATGCCCTTGAGCACCTGAATGTTCTTGAACGCCGCTTCCGACATCTGCACGCCGCCGGGTTGGCCCTGTCGGCCGGCCTGTGCGGCGGCGGGCGCCGCCTTCGGGACGAGGGTGAACAGACCGCTCGGCTGCTGCCGATGCGGCGCCGGCGCCGTCGAGGTGTGCGCGGCGAGGCCCTCGGTGCCCGCGGCAAACAGAGCGGTGACGAGCCAGGCGACCATCAGTCCGGCGACCGCGCCGATCACCCGCTTCGACCAAACCTTCATCGATGCCCTCCGGATCAAATGAATGTCGAGAGTGTATAGGCCGGTCTCGCGGAAGATCAAGGCGCGGAGCGCCGCCGCTCGTTTGCAGCGCCGCGCGCGATCGACTACAGTGCTGGCGCTTTTCGAACGAGGGACACTGCTGTGACGGACACCGCGTCGTGACGGATTTCCTGGCCTATCTCCAGCAGTCGGCGTTTTCGACGTGGGTGCGCGAGTCGGGCTCGTTGTACTCGTTTCCAGGCATCCTCCTCCTTCACACCTACGGCATGGCGATCGTCGTCGGCATCGTGGCGGCGATCGATCTGCGCATTCTCGGGTTCGCACCGGCGCTGCCGCTCGGTCCGATCGCGAAGTTTCTGCCGCTGGTGTGGGGCGCCTTTCTCGTCAACGCGATTACGGGCACGATTCTCCTCGTCGCCGACGCGTCGACGTGGCTGCACAACTGGGACTTCGGGGTGAAGATGCTCTTCATCGCGCTCGCGGTCCTCAACCAGTTCGCGATTCAGAAGCGAGTGCTCGGCGACGAGCGCCTCGACAAGGGGCCGTTCTCCATGCACGCGAAGATGCTCGCGGGTGCGTCGCTCGTCTGCTGGATCGGCGCCATCACTGCGGGCCGGCTGCTCGCGTACGTCGGCGGGAACGGATTGAAATAGTGGGACGCCCGTGATCGAATCCCTTTCGAATCCTGCGCACATCCACCTGCTGCTCAATCATGTGCCGACGGTCGGCTTTGGCCTCGGGCTCGCGCTGTTCTTCGTCGCGTTCGCGCGCCGCAACGACGATCTCAAGCGCACCAGCCTCGTGATCTTGTTTGTCGTCGCCGTCACGGCCATTGCCACATACCTCAGCGGTCCCGCGGCCGAAGACCGGCTTCGCGAGGTGCCGATCGTCAGTTCGACGGCGGCCAGTCCGACCGTCATCACGACCCGGTGGCCTCACGGCCTGGCTGATGGATCGTCGGTCGACATCCAGGGCCACGTCGGCAGCACACCATCGCTCGACGGCCAGAAGCTCGCCACCGTGATCAGCCCGACCGAGTTCAGCATCCCCGTCGACGTCACGCAGGGCGGCACCGGCGGGACGCTCACGCACGCCGCCACGCCCTACGCGCCCGGCATCATCCCGCCGATGATTCGCGCGCACGAGGACGCCGCGCTCGTGGCGTTCGCGTTCATGGAGATCACCGGCTTCCTCGCCTGGCTCGCGCTGTGGCACTGGCGGCGCGTGACCGATCTGCCCGGCTGGATGCTGCCGATGGTCCTCCTGCTGTCGGTAGTGACCTTCGGCCTCATGGCGCGCGCCGCCACGCTCGGCGGCGAGATCAACCATCAGGAGATCCGCCTCGTGCAGGAGGCGGCCGCGGGCGCCGGCCGCGTGCAGCAAATCAGCCTGTGGGTGATGGGCACATCGTGGGTGTGGCCGACGTGCGAGACGCTGCATTTCATCGGCCTGTCGCTGCTCTTTACCGTGGTGCTGATCGTCGATCTGCGGATGCTGGGAATGATTAAGAACGTCTCCTACTCGGCGGTGTACCAGCTGCTCCCGATCGGGATGCTCGGCTTCGGCCTCAACCTGATCACGGGCCTGATGTTCTTCATCGGCATCCCCGCCCAGTACACGCACAACAAGATGTTCTACTGGAAGATCGTCTGCGTCGTCCTCGGCGGCCTGAACGTCGTCTACTTCATGCTGTTCGACGAAGCGTGGGCGGTCGGTCCGGGCGACGACGCGCCGACGACAGCCAAGATTGCGGCCGCATCGGCCATCGTGATCTGGGCGAGCGTGCTCTTCTGCGGCCACATGCTGCCGTTCATCGGCAACGCGTTTTAGCGAGGTCGCTCAGTTGTGGTTGAACCGGTCGATCAGATACGCGAGTGCTCCGGTGGCCAGAACCACGAGGACGACGGCGATGACGACGGTGAGCCAGAGCGGCATGGCAGCGTGACGTGGAACCGACGCCGCTAATCGTGCCCTTCCGTCGAGGGTGCGGTCAAGCCGGCAAGGAATTGATGTCGGACGATGGCTTTCCTTGAATGGCTTGAAGCGACTTCGTTCTCGACCTGGCTGAAGCTGTCGCCGTCCATCTGGGCGTACCCGTCGGTCCTGTTCCTCCACACGCTCGGCCTGTCGGCGGCCGCGGGCTGCAGCCTGGCGCTCGATCTCCGGCTCCTCGGCGTCGCCCGCGCCACGCCGCTCGCCCCGTACGAGCGGTTCTTTCCGCTGATGTGGACGGGGTTCTGGATCAGCGTCTTGACGGGCGCCGTCCTGGTGGCCGCCGACGCGACGACCGCCGTCACCAATCCCTTTTTCTCGCTCAAGCTCGCGCTCATCGCCCTCGGCATCGGCGTGGCCGTGCCTATTCGACGCGCGCTTCGCGCGCACCAGGGAAGCGAGCCGGTGCCGCGCGCCGTGTGGTGGCTGGCCATCGCGTCGATGGTCGCGTGGTGCGGCGCCATCGCCGCCGCGCACGCGACGGCCTATCTCGATCCCGCCGCGTTAGCGTCAGCCCCCAACATCGGCGGCGTCCAGTAACCGCTGTGAACGCCTGGTGGGTCGGCCCGGTCTGTGAAACGCTCCACGGCATCGGCATCACGGTCTTCGTGGGCATCGTCGCGGTGCTGAATCTGCGGGCACTGGGCGTCGCGCGACCGCTGCCGCTCGCGCCGCTGCGGCGGCTGCTGCCGTGGGCGGCCGGCGCGTTCCTCCTGCAGCTGGTGACGGGCCTCGTGATCATGTCGCGCGACCTGCCCGTGTACGTCCACAACGTCGCGTTCTGGATGAAGATGCTGTGTCTGGTGCTCGTCGGGCTCGCGGCTGGGCTCTCGCGCGTGACCGGACTGTCGCGTGCGGAAGAGGCGGTCGGCGCCGGAGAGGACGCGCCGGCGGCTTCGAAAGCGCGGGCGATCATCTCGTTGCTGTTGTGGGTGGGTGTGCTGTACTGGGGGCGTATGATGCAATTCTTCAACACCGCGTTCTGACGATTCAGCGGAGCGCCTATGCTGCACATGCTGACCCGGCTGAAGGGCTTTCACATCATCGCGACCGACGGCGGAATCGGCCACGTCGACGAGTTCCTGCTGGACGAGTCGTGGACAATCCGGCATCTGGTCGTCGATACCAGCAACTGGATCGGCGGGAAGGCAGTCGTGATCCCCGCCACGGCGGTCCAGGCGATCGACGCACCGCGCAAACAGATTCGGGTCAACCTGAGCCGCGACGAGATCGCACGCGCGCCCGGACTCGACAGCGTCAAGATCGAGCCGATTGAAAAGCTGCCGCCGGCGATTATGTAAAGGACACACTGGTTCTAAGGGTCCATTGAACCCGTTCGAACGCCGACCAAATCATGAAGATCCTCGTCGCAGCACTGGCGTTGACAGTGATGTGCGCGTTTCTCGCCGCGCAGGGAGAGCTCCCGCCGCAGACGCCCGGCCAGGTCGGCACCGAATTCGGTTTCGGGACGTTCCAGCAGCGCTGCATGGGATGCCACGGCAATCCGTCGGTCGAGAAAGCGCCGCCGCCTTCGGCGCTGCGGCTGATGACGCCCGAAGCGATCTATGACGCGCTGACGATCGGCGTGATGAAGATCCAGGGCGACAGCCTCACCGACGAAATGAGACGACGCGTTGCCGAATCAGTAGCCGGACGTCCGCTCGGCACCGCGGACAGCGGCGACGCGCGCCGCATGCCGAATCAATGCGCCTCGAAGCTGCCGGCGAGCGATCCGCTTGCGGGTCCTTCCTGGAACGGGTGGGCCGTCGACGCTGCGAACACGCGCTTCCAGCCCCGGAAGGCGGCCGGGCTGACGGCGGGTCAGGTGCCGCGATTGAAGCTGAAATGGGCGTTCGGGGTTCCGAACGGCGTCTCGGCGTTCGGGCAGCCCACCATCGCGTCGGGCCGCGTGTATACAGGGACGGACACCGGCTACGTGTACGCGCTCGACGGGAAAACCGGCTGCGTTTACTGGTCCTACAAGGCGAAGGCGGGAATCCGCAACGCGATGACGCTCGGACCGTTTGGCGCGCGGCGTGCGGCGCGTCACGCCGTGTACTTCGGCGACCTGAAGGCGAACGTGTACGCGATCGACGCGGCCACCGGTGAAGAGATGTGGACGACGCACGTCGACGATCACTACACCAGTCGCGTCACCGCGACGCCGACGCTGCACAACGGCCGGCTGTACGTGCCGATCTCGTCCTGGGAAGAGTTCTCGGCGAAGACGCTCGAGTATCCGTGCTGCACGGCGCGCGGCAGCGTCGTCGCGCTGGATGCGGCCACCGGCAGCATCGCGTGGAAGACGTACGTCATCGACGAGCCGAAGCCGGTCCGAAAGAACTCGAAGGGGGTGCAGCTGTGGGCGCCAGCGGGCGGATCGGTCTGGAATTCGCCGACGATCGACGCCGAGCGCAACGCCCTGTACTTCGGCACAGGCGACGCGACCACCGCACCGGCGGCCGCGACATCGGACGCGGTGATGGCGCTCGAGCTCGCCACGGGCAAAGCCTTGTGGGTCTTTCAAACCGTCGAGAACGATTCGTTTCTCGTCGGCTGCGATCCGCCGGACAGGACCGACAACTGTCCTGTCGTACAGGGACCTGATCTCGACATTCCGGACTCGCCCATTCTCAAAAAACTGTCTAACGGGAAACGGCTGCTCATCGTCGCGACAAAGACAGGTATCGTGTACGCGCTCGATCCGGACAAGCGCGGCGCGGTCGTCTGGAAGTCGACCACCATCGACGGCTCCGGCTTCGCGCGCGGCGGCGTCTTCTGGGGCGGAGCGGCCGACGATCGCCGCGTGTATTTCGGCGTGACCGGCGGCGGCATGGCGGCGCTGAATCTCGACTCAGGTACGGGCGCGTGGTTCACGCCGCTCGGTACGGGGCCGGGCGCGTCGAACGCCGCCGCGGCCACGGCGATCCCGGGCGTCGTCTTCGTCGGCGGCGCCGACGGCAAGCTGCACGCGCTGTCGTCGGCGGATGGCAAGCCGCTCTGGGAATTCGACACGCGGCGCACGTTCACGACAGTCAACAACGTGCCGGCCAAAGGCGGTGCCATCGGCGCCCCGGGGCCGGTCGTCGCCGGCGGCATGCTGCTGGTCGGGTCGGGCTACGCCGTCATCTCGGGCGCCTCGGCCGGAAACGTGCTGCTCGCCTTCGCAGTTGAGTAGAATTTCCATTCCTGATCGTGGCCGCATGCGCGGGGGAGTTTCCTTGATGCACAGTCGATGGCCGGCGGCGCTGCTCGTCGTCGCGGCCGTATTCGCGTTCGCGCCGTTGCACGGCGGCGTGCTGGCACAGCAGCGTGGCGGTCAACAGCCGGCGGCTGCCAGCGCGGAGTTGAGCGTCCTGAAGGTCCAGGGCAACGTCTACATGCTGGTGGGCGCCGGCGGCAACATCGCGCTCCAGATCGGCGACGATGGGGTGCTGCTGGTCGACAGCGGGCTGATGCAGAACACCGACAAGGTGGTCGCGAAGATCCGCGAAGTGGCCGGCGACAAGCCGATCCGCTACATCATCAACACGCACGTTCACCCCGATCACGTCGGCGGCAACGAGGCCATCGCGAAGCTCGGGAGCACGATCGCCGGGGGCAACGTCGGCGCCGGCGCGGCCGTGGGCGCGAAGGTGATCGCGCACGAGAACGTGCTGACGCGGATGAGCGCGCCGACCGGGCAGCAGGCGTCGATGCCGTTTGGGGCGTGGCCGACCGACACGTACGTCAACAGGCAGAAGGAGCTCTACTTCAACGGCGAGTCGATCCAGATCATCCATCAGCCGGCCGCGCATACCGACGGCGACAGCATCGTCTACTTCCGCAAGTCCGACGTGATCTGCGCCGGCGACATCTTCGTGATGACGACCTATCCCATTGTCGACACGATGCGGGGCGGGCACATCAACGGCCTCATCGCCGGCCTGAACAACATGCTCGACATCGCGATTCCCAAGTTCATGCAGGAGGGCGGCACGTACATCGTGCCGGGCCACGGACGGCTGACCGACGAGGCCGACCTGCTCGAATACCGCGACATGGTAACGATCGTCCGCGACCGCGTGCAGGACGCCATCAAGCGCGGACAAACGCTCGATCAGATCAAGAAGGCGAACCTGACCATCGACTGGGACGCGCGTTGGGGTGCGACGTCAGGGTTCTGGACCACGGACATGTTCCTCGAAGCGGTCTACTCCAATCTCACAAACCCCGCGAGGGGGGAGGACAGAAAGCGATGACGCGGAAACTGCTGCTCCTGCTGGCGGCCGGCGCGTTCCTGTCGGTCGTGCCGGCGTATGCGCATCACTCGTTTGCGGCGACGTACTTCGAGGACAAGACCGAAACGATCGAAGGCGATCTGGTGCAGTTCCTGTTCAGGAACCCGCACTCCTTCGTCCATGTCGAGGGCAAGGACGCGATCGGCAACGTGGTGCGCTACGCGGTCGAGTGGGGCGCGGGGCTTCAGCTCAACCGCCAGGGCGTGACGCGCGAGACGCTCAAGCCCGGCGATCACGTGATCATCACCGGCAACCCGGGCCGCAATCCTGAGGACCATCGCCTGCGGATGCGCACGATCACGCGGCCGTCTGACGGCTGGAAGTGGGGCGGCACGTTTGACTAATCGGTTGCTCGTCGTCGTTGCGGCGCTGAGCGCCACGGCCACTCTCGTGGCGCAAGGCCAGGGGGCGGGCGGCGCGCGGCCGCCGGCTCGGCCCGCGGCGCCGATCGATCTCACCGGGAACTGGGTGTCGATCGTCACCGAGGACTGGCGTTTCCGGATGGTGACGCCGCCGAAAGGCGACTTCGCCAGCGTGCCCCTCAACGCCGAAGGACGGCGTCTGGTGGACGCCTGGGATCCGGCGAAGGACGAAGCGGCCGGAGAGCAGTGCCGCTCGTACGGCGCGGCCGCGATCATGCGAGTGCCCACGCGGCTTCGCGTGTCGTGGCAGGACGACAACACGCTGAAGATTGAAACCGACGCGGGCACGCAGACGCGATTGCTTCACTTCGGTCAGGCGCAGCCGCCGGCGGCGATGTCGTGGCAGGGATACTCGGTCGCGTCGTGGGAGTACGCCGGCGCACGCGGCGGAGGCGGTGGCGGCGGCCGTGGTGGCGGCGGAGGCGGTGGCGGTGGTGGTGGACGAGGCGGCGGCGCTCCGCCTCCTGCGCCGCCCGCTCCCGCGGGTGGTTCCCTCAAGGTGACGACCGACCATCTGAAGGCCGGCTACTTGCGAAAGAACGGCGTGCCGTACAGCGAAGGCACCGTCGTCACGGAGTACTTCGATCGGTTCAGCGAGCCGAACGGCGACGACTGGTTCGTCGTGACGACGACCGTCGACGATGCGAAGTATCTGGCGCAGCCGTTCATCACGAGCACGCACTTCAAGAAGGATCCGGATCCCTCGAAATGGAATCCGACGCCCTGTAAATCAAGATAAGGCAAGGTAACGCACGGTGAAGCGCGGTGACGTATGAAACATGATCCAACCGACGTCGATCGAACGGATGTCATTGATCCCAGCGGTCTCAGCCGGCGCGATTTCGTCCGCGGTGCCTCGGCGGCGCTCGCGGCCGGCGTGAGTCTGCCGGCCTGGATCGTCGGCAGCGCCTCGCAGGCGTCGGCGGCACAGGCAGGGGCGGCGGCGTCTTCCGCGCTTGCGCCGCTCGATCTGGCCGAGTGGAGCTACTTCTTCGTCGGCGTGGAGCGCACCGATCTCGCGCGCGGTTCGTTCGTCAACGGCAAGCAGATGTACATCGAGTCCTACGTGCCGGCGCAGGTGCGCCACCCGTTTCCCATCGTGCTCGTGCACGGCGGGGGCGGGCAGGGGCTCGACTGGATGGGCACGCCCGATGGCCGGCGCGGCTGGGCGCAGATTCTTCTTGAAGAAGGCTACAAGGTGTACGTCGTCGATCGGCCCGGCCACGGGCGGTCGCCGTTTCACCCTGACGTCGACGGTCCGTTCCCGGTGCAAAACATCACGCTCGAGGCGATGTCCGGACGCTTCACGCCGCCCAACGCCGCTGCGCCCGCGAACAACGAGTATCGCAAGCTCCACAACCAGTGGGCGGGCACCGGCGAGAT
>Ga0066903_100001522_pt1 | contig 17073 bp, 10 predicted proteins | sample PanSoiMetaGPlot1_FD_67491 | JGI IMG/M metagenome (GOLD analysis project Ga0066903, IMG submission 67491) | Tropical forest soil microbial communities from Panama analyzed to predict greenhouse gas emissions - Panama Soil - Plot 1 (version 2) | ecosystem: Environmental > Terrestrial > Soil >... | reverse complement strand
TCGTCGGCGTGGTGGGCGACGTGCGCGAGGACGGCCTGCCTGCCGCCGATTTGCCGCAGCTCTACCTGCCGTACGCGCAGAATCCCACGACCACCGTCACGCTGATGGCTCGGACCGGGGGGCAGGCTCCGGAGGCGGTCATGCCCGCCATGCGTGAGGCTGCCCGAAACATCGATCCGCAGGTGCCGGTGAGTTACGAGGCCAGCTTCGACAACGTGGTGCGCGAGACGTTTGCACGACCGCGCGAGCTGGCCTGGCTCGTTGGCAGCTTTGCTGCGCTTGCGCTCATCCTCAGCGCGATCGGCGTGTCCGGTGTGACGGCGTGTCTGACGGCCGCACGCGCGCGCGAGATCGGCATCCGCCTCGCTCTGGGCGCCACGCGCGTCGACGTCGTTCGGCTCATCGTGGCCCAGACCCTGTCGCTGACGGCGATCGGCATGGCGATCGGCGTCGTTCTGGCTCCGCTGTCGCTGCGGCTGGTGAGCGGCGTGCTGTTCGGCGTCGGTGCGTTCGACGCGGTCACGCTGCTGGTCGTGTGCGCGGTGCTCGTCGGCGTGTCCACCGCCGCTTCGTCTTTTCCGGCGATTCGGGCTGCACGCGCGGCGGCAGCCTCGTTTCGGTGAGCCGCCTACGCGGCTTCCGACTTCCCTACTTTTCGGAGCGAGCCGGGGAGAAACCGATCGATTTCCTCGTCGGTGAGCGCGCCTTCGGTGGCGGCGGCCGCCGCCTTCGCAGCCGTCTGATATTCGGGCAGATCCGCGGGCGGCGCGTGCTCGTAGATCTTCGTCAGCTCGTCGATGAGGGCGTCTCGCCGCTGGCGAGCGGTTTCGATGTCGATCGCGCCGTCGGCGAGATCGGACAGGAGCGCCCGATACTTCTCGCGCAGCGGCCATAACCGCGCCGCGCACGCGCCGTGCACCAGCGCCGACGCGTCGACGTCGATGGCAAGGTGGACGAGCAGCGCCACGAGCGAGAACAGGGCGAGCACGGCGCTGACGACCGTGTACACACGGCTGTTGCCGAAGACGCCGGCGAGCGCAAAGCCCCCCGCCGACGCGATCAACACCGCTTCGAGGGCACGCAGCCAGCGGCCCGTCCGGGCTCGGCTGTGCGCGAGCTGCGAGTGGATTTTGTGGCGGTACACCACGTGACCGAACGTCAGCCGCAGATGATCGAGCAAGGTGAGTTCGAACATGGTGCGGCGAGTATCGCCGACGACAGGGACGAGGTAAAGCTCAGCGGTTAACGGGCACGTGAGCGATCTCGTGTCACTAGTTCGCCATCAACGCGAACGTCCAGATCGATCCACCCGTGGGCACCTTCTCCGCCGCATAGCGATTAGCGAGCCCGCCGCCAAGGCCCGACGCAATCGTCACGAACTGCCGCCTCTGGTGCGTGTAGGTGATGGCGGTCGAGTTGATGCTCGACCCGGTCTTGAACTGCCACAGCGTCTTCCCCGTGGCCTCGTCGAGCGCCACGAACTCGCCCGTCAGCTTGCCGGTGAATAGCAGCCCGCCACCCGTGGCGAGCACACCCGAGGAGCTCGGAAAGTCCGCGAGCGGGATCTCCCACTTCCTCGCTCCGGTCAGCGGATTGATCGCCAGGATGTAGCCGTACACATCGCCGGGCTTCACCTCGGGCAGCCGCGCGGTGACCCCGGTCGTGGTGGCACCAAGCGTCTGAGGCGGCGGCGGACCGAGCTTCTGAATCCGCGGCAGGTTCCAGGTGGTCGCGTAGATCAGGCCGGTGTTCGGATTGAACGCGATCGGGACCGCGTTGGTGCCGCGCGACGGCCAGATCTCGACTTCCTCGCCGGCGAGGAATCGCCTGTAGACGTCCGTCAGCACCGGCCGTCCGGTCGCGAGATCGACGTGCGACGCCCAATTGACCTTGACGAAGGGATGCGCCGCAATCAGCGTGCAGTTGGTGCGATCCAGCACGTACATGAAACCGTTCTTGTTCGCCTGGATCATCACCTTGCGCGGCTGGCCGTCGACGCGGAGGTCCGCCAGCACCTGCTCGTCGTTGCCGTCGACGTCGTAGACGTCGTTGGGCGTGTACTGAAAGTAGCAGGCAATCTCGCCGGTCTTCGGCTTGATGGCCAGCACACTCGACGTGAAGAGGCTGTCCTTCGCGTCGCGCGGCCTCGGATCGTACGGCTCGGCGTTGCCGACTCCCCAGTACACGAGGTCGAGCTCCGGATCGTACGAACCCGACCGCCACGTCGGTCCACCGCCGTACTTCCAGGCGTCGGAGCCCTGCGGCCAGGTTTCGGAGCCAGGCTCGCCAGGCGCCGGAATCGTGTAGCGCCGCCACAGCTTCTTTCCGGTCTCGGGATCCCACCCGTCGAGGAAGCCGCGCGTCGTCGACTCGCCGCCGGCCATGCCGGAGATCACGACGCCGTTGGCGACGATCGGCGCGCTGGTCGCGTAGTAGCCCTCGCGCACGTCGGCGAACTTCTGGTTCCAGACCTCCTTGCCCGTCTTCATGTCGAGCGCGAGCATGTGGTTGTCGATGGTGACGCGGTATAGCTTCCCGTTGTAGATCGTCGCGGCGCCGCGCGTAATCGCAGTGCGCTGGATGCCCGCCTCGAGCTGCACCGGCGTGCGCCAGATCTGCCGGCCGGTTTCCACGTCGATCGCAAACGTCCAACGGCCGTTGATCGCGTAGAGCACGCCGTTGTAAACCGTGGGCGCCGCCAACTCACCCATGTCGTTCATCAGGCTGGCGTTCCAGACAGGAACGAGACGCTTCACGTTGGACGTCGTGATCTGCTTGAGCGGGCTGTAGCTCTTGCGGTCGTAGCCCATGCTCTGCGTCGTGACGTTGTCAGGGTTCTTGCCGTCGTTGATCAACTCGTCGTTGGTCTGCGCAAACAGACTCACGACGACGAGCGCCAGGGACGCGGCGAGCATGCACGTGTTTTTCATGTGTCCCCCAATCCGACGTAGGGCGGACCTTCAGGTCCGCCGGGCCTGAAGGCCCGGCCTACGCACGGGTCGGCCGTCCAGATTCACCCGCTGAGTCGAGCGGCGATTATATCCGTCGCACGGTGATAGGATGTCGGCGTGCGCCACTCCTTCCATGTTGCGGTGTTCACCGGCTTTGTATCGCTGGGCGCGATCGCGCTCGGGGCGCAGGGCAATCCCGAGGCCGCGAAGATCAAGAACCCCGTCGCATCGTCGCCCGATTCGATTGCGGCTGGCAAAGCGGTCTATCAGCGTTATTGCCGCAGCTGTCATGGCGTGAGCGCCGAGGGCGGTTCGGGCAGCGACATCAGTCCGCCGGCGCCCGACCTGACCGACGCCGAATGGAAGCATGGCGGGACCGACGGCGAAATCTTTTCTGTGATCAAGAACGGCGTGCCGCCTGAGCTCAGCATGGAACCGTGGGGCGATCGGATCAAAGACCCGGACATCTGGAACGTTGTGAACTACATCCGGTCGCTGGCGAAGAAGTAGTCACAACAATCGAACCCGAGGAGCAGGCTGATGATCGTTCACTCTGACTCCGGTATCGGAATGTTGTTGGCGTTCATCGTCATGCTCGGCGCCATCGGCGCGCTCACGCTCGTGTCCTGGCTGACACCGCAAACGATCGTGAAAGTAGGTCAGAGCTATTGCGCGGACATATAGGAGTCTGGTTCTACGTCGGGAGCTTCGGAAGGGACGCCGGCCCCTTCCACAAGCGAACGCTGCTGCAGGTGCTGTAGAAGACTTCAGCGACAGACCCAGCCGCTGATCTGGGCGCGAGTGTCGTGACACGGCGCCACGGTCTGCGGCGCCTCGCGCGAGTAGTACACCTTGAATGTGTCGCCCGCCACGCCGTTGAAGTCGTAGACGGCAATCGGATCGCGCGGCTCGGGATCGCCAGCCGCCATGCCGTGGTTCATCGAGATGGCCGCCGGAGGACTCTGCGGATCGGCTGTAACCGCGAGCGAGCCGAAGACCGCTCCGCGCACGATGGCTTTCTTGAGCGCGGCGCCCGCTTCCCCACTCAAGGTGTACGCCGTCGCGACGTTGATGCCGACGTAATTGCGGAACAGCCCGCGCTCGATCGTCAGCGAGCCGTCGCCGCGTCCCGGCTCGGCAGGCCTGAAACCCTGATAGAAGGGGCTCGACACGCCGACGCGCATACCCTGAACGTTCGCCGCGCGCACGAGAATGGTCTTCGCACTGTAGTTCGACAGCCAGATGCCGACCGGATTCTCGACGCCGCTGGCCAGCAGCGCCGGGTCGCCACGGACCGCGATGCCGTCGACAACGAGGCTGTCGGCGGGCGTCGCCGTCAGGCCATGTTTCGAGGCGTGCCAGACGCGCAGTCCCGCGATGGTGCCGTTCCAGCCCCACGCGACGCCTGCCTGCATCGCGCCGTACGCCTCGTTGCCGCTGAACTCCAGCACGGCCGCGCTCGTCGTGTCGAGCGCCACGGTCTCGTCGCGGCGGTTCGGATCGGCCCCCTTGAACTTTGGCACTTGTATGACGTCGAGCGCACCGGCCGCGACCCCGAAGCCGAACGCATCCGCGCTCGCCGCGACGTTGTTGCGCACGTAGTTGTTGGGCCCGCGGAACCAGAAGCCGGCGCCCTCGCCGCCCGGATCCGGCGCGGCGCCGCCGTAGCCGCTGCGCGGCGCGAAATCGCCAGACCCTTCCGACCGCAAGGCGAAGTTGTGCTCGAAGACGTTGAAGCTCTCGGTACCGTCCTCGGTGACGATGCCGGCGCCGCGCGTGTCGAACACGACGTTGTCACGCACCAGGCCGTAGTGCGTGTTGTGGACGGTGATGCCCCACTTCGGCGCGGCGTTCACAGCATTGCCGACGAGCGTGAACTGATAGCCGTTCGCGGGCGCGCGCACCGGACCGAAATCGTGGTGAAAATGAATCGCGTAGCGACCAATCTGGTTCGTGCCGAAGTGGACCAGCCGGCCGCCCGGATCGACCTCCGAGTTGTCGAGCACACCCATGCGTGTGCGGCCCATGTCGCGCACTTCGACATAGCGCAGGTCGACGTCGGCGCGGCCCATGAACATCAGATGTCCGCGTGTGCCGCGCGGATTCTCGGACCGAATCACGATGTTGCGGCTCACGTTGCCCACGTGCGGCAGGAACTCGAGCGCGCCGTCGGCGTTGCGCGCCCCTTTGTGATCGAAACGGAGCGGCGACGCCAGCTGGACCTGGTTCCCCATCGTCGACGCGACTGCAACCGTTTCATCCTGCGTCTCGCGACCCGGCCCGCGCTCGTTGCCGCGCAGCTGGCGCGTATCAGGGAGCACGAGGCGATCGCCGGGCTTCCACCCTTCGACCGCCTGCTCGACAGCGAGCGACGTCGCCCCGGCGCGCGGTTCGGCGGTCAGCCGGACGAACGTCGGTGATTTCGCGGCGCCATGCATGGCGACAATGCCAAGGCCCTGCAGCCCGGTGCCGATCTGCGACGGATCGATCGCGCGATCGATCGGGCGATCAGCGATCACAATCTCGGCCGTGACGTCAGGAGCGATCGGCCGCGCCTGTGTGCCGACCTCCAGCCGGCCTGTTTCCAACACGGTCAGGTTGCCGACGACCATCCTGGTGCGGACGGCGACGGCGAAGCGAAGCGCGCCGCTCACCTCGACGCAATCGAGCGGCGCGTCGCTCGCGACGTCGAACGTCACGTCATGCCCGGCCGCGATGCGGACCTTGTCGTTGGGACCTGGCACACGGCCGGTGGACCACGTGGCCGGCGTGGACCACGAGCCGCTGGACGCGGTTGTCACGGTGGGATGTGCGCAGAAGTACGGGACGCCGAGCGGGACGCCGCTCAGCGCCGCGGTGTGATCGTGGGCGTCCTGGGCGCGCACAGGCGACGCGAACACGATCGCGAAGAGAAGAGGTGCGGAGATGAAGCGATGCATAGGACGACGCTGTAGGGGCGAGGCACGCCTCGCCCCTACCACGGGGTGCTACTTGGCCAACGGATCCGGACGCACCTGCCACTTCACGAGCTTGCTCGTCGTTCCCTTCCCGCCTTCGGCGTGGAACGGCGCGCGCGTCGCGTAGGTGCTGTAGACGCCCTTCCCTTTCCAGCCCCCGTTCGGGTTGTCGATGCGGCCGTCGATGCCCTTGCCGTAGAACCCCATCGGGTACGGCACGCGGAAGCTGAGGAACTTCCCGTCGACCAGCGCGAGCAGCGCCTCGGATTCGTTGCCGGTCGCCAGCGCGACGTCCTTACCCAAGCCGAGCATGTCGAAGCGGTCGACGAAGTTGTAGTACGCCGAGTCGGCGCTGCCGGATTCGACGGCGTTCTTGTAATTCGGGCCGGGCAGGCTATAGAGCTTCCAGCCTTCAGGGCAGTGCTGGCCAGTCGCCTTCGGACCATTCAGCGGCCCCTTGCACAGCCGCCGATCGAAGCTCGCCAGCTGACCGCTCGAGAGAATCGTCCACACGACACCCTTGCTGTCGACGTCCATACCCCGCGGCGCGTAGCCCGATCCCGGGTTCCTCGGGTCCTTGAAGGGCACTTCGTAGATTTCCGACAGCGCCGTCGCCGGCGGATTCGATCCGAGCGTCAGACGCACCAGCGCGCCCGGCATACCCAGCACCGATCCCCACACCGAGTTGTCGACCGGGCTCGGCGCCACGCCGTAGAACGGCGCGTTGATCCGCTTGTCCTTCGTCGGATCGACGGGATCGTTGGGCTCCACGTACGCATCCCGCTTGCCGTTGCCGTTGGTGTCGAGCACGAACACGGTCCAGCCCTGCGCCTTCTGCTCGTCGTGGGTCTGGTTGTAAATCTTCGTGTCGAACCAGCCTTCGACGGGGCCGCCGCCCGTGAACCACAGCACGTCGTTGTTGTCGAAGTTCAAATGATGCGTGCCGAAACAGGTGTCGACGGTCGTGACCTGCTTGGTCTTCGGGTCGTACATCTGCATCTGCCGGCCGCTCTGCGGAATCGGGAAGGCTTTTGCCGACGGATGATCGGATCCTTCACGGCACCACGCCGGCGTCTGGTTCTGACGGATACGTGCGGCAATCCAGACCCGCCCGTCCTTGTCCATCGAGAAGCTGTGGGCGTTGGCCTGGCTCGTCCAGATCACTTCCTCGCCCCAGTACGGCGACGGCTGCGCGGGCGGCGTCTGCGCTTCGCTCGGCGTCTTCGGGTCGCGAACGGTCAGCTTCACCTGCGTCGCGGTGTTGGTCTTCGGGTCGATCACCGGCATGTAGTCGGCGCTCGCTTCGAGCGCGCCGTAGATCGGGCCGTTCGGATTGACGAGCGGATTGCGCTTGTCGCTCGCAATCTCGTCGTGCAGGTACACCTTCGGATCAGCCCAGTCCCACATCGTCACGACGACGTTGCGTTCTTTCCCTTGCGGTCGTGGCGGAACGGCGTTCGGGAGCTCGCCGCCGGCGATCCGATCGGTCCAGTCGGCCCACATGCCGAGTGCGCGCTTGCGGCCCACTTGCGTGAACCGCGCGCTCATCCCGCCGCCGGCCTGCCCCGACTGAATGCGGCGATCCCACGCGTCAGCCGACGTCTCGAAATTCCCGAGCGCCTTCGGAATCTCGCGCGTCGCCTTGTTGCCCATCTGGTGACAGCCCGTGCAGCCATCAGTGTTGACCACGTTGCGGACCCACTCGCCCTGGCTCTTGATAGTCTCGGAGATGCCATTGCCCTTCGCGCCGGTGCCCGGGAAGTCTTTCACAGGCGGTAACTGCAGCAGCGCGAGCCAGTACTGCGCGGGGTAGTACTCCGCGGCCGCCTTCGCATTGGGCGCGGCCACCGCCTTGAGATTCACGATCTTCCCCGGCGCCGACTGCACCTTCGGCGAATCGACGAGCCCGTACCCACGGACCCACACGTCGTAGTTCCCCTTCGGCAGATCGGGCACCAGGTAGCGGCCCTGGTCGTCGGTGACGACGCTCTTGATGAGGCGCGTCGGCGTATCGCGCGTTTCGGCGATGACGAACACGCCGGCCTCCGGGCCGCGCGGACCCGTGACGACGCCGCCGATGTCGTCGTCGTCGATAGCGACTGTGGACTGTCCCGCCGGCGTGCCGGCAAACCAGGCCGCCACCAGCGCGGCACTCGCCAACGCCCCGATGCGCAGGTACCAGACGTTTCCGCGATTTTTGGTCATGAGGCGGCCTCCTTCAAAGCAGCCGGTTAACCGGCGATTATAGAAGGCTTGCCTCACGGGTGGCCGATCTTCTTTGTTTGGCTGACGTCGAGCCCTACAATCTGCCTCGTCGGTCCTCCTATGACTTTCGTGGCCGGCCACCGCCTCGGACCCTACGAGATTCTGGGCACCCTCGGAGCGGGTGGGATGGGTGTCGTGTATCGCGCCCGGGATACGCGCCTCCGCCGCGAAGTGGCGCTGAGAGTCCTGCCGGACAGGTTTACGGACGACTCGGAACGCCTCGACCGCTTCCGGCGCGAAGCCGTGGCCATCGCCTCTCTCGATCACCCCAACATCGTCACCATCTACGCGGTCGAGGAACTGGACGGCGTCCACTGCCTCGCGATGAAGTTCATCGAGGGCGCCACGCTTGCCAGCCATATTGGTCCTGGAAGATTGCCCGTCGGCACGATGATCAAGATCGCGTTGTCGCTGACCGACGCGATCGGGGCCGCGCATGCGCGAGGCATCGTGCATCGCGATTTGAAGCCGGCCAACGTGATGATCGGCCCTGACGGATTGGTCACGGTGCTCGACTTTGGTCTGGCAAAGCTGCGTCAGAGCGTCGATGACGCGCACCCGGTGACGATGACCACGATGGGGGTGACGGATGGGCATCAGGTGCTGGGAACCGTTGCCTACATGTCACCCGAACAGGCCGAGGGCAGAGCGGTGGACGCACGTTCGGACATCTTCTCGCTCGGCATCATGCTGTACGAAATGGCGACTGGCACGCGCCCGTTTCAGGGACACTCGAACCTGGCCGTCATTTCATCCATCCTCAAGGACGCTCCGCCTTCGCTCTCGCAGGTGCGGCCTGATCTCCCCGGCGATCTCGATCGCATCGTCCGGCGCTGTCTCGCCAAGGAACCCGATCGGCGCTATCAGACGGCCCTCGACGTCCGAAACGAGCTCGAGGATCTTCAGCAACGTGTGGCCGACTCGCCACGGCCAGCGCGTGGGCGCTGGCGCGGAGCGATGACACCGGTCGCCGGCGCCGCCGCGCTCGCACTGGCCGGCGTAGTCTTGTACACCTGGTGGCGTTCTCCGAGTCGAGATCCGCGTGTCGCGCCGCTGCGGGTCAGCGTCGACCGTGTGACATCGCAACCCGCCGCCGAACTCTTTCCGAGCCTGTCGCCCGACGGCAAATGGGTTGTGTACTCGGGAGAAGGCGCGGGCAACCGAGACATCTTTCTCCAGAGCGTGAGCGGCCAGACGCCGATCAACCTGACCGCCGACTCACCTGAGGACGACGATCAGCCGTCGTTTTCGCCAGACGGCGAACGCATTGCGTTTCGCTCGAGCCGAGGGGGCGGCGGGTTGTTCGTGATGGGTCGAACCGGAGAAGGGGTTCGGCGCGTGACGGCAGCCGGATTCAATCCGGCCTGGTCGCCGGACGGAAAACAGCTCGTCTACACAACCGTGGCCACCGACATCAAGCCGCAGAACGCGGAACAGCGCGGCGACGTGATGACGGTCGCGGTCGATGGCGGCACGCCGCGCAATCTGTATCAGGGGGCCACGCTGCCCAACTGGTCGCCAAGCGGCAAGCGGATCGCGTTCGGCGGGCGGCTCACGGCCAGCACCTTCACCTCGAACATCGGAACGATGGCGATTGCCGGCGGCGACGCGCTGCCGGTGACCAACGACGCGTATCTCAATTGGAATCCGGTCTGGTCGCACGACGGCCGCTATCTCTATTTCGTGAGCAATCGCGGCGGGAGTATGAACATCTGGCGCGTCGCGGTCGACGAAGCGTCCGGCCGGCCGCAAGGAGAACCGGAACCCGTCACCACGCCGGCCACGTTCGCGACGCACCTGTCCCTGTCGGCCAGCGGCGACCGACTGGCGTACACGGCTGTCTCGGAAACCCAGAACATTCAACGGCTGCAACTGAATCCAGCGAGCGGCGACGTACTGGGCGAACCGGTACCTGTGACCACAGGCTCGCGCTTCTGGGCGAATCCGGATCCTTCCCCCGATGGCAAGTGGGTCGTGTTCTATTCGCAGGTGGGTCCGGAGGGCGATCTCTACATCGCCCGATCGGACGGCTCCGGCGGCATCCGGCAGCTCACGAGCGACAAGGCGGTCGACCGTGTCCCGCGCTGGTCGCCCGACGGCGAATGGATCGAGATGTTCTCGGATCGCAGCGGCAAGCTGCAGGTGTGGAAGGTGCGCATCGACGGCAGCGAGCTGCAGCAGGTCACAAAGAAACCATCGTCGGTGGCTGCGTGGTCGCCCGACGGCAAGCGCCTCGCCGTCACGAGGAGCGGACAGCCCGATTCGGGATCAATCGTCGACGCCCAGCCGCCATTCGAAGATCACGTCGTCGATCTGGAGCCGCCACCCGCGTCGCGATTCGCGCCAAACGCGTGGTCGCCGGACGGCAAGTGGATTGCCGGCGTCAATGGATTCAGAACGCCGGGACTCACGCTGTACTCGCTCGACGCTCATGCGTACACGACACTGACCGACTGGGGAGAGTGGCCCGTATGGCTGCCGGACAGCCGGCGCATTCTGTTCGTATCGCGCGGCCGCGAGTTTCATCTCATCGACATTCGAACGAGGAAGACGACGAAAGTCTTCTCCGCCATTCGCGATACCATCGGTCCCCCGCGCCTCACTCGGGACGGGCACGAGGCGTACTTCTCGCGTCGCGTCACTGAAGCCGACGTCTGGCTCGCGACGATTCGATAGTCGTCGGGATGCACTGTCTCATGGCCACCCGCTCTGAGGCAGAGCGGGCGTCAACTTGAGCGCGTTGCGGTAATACACCTTCTTGAGCACGGTGTCGGGCAGATCGATGCCGTACAGCTTCCAGAACGCGTGGTACTGCCGGTAGTAGTCAAACGATTCGTCTCTCGTCTCGAACACCCGCCAGTAGTACGGATACTCCTCGGGCTGGAAAGCGTCCTTGCCGAACAGAATACGGTCCTGATACTTGACGAAGAAGTCGTGCGCGGCGCGCGGCTGCCGGCCGATGTCGTACAGCACGGCGCCGACTTCAGTCGACACGTTGTGAAACGCGTCGAGCATGCGGGCAAGCCGCGCCAGATCGTTGGCATGCCACCCCATGTGCGCCGCGACGAAGCGTGTCGCCGGATGCTTCCGAAACAGTCGATCGCGTTCGGACATCAGTTGTTCGAACGAGGGAAAGGCGCCGGGCGGATATCTGCGCTCGGGAAAGAGCGCGAGCTCGAGCCAGCGCTCGTTGTGGTCATCGATCGGCGCAAAGAACTCCTGAGGATCCGCGGTGTGAATGAAGACGGGCAGGTTCAGCCGCGCACAGGCGTCCCAGACGGGATCGAGGTCGGGATCGTCGATCGCAAGCCGTGAGCCGTCGGCCTTCTTGAGAGTGAGCCCCAACGTCTTCGGAATCTCACCAACGCCGACCGCGCCGGCCTTGATGTCGGCCTCGAGTTGACGCACCGCCTTCTCAGCCCACCCGGGCCCGACGTTTCGGAAATCGACGCCCGCCAGCATGGCGACGCGATTGGCATGCGGTCCCCCACGCACGACGGCGAGTGCCTCCTGCAGCCGCGTACCGCTCAGATTGTCGGCGTCGACCATGAGACGCACGTTCAACTGGTCGAGTGCGGCCGCGAGATCGGCAAGCGTCTTCGCCGACGCGAGCCGCATCTGCGGGTGCCCGTGAAAGTCGATCGCGGGGAACTTCGCTCTCGGCACCGGATGCGCGGCGGTGACGAGCGTCGATCGCGGGCGGTAGTCGACGATGGACGGCGGCGGCAGGCCGGGCGCGAGGCACGTGCGCACTCTGATTTCGGTCGTGCCCGGCGGACATTCCTCGCCCGACTGAATCTGGATGCCCCGCGCGCCGCGCCCCCGCTGCCCTTCTCCGCGCTCACTGGTCGGCGGCGCCGTCGGCACCGGCTCGGATTGCTGTTGCGCCGCAAGCAGGGCGGCGCACGACAAGACCACTGCGAACGGGATCACGTTGATGCGCATAGTCAAGGTCAGTGCGGGTTTTCGAACGTGGCGCGCCAGTTGACGATGGCGGTGAGTGACTCGTGGCTTCGGTCGCGGGTTGGCCCGACCGCCAGGAACCGCTCGGCGTCGGGGCCCACGTCAAACGAGTACGAGCCGTTGTACAGCGTTGGCAACGAAAAAAGCGCCATCGGTGCGCCAAGTTCGAGTGAGTCGCCGGCCGTCTTGACGGCAACGGCCATCAACTGTCCGTCCAATGTCGAGTAGAACAGCTCTTTGCCGTCGCGCCGCCAGCGCGGAAAGTTCCCGCCGTCACTCGAGACCTGCATGCGACGGCCGCTGCCGGTCGAACCGGCAAGCGGTTCGAGATAGACTTCGGTTCTTTCCGTTTCATCTGACGCGTACGCGAGCCATTGCCGGTCTGGAGAGAGCTCCGCAAACGGCTGATAGTGTGACACCGCCCGGATGGTCTCCCGCTTGCGCGCGCCGCTGAGCGCCACGCGCGCCAACGCTTGTCGACCGCTCGCCGGATCCTCCTCGAGGAGCAGGAGCGAGTCGTTCGACAGCCACGAGATGGCCGTCTGGGTTGCCGGCGACGCCGCGGGCACAACGTCGTCCCCGGTGCCGTCGGACAACCGCACGATCACATTGCTGTTCCGGTTGCGCACCCCGCTGAACGCGACCTGCGATCCGTCGGGCGACCACATAAGCGTCCTGTTCTCCACATTCGCCGCCAGGCGGCTCGTCAATCCCCTCGCGAGGTCGGTTCCAAACAGCGATCCGTCACGACCAGCCACCACACGGCGGCCGTCGGGAGACAAACGCGGCGCGTTGACGAGCGTAGCCGATTCGCCGATCCTTCCGAGCCAGCGGCCGTGACGGTCGACCCATGCGATTTCGAGCGGTACCGGCGGTCCGTGCACCAACAGGGCGCCGGAAGCGACGGCGATCTCGGGCGTATCGCCCATGATGCCAATCGGCGTGGCAATTGGAACCGCGTCGCCCTCGAACTGCATCGATTGCGAGTTCCATCGACGCGCGACGAGCGTCGATTTCGATCGCGCCCACGCGAGATACACGGTGGGCGGAGCGTCGGTCGCAACCGAAACCCACGATTCGAACGGCAGGATGCGTATCTTGAGCGCCGGTTCGTCGAGCGAGCCGACGTACAAGCCGGAGACGTCCTCGTTGCGGCTTCGAATCGTGTACAGGAAGCGGCGGCCGTCTGGCAGAAACTGCGGGCTCACGTGGTCCGTCTCGGTGCGGGCCTCGTCCGCGGCACTGACCTCGATGGCCATACCTCCAGTCGCGGGCACGCGAAAGAGCCGCCGATAGCCAGCGGCAAACAGCACGGTGCCGTCACGGCCCCACGTACCGCCCTGCGGCGTGGGTGCGTCGCAGAGCACCTGCAGCCGGCCGCTGTCGACATCGATCCGCTTCAACCGGTTTCCGGCAAAGAACGCCACGCTGCGACCGTCGGGCGACCAGAATGGCAGATGCGCGCCGTCGCTGCCCAGCAGCTCGCGCGCCGTCGCCGCATCCAGACGCTGCACCCACAAGCGAATCTGTCCGTCGCGGTACGCGGTGAACGCGAGCGTCGAGCTGTCGGGTGACAGCGCGATGCCGCCTCGATTCGGCGCGCGGAAAAACATCGTCCCGGGAGGCGGACTGATCGCAAACCGCCACAGTTGCGCCGCTGGCGTGCGAGGCGAAGGCGATGCGGCGTATCTGATGATGACCGCGATCCCGACCAGCGCGGCGATTGCCACTGGGATCGCCCACGGCAGGACGCGCCGCGCTTCCGCGCCGCCGACGGCTCCAGCACGCGGTGTGACATCAGTCAGCTCGGGGATCGCGTCGCCGATGTCACGCAACCGGCGCCGCGGATCTTTCTCGAGGCACCGCTCGAGCACGTGCCTGACACCCGACGGCAACGTGGCGGGCAGCCTGTGCCACTGCGGCGGACGCTCCAGGATCTGCGCGAGCGTATCGGTCACGCTCTCACCCGCGAACGGCGCGTCGCCGGTCACCATCTCGTACAACAGGCATCCGAAGGCCCAGATGTCGGCGCGTTTGTCGACCGGCTTGCCGCGCGCCTGCTCAGGGCTCATGTACGCTGCCGTGCCCAGCAGGATGCCTGCACGCGTCGCCCCGATTGTGGCCGTCGGTGAATGCGTCAGACTGGCAGCACCGTCGACGGCCTCGCTCGCGGTCAGCTTCGCCAGACCGAAGTCGAGGACCTTCACGCGACCATCCGCCGTCATTTTGACGTTCGAAGGCTTCAGATCCCGATGCACGATGCCGCGTTCGTGCGCCGCGTCCAGCGCGTCGGCAATCTGTCGCGCGACATCTAGCGCCTGCGCGACCGGCATGGGACCGTGCCGGATGTGTTCGGCGAGCGTCGGGCCGTCGATGAGTTCGAGCACGAGCGCGTGCACACCGTCGACCTCCTCGAACCCGAAAATCGCGGCGATGTGTGGGTGGTTGAGCGAGGCCAGCACCTGCGCTTCGCGCTTGAAGCGCGCGAGGCGGTCGGGGTCGATCGCAAAGCGTTCCGGAAGAATCTTCAGCGCAACGTCCCGATTGAGGCGGGTGTCGTGGCCGCAGTACACCTCGCCCATGCCGCCGGCGCCAATCGTCGATTTGATCGCGTAGGAGCCAAGGCGCGCGCCGGCGCTGAGCTGCACGGCAGGATGCTACCGCGATCGCCGCTGCGGGTGGGCCGGAAATCGGGCGGCGCGGGTCCGAAACGCTAGCGTCCGGCCTGGAACAGTTGCTGCGCCGTGACGAAGCGCGGCTCGATGTCGACGGGGACGGCTGACAACTTGTCGAGCGCGCGCTGGATTTCGGGCCGCACGACGCCAAGCCGGTCGCGCAGGGCCTTCGCCTTGTCGTACTCACCCCGCGCCTGCATCGTCATGATGTCGCGCGTGAGCGCGGTGACCGCCGCCTTGACCTTCTCGAGGTTCACGCCGAAGGTGCCGTCGGGGCGCGCCACGAATCCGCCCTGGTCGAGAAGGAAATTGAGCTGCACCGCGACGCCGCGGCCGTGCGCTTCGTTGACCCCGAAGCGGATGGAGCGGAATGTCGAGGCCAGATAGGTTGTGTACAGCTGCGTCTCGAGCGTCCTGGGCAGCACACCCTTGTCGATCAGGTACTGAATGGCGAACAGGCCCGAGATGTCGGCCTTGGCTTCCTCGAGATAGCTGGATAGCTCTTTCATCTCCTGCCGCACGGTTGTCTGACGCCCGCCGACGGTGATGTTGTGAGGCCCGAGGCCGTGCATCAACTCGTGCACGACGATCTGCGCGAAGAAGGCGTCGAAGGTCACGGCAGCCTGATCCGCGGGCGCCAGGACCGACTTGGAAATCGGAATCAGCGTCTTCGCGAACTTCGCGTCCTGCACGTTCTTGAGCATGACGCGCTTGGAGCCTTTTTCGCGAGTGACCCGCTCGTCGTTGGGGAGGTTGTAGGCCGCGGTCTGCACGCCGCGGTTCGCATCGCCCGCCGCGAACACCTCGTTGACGACGACGAGCGGCGCGAGCCCGCCGAGCTTCGGATTGCGGTACTTCGGATCGATCGGCAGGTGATCCTCGATGTCCTGCAGCTGCCCGGCGTACTTCTGCAGCTTGGCCGATTCGGTCTCGTCCCTCACTGTAATGAATGCCTCGAACGCCGCCTTGTAGTTGAACAGCTCGTCCTCGTACACCTCGTAGGGGCCGATCGTCGGCTCGACGGCGCTGTTCAACTCCATCCACGCGACGTCGCTCTCGTAGTAATCGTTCGAGAGAAACGCATCCGCACGCTTGGTGAGGAACGTCTTGAGCGTCGGCTCGGTCGAGATCGACGCCGCCTCACGAAGCAGCGCCGACGCGCGTGTCAGCTCCGACTGGTATTCGACGTTGTACGGCACGAGCGAGAAGGAGTTGCCCGACCGCCTGATCACTGTGAAGAAGCCCGTCGCCTGTCCGCGCTCGGCTTGCGGACGCGCGGCGATCCATGTTTCGAGCTCGTCCTTCGACGCGCCCTCCGGATAGAAATTGGCGGCGGCCGGCTTGGACGGTACGCCGGCGACGAACGGCTCGTCGTGATCGAGCCGCGACCACGGGCCCTTGTTGATGAGGAAGTAGTGCAGCCGCGCGCGGCCGCTGGCGGTCTGATCGTGCGCGAGATTCAGCAGGAGCGCTTCGTTCCCCGCCCAGACCTGGCGAAGGAACAGCGCGTCCATGATTCGCGACGCCTCGACCAGCTTGCCGAGCACGCGGCGATCGGCCGCGGACAGCTTCGACAGGTCGGCGACGAGATCGGTCGGCGCAAAGCGCGCCGTCATCTGCTGCAGCCGTTCGGTGTTCGGCACGCGCGCTCCCTGTGCGGCCACGATCGCCGCCGCCCCAAGGCATCCCACGACGACAGCCAGACTCCGTCTCGAGTTGATCACGGCGTCAGTGGACTCCGCTCGCCATCTGCAACGAAGCTGGATCCGCGCCGATGCGTCGAAGGGCCCGCTCCCACATGTGCTCGGCCGGGGTGTCGAACAGCAGCGTCGCATCCACGTCGCTCAGCAGCCACGCCGACGCCTGCAACTCGTATTCGAGCTGGCTCGGTCCCCAGCCGGCATAACCCGCGATCAGCCGCGATCGCGGCGGCGGATCGGGCTCGAGGAGTCGTCGGACCAGATTCGGCGCCGCCGACAGGTAGAGATGATCGGCAATGTGGATAGCCGCAGGCTCCATCACGGGATCCATCTCCTCGCCGACGAGCACCCATGTCCGGTACGGCTCCACTGGACCACCCAGCCATAGTTCCAGTTCGCGATCGGTCGACACTGGCGGGTCGAGATTAACGACCACCCGTCCCGTCGTCACCAGCGGACGGTTGACGACGAGCCCGAAGGCGCCCTTATCGCTGTGCCGGCACAGCAACACGACCGTTCGTGCGAAGTTTGGATCGACCAGTTGCGGCATCGAGAGGAGCAG
>Ga0066903_100001521_pt1 | contig 17075 bp, 16 predicted proteins | sample PanSoiMetaGPlot1_FD_67491 | JGI IMG/M metagenome (GOLD analysis project Ga0066903, IMG submission 67491) | Tropical forest soil microbial communities from Panama analyzed to predict greenhouse gas emissions - Panama Soil - Plot 1 (version 2) | ecosystem: Environmental > Terrestrial > Soil >... | reverse complement strand
CCGACTTTCCCTCCGACATCGCCCAGCTCGCGCAGTGCGAGCCGGTCTACGAGTCGATGCCGGGCTGGACGGCGCCGACGGCCGGCATCCGGAAGTTCGAGCGGCTGCCGGAGGCGGCGCGCAACTACATCGCGCGGCTCGAGGACGTGTCCGGCGTCCGCGCCGCGATCGTGTCAACGGGATCGGAGCGCGACGACACGATCGTTCGGGACGACGTCCTGCGGATTGCGGAGTTCGGGCTGCGCGTCTGATCGAGGCGCGCATTCACCCATGTGGCGCAGGGCTTTACCCCTGCGAGGTCTCCGCAGCCCTGAAGGGCTGCGCCACATCGAAACGACGCGCCGTATCGAAACGAAAAGCGTGGCAGCCGTCGAGGAAGAGGGCTCTAGGTGCCCGGCACCAGCGCGAGGACGCGCAGCGGGCTGCCGCTGCCGCCGACGATCTTCAGCGGCGCGGCGATCACGATCGCGCCGGTTGGCGGCAGCTCGTCGAGATTGCACAGGCTCGCCAAGCCGAACTTTCCCGCACCGTGCATGATCGAGTGGTTCGGGAAGGGCGGATCGAACGTTCCGGCCTGACCGGCATCAGTTCCGATCGTTTCCACGCCGACGCCGATCACATCGCGCTCGTGCGCGAGCAGCCGCGAGGCGCGCGCGTCGAAACCCGGACTGTGCGGGCCGTCGGCCGCCGCGTTGATGAACGCCGCCGGATCGGCGCGCCGGCTCCAGCCCGTGCGAAGCAGCACCCACGCGCCGGGCGGAATGCGGCCGTGCTGCCACTCCCACGACTCGATGCGCTCGACGGTCAGCAGAACGTCGGGGTTCGCGCGGACGTCGTCGGTGACATCGATGACGCAGGCCGGCCCAACGAAGCGCCGCGCCGGAATCGTGTCGCACGCGTTGTCGGGCAGATCTTTGCCGGTCACCCAGTGCACCGGCGCGTCGAAATGGGTGCCCGTGTGCTCGCCGAAGCGGAGCGTGTTCCAGTACCACGCCGGGCCCTTCTCGTCGTAGCGGGAGATGACGTCGATCGTCACGCCCGGCGATGCCGCGAACATCGGCGGGAGGCCGATGACCGGCGTAGCCGGCCCGAGCGGCTGCGTGAGGTCGACGACCTTCACGGCGCCGCGCGCCAGGGCGTCGGCGAGCTCGGCGAGCAGGCGCGACATCAGCCCCTCAGCTCCCTGACGTCGATCGCGCCGTGCGGAAGTTCATGGAGCTCCGAGGGGCACTACGCCTTGTGCCGCTGTGCGTACGCGCCGAGGCGGCCGCCGTCGGCGTCGACGAAGTCGAGCCCGGCCCGGAAGCGCGGGCTGCCGCTGGACCCGTCCAATTTCGCCCAGATGACGGTGGCCGCACACTTGATATTGTCCACCGTGTCGGAGAACGCGATTTCCGTGCGCTGATCGAGTTTCAGGCTCGACGTCGCGACGATTTGCGCGCCGACGATCGACAGGTCGACGAGCGTCGCCTTTTTCCTGTCGACGAGCACCGTCACCGTGTCACGGATTTTCACGCGCGCGGCGCGGCGCGTGCCGCTGACGTCGAGCGCAGCCGGGGCGGCGGGTGCGGGCCGCGGGACGACGCGCGAGTAGTCGCTGTTGTGCTCGAGGACGCGGATTTCCAGCAGCCGCAGCGACGGATCCGCCTTGATCCGATTGATCAGCGCGGCGCCGCGGGGCGACACGGCGAAGAGCCGCTCCAGCGCGACGACTGTCGGCTTCCGCCTGTGGATCGCGTCCAGAGCGCGCAGCGCGTCTCCATCCGCGAACGCGATCACCTCACCGTTGATCGCTGCGGCTCGTGTTTTCAGCTCGGGAAGTACGGCGGCTGCGCCGATGACGATGGTGCAGGGGTCGGTCACCGCTCCTCAGTTAACCACAGAACGAGTCCGCTGTGGCACAATCCGCCTCCGATGGGCGACCTTTCACTTCGCGACGTTACCGTCGGAGATCTCTTGACGCGCCTGGCTCGTGCAGTGCCGCGCAACGAGGCTTTGGTGTACGCCGGCGGCCCGCGCTACACATTCGATGCGCTCGAGCGCGAAGCGCGCACGATCGCGCGCGGTCTCATGGCCGCCGGCGTCGAGCGCGGCGAGCGCGTCGTCCTCTGGGCGACCAACGTGCCCGAGTGGGTCGTGCTGCAGTTCGCGCTCGCGAAGATCGGCGCCATTCTCGTTACGGCCAACACGTCGCTGCGCGCGCGCGACATCGAATACCTCATCCGTCAGAGCGAAGCCGCGACGCTCGTCACCATTCGCGGTTTCCGCGACGTCGACTACATCGGCGAATTTCGCGCGGCGGGCGAACTGCGCGGCCTGAGGCGGCGCATCTTCATCGGCGAGTCCCCGCCGGACGGCTTTACACCGTACGCGGCGCTGCGCGACGGAACCTCGTCCGTGTCGGAGGAGGCGCTCGACGCGCGCGGCCGCGCCATTGCGGTGGACGACGTGATCAACATGCAGTACACGTCGGGCACGACCGGCTTTCCCAAAGGGGTCATGCTCACGAGCCGCAACATCGTCAACAACGGCCACGCGCTCGGCGCCGTGCTCGGCTATACGCCTGCCGACCGTCTGTGCCTGTGCGTGCCGCTCTTTCACTGCTTCGGCTGCGTGATCGGCGTCCTCGGCGTGTTCACGCACGGCGGCTGCCTCTGCGTGGTCGAGGCGTTCGATCCGAAGCGGGTGCTCGAGATGGTGCATACCGAGCGCTGCACCGCGTTGTACGGCGTGCCGACGATGTTCATCGCCCAGCTCGAGCACCCGGATTTCACGCAGTACGATCTGACGACGCTGCGCACAGGCGTGATGGCCGGATCGCTGTGTCCCGAGCCGCTGATGCGTCGCGTCATGACCGAGATGCACCTGCCTGAGATGACGATTGCGTACGGCATGACCGAATCGTCGCCGGGCATCACGATGACGCCGCGCGAGTCGTCGATTGCGCAGCGCACGCAGACGGTGGGCCCGGCGCTGCCGGAGCTCGAGGTGAAGATCGTCGATCCGACGACCGGCGCCGAACGGGCGCAGGGCGAGCGGGGCGAGCTGTGCTGTCGCGGCTACGTCGTCATGGCCGGGTACTACAACAATCCCGACGCGACGCGCGCAGCGATCGACAAGGACGGATGGCTCCACACGGGCGACGAAGCCAGCATGGATCCGGACGGCTACTTCCGGATCACGGGGCGCATCAAGGACCTGATCATCCGCGGCGGCGAGAACATCTCGCCGAAGGAAATCGAGGATCGACTGCGCGAGCACCCGGCGGTGGCCGACGCGTACGTCTACGGGCTTCCGGACAGCTTCTTCGGCGAGGTAGTGGCTGCTGCGGTCCGGCTCAAGCCGGAGACCGCGGCGCTCGGCCCGAAGCCGGACACCACGAACCGCACGGTCAGCGCGGAAACGCTGATCGCGTGGTGCGCGGACGCGCTCGCGAAATTCAAGGTGCCGAAATTGGTGCGGTTCGTCACCGAGTTTCCGATGACGGCGTCCGGCAAGATTCAGAAGTACAAGCTGCGTCAGGAGCACGAGCATCTGCTCGAGGAGCACAACACATGACTCGTCGAATCGTCGCCCTGATTCTGTTCGCGCTCTCGGCGTCGTCGCTCGGAGCGCAGCCGCTGTCGCCGAAATGGGAGGAGCTGACGGCGGGGGACTTCATGCGCGCGCTCGACGCGGCCGCGCACAGCTGCGTCCTGCCGTTCGGAATCATCGAGAAGCACGGGCCTGCCGGGCCGCTCGGCACCGATTTGATCAACGTGCGATACACGACGCTGTTGGCCGCCGCCGACGAGTACGCGGTCGTCTTCCCCGATTACTACTTCGGGCAGATCTTCGAGGCCAGGCATCAGCCGGGCACCGTCGCCTACAGCTCGCGTCTGCAGCTCGACCTGCTGCAGGAGACGGTGGCGGAGATGGCACGCAACGGGTGCCGGAAGATCATGATCGTCAACGGCCACGGTGGGAATACGGCGCTGCTGCAGTACTTCGCGCAGACTCAGCTCGACGCACCGAAGGACTACGTCGTGTACGTGCTGAGCGCGCTGATCTCGGCGGCGGGCGTCCCGGCGGCCGCGCCGTCACGGCCCGGTGTCGACGGCCATGCCGGTGAAGGGGAGATCTCCAACGTCATGGCGTCGCGTCCCGATCTTGCGCATCCCGAGCGATCGTCGACGCAGTCGGGGGCCGATCTGAATCGACTCGAGCTGCCCGAGGGGCTGTACACGGGGATCTGGTGGTACGCAAAATTCCCGAACCACTACCAGGGCGACTCGAGCGGGGCCAACGCCGCGCGCGGCACGGCGGCCACCAGGGTGACCGCCACCCGGATCGCGAACGCGATCCGTGCCATGAAGCGGGACGAAGTCGGCCCGAGGTTACAGAAGGAATTCTTCGATCAGGCGTCGAAGCCGGTGACTACGCGGCAGCAGTAAATGATCCTGGTCCGGCTAAAGCCGGACGCCACGTACGTCTGGAAAGATGCGCGGCACTAGAAGATGCGCGCGTCCTGCAGGGGCCACCACCGCACTTTCACCTTGCCGACGATGTATTTCTTCGGCACCGGCCCCCAGTGGCGGCTGTCAGAGCTGTTGTTGCGGTGGTCGCCCATCACGAAGTAGTAGCCCTGCTGAATCACCTGCGGACCCCAGTCGTCGTGGCTCCTGAACTCAGCGGGCACGTAGTCGTCGTGCAGTGGGACGTCGTTCACGTACACGCGTCCGTCGACGATGCGGACCGTGTCGCCTTCGCGCGCGATGACGCGCTTGACGAACATCTTGTCGGGGTTGAGCGGGTAGTAGAGCATCACGATATCGCCAGGCCGCGGGTCGCCCAGTTCATAGACGAGCTTGTTGACGATCAGCCGGTCGTGATCCTCGAGCGTCGGCGCCATGCTCAGGCCGTCGACGCGCGCCACCTGGAAGCCAAAGGTGACGATCAACGTGGCATAGACGGCGGCGGAAACCAGAGTCTGCAGGCCGGAAACGGCCTCGCGGCCCATGCGCCGCCACGGTGCGAGCGGGTCGGACGCTTCAAGGGCCGGCTGCTCCGCGGGCGGCTGCGCGTCGGCGGCTGCTGCCGGAACTGTGTTCGGCGCCACGAACGGTTCGTCGGCGCGCGTCGTATCGAACAGGTTGTCGGAGCTGTCGGCGTGTTCGCTCATCGCTGGGTTCGAGCGTGTCCAGAATACCACGGAGATGGTATACTCTGCCCCTCACCTCGATATGCGGTAGGTCCCAGCCTTTCCGCGACGGATACTTCTAGGAGCCTCGATGAAGCGGTGTGTTGTGATCGCGACGATGTCGCTGGTTGGAATGCTGTGCCTCGACGCCTCGACGGCCCGCGCGCAGACGCCTGCGCCCGCGACACAGGAAACGAAGCGGTCGATAGCTGTCTCGGGCGGACCGACGCTGGGCCACAAGTCGGCGGGCTACGTGTCGATCGAGTTCGACTGGCGCGTGACGAACAAGATCGACGTATTCGTCGAAGGCGGCCACATGGGCAACGTCGGGACTAAGGCGCTCGACACGAACGCGTCGGTCATCGCCAACGCAATCGGCCTGTCGGTGGGCAGCACGGGGATCAGGGTGAACCACTTCGATGCGGGCATTCGATTCAACGTGACGCCGCCGAGGCCGAACATTCACCCCTACGCCGTGTTCGGCATCGGCGTCGCGCACGCGACGACGGAGGTGACCTTCACGAACGCGAGCGGCGCCGTGGTCGATCCGGGCATTCCGCTCGGCGGCGACCTGTCGGGCTCGAACAACAAGACGATGCTGATCTTCGGTGGCGGCATCACCTACCCGTTCCGGAAGAACTACTACCTCGACGTCGGCTACCGCTTCGGCGGCATCCTGTCGAACGTGTCCGACATCGAAAACGATCAGACCATCAAGACGCAGCGCATCATGCTGGGCGTCGGTGTCAAGTTCTGAGAGCGCGACCGACGACGTCCGTTCGGCTTACCTGCCAGGCTCGCCCGGCTCCACGGTCGCCTGCACGATGAAGCGCTGCGGTGCGTGACCAACGAACTCGAATGGGTAGCAGGTCACCAGCGTCAGCGTCGGCTTGCCGGTCGGGTCGAGCACGTACGCATCGTCGGGACCAACGATGAGCGTGCGGCTGACGCGGTAGCGGTACGTGCCGCCCGCCGTCGTCAGCGTAATCGAATCACCGATCTTGATATCCCGCAGCGGCCGGAACACCGTGTCGCGATGGCCGGCGATGCCGATGTTGCCGCTCTGACCAGGGAACGGCGTGTCCTCGATGTGGCCCGCCCCTCGCCTGAGCGTTCCATCGTCGGTTCCCTCGAGCACTGCGGCGGACATTTGTACTGACGGCGCTTCCAGTCTGCCGAGCAGCGCGCCGGTGGCCCGGGCGGTCGCGCCCAGCGCGGGAGCGAATGCGTCGCCGGCATCACCGGGCAGCACGGGCACGGCAGTTTGTGTCACCGTGAGCTGACGATGAAACCGCGCCTCAATCAGCACGGCGACGCACCACGCGCTGAGCGCGATGCCCGTCGCGAAGAGCGCGCGTTCGATCCAGCGCAGCACGCGGCCGTTCGTCATGGTTGGGAAGTGTGGCCGGCGGCGAAGTAGCCGGGGCGCGTGCGCACGCTGAGCCGCCGCGGCGGCGTCGGTTCGACGACGACGCGGACGCGGTGATACGCGCCGTCGCGATCGGGCGGCACGTAGCCGATCGTGTAGCCGCTGCGGATCTCGCGCGCGATGTGCGCGCACGCGCGCAGAAGATCGCCGGGCGATCGCGGCAGGAGCCGCTCGGCGCCGGTCTCGTCAGCCAGCCGCTTCAGCACGCGCGGGTTGCGATCGATATCGTTGTCGTCGAAGAGCCCGATCGTGTAAATCGCCACGCTCGATTCGCGCGCGCGCTTCAGCACGCTGTCGAGAGTCGCCTCGCTGGCGTTGTCGCCGCCGTCGCTGATGACCAGGAGCACCTTGCGGGGCCGCGATCCGAGGGCGAGGTGATCGAGCCCGGCCATGATGCCATCGTACAGGGCGGTGCGTCCGTCGGGGCGCACCGATGTCATCGCAGACTCCAGATCGCCGAGGTCGCTCGCCAGCAGAAACGGCCGGTCCGCGACGGCGTCGGCGACGTCGTCGTTGAACCGCACGGCGAAGAGCTCGTCGTGCGGGTTGCTCGCCTTGGCGAACGCCATCGTTCCGGCGATCACCTCGCCGATCTTCGGCCGCATGCTACCGCTCGCATCGACCACGAGCCCGACGGTGACGGGCGTGTCTTCGTTGCTGAAGAGCTCGATCGGCATGCGGCGGCCGTTGTCGAAGACGGAGAAATGATTGGTCGTCAGATCGGCGACGTAGCGGCCGTCCTTTTCTGTGACGACGACCGGCAGCACGACGAGCTCGCTGGACGCGCTACGGAACGACGCCTCCTGAGCGCTGGCTCGCAGGGCAGGAATGCAGCAGAGCACGAGGGCAGAAGTGCAAGGAAGAACGGCGGCGAGGTAGACGGCCGAGCCCTTCAGCCTTCGCGACCTCTCTGCCTTGACTTCCTGCCGCCCCGCCTTCCCGCCCTCGTGTTCTGCACGCATCAGCGACTCATGATTTCCGGAGCGCGCGCACTGCGAAACCGCCGGCGAGCGCCGCGCCGCTCAGGAACTGTAGCAGCATCAGGCTGCTCGCCGTTTGCGGCAGTCGTCGACGGCTCGAGCGCGCGCCGGTGGTGCTCGTCGCGGCGTTCGACGCCGTCGTACTCGCGGCAGCCGGCCGCGCCGTGTTCCGCGCGGCCTCGGTGCGTGCCGCCGCGGTCGACTGCGCGCTGCTGCCGTTCGGCGTAACCTGACCGTTGCCGGGACGCCACGTGCCGTTCTCGTCGAAGTAACCGACGTCGGCCTTCTTCATCGCTTCGGGCACCTGGCCTGCCGTGGTCGTGCCGGCTGGCTCCTCGTTCATGGCGAGCACGCGTTCGTGCGTCGCTTTGGCGATGCGCATCGCCTCGCTCTTCGGGTACACGAACTCGTTGCCGGTCTTTTCGCCCGGGTAGTACCACACCTTCACGGCCTGCGGCGTACCGGCCGCACGCTCCCCGAACAGGACGACCGGTTTATCGGTCGGCTCGACCCGCTCATTCGGAACCGCGAGGATGGTCGTGAAGATCTTTCGCTCATCCTTGTCGAAGACCTGCACGACGTGGCGGTTGCCAGAAAGGTCGGCCAGCTTGAAGACGTACGTGCCTGTCGGCAACGTGACGCCAGGTACCTGCACCGGGCCGCTGAAGGTGAGAATCGTCTTCTTGTTCCACTCATCAGCCCGCGCGCCCGGTACAAACAGCAGTGTCAAGATCGCCGCAACGCAGACTCCCTTCAATGCACGCATGATGGATTCAGTCCTCCTCGTCAGAACTTCCCTGCACCTTACGTGCCCGCGCAGCCTCGGCCGTTTCGATGCGGAGAAGCCGCTCATCGCAAGCCGGGCATCCTGCGCTCTCGGGTCGAACGTGCTCGCGGACGCGAGCACGCAGGCGGCCGTTCCTGTGCGCCCGCAGACAACCTGAACCGTCCGACTGTTCAGCCGGCAGCTCGGCGTTTTTCTTGCACAGCTGTCGGTCTATGAGCGTGCGAGCTTCCATTCTCGTTGCCGACGACGACCAGACGAGCGCGCGCTTTCTGAGACGGCTGCTGACCAAAGAGGGCCACGACGTCGCCGTGGTGAACTCCGGCGCCGATGCGCTCGAGGCCTGCGAGACGGCGCCACCCGACCTCGTGCTCGTCGATCTGGTCGCGCCGCGCGGCGTCGGCTTCGAGATCTGCCGGAAGCTGAAGGAGCAAGCGCGCACGATGTTCATCCCGGTCGTCATCGTCACGGCGCAGGGCGAGCGCGCCGACCGTCTGAAAGGCATCGAGGCCGGGTGCGACGACTTCCTGATCAAGCCGTTCGACTCGACCGAGCTGCACGCGCGCATCCAGTCGCTCGTCCGGCTCAAGCGGTTTACCGACGAGCTCGAGTCTGCGGAAGCGGTCATTCTTGGCCTCGGGGCAACGATCGAAGCGCGGGACCCGAGCACCAACGGGCACTGCCAGCGCCTCGCGCACTACGCGACGCAGCTCGGGCAGTCGCTCGGGCTCGACGCGGACGATCTCGGTGCACTCGAGCGGGGCGGCTTTCTACACGACATCGGGAAGATCGCCGTGCCCGATCACGTGTTGCTCAAGGATGGGTCGCTCGACGCGCACGAATCGCGCGTGATGCGGAAGCATCCCATCGTCGGCGATGCCATCTGCGCCGGCCTTCGATCGCTGAACCGCGTGCGCCCGATCGTCCGCCATCATCACGAGCGGCTCGACGGGACCGGCTATCCCGACGGGTTGCGCAGCGGCGAAGTCCCCCTGCTGGTGCAAATCGTCAGCATCGTCGACGTCTTCGACGCGCTGACGACGGAGCGTCCGTACCACGCGGCGCGACCGTGCGCCGAGGCGTTTCAGGTGCTCGAAGACGAGGCGGAGAAAGGCTGGCGCGACCGCGCGCTCGTCCAAGCGTTCGCGTCACTTTTCTGAGACGGTGGGTGCGCTCGCGGTACCCGCCTTGCAGCGGCCGTCGCGGAGGATGTCTGCAATGGCGAAGTACGGGAAGACTGCGCAGAGCAAGGTCAAGCGGGCGATGCACGATCGCAAGCACGGTACGCTCAGGTCGGGCCGCTCGGGAAGAAAAGTCACGAGCCGCAAGCAGGCGATTGCCATCGGTCTCAGCGAAGCCCGCCGCGCCGGCGCCAAGGTGCCGAGGAGACGCAAAGCCGCGTAAGACGCAGAACTTGCCGGGCCGATCGTTCGTATCTGCTCTTGACCTCTGCCGTCGAGGTCCGTACCATTTCATTTACTGGGTTCCGACCTGAAGTAGAGGAGCTTACACGAATGATGACCCGACGAATTGTTGCTTCGGCTTCGTTGTGCTTGCTGGCCGCGGCGGTTTCGGTGCGGCTCGCAGCGCAAACGCCGGCGGCCAGCGCGGGCACGCCAACCTTCGCGAAGGACGTCGCGCCCATCTTCTACAAGAACTGCACGAACTGCCATCGGCAGGGCGAGGTCGCGCCGATGTCGCTGCTGACGTACAAAGAGGCGCGGCCCTGGGCGAAGTCGATTGCGACGCGCGTCTCCGCCGGCGCGATGCCGCCGTGGCACGCCGATCCGGCCCACGGCCAGTTTCTAAACGATCGCCGGCTGTCGGAAACCGACCGAGCGACGATCGTGGCGTGGGCCAACGGCGGCGCGCCCGAGGGCAACGCGAAGGATCTGCCGGCGCCGCCGACCTACTCCACCGAGTGGATGATCGGCCAGCCCGACGCGATCTTCAGCATGCAGGAGGACTATCCGGTTCCCGCTGACGGGACCGTCGCCTACCAATACTTCACGATTCCGACCAACACGACCGAGGACAAGTACATCCAGGCGCTGGAAGTGCGCGCGGGCGACCCACGGGTGCTGCACCATGTGATCGTGTACGCCGCTCCGCCCGCGCCCACCACGCCGCCGGCGCCGCCTGCCGGCGCGACGGCTCAGGCACCCGCGCAGCGTCCCACGCCGCTGTTTGTGTTTGCGGACGAGGCGATGACCAGGATCCCTGCTGGACAGACCGGCGGACCGCGGCTGCCGCCCGAGGAGCGCAAGCCGCTCGGCCCGAACGATCGGCCCGCGCCGGCCCGGATGGGCCCGGCGATTGGCGGCTTCGCGCCCGGCCAGTTCACACGCGTCTACCAGGACGGCAGCGCGATGAAGCTGCCCGCCGGCGCGACGCTCATCTTCCAGATGCACTACACACCGACGGGCAAGTCGACGACCGACCGCACGCGGATCGGCGTGAAGTACGCCAAGACGAAGCCGCAGACCGAAGTCCGCTTCGCGTCGCTCGTCAACGGCGGCCTGCACATTCCGGCCGGTGCCGCCAACCATCAGGTCGAGGCCGAGATGACGGTGACACAGGACATCACGCTGTGGAGCATGATTCCGCACACGCACGTGCGCGGCATTCGCTGGATCTACAACGCGATCTATCCCGACGGCCGCTCGGAGACGATCCTGTCGGTGCCGAAGTACGACTTCAACTGGCAGACCGACTACGTGTTCGCGCAGCCGCTGAAGTTCCCGAAGGGCACCAAGCTCCACGCGACGGCGTGGTACGACAACTCGTCGGCCAACAAGTCGAATCCCGATCCGACCAAAGACGTGTGGTGGGGCGATCAGACCTGGGAAGAAATGATGTACACCGGACTCACCTTCAGCATCGACGCGATGCGTTCCGCACCGACTGCCCAGTAGGAAACCAGGAACGAAGGGACAAGGACAGGGCCGGAGGCCAAACCTCCGGCCCTTTGCTTTTTTTTGTAGTCCCCGGTCCCCAGTCTCGACCCGGCTCTATCTCGCCGGCTTGGCGCGGAGCACGCCGACCTGGATGAGCAGGCCCGTGAAGTCGTAGATCCGGCGCTCGTGGACGATGAGCCCTTCGTCGCTCATTCTGATCAACCGCGACATCCTGAACTCGATGCGCCGGCCCGTTCCGGGCAGGCCGAAGAATTCGTTGACGTGCGTGGCGTTCACGGTCTGAAACACGGCGACGAGCGGTGGGTCGATGATCATCGCGTCGAGGTTTTGCGCGGCGTCGGGGAACGAGGTGAAGAACGCGCGTGCCGCATCTTCGATGGCCTTCCGGCCGTTGAGGGTGGAGTACATCGGGCTCTCGGCGACGCCCTCGATGGCATGGTGTCGCGCGATCGCCTCGGGCTGCCGTTTCGTCCAGGTCTCGAGGTATTCGGTGGCAATCACCTGCAGCTCGGCCCGCGTCATGACGGTTTTCATGACAGCCTCCTTCCGGCGCCGCGGCGAGTATACTCCTGCGCTGTGACGACGAGAACTGCGTGGACCATAGTCGTCGTCGCGGCGCTGGCCGCCTCTGCGGATGCCGCTCGCGGGCCTGTTTTCGGCGTGGGTGTGCTGCGCCGCGACGGGATCATCATTCCGTTCGCGGCCTACGACGGCAAAGGCTGGGACAGCAACTGGCCGTTCCCGACGCTCGACCTGACGGTGCCGATTTCAATCGGAGGCATCCCCCGGCGCTGGTGGGGACCCACCGCTCCGCTCGTGGACTGGGAGCTGTCGACACCTGCCGGCACCCGCGCCGCACACGTCGTCCAGCCGGACTGGGTGCGGGCTCACTGCGTTCGTCAGATCGGCCTGAAGACCGACTATCGACGGGGCGAGCCGTCGCCGCCCCGAGACGAGCAGCCGTACCCGAAGGACGGGCTTGCCGTCTCGCCGCCGCACCCCGTCGAGCGCGTCGAGATCCTCTCGACCGCCGCCCGCGAGGTCCGCGACCTCATGCCCGCGCTGCTCACGGCGTTCAACGAGTCGGAGCGCAAGGTCGAACTCCGATCGGGCCATCCTGTGATCCGTCGCTCGCGCGAGGGCGTCGAACCGACGATCGAAGCCGTGTACGCGTTCGGCGCCGATCCGCGCGCGTACTACCTCGAAGCGACGCGTGCGTACCGGGAGATCGGCCGCAACCCCGCCGAGTGTTCGGCGATCGCCTTCGGCACCGGATGGTTCGTGCGAGAAGGCACGACGTTCCGCACGCTCACGATGGCGACCGATCTGTTGAATTGCCGGCGCGAGTCGGCCAGCTATATGCTGCCGCTGGGCGTGATGCGCCTCGACGATCGCCTCTACTGGCTCGCGCAGTTTTCGGGATGGGACCACGAGCGCTACGTCGTGCTCGAGATCAAGAACAAGAGGGTTGAGGTGCTGGTCAACGCGTGGGGAGGCTCATGCTGAACCGTAGAAGTCTGAAGGCTGAAGTCAGAAGTCTGCTCGTCGTCGCGCTTGCGATTTGCGTCATCGCAGGAGCGCGAGCGTCGACCGAGGGAGCGCCAGCCTTTCAGGCGAGCGATCTCTGGGACACCGGGACGTTTTCGATCCTGGGCTACGATCCGGCGACGGGTGAGGTGGGCGGGGCCGTGCAGTCGCGCGTGTTTTCGGCGGGTAACGGCGTCCTGTGGGCGGACGCGGACGTCGGCGTCGCGGCGACGCAGGCGATCGTCGACGTCGGCTACGGCCCGAGGGCGCTCGAGCTCCTGCGGCAGAAGATGGCGCCGAAGGAGATCATCCAGAGAATCCTGCGCGACGATTCCGATCCGCTGCCGGAGCAGTGGAGCAAGCAGGGGCGCCAGTTCGCCGTCATGAACCTGAAAGGCGAGTACGCCGCGTACACCGGTCCAAAGGCGACCGTATGGGCCGGTCACAAGGGCGGCAAGTACGCGACGGCGCAGGGAAACATCCTCGCCGGCCCCGCCGTCGTCGACAACATGATCGCGGCGTTCGAGAAGGCGGAGGGCCATCTGTCCCAGCGGTTCGTGGCTGCGCTCGAAGGCGGCCAGGCCGGCGGCGGCGACAAGCGCGGGCAGCAGTCTGCGGCACTGGTGATCGTGAAGAAGAACTGCGGCGTCTGGCTGCACAACGACACGGTGCTCCGGCTGCAGGTCGACGACAGCGAGACGCCGATCGCCGACCTGAAGCGGCTCGTCGAGAAATGGAACACGCGGCGGCCGCGCGCGGTCAGCCCGGAGTGCCGGTAGAGCAGTCGGCAGTTGCAGCCGGCAGTCGCCGGTTGTGTCCACGCTCTTAGCGGATTTGAAGCACGAGGACGTGCGCGAGTGACGAGCCGCCGGCGTGGACCAGCTCGATGCCGTCCGTCATGAGCAACTCACCCCGAGCACCACCGAGCGGGCCGGTGTCGACCGACGACACCTCGTAGTCGGCGTCGGGAATGAGACCGCGCGGCCTGACGAGCAGCCGGCCGTTGCTCTGCTCGGCCTTGAACCCGAAGATCAGCGCCGTCGCGGCATCGTCGGTCAACTCTTCGAGCACGTCCCAGCCGCTGTCGTCGTAGGGCGTCTGCAGCGTCAGGAGCGTTGCGTTGGCGCGCGCGATCAGATCGCGATACCCCTTGTACTCGTTGATCTGAATCGCAAGCAGCGACGCCGTCAGCGGATCGAGGAGCTCGGTGCGGTAGGTGAGGCCGAGAATGGCCGCACCGCGGCTGCGCGTGAGGAACGGCAGATCGGCGGCGCCCGCGATCGGCTCGCGGTCCGCGTCGATGAGAAACGACAGCAGATACGCGGGTGGAAACGCGAAGGTCAGCCCTTCGATGTTGTGGCGGACGTGGGCGGCGGGCGCCGTGCGGTCGTCCATCCACGCGACGTCGGTGTAGGCAGCGAGGCCAAAGTCGATGCGCGAGCCGCCGCCCGAGACGTTCTCGATCAGCAGATCGGGATAGCGCCGGCGCAGCTCCTCGAGCAGTCCGTACAACGCCTGCACGTGCATGAGGTTGCCATCGTCGGCGCCGTGGCCGTGATCCGGGCGGTTGCAGTTGATCCAGGCGTTGTTGTCCCACTTCAGATAGTCGGGACGCACGGTCTCGATCAAGCCGACGAGCCGGTCGAGCACCCATTGCCGCGCGTCAGGACGCGCGAGACAGATCTGTGCGGCGTTCAGCGATCCGTAGTCGCCGTTGCGCTTCGCCAGCCAGGGTTCTCGGACGAGGCCGGGCCCGTCGACCGTGGAGAGCGCGACGCGCTCCGGCTCGACCCAGATCCCGAACTTCATGCCCGCGCCGTGCGCATAATCCGAGAGGCTGCCCAACCCTGATGGAAAGCGCTCGGGATCCGGCTGCCACGAACCGAGCCCGGACTCGAAGTCGAAGTCGCTGGTCTCGCCGGCCCCGACGTACCAGCCGGCGTCGATGACGAACAGCTCGACGCCGAGCGCCGCGGCACGATCCATCTCGGCGACCATCGCGTCCTCGTTGACCGACGTTCCGTAAGCGAACCACGTGTTGTAGGTGACCAGCGGCTGAAACGGACGCCCGCGGCGGATGCCTCGCAGGATGAACTGGTGCAGCGCGCCCGACTCGTCGGTCGCCTCCCGCGCGTTGATCCCGAAGAAGGCGTGCGGCAGCTCGAGCGTCCGCCCTGGCGTGACGGCGGTGGCCACGCCGGGAAAATCGATCGTGACGCGCAGGCGCGCATCGATGCGCTCCAGCGCTGCGTGCCAGGCTCCGGACCACATCAGCCCGCCGAAGAACTGGTCGCGATCGCCGTTGACGACGACGAGTGGAACGTAGCTTTCGGACGACCGCCCCTCGGCGCCGAGATCGATGCGCTCGCCGGGGTCCAGGTCGCGATCCGCGACGACGAACGCGTCCTCGACGGTGCCGCCCGCCGAGTCGCCGCGCAGGCCGCCAAGCCAGCGCACGTGACCGAGCGGCATGGTCATCCGCCAGGCGACCAGATCCGTCACCGCCGTGCTGTCGCCGCTGGCGCTCGAGATGCGCGTCCACGTTTCGATCGTCGGCGATCCGCCATAGCACGCGTAGACCCGCGACACCAGCAGCCGCTGGGCGCGGTACTCGAAGTTGAACGTGAGCACGACGCCGAACTCCGACGCGCGCGTCTCGACGTTCAAGAGCGTCGTGGTGCCGCTGGCGGCGAGCGTGATGCGATCGGTGCCGGCGGTCAGGCCGACCTCCGACGCGGGCGTTATATCCCACATGCGGCCGGTCGCCGGATTCGCCAGGCGCTGCAGCGACAGCGCGCCCGCCGCATCGAACCCGACGACGAGTTCGAGGTTCGCGCTGCCGATCCACCAGAGGTTGGCGCCCGCCTGATGCGCGATGAACGCATCATCGCGCTGAACGACCACGGGAGGCCGGTCATCGGCCCCGGCCCCCGCGCAGACGCTCAGCGAGAGCGCCAGCGCAGCGGCGGCACGCACCGCGGCCGCGCGTGGAAGACGACGAGTCGGAGACGACGACGGCAAGCGTTCCGGAGATGATAACCCGCCCGAGCGCATTTCACGCCCGTGTCCGCTCTTCCCAGATTCGCGCGAGGTTGACGATCACCTCAACGGTCTTTTCCATGTCCTGGACCGACACCCACTCGAGTCGCGAGTGAAAGTTGTGTTCACCGGCGAACAGGTTCGGCGTCGGCAGTCCCTTGAACGACAGGAGCGATCCGTCGGTGCCGCCGCGGATCGGACGCGGCACCGGCTCGAGACCGGCGCGACGGATCGCCTCGTGCGCGTAGCCCGCGATTTCGGGACGCTTCTCGAGCATCTCTTTCATGTTCCGGTACTGCTCCTCGACGGCAATCTCCACGCGAGCGCCCGGGAACAGAGCAGCGGCGTCGCGCGCACGCTGCTCCAGCATCGCCTCTTTGTCGCGCAAACCGCCCGCGACGAAGTCGCGCACGATCAGGCGGACGGACGTCCGTTCCACGCTGGCGTGCACGAGGTACGGATGGACGAACCCGTCGCGACCGTCGGTCGTCTCCGGCGACCACGAATCCTTCGGCAGGCGATCGATGAACGCGGCCGCGACCTTGATCGCGTTCACCATGCGCCCCTTCGCGTAGCCGGGGTGCGTGTTGAAGCCGTGAAACGTTGCCGTGAACGCATCGGCCGAAAAGCTTTCGACCTCTATTTCACCACGGCCGCCGCCGTCGATCGTGTAGGCGCACGCGGCGCCGAAACGCGCGACGTCGAAGTGCTTCGTCCCGCGCCCGACTTCTTCATCCGGCGTGAAAGCGATCCGCACTGCGCCGTGCGGGATCTCGGGATGCGCGGCGAGATAGGCTGCCGCCGTCATGATTTCCGCGACGCCGGCCTTGTCGTCGGCGCCGAGCAGCGTCGTGCCGGAGGCGGTGACGATATCGTGTCCGATCTGCGCCGCGAGCGCAGGATCGTCGGCGAGCCGCAGCACGGCGGAAGGGTCGTCGGGCAGCACGAGGTCGCGACCGTCGTACGCGCCGTGGACGATCGGCTTCACGTTCGCGCCCGGCATCTCGGGCGACGTATCGACGTGTGCGATGAAGCCGATGGTCGGGACGCCGGATGTGCTCGTGGTGGCCGGGAGCGTCGCCATCACGTAGCCGTACTCGTCGATCGTGGCGTCGGCGAGCCCGACCTCGCGCAGCTCGGCGGCCAGGTCGCGCAGCAGGATCAGCTGCTTGTCGGTGCTCGGAAACGTCGTCGAGCTGTCGTCCGACCGGGTGTCGTA
>Ga0066903_100001520_pt1 | contig 17080 bp, 21 predicted proteins | sample PanSoiMetaGPlot1_FD_67491 | JGI IMG/M metagenome (GOLD analysis project Ga0066903, IMG submission 67491) | Tropical forest soil microbial communities from Panama analyzed to predict greenhouse gas emissions - Panama Soil - Plot 1 (version 2) | ecosystem: Environmental > Terrestrial > Soil >... | reverse complement strand
TGCCTATCTCAACAGCTATTACCAGACGGGTCTCAAGAACTTGCTCGATCGCGCCGTCCTCGAGCACGCGGAGCTCAGGCATCAACTGGACGTACTGCAGCACGCGGATAAGATCGACGAAATCCCCTTCGATTTTCTCCGGCGGCGGATGTCGGTCGTGGTCACGAGCCCCACGCGCGGCCGGGTCTTGATCTGCAAGGGCGCCGTCGAAGAGGTGTTCGCGATTTGCTCGCAGGTGGATCTCGGCAAGCACGCGGTCCCCTTCTCGGATGAGCTCCACGCGCAGGCGCAGGCTGTGGTCCGGGAGATGAACGAGGACGGGTTCCGGGTCGTGGCGGTCGCCCACAAGACCATGCCGGAGTCGAAAGATCTGTACTCGGTCGCGGATGAGCACGATCTCGTGCTCGCCGGATTCGTGGCGTTCCTGGATCCGCCGAAGGAGACGGCACGGGAAGCCATCGCGGCGTTGCACGCGCATGGCGTCGAGGTCATCGTTCTGACGGGCGACAACGACATCGTGACGCGCCGCGTGTGCCGGGACGTCGGCATTCCGGCCGATCGGGTGATGCTCGGGTCGGACATCGAGGAATTGTGTACAGCCGCCGCCGGGAGCAACGATGCTGCTGATCTCAACCATGTTGACGGTGTCGCGGCCATCGGTTCGGCCGGCCATGGCGGCGGGAGCGCGGCCCACGGCGCCGGCATGGCTCGTGTGGACAACGCGAGTCCGGGAGCGAGCGCCACGGTTGACAGGACCGACAGCGCTCTTCGGGCGGCGATCCGGGGCGTGTCGGTCTTCGCGAAGCTGAACCCGCTCCAGAAAGCGCGCATCATCCGCGCGCTGCAGCAGAGCGGCCATACGGTCGGCTATCTTGGTGATGGCATCAACGATTCGGCAGCGCTGAGGGACGCGGACGTCGGCATCTCGGTGGACACCGCAACCGACATCGCGCGCGAGTCGGCAGATATCATCCTGCTCGAAAAGAGCCTGCTGGTCCTCGAGACCGGCGTGCTCAAGGGACGAGAGGTCTACGGCAACATCATCAAGTACATCAAGATGACGGCGAGCTCGAACTTCGGGAACGTCTTCAGCGTCCTGGTGGCGAGCGCGTTCATTCCGTTCCTGCCGATGCTGCCGGTCCAGCTCCTCGTCCTCAACCTCCTGTACGACTTCTCACAGCTTTCGCTGCCGTGGGACCGGATGGACAGCGAGTTCCTGGTGAAGCCCCGCAAGTGGGATACGACGGGAATTGCCCGCTTCATGGTCTGGATCGGGCCGATCAGCTCGGTCTTCGACATCACGACGTTCCTGTTGTTGTGGTTCGTGTTTCGCGCAACCCCGCCGGCGGGCGAGGCGATCTTCCAATCCGGCTGGTTCATCGAGAGCCTGCTGTCGCAGACGCTCATCATCCACATGATTCGGACGGAGAAGATCCCGTTCATCCAGAGCCGGGCGGCGGCCCCGGTTCTGCTGCTCACGTCGCTCATCATGGCGGTCGGCCTTTACCTGCCGTACTCGCCCATGGGCTCCGCCATCAGCCTGGTGCATTTGCCCGGCGCGTTCTTCCCCTGGCTGATCACGACGCTGCTGGCGTACGGCGTCCTGACTCAACTCGTGAAGACGTGGTACATGCGGCGGTTCCACGCGTGGCTCTGATTCACCAGTCAGCTGTCGGCGTTCAGACCTGAGCCGGACAGCGCCGAGTCACTCCGGGGAAGCCTCGACGGCCACGCCGAATCGCGCGGCCATCTCGCGGCGGCCCGTCCTGGTGACTGTCAGCGCGCGACTATCGAGATGCCGGATGACCCACTGTTTCTTGAGCGCGATCTTCAGAAGAGCGGCACCGAGCGCACCGCCGAGGTGCGGCCGCCGTTCACTCCAGTCGAGACAGGCGCACGCGAAGCGGCGACGGAGCGCGCGGGTGACGTCCAGGTCAACGCCAAGACTGGCGAAGCCATTTTCTCCCGCGTCGGTTAAGCGGTATACCGGGCTGCCGTTCCCGGCGCGGCGCGCGCGCAAAAAGGCCGGGTCGTCCGACGCACCGGTCGAGAACCATCCGAGCACGCTGAACCGATCGTGCAGTGAGACCGCGATCGCGCCCGCCATGTGATCGTAGCAAGTTCGCGCCGCGCGCAAATCCGTGGGCGCCGCTGACTGGAACGTGGCGCGCGGGTTTCCCGCAAGCACGCTCAGCGCCTCGAGCGCGGCGGCGACGTCCTCTCCGACGAGACTGTAATAACGATGCTTTCCCTGGGCGAAGACGTTCACCAGACGCTGGTTTTTCAGGCAAGCCAGATGCACGCTGGCCGTTGACGGGGTCACGCCGGATACGACCGCCAGCTCGGTACTCGTGCGCGCATGCCCGTCCATCAGGCAGAAGAGCATGCGGGCCCGCGCGGGCTCGCCGATGGCAGCCGCAATGCCGGCCACGTGCGAGCCATCCTCCGGCCCGCGGGCGCGGCCGGTTTCGGCTCGGGCTCTGACATTCATTATTTGATACTAGACGAATTATTGATGTCGCGCAACGCGCATACTTCTACCCATGCATCGGACACGATTCAATGCGCACGCGCACGAGGGAGATCGTTCATGGCCGAGCGCTCATCGCTCGGAGGCGGCGTCCGCCAAGCCCATCGGCCGCCGGGAAGCCGTGGCCGCGATCGGGGCGACAAGCGCCGCGTGGGCCATCGGCTCACGCGAGTCATCCGCTTCCACAGCCGGGAGGACGCCCGTCAAGGTGACGTGCATCATCCGGTACGAGATCGATCCGTACCAACGGGAGGCATTCAAGGAATACGCCGAGAACTGGGGACGCATCATCCCTCGGTGCGGCGGTCACCTGATCGGTTATTTCCTGCCGTACGAGGGCACGAACGACGTGGCCTGGGCCTTGATCGGATTCGAGAGTCTTGCTGACTATGAGACCTATCGAAAGCGCCTGAAGGCCGATCCAGAGGGGCGCGACAACTTCATGATGGCTCAAGCAAAACGCTTCATTCTCCACGAAACGAGAACCTTCGTTGAGGCAGTCGAGGGGACCGTGGCCAGGCCGGCGACTGCGAGCGCGGCGTCGCGAGGGCGCTGAGCGCATCTGCGTCGTAATTCGATCGTCTGGCGGTCGTGACAAGAGACTTGGTCTTTCGCAGATACCGGGTGACCGTCGTGAGGTGAGACGAGGCAGCTTGACGAGACGGTTCGGAGGGAATAGACTCCTGAACAGGAGTCATCATTACTCCTTGGCTCGAGCCCTGCGGTACCCCGCGTCACGTTATCGGATCGACGCGCCGCCGGATCTTGGCGCCCGCACCGAACGCGAGCGTCTCTCGGCGCCCGCGTTGACCGCGTTCTTCAACATCATGGCGCGCTGGAAGGTGCGTGACGAGGACGCACGCGCGCTGCTCGGCGGCGTCACCAATGGACCGTTCTACGAGATGAAGCGGAATCCGGCCCGGCTCATCGATACAGATCGGCTCACGCGCATTTCTTATCTGATCGGCATTTTCAAGGCGTTGCGCATCCTCCACTCCCGGACCCTCGCCGACGAGTGGGTGCGTTTGCCCAACAGCAATCCTGTCTTTGCGGGTCAGGCGCCGATCGTGTACATGATCCGCGGCGGTCTCCCGGCCATGCAGACGGTGCGGCGCCTGCTCGACGCGCGTCGCACCGGCTGATGGCGCTTCCACCGGTCACGCTCGTCCGCCAGTTCGACACACACCGCCTCGTTCTGTCGCAGCGTCTCGAAGGCGGCGACAGCGTGCTGGTCGCGATTGCCGACGACGATGACCACCTGCGGGCGATCTTCGACCTCGACGCGGCGACCAACGACCGGTTGCTCGCGGAGCACGGTCGGCTGCCGGGCATCGGTGTCGACGAGCTCGTCTTCGCCGTGCCGCACGCCGCGGTCATCAACGCCGCGTTCTGTCATCCTCACCCGCTCGGAAGCCGCTTCAGCGGTCCGGATCGCGGCGCATGGTATGCCGGATTCGAGCTCGCGACGACTCAGGCTGAGGTGGCGTTCCACAAGTCGGTCGAGCTTGCCGAGATCGGCAGCTTCACGGACAGCGTCACCTACGACGACTATCTCGCCGATTTCAGCGCGAGTTTTCACGACCTTCGCGACCCTCTCGCCGTAACGCGCGGCTCCCCTCGCCGCGGGCGCGGCCGCCGCCTCCGCGCGGCGCTTGATCCGGACAGCTACGTCGCATCCCAGGCGCTGGCGGAGCGCCTGCTGGAAGCCGGCTCGCTCGGCGTGGTCTACCCGAGTACCCGGCGCGCGGGCGGCTCCTGTCTCGCCTGCTTCAGGCCGGCGCTCGTCACCAACGTGCGGCGGGCGAAGACGTATCGCTTCACGTGGGACGGAAAACCGCAGCCCGTCATCGCGCTCGAACGCCGGGGTTGACGCCTGACGACTATAGTTGTATATACCATGATTGCATCTACGACTTTGCCATGAGCGATCACCCGTGAAGCGATCGCAACCAGCCGACCTGTCAGGGCACGGCACGGTCGAGGAGCTCGTCTGCGCGTGCGCGACGGTTCGTCGGGCGTCCCGCGCGGTCACGCAGCTCTACGACAGCTGGCTCCGAGCTCACGGAATCGAAGGCCCGCAGTTTGCCCTGCTCGCCATGCTCGATCGCGTGGGCGAGTGCAATCAGACCACGATGGGCCATCGATTCGATCTCGACAAGACCACGCTGTCCCGGAATCTGAAATTGTTGATGCAAAAGGGGTGGGTCGATGTCGGGACTGGACCAGACGGGCGCGAGCGTCGCGTCAGGCTCACGCCCGCGGGCCGCCGGCGCCTTGCCGCTGCCAGACCGGCCTGGCAGCAGGCACAGGATCAGTTGCGTTCCTCGATGCGTGGGGTCGACTGGACATCGATGTTGACGGTGCTCGACTCGGTGACTGACGCGGCACGGCACGCCCGACGTGGCAACAATCGGAAAGGAATCTCGAGGCCATGAATGGCACCACATCACTACTCGGCACGGCAGCGCTCGTCTCGCTGATGCTGACGACGCCCCTTGGCGCGCAAACGCCGTCAGCCGGATCGACCTCTCATGATCACAGTTCAGCGACCGGCAAGGTCCTGATGATCTCGCGGGATCTGGAACTCCGGCTCGCCGTCAACGCGTTGCCGAAGGACCTCCGGGAAGCGGCATCCGTGCTAGCGCTCGAGAAGGACGGTTACACGAAAGCCCGCACCGGAACGAATCCGTTCACGTGCATGGTCAGCCGGCGAGGGGGCAACTTCTATCCCGTCTGCTTCGACGAGGAGGGCGCGCGCACGATCCTCCCGGAATTTGCGGACGACGCCGTCCTTCGGCTCAAGGGCGCCAGCGATCAGGAGGTCGCTCGGCAGCTGGCTGAAGGATTCGAGCGGGGACGCTATCGGCCGCCTGCACGGCCGGGCATCGCGTACATGTTGTCGCCCGCGACCTACATGCTCGAGGACGGAAAGCTGGCGCGGAGCGTTCCCCACACGATGTTCTATGCGCCGTTCCTCAGCAATGCTGACATCGCCGGCATGCCTGGAAAGTCGGCATTCGTTGATCGACCAGGGCCGCACGGCATGATCATCGTCGTGGCCGGACAGAAGGAGCGTGAGACGCTCCTCAACGAATCCCAGGCGCTCGTCGATGAAGTCGAGCGGGCGATCGGTTTGAAATAGAAGGCACCCTCGCGCGCCACAGTGCACACGCGGCCGCGCGTCACACCCTTCGAGGGCCCGGTGGCGGGCCGGGCCCTCTGCGGACGCCACGTGACCGAAACTGGCGGCTACTTGCCCACGACAAACAGGTGACCGGCATTCTGAGCGTAGAGCCGACCACGCTCGTCGATTGAGAAGGGGGTGTAAGCTGCACCCAAAGCTAGCCGTAAGAAGAGGCGTGTCGCGCCCGACCCTTTCGGGGGAAGATCGAAGACCCCCTGCTGACCTTGAGGGATCTTGTAAACGTTGCCGTCCTCGCTCTCGACATAGACTGTGTGGTTCGCGTCAATCACAGGGGCATTGATGCACCACTCGAAGCCGTTGGGGTGATCGGACACACACCCAGACGGACTGCAACTATTGGTCTCAGTGCTGTGAGCCTTCCATTCGGGCACGAGATTCGGATTGAGCTGAGTGATATAGAAAGGCCCGGCTGGCACGCCACTGAAAGCACACACGATATTCGCGATGTCAGGATTGCCCTGAAAGTTGTTGCAGTAGTAGCCTTCTTCTTCGTCGTAGTGGTTGTCCTTGATCACAATGGAGTAGGTATTATCGTGGGAGAACGCTGCAGGTGTGGAATCCCAGCCGAATTCATACGCCGCCAGGAACTGGCCGGTGGAGCTGAACCTGAACAAGTGGCCGCGGGAGACGTTGTACCGCGAGTAGGCGCCATAGAGCACGCTGCCGTCGGGCAGCACCGTGGGCGACGACGATGACTGGTCGATCACGCGACCAGCCGGCATCTGGTTCGTGTTGGGGTCGACGCCAAGATGGGCGGCGTCGTAAGTCCCCCACCGACAATGGCCCTTTTGGAGCGGATTGGACTGCATGGCGATCGGGATGAGCTTTCCACAGCCGTCGTTTATGCCTCGGTCGCGCATCGACGCCTGCCACTTCGGTGTGAGGTCAGGATTGACGGCCACCACATACGAGTACCGGCTGCTGAAATCAGCGCGGCTGACCGTGTAAATGGTCCCATCCGGCGCAATCGCCGGTGCCACGTTGATGCCCGGCCGCTGAGGGCCGCAGGGAGCTGACGGCGGTAGATTAGTAGGGTCATACGCACTGGTCGAGTCGAGGGCGGTGGCAACGCCCGGCCATGGCAGCCGCGAGTTCCCGAAGGCCCCAACGCAGGTCGTGGGGGCATTGGGAACCAGCGTGGTAAACGAGACCTTGGTCGTGGAATTGTCCGTTCCGACCTTGACCAGCCAGCTTCCCGTCGTGCCCGATGTCGCGTCCCACCGGAGCACGTTATAGAAAAGGTTTCCCGCATTGTCCGCCGTCGGGGGGCCTGCGACAAAAGTGTTGGGATCGATGCCGTCGAACGGATTGATGCGTGCCGTGACGCTCCCGCTTCCGCGATCGAGTTGGAAAAGCGTTCCGCCGGCGCCGGGCGCATAGATGTTGTCGTTGGCCAACACCGCGTGAAAGACAGGCTCCCATCCAGCCAGTGCAATCGGTTCGGGCTTCCAGTCGGTCGTGAAGTCCCACATGACGACGAGTTGACCATCCTGCCAATGCAGTCGTTTCTCGTGCCAGATTTGGGAGTTGAAGGGATTGGAGTAATCGCCTGACTTGAATTCCATGAACACGTCTTCCCCATCCTGGATGGGCGCTTGATAGTGTGCGAGAAGCTCACCACCGTTGGCTGCCTGCTCATCCGGAACCAAAGGGTCGTAGACGATGTCCGCCAGCTTCTGGCCGAGGTCCTGACCGACGACGTTGATCGCGCCGGTGTGCTGTGGATTCTGGCCCCATTGCGGCCAGTTGACAGCATCCTGCGCGGAAACGGCTGACGATCCTGACCACACGATCCGGCCAGCAATCGCCAGCGTGCAGACGAGCAGCGTTATCCCAGCGCGCTTCATGACGGCCTCCCCTTCGAGAAACTCACGACAGCCTGAAAGACTGAGGACGGCTCCATGGAAGACGACGACAGCGTGATACTCACCGGATCGAGACTGTGAAGATGTCCTCAGCCGTTCCGGTTTGATCGCCGAGTCACGATTCGCGCATGACTGTCCAGAGCGGATGGGCCGTGCTGTCGGAACCGCGACAGAGCCTGAGTTGAGTCACGGGCCGCCCGAAGTGCAACAGCAGTACCACGACCGTATTTCGTCGAGCTGCTCCTGGAACTCCTCGAAGTGGAAACGGTTCTGAGCGTCTCGAATCGTGCCTATGTGCGCCTGGCAGATTACGTGACCAGCCACTGTGCAGCCGGCGTAAAGAACAGCAACACAACCGTTGGGACATGCGGGGATCACGAAGCTGTCGAGCCAAGTTGCATGCTCGCGCGTCCTCGACTATGCTTCGGAGTGCGATTCAGGTCGCACCCCGTCCGCGGAAAGGGATTATCCCGCCTGAGCTTTTAGACCTCATCGCGCATCAACCTCACTTCTGCCCGTCATAGCGGACACAGGGCGATAAGAAGGAGGCGTGATGTCTCGCGAACTACCCGCCAAACCGAACCTCGAACACCTCAAGAACCAGGCCAAAGAGCTCCTGCATCAGGCGCAGCTGGGCGACGCTGCCGCGACTCGGAAGTTTCTTTCCGGCTCTCCAAAACTCGCCGACGCACAACATGTCATCGCGCGCGAATACGGTTTTACGAGTTGGCCGGCGCTGAAACGTCACGTCGAGTCCCTGGCGCGAGTGGTCACGCCGGCCGAGATGCTTTCTGCGGCGGTCCGTGCCAGCGACGCAAAGATGGCCGCCGGCGTACTCGAGCGCTTCCCCGAGCTCAAGGCGCGGATCAATGAACCGATGGCCAACTATGGGTCGGGCACCGCCCTCTTGGCCGCCGTCCAGAGAACCGATCGCAAGACCATCGATGTCTTACTCCAAGCCGGGGCAGATGTCAGCGCGAGAAGTCGCTCCTGGGCTGGAGGCATGGGGGTTCTCGACGAATGCCACCCCGAACTGGCCCCGTTTCTGATTGAGCGCGGCGCCATCGTCGACGCACACTCGGCGGCACGCCTCGGAAAGCTGGAGACACTGCAGGAGCTCGTCATCGCCGATCCCGACGTAGTCGGCGCCAGGGGGGCCAACGGGCAGACGCCGCTGCACTGCGCGTCGAGCATTGAGATCGCGCACTACTTGCTCGATCACGGCGCGGAGATCGATGCCCGCGATGTTCAACACGAATCGACGCCCGCGCAGCACATGTTGCGTGTGGTTCAAGCGCGGCACTATCCGCACGATCGTCAGGATGTCGCGCGGTCTCTCGTGGCACGAGGTTGCCGAACGGACATCCTCATGGCGGCGGCGCTTGGCGATCTGCCATTGGTGCGCCGTCACCTCGACGCGGATCCGTCCAGCATTCGCATGCGCGTTTCGGACGCGTATTTTCCGAAACACGATCCTAGAAGCGGAGGCACGATCTACTTCCAACTTTTTGGGCGGAACAGAACGCCGCATCAAATCGCCCGCGACTTCGGCCATGAGGAGGTGTTTCGATTCCTCATGGATCAGAGTCCACAGGATGTGAAAGTCGCGCAGGCATGCGAGCTGGGCGACGAGGACATCTTCCGCGCCTTGTTGGCCAGCCGACCGAATTTCATCGAGACACTGTCGGACGCTGAGCGTCGCCGGCTGCCCGATGCGGCGCAGAACAACAACACCGGCGCCGTACGGCTCATGATGGCGGCACGCTGGCCGGTGGACGCACGGGGCGAGTTCGACATGACGCCGCTGCAATGGGCGGCGTGGCACGGCAACGCCGAGATGGTTCGGCAGATTCTTCGATATCAGCCCCAACTGGAGCTGGACTGCGCGCATGGCATTACTGCGCTGGGATGCGCGCTCCACGGCTCCGAAAACGGCTGGCATCGGGACACGGGAGACTACGTGGCCGTTGTGGAGGCGCTGCTCGGCGCGGGAGCCAAGGCGCCGACAGTCACCGACCATCTCGAAGCGAGCGAGCCGGTCCGCGAGCTGCTGCGGCAGCATGAGGAGCGTTTCACGCAGTGACATCGAGGCGGCGCCCACGAGAGTGCTCGACGGCCGCTATGTTCTCGGTTCGGGCTTGGTGGGCGGCAATCCTTTCCGGAATTACGACGTCACTGCCGACGGTCAGCGGTTCCTGATGATGAAAGCGGTCGGCGGTGACGCATCGGACGCGCCGCCGCAGATTGTTGTCGTCCAGCATTTCGACGAGGAGCTGAATCACCTCGTGCCGGCGAAATAGTCTGGCACAGGCCATGAGCCATTCCGGGGTGAAGGTGGCGCGTCGTAAGACCGCGAAAACGGCCGCCTTCACCGCTCGAGGCGCCGGTCGAGGACCGGCTTCACATCGACGATCGGCGTCCCGTCAAGCGCCTCCAAGTCGCGAACCTGGATTCTGGTGCCCTGAAGAGCGAGAATCTGCACGCGATGCAATCCGATCGGATTCGGCCGGTCCGGGGAGCGGGAGTTGAAAACCCCCTGCAGGGGGTTGGCAGGCCTTCCCCGCGGGTGCACGAGCAGCACATCGCGCCGAGCTCGATCCAGCCACGTCAGGACGAGGACATGGTTTCCGACCTCCAGGCCTCGAAGTCCTTCGCTGAACCGCGTGTCGAAGACAAGCCAGGCATCCGGAGATCCCTCGTTTCCCTGCTTGGGCGCGGTCGCCCGATCGACGAGCGGAGATTCGACCCACCCGATTGGCTGCAGCTCGTACTCCATGGCGCTCCCTTCACTGACACTTTAAAGGGCCGGAATCGCGACCGAGTCAATTGCGAGGTGGCGATATGAAACCGTTGGCTCGACCGACGTTTGCCGCTTGTCTCGCATCCGCCGTGTGCCTGCCCGCAGGGCTGACTGGGGTGCTCGCCGCGTCCACACCCGCGCAGGACGGCGCGAACCGCCCGAGGATCCTGGGGGTCGCGCACGTGGCCTTCTACGTAAGCGACATGGCGAGGACGCGGACGTTCTACAAGGACTTCCTCGGATTCGATGAAGAGCCGTTCACGCTCAAGAAGCGCGACGGCTCCGAGCGCATCGTCTTCATCAAGGTCAACGATAGACAGTACCTGGAGCTGTTCGCGGAGGAACCGCGGGCCGGCGAGCGGCTGAATCACGTCTCGATCGACGCGGACGACGCCGACCGGATGCGGGCCTACCTGGCCTCGAAGGGCGTGAGCGTTCCGGACAAGGTGGGCAAGGGTCAAACGGGCAACAAGAACTTCAACATCAAGGATCCGGACGACCACATCATCGAAATCGTCGAGTATCAGCCGGACAGCATGACGAGTAAAGACGCAGGCCAACACATGCCGGATACTCGTGTCTCCACGCACATCATGCATGCCGGGTTTCTTGTAGGCGACCTGGACAAGTCCATGGAGTTCTACCGTGGCATTCTCGGATTCGGTGAGTTCTGGCGAGGCGCCGCAGGTTCCGGAACCTCGTTGAGTTGGGTCAACATGCGCGTCCCAGAGGGCGACGATTACGTGGAGTTCATGCTCTACGGCAAGCTCCCCGCGCCTGAGGAGCGGGCGACGAAGAATCACGTCAGCCTCATGGTTCCTGACGCCCAGAAAGCTGTGGACGAGCTGCGCAAGCGCGCGGCTCGCGGCGCCTACGCGAAGGAGATTGCCATACAAGTCGGCGTCAATCGCAAACGGCAGGTGAACCTGTTCGATCCCGATGGGACGCGGATCGAACTCATGGAGACCGTTACGATCGACGGCAAGCCCGCGCCCAGCTCCACGGCTCCGCCGCCGCGGCACGGTTCACAGGGGGACCCTTTCCCCTGGGGGCCATGAATAACTCGCTGCATGTCGACACTGGTTGATGGACCGCTCGAGGTCGGCGAGGCTCAAGGGGTCTGTCCTCTTTAGAGGGCACATCGTTGCTGTCCCAGCGGCCCGCGTCGGCACAGAAAGCGTGTTTCCCCGCGGTTTTTTGCTAAGGAATTTCCCACTCAACAGGCTGGCGAGACTTGGCATCGGTCTCGCTCTTGGACCGCTCATGAAGGAGGCGGCCATGTTGGGACGTTTCGCACAAATCGCGGCGCTGACGTCGGTTCTGGGGCTCGCCGCTGCACCCGCGGCTCAGGCCGGCGCCCACGTTTCGGTGCAGGTGGGGATTGGTGTTCCGGTTGTCGTGGGTCCCCCCGCGCCGGTCGTCGTCGCCCCAGCTCCACCGGTCATCGTCGCTCCCCCGCCCCCGGTTGTCTACGCTGCGCCAGTCTGGGTGCCGGGGTACTACGTGGGTTATCGCTGGGTGCCTGGCTACTGGGCTCGTCCGTACCACGCGCGCGGATGGGCGCACGAGCGATATGAGCACGGCTACCGCGGGTGGCGACGATAGCGACCTGACGGCCCTGCGATAGCTGCCGCCCGGCGACACCCCGTCGCTCCGCCTCAAGGGGACGGCGTTCACGCGTCGTCCCCCCATCCTCGCCTCCATCAATCGAATCGGCCTCGGCGCCCTCCGTTTTCATCGGAAACCGATCCCTTCGCGAAGGGATCGCGCACGTCCAGAGATGTGAACTTGCGAAAGTCGCGATCGTTCGAGTACAGCGTTCGGATCCCGTGCTGAAGAAGGATGGTGGCGAGGTGGGCGTCGGTGACCAGGTTTCCGCGAACGATCAGCTCGCCCGTCACCTGCTTGTACGTGTCCAAAAAGCCTTCCAACTCCGACACTGCCCGGACGTGGGGCAACGCGAGCAGCGCGCTGACGTTCGCCATCGCCTCGTCAGGCGGCAACGGCGCCGCGAATATCCGCGGATGGGTCGCGATCCGAAGATACGCCATCAACGTCGGCCATGCCAGAAAGAGGAGCTCCGGACCGGCGGCGCACGATTCGACAAAGCGGCGCGCTGCCTCGTGGCGATCGCTCGATCGATCCGAAGCGTAGAGGAGCAGGTTGACGTCGAGGGAATAACTCACGATCGATCGGCATCGAGCGCGGCGTACATCGCATCCTTGTCGGCCAGATCGACGAGTGCGTTCATGGGCCGTGAAGTCCATCGAAACGAGGGCTTCCGCGGTGGGGTCCGCCGCCGGGCGAGCGCGTCTGCCAGCAGCTCCGACACGACGGCGCCCATCGACCGGCCTTCCTTTTGATGGATGGCCTTGACCTCCCGGAGAATCGGGTCGTCGATGTCGAGAGTCGTCCTCATTGATGTTTGATGATAAACACTACAGCATCAGATGTCAAGCTGACATGTCGCTCGCGGACCCTGCGCCCCGAAGCACGAACGTTCATCACGCCGGCACGACGCTTCTTGCGGCGACCACCGCGATCAGGCACAGGGCGATCGCGACATCGAACATGACTGGCGTGAAGAAGAAGTACCTCCAAGAGAGGTACCCATGGGCAATATTGGCAACGAGAAAGATGGCCGCCATGACCCTCACAGCGGAGGGATCGGATGCGTTCGCGAGCCGGGACACCTGCCAGAGCACGGCCGCCTCCACGAAACAGTTGAATGCGGTGAGAAGGCCGTAACCGAAGAAGAAGTCCCAGTAACTCCGAGCCAGGCCCTGGAAGACGAAGGACTGCGACTTCATCGCGTCGACGACAGCCGCCTCGCGCGCTCCTCTCATCGGCGCCCATCGCACAACGGCGGCGGCGTGGCCGCTGCCCTGTAGTAGCGCCAGGCCCGCCGCGATCCGCAGAAACGCCACCACAACCACCGCTCAGGCTCTCGGCTGCTGGACGATGCCGAACACCTGGCCGCCCGGGGCCACGAAGTAGAAGGTCGGCGTTGCCGGGTGCCGGACTCGCTCCGCGCCGGCAGTCAGGACGCGCGCGATCAACAGCTCCGTGTCGTCCGTGCGCACTTCGAGCCACGCCCCTCGACGGGCTTGCCGCTCATCCGGCGCGTCCGGTGAGAATTCGAAGCTCACCGACCCGCCGCCCGGGAAGCGAAAAGCGAGGATGGGCTCAGCTAGGCCGGGCGTGTCCATGACCACCGGCGCACCGCAGCCCAGCGCCTCACCGAAGAACCGGGTCAGATGGGCTTTGACCTGCGGCCGAACTTGAATATGGGCGCGGTCGCCCATGGCGATTGGCATCAGCGTCCTCCACGCGCGGGGTTTGCTTGTCTTTCTAGACTATCTGCTTTATTTTGTCAACATGATGGAACAGTAACACAAGGCGCCCGCAACGGCGGAGACTCCAGGTGCGTCGGCGCGTGCACGCGCCGGCCTTCTATCGCAGCACCAACAGCTCGGCAATCGCGAGTCCCAACAACGCAGCGACGATCATGAGGGACTCGGATACACCGTAGCTTGTTTCACCAACCATCGTGGATCGCCCTCTCAGGATGGTCAGGAGATCAGGACGGGAGAGAACGCGAGCGATCCCCATGCTGACCATGCAGGCCCAGAAGCCGAGCAGGGAGTGATACAGCACGGGCGGCGAGACCACCAGAGGGGCGTAGGCGTTGCCTGTTCGTTGCACTATCTGGAGAGCCGTGACTGCGACGTCGACACCACAGGCGCTTGCTGCCACGACTGCCACGACGCGCGCTGCCACGACGCACAGACCCAAAGTCGAAATCCCCCCGATCCTGATCTTCTCGGTGTTTGTGCCTCTGAGCGATAGTGCCAGCGTTGAGCTCAGCTGTTATATTGACTAGTCTGATGACTAGTCATATAATTCGCAGCGGGTTCACTGATGGCTGCGTGGAAGGTACAGGACGCTAAGGCGCGGTTCAGCGAATTGCTGGACGTCACAATCAAGAAAGGTCCTCAGATCGTGACGCGGCGCGGCCAGGAAGCTGCCGTCCTGGTCCCGATCGAGGAATGGCGCCGGCTCCAAAGGGCGGCACGGCCAGGTCTGAAGGCGTTGCTTCTGGGGGCTGGTCCTCGCCCACTGTTTGAAGACGACCTCATTCCCCGCAGGCACACGTTGCGTCGACGGATTCCCGCGCAGCTGAAGTGAGCACCTACCTGCTCGACACGAACGTCGTCTCCGAATTGCGGAAACGGAAACCGCACGGTGCCGTGGTGTCTTGGCTTCGCAGCTTGCGGGACGACCAGTTATTCCTTTCTGCGGTTACTTTGGGCGAGCTGCAGGGCGGCGTCGAGCTGACCCGCCAGCAGGATCCGGACAAAGCTGCGGAGATTGAGCGCTGGGTCGATCAACTCTCGGACTCATACCAGATTCTGCCAATGGACACCCGTGCCTTTCGTGAGTGGGGTCGCCTCATGCACGGCCGCTCTGACGAGTTGATTGAGGACGCCATGATTGCCGCCACGGCCCGAGTGCACGGCTTCATCGTCGCCACCCGGAACCAGCACGATTTCAGTCATTTCGACGTACGCGTGTTTAACCCATTCAAGATCGCCCAATAGGAACGGTGCTCGGTCGCGTGCGTCACCGCTCGCGGGCGCTGCCTTCCTCGTTTCGACCCTCTCTCCGTTCATTCGCGCGACCTCTTTCCCGAGATCGCGACGTCGCGGTCCCGGTCGGCGAGATCGAGTTCATGCGACCGAGGGCGCTACAGGCCACTGCCGATTCTCAGGGCGCGTCGCATATGAGATGGCGAGAAGGACCAGCAGCACCACCGGCGAAAATGCCATCGGGCCGTCTCCCGCCAGGTAATGCGCCACGAATGCGGCACTCCACGCGAAGGTGAAGCCGGCGTACGCCCATTCTTTGAGCTTCGGAAGACCTGGGAGCAGCAGCACAATGGCGCCCAGGGGTTTCGCGATGCCGAGCAGTATCCGTAGTTGCTGCGGATACCCCACGTGCGTAAATCCCGCGACGGCCTGCGGCCCCGCCATCAGGTAGCTGAACGCGGCCAACGCCGACGCGGCCGCCACGAGACCTGTACTCGCCCAGAAGAGAATTTTGCCGCCCATGCAGCATTCTCCCTTTGGCTGGGTTACTGCTGTGAACTGGTCGTCAGGCCACCCGGCCGGATGACGCCCACATTCCCCTCGATCGCGATGCGCGTGCCGTACGGCTCCGACAGCTTCTGGAGCCGCTGCAGAATCCGCTGCGCGATCTCCGGCGGCGCGGTCATCGGCAGCCCGCGGCGCGAGAGCGGACCGTCGTACCTCGCCCAGATCGGGTAAATGGTGATCTCCTGCAGCCGCCCTTTGTCGAAGCGGCTGAGCGCGATGGCGCTCTCGTAGTTGATCGGGTCGACGACGCCCCGGGCCTCCAGCCCGCGCACCACGCTCTCAGCCTGCGTCACGTCGCCGTTTGGCGTGAAGTTGCAGTCGCAGCTCCAATCCCACTCGCGGAAGAACTCGCCGAGATCGTAGAAGATCGGCTTTCCCTTATAGATTTCAATGCCGCGGAGAATGTGCGGGCCGTGGCCGACGAAGGCGTCGGCCCCGTTGTCGATCGTCGCGTGCGCCAGCTCGACGAGGAAGTCGGGGGGATGATCCTCGAACAGGAACGCCTGCAGGACCGAGTCGCCCTGGTGGGCGTGGATGGTCGCGATCATGAAGTCGGAGTACTGCTTGCCGTTCTTGACGCTGCGCAGGTTCTCCTGCAGATCGCGGGCGTTCATGGCATACGTGAGCTCGCCCGGCCGGGCACCCGCCTTGTACGTCGTCCCGAACAGCTCGACGGCACCCGGCGGCTCCTCGCCCGGCGGCCGTACGGCGTTCGAGTACTCATTCCGGTGCGCATAGACGGCCGTCTTCACGTTCTTGAGCAGCGCCAGATGATCGGCGCTGACCGTGATGGCGCGCGTGACATTCACGACATTCAGGCCGGGCCGGCCGCCCGTGACGCCCACGCGATACGTCGCCGCGAGCCGCGACTGGGTGCCGCCGGTTTCGCTGTACATCCCGACGAGCCCGATGCGGCCCTTCGGCGTCTCGACGAATCGCGGCGCGCGCGCCTCGTCGAGGTTTCGTCCAACGCCGGCGTAGACGACACCGGCCTGATCCATCAGGCGTACGGTCTCGAAGAGGCCTTCCTGACCGGAGTCCATCAAGTGATTGCCGGCGCGGTTCATCAGCTTGAAGCCCATCGCCTTCAGATCGGCGGCGACTTCCTTCGTGCCGACCATGCTGCCGCCGAGCGGACCGTCGAAGGTGCGCTCGTCGCGAATGAGCGATTCGAAATTGCCGAAGCCGACGTCGGCGTCCCTGATGATGCCGATCGCGCGCTGCAGCCCGGCGTCGTGCAGCTGTGACGCCGGCCGGACGATGATCACGTCTCCGACGCTCGCGAGCGTGAACGGCTCCATGATCTTCATCGGAGCGTCCTGCGACCAGTCGCGGGCGCCAGACCGGGCGCCCTGCGCGCCGAGCCCACCGGGCGCCTGGCCGGTCAAGCGCATCGAGCCGGCGTAGATGGCCGCCAGAGCGGCGAGAATCGCAATGCGGGACGTCTTGGTCTTCACGGGTCCTCCCTATCCGAGCTGATCGCGTCGATCGCCGACCATCCCCGAGCCCTCGCGGCGCCGCGCG
>Ga0066903_100001519_pt1 | contig 17080 bp, 15 predicted proteins | sample PanSoiMetaGPlot1_FD_67491 | JGI IMG/M metagenome (GOLD analysis project Ga0066903, IMG submission 67491) | Tropical forest soil microbial communities from Panama analyzed to predict greenhouse gas emissions - Panama Soil - Plot 1 (version 2) | ecosystem: Environmental > Terrestrial > Soil >... | reverse complement strand
AGATCGTCGCGCAAATTATGAATCTCGGCGGCTGCGCTCGCGGCGCGCAGATTGATGTCGCCCAGCCGATGGGACCAACGCTTGCGCAGGTGGCCGCTCAGAGTCGGGCAGTAGATGAGCTCAAGCCGGATGTCGGCGGCGCACTCGTAGATCGCGCTCACCGTCTGTTCCCGCGCGGGCGCTACGGAATCGGACGACTCGAGCGTGGCTGCGGCCACATCGTCGTGGCAATCCGTTTCGGCCAAGCGCCGGATGCATTTGACCGCGTCGTCCAGCCGCTGCTCATGCGCATGCCCAGCGACGTCAAAGCCGGTATCCACCATCGGCTCGCTCCCTTCGTTGCGTGCCGACAGAATGGCGCTTCCGTGAGGCCACTTCTGTGCGCTACATCACAACTCGCAGATGGGTCCCGCATGTGCGTGCGAGGAGCGCCGATGTCCGAGAAATTCAACCTCGATCAGAAGTTCTCGCTGTTTTCCGAGCACTGGCGGCCGCGCGTCGTCGCGGCGCTCAATGGGCAGGAGGTGAAGCTGGTGAAGGTGCAGGGCACCTTTCCGTGGCATCATCATGCCGCCGAGGATGAGTTCTTCCTCGTCTGGAAGGGTCGATTTCGCGTCGAGTTTCGCGATCGTGTGGTCGAGCTCGAGCCCGGCGAAGGCGTGGTCGTGCCGCGCGGGGTCGAACACCGCACCGCGGCCGACCAGGAGGCCGAAGTCCTCGTGTTCGAGCCGGCCGCGACGCGCAATACCGGCAATATCGTCGACGCGGCGTTTACCGCGCCCGACGCAGCGAGGATATAGGCTCCGCCGATTATCCAAGTCCGCGGTCGGTCTGCTCGAAGGCGAGGCCTTCGTAGACGTCGGCCAACGACAGCGAGGCATCGATGTCAGGCAGCTCGATTCGCGCGTCGGCGCCGACGTACTTATTCTGAATCCAGCGACCGTCCGCATCGCGCGACAGCAGATCGATGCGCGGCAACTGCGTATCGACGAGAAGGATGTGAGATATCGTCGCGACCGTCTGGTATTCGGGAATTTTGCTGACTCGATCGAAGCTCATTGTGCTTGGCGACAACACCTCGCATACGACTCGTGGCTCGCGAACGGTCATGTCGCGAAGATGCGCTTGACCACACTCGACCGTCACGTCGGGCCGCCGGATGTTTCCAGCCGGAATACGAACCGCAAGGTCGCTCGTCGTCGGCCGACATGGGCCTCCTCGTAACTGCCGGTGCAGCGTCGCAATGATGTTCACAACCACCCTGTCGTGCGCCTGCGAGGCTCCGGTCATCATCTTCAGCGGAAGCACGGGAACGCCGTCCACGAGCTCGTAGTTGCGTTCCTGCTTCGTTTGCCAAGCAAGGAACTCGTCCTGGGACATCTGGCGAATCTGTGGCTCGGCCATGTTTCGCGTCTCGACTGGTATCCTCATCACATGGATCATACCATGACGTACCTTTCGGCTGAACCGGGCAAGCCATGACCCAATTCTACGATGCACTCGAAACGCGGCCTTCGGCGCAGCGCGAGGAGGCGCAGTTGGCGCGTTTGCGCGCGAGCATCGCGCATGCGCTGCGCGCGCCCGGATGGGCGAAACAGCTGGCCGGCGTCGATCCTGATGCGGTGACGTCGCGCGCAGCGCTGGCGCGTCTGCCGATCCTGCGCAAGGCGGACCTCGTCTCGCTGCAGAAGCAGGATCCGCCGTTCGGCGGCTTTGCGGTGACGGCGCCGAACAAGGCCAAACGCTTGCTGATGTCGCCGGGGCCGATCTTCGAGCCGGAAGGCCACGGCGGCGACTGGTGGGGAACCGCGCGCGCGTTGTTCGCGGGCGGCTTTCGCCCCGGCCACATCGTGCACAATTCTTTTGCCTATCACCTGACCCCCGGCGGCTTCCTGCTGGAAGCGGGGCTTGCGACGCTGGGCTGTGCGGTGATCCCGGGCGGCGTCGGCAACACGGAGCAGCAGGTCGAAGCGATCGCCCATTTCCGGCCGAACGGCTACGTGGGCACGCCGGATTTCCTCAAGATCCTGCTCGATAGCGCGGTGGAGGCCGGCAAGGATGCCTCCTCGCTCGAGCGCGGCCTGGTCTCGGGCGCGGCACTTCCCGGCTCGCTACGCCAGGAACTGGCGGGGCGCGGCGTTGCGGTGCTGCAGTGCTACGCGACCGCCGAGCTCGGCGTCATCGCTTACGAAAGCGAGGCCCAGGAGGGGATGATCGTCAACGAGACGGTCATCGTCGAGATCGTGCGCCCCGGCACCGGCGATCCGGTGGCCGAGGGCGAGGTCGGCGAAGTGGTCGTCTCGTCATTCAATCCCGACTACCCGATGGTCCGTCTCGCGACCGGCGACCTCTCCGCCATCATGGCCGGCGTCTCGCCGTGCGGCCGCACCAATACGCGCATCAAAGGCTGGATGGGCCGTGCCGACCAGACTGCCAAGATCAAGGGAATGTTCGTGCATCCCGGTCAGGTGGCGGAAATCGCCAGGCGGCATCCGGAGCTCGGGCGCCTGCGGCTTACGGTCACGCGGGAAGCCGAGCAGGACGTGATGACCTTGCACGCCGAATCGACCCGCCACGAGATGGCGGAGGCGGTGGCGGCCACCCTGCAAGCGGTTACCAAGTTGCGCGGCCAGGTGAGGCTTGTCGCCCCCGGCAGCCTGCCCAACGACGGCAAAGTCATTGCCGATGAACGCGGCCGCGGATGAGTGCGGCGATGGAACCCGACCGCGCCTTGCCGGTTATCCAGGCAGCGGTGACCGCCTCTAGAGCCCTCATGGTCAATGGGCATTATGTGGTCTCCATCGGCCCCGGGAAGCTCGGCGGGCCGCCTGACCAGCGGAGGTCCGAGGCCCATCACGGCCGAGAAATAAGGGTCGCGTCTGCGGGCGCGGCCCTTTTCTGTTGCCCCTCCGCGGGCGAAGCCGCCGCCTCGTCCGGGTCCGACCACAGGCCGCGCTTTGCGGTCCGGGCAGATGCTTCGGCGGTGGTGAGGGCCTTGTCGTCGATCGCCGGCGAGAGACGGACCAGCCCCTGCGCGAGCAGCCAAGCGGCCAGGTTCTCCTCGCCGATGAAGCAGTCGGATGCTGGCGGGTCAGTGGACGCGCGGGGCTCGCAGTCCAAGGTGGCCGAAGCAATCTTGTTGTGGAGCGCGATGTAGGCGCGGCGGCCGCATGGCCACCGCTCTCCCGACGGTCCCTTGCAGATCTTTTTCGCTTCCGGGAACGCGACACCATAGAGGCGCACGGTCGCACCTTCGCTCGTGATGGTTCCGGCCGGGCTCACCCCGGGATGCGTGATGCGTATCGACGGCGCCGGCTTCGGCATCCGTTTGTCGCCCGGGGAGGCCGGCGGCATGTATACGCGGATGACGCCTTGCGGCGTCACATCCCGCACCGGGCGGTCCGGTGCTTCCGGTGCCGGCTTCGCGTCGGCGACGATTGCATTCGCAGCCGGAACCCCGCCGGCAGGAGGCGCAACCTCGCGGGTCGCCGTCGGGCCCTCTCGCTGCGCCTTATCGACGAATTGATGGATGGCGATCATCGTCGCGATCGCCAGGAGGACAGCGATGAAAATGCCGGCGCGAAGGATCTGTGAGGGCATTCCGGCTCGACACCTCGGTTGTCGTAAGTCTAACGCAAATCACCGCAAACGGCCGTGCACGCGGTGCACGATGTTGTTGCAGTATCCTCGCGGATTCCAGGGCACGCTGTCGAGGGGTTGCATGCGTCCGGCCGCATCGGTCGCACGCGCCATGATCTCGATTGGTCCGCACGGCAGATTGTCGTAGGTGATGTCGAACCTTCTCCAGGCGAATGTATCCGGCAGGATGCCGAGGTTTGCGGGTTGCCACGTCGCGCCGCCGTCGACCGACACATCGACCGCGGCGACCGGGGTGTGACCGCTCCAGGCATGACCGCGGACGATCAGCGGCCGCCGAGCCGACGCCGTAAAACCGTCGCTCGGTAGCGTGATGATCGAGCGCACCGGCATGTCGGTGAGGACCTCGAACTGCGACGGATCGATCGGGCCGTCCGGCCGCACCGGCTCCTTCGGCATCCGATAGAACAGCCCGGTCATCCGCACGCCATCATGCTCGCGATCGCGAACCCAAATGCGGGTGAGCCATTTCTGCGATGCAGAAGCCGGATATCCGGGTGCGACAATCCGCAGCGGGCCGCCGTGCAGCAGGGGGATCGGTTGTACGTTGAGCCCATAGGCGACGATCGTTTCCGGGGCGAGCGCCTTGGCAATCGGTAACCCGCGCGACAGCGCGGGGCCGCTCCCGTCGAGGCTCAGATCCGGGCTGTAGTGTCCGGTATACACCGCCTCGGGCTTGAGTACGCATTGTTCCAGCAGGTCGGCCAGCTTGACGCCCGTCCAGGCGACGCACCCGACCGCGCCGTGGCGCCATCGCACCGTGGCGGTCGGCTGGGGGAAGAAGGCACGTCCGTTGCCGGCGCATTCGAGCACCGCAACGCGCGTGACCGCATCGAAGCGTGCGCGGAGCTCACCTATGGTCCAGGTGTGCGGCGTCTCCACCGCACCGTCGATCGTCAACGTCCAGGCCGCTACGTCATCGGGCGTGAACGTCGGCATGACGCCGGTATTGCGCACGAACAGGCGGTCCGCCGGCGTGAGGTCAGGATCCAGCAGATGCGCCGGCGTCTCGGCGTTGAGCTCCGGCGTATCGAGCACCATCAGGTCGGGCTTGGTCGCCGCCACCAGCGCTCGCTCGTGGGTCATTTGATGACGAGCCGCCCCTCGATGCCGGTGCGCACGGTGCCGAGCTGGCGCACGTAGACCATGACCTGGTTCGCCATCAGGGGCGAGTCTTCGTCGGGCAACAGCCGCTTCGCGTCGCGCACCGTGACATAACCGTCGCCCCCGCGGGCGATGAAGTCGTTGGTCACGACCGTGTACATCCGATCGTCGTCGAGCGGCGCGCCGCCGACGTTGATCGCGGTTATGCGCTCACCGGGAGGGCGGCTGATATCCGCCTCGACCGCGATGCCCGATACCTGGGGAAACCGCCCGCCCGCATTAGGCAGCTGCGCCAGGCCGTTCTCCATGGCGCGCTTGAGGTCGCGGCCGGAGATCTCCACGGTCACCACCTTGTTGCTGAACGGCAGCTCCGCGAGAATGTCGCGCCGCGTGATGGTCGAGCCGGGAGGATAGAGCTTGCCGGCGCGGATGCCGCCGCCGTTCATGATTGCCGCGTCGGCGCGCGCGGCAACGCGCATGGCATCGGCAAACAGGTTGCCGATCGCGGCTTCGCGCGTGCGCACGGTCGCGCTGCGGCTGTCGAGCTCGACCGCCGTGGTCCCGAGCGCCACGTCCATTTCGCGCGTGAATTCCGCCTCGAATCCGGCGACTGCGGCAGCGACCTCGGGGTCTGGTGCGACCGTCGCGGTGTCGATGATGCGGAACTGCGGCCACCACTTGGTATCGCGGCGCCCGTTGCGCTCCGTCACCTCGATCGCAACCTCGACGATGGTGACATAGTGGGCGTCGTAGCTCGACTCGACCATCGCGCTGTGCTCGTCGAAATTGACGAACAGATCATGGTCATGGCCGGTGAGGATCAGATCGATCGCGCGGGTGGCGAACAGCTGGTAATCCTGCTTGCGGTTCGCGTGGACGACCGCCACGACGAAATCGGCGCCGTCGCGGCGGAGCGCCGCGGTCTGCGATTGGACCGACTCGACGGTAGAGGTGAATCTCAGATCTTCCGGGCTCGAGGCGCGCGCGCTGTCGTCATAGGTCGCGCCGGTCAGGCCGATCCGCACGCCGTCGAAGGTCACGACGGCGCGGTCCTGAAAGCCCGGGAGCGCAGCCCCGTCGGGGCCGCGCAGGTTCGCGGCGAACCGCGGGAATTTTGCCTCCCCCATGCGCTGCAGGAAGGTTGCCTTGCCGAAGTCGAATTCGTGGTTGCCGGGGACGAAGATGTCGGGCGGGATCATGTTGGTGAGCGCGATGATGTGCTCGCCGCGGTCGAAGCCCGACATCAGGGAGGGCGAGAGCGTGTCGCCCGCATGGGCGAAGACCACGTGGCCGCCCTTGGCGCGCTCGGCCTTGACGACCGCGGCAAGCTTGGCAAAGCCGCCCCGGCTCTTGCCGTCCGCACCTGTTTGCGCGCTCATCTGGTAGATATCGTTGACGAGGATGAAGCTCACCGTCGTTCGGGCGGTCTGCGCATGGGCGGAGGCGGCAAACGCCGCGAGCGCAACGGCGCCAACAAGGGCGGCAAGGAAACGGCGGCTGACCGGCACGAAATCAGTCCTTGAGGAGAAGAGCTTTCCCTTAGCATGGTTCGATGGCCCATGAACAAGACCAACACCCCGGCCCCAGCACCCTCGCAGGATGCCCGGCCGAATAGTGCCGGCCGTGTGGGGGTGCTGCTCGTCAATCTCGGCACGCCCGCGGCGACCGACTATTTCTCCATGCGCCGCTACCTCAAGGAATTCCTGTCCGACCGGCGGGTGATCGAAGAAAACCGCCTCAAGTGGTGGCTGGTCCTCAACCTCGTCATTCTATCGGTGCGGCCGCGCCGGAAGGGGCGCGACTACGACAAGATCTGGAATCGCGAGCTCAACGAGTCGCCGCTGCTCACCATCACCCGTTCGCAGGCCGAGAAGCTTGCCGCAACGCTGCGGCGAGCCGACGGACGTATCCGCGTCGAGTGGGCGATGCGCTACGGCAACCCGGCAATTGCGGCGCGGCTTGATGCGCTGATCGCGCAAGGTTGCGAGCGCATCCTGATCGTGCCGCTCTATCCGCAGTATGCGGCCGCGACCACGGCGACCGTCTGCGACAAGGTGTTCGAAGCGTTGATGACCATGCGGGCGCAGCCGACGATCCGCGTGGCTCCGCCCTACTACGACGATCCGGTCTATATCGAGGCGCTCGCCATATCGCTCGATGCGGCGCTGGCAAGACTGCCGTTCAAGCCCGAAGTGATCCTCGCCTCCTTCCACGGCATGCCCGAAGCCTACGTGGCCAGGGGAGACCCGTACCGGGACCAGTGCGCCGCGACCGCGCGGCTCTTGTGCGCGCGCCTCGGCCTGGACGACAGCCGCTTCATGATGACGTTCCAGTCGCGCTTCGGCACGGCCGAGTGGCTGAAGCCCTATACGGATGGCACCGTGAAGGCGCTCGCCGAGCGCGGGGTGAAGAACCTCGCCGTCATCACGCCGGGCTTCGCCGCCGACTGCCTGGAGACGCTCGAAGAAATCGCCGGCGAGAACGCCGAAATTTTCCGTCATGCCGGTGGGAAAAATTTTGCCGCCATCCCCTGCCTCAACGACAGCGATCAGGGAATGCGGGTGATCTCCCATGTGGTGCGGCGGGAGCTTCAGGGGTGGGTGTGACGCGCTGCGGAAAATTCGATATTTTTCAGCATCTTAGTCAATTTTCGACGGTGTTTTCCGTCGCTTTGAACGAGCCGCGATTCTGTTTCGACCAATAGGTACGGGGTTCATCAACAAGACGGGACGTGCCATGACCATTGAGGTTCTTGCAATTGCGATCGGAATCATCGCGGCGAGCGTTATGGCCTGCACTGAACATCGCCAAGCAAAAGCGGCCCAATACCTCCTGCGGGTGGCCCGGAGTCAGCCTAACGGCGGGCGCCGCCGTGTCCTGCGTTCACGGGACTGAACTTGGGGCGATCCGTGGGCATATCGATCGACCGCGCCTGCCGGCGTCGATTCTCAAGCTGTTGTTTACCCCGACCGTCGAGCGGACTTTGCCGGCCTTGCAGGCGGCTCAAGGGCAATCCACAATCCGCGCGAGTCGTGTGAGGAGACCAGGGGCTTCGCATGGATATGATCGGCGCCAACATCTTCGTTCTCATCATCGTTGCGCTCGCGGTGCTCACGCTGTTCGCCGGCGTGAAGACCGTCTCGCAAGGCTATAACTGGACGGTCGAGCGGTTCGGCCGTTACACCCGGACGCTCACGCCCGGCCTCAATCTGATCGTGCCGTACTTCGACCGCATCGGTCGCAAGATCAACATGATGGAGCAGGTGATCGACGTTCCGGAGCAGGAGGTCATCACCAAGGACAACGCCACCGTCACGGTCGACGGTCTCGCCTTCTTCCAGGTGTTCGACGCCGCCAAGGCGAGCTATGAGGTCGCTGCGCTCGACATGGCGATCGTCAAGCTGGCGATGACCAACATCCGCTCGGTGATGGGCGGAATGGATCTCGACCAGATCCTGTCGCATCGCGACGAGATCAACGAACGCCTGCTGCGCGTGGTCGATGCGGCGGTTTCGCCGTGGGGCGTGAAAGTCAACCGCATCGAGATCAAGGATATCGTTCCCCCCGCCAACCTGGTCGCCTCGATGGGGCGGCAGATGCAGGCCGAGCGCGAAAAGCGCGCCGAGATCCTGGCGGCGGAGGGGCAGCGGCAATCGGCAATCCTGCGCGCCGAGGGACAGAAGCAGTCGCAGATCCTCGAGGCGGAGGGGCGACGCGAGGCGGCCTTCCGCGACGCGGAAGCGCGCGAACGCGCTGCGCAGGCCGAGGCCAAGGCGACCGAGATGGTGAGCGACGCGGTGGCGCGCGGCAACATCGCGGCGCTCAACTATTTCGTCGCCGAGAAGTACCTGCGTGCGTTCACGCAGCTTGCCCAGTCCCCCAACCAGAAGATCGTCATGCTGCCGATCGAGGCGATGAACGTCCTCGGATCGCTCGCCGGCATCGGTGAAATCGCGCGCGAAACGTTTGGCGGCGGAGGAGGCGGAGGAGGTGGGGACGGCAAGACCCTGCCGACGCCGCGTCGGCCGACCGGCCCGACCATGAACGCGGGGGGCACTCCCGGCGGCGCAGCGCCTTCGGCCGGCCCGCCCGCCAACCCCGTCTACCGGATCGATCCGTCATGATGTCCACGATCGCGTCGTTCGGAATTTGGAACTGGTTCATCGCCGGCGGCATCCTGCTGGCGATCGAAGTGCTGGCGCCCGGCACGTTCATGCTGTGGTTCGGCCTTTCGGCGCTGCTGGTGGGCGTCATTTCGCTCGTGGTGGTATGGCCCTGGCAGGCGCAATTCATCGCCTTCGCGGTGTTCGCCATCGCCTCGATCCCGATCTGGCGTCGCGTCGGGCGCCGGGTCGAGGCGCCGGTGGATCAGCCCTTCCTCAACCGGCGCTCCGAGGCGCTCGTCGGGCAGACGTTCAGCCTCGACAAGCCGATCGTGAACGGCTCCGGCACCGTGCGTATCGGCGACACGGTCTGGCGCGTCACCGGTCCGGACTCACCCGCCGGCGCGCGCGTCAAGATCACGCGCGCCGACGGCGCGCTGTTGTTTGTCGAGCCGGCCGCCGAACCGGTGCAGGCTTGATCCCAGCCGAGCAGCGCACACAACGCGATCCACAAGATCGCGCCGATCAAGCGGAACAGGCCGGCGATCAGGGCTAACACCATCTCCAGCACGTCCGAGAGGCTCATGACGCGGACTTGTGCGATGAGAGCCACCACGAAGGTCGCGGCGGCGACGACGATGACGCCGTGCTGAAGCCCGGTTCCGGCATCCGGCTGTGCCGGCTGACGCGTGGTCCAGAACCAGGCGCCTGCGGCGATGCCAAGCGCCGCCAACGCAACGATGCCGGCGACACTGCTGCGCTTCCTCCCGGCGCGCGTGCGCGCGATATCGCTCGATTCGGCGGGCATGTCGGCCATGGCGCTCTTCCTGGTGGCTGTCCATTGGTCGCCGCGCATCGCGCGCCCGTTCAGCATCACCGGGGAGGGGGAGAGGCTCGACTTAAGCTCAGGCGATGCCGGCGCGCAGCAGGTCGTGGAAATTCATCACGCCGGCCGGCTTGCCGGCGTCCACCACGAACAGCGCCGTCACCTTGGAGGAGGTGAGGATTTCAAGCGCTTCGCTCGCCAGCTGATCGGGCCTCACCGCCTTGGGTCCGCGCGTCATGATGGCTTCGACGCGCGCCTCGAGCAGATCGGAGCGCATGTGCCGGCGTAGGTCGCCGTCGGTAATGATGCCGACGAGCCGCCCGTCGGCATCGACGATGCCGACGCAGCCAAACCCCTTCGCCGACATCTCGACGATCGCGTCCGCCATCGCCGTGCCGAGCGCGGCGAGCGGCATGGCGTCGCCCCGGTGCATCACGTCGCGCACGAAACGCAAGCGCGTTCCCAGGCGGCCGCCCGGATGGAATACGCCGAAGTCGAGCGCCGTGAAGCCGCGGCTTTCCAGGAGCGCGATCGCAAGCGCATCGCCGAGCGCGTGCTGCATGAGCGACGAGGTGGTCGGCGCGAGATTGTGCGGGCAGGCTTCGCGCGCGCGCGGCAGGCTGAGCACGATGTCGGCCGCATGCGCCAAGGCGCTGTCCGCCTCCGCTGTGACCGCGATCAGCCCGATGCGGAAGCGGCGCGAATAGTCGGTGAGGTCCTTGAGCTCGACCGTCTCGCCCGACCACGACAATGCCAGGATCACGTCATCGGCGGCGATCATGCCGAGATCGCCGTGGCTCGCCTCGCTCGGATGAACGAAGAAGGCCGGCGTGCCGGTGGAGGCGAAGGTGGCGGCGATCTTGCGGGCGACGTGACCGGACTTGCCCATGCCGGTGACGATCACCCGTCCGCGCGCCTTGCTGATCATTTCCACCGCGGTGACGAAGGGCTGTCCGAGCCCGTCCCGGATCGCCCCGCTGAGGGCCGCGATACCCTCGCCTTCCGCCTCGAGCGTGCGGAGCGCCGATTGGATCAGGCCGCGGTTTCCTTCGTCCACCGTCGCCCCAGTGCGCAGCGTGGTCGGCTTCATGGATGTTCAGCGTTAACGAACCGTCAACCTATCACGTCGCGGGAACACGGGCGACCCGGCTCAACCCGCTGTTAACCATACCCGTTTTATCCCTTTTAACCAAAGGACCGCCACCGCGGCCCTTGAGGAATCTACCGGTGTTTGGTCGTGTTCCCGCACTGCTCGCCGCGTCGCTCGGCGTCGGGATAGTGGTGGCTGCCTGCGCGGCCGGACAGGGCATGGCCCAAACATCGAACTTTCCCGCCGGCATGCGGACGACGATCGACGGCGAGTCGGACGGTGCGCGCGCGCGGCGAACGAAGCAATCGAAACCGGCCAAGCCCACGGACTCCTCGCCGGTCGGCCAGGTGCCGACCTTCGGTGTTCCGCCGGCGAGCGGCGCCGGCAAGACCGGATACGTTTCGGTCGCGCCGAAACGCAGGCCGAAGGGAACGGCGGGCTCGCCTGCGCAGAGCGGCCAGGCACAAAACCAGCCCCTGGCTTTGACACCGTCAGGAATCGTGGTCACGCCGGACCAGGTTGCGTCCGGCGGTGGCGACACGCCGCCCTCCAAGCCGACGAAGAAGCCGAAGGTCGCCCCCAAGGCTGCTGCGCCAAAACCGGTGACTGCGCCGAAGGCCCCGGCGCTGATCGCGCGCGATCAGGCCAAGGAGCAGCTCAATACGCTGCCGAACACCGTCGTGCCGCTTCGCCGCAGGGTCGTCGTGGTGGAGGAGGATCCGTACGATCCGGTCGGCATTCGCGCCGGGAGCTTCATCCTGCGTCCGGCGATCGAAACGTTCGGCGGCTATGACTCCAACCCGGGCCGCGTTCACGACGGGCGCGGCTCGGCGTTCATCGGCGTCGCCCCCGAGCTCTCGGTTCGCTCCGACTGGGAGCGGCACGGTTTTGCCGCCGACGTTCGCGGCAGCCAGACGTGGTACAACTCAACTCCCGAGCTCGATCGGCCCACCCTCGACGCCAAGGTGGCGGGCCGCATCGACGTGACGGAGCGTACGCGTTCCGAAATCGAAGGCCATTTCGTCCTCGGCACCGACAATCCGGGCAGTCCGAACCTGCAGGCCGGTCTCGCCAAGTTGCCCATCTTCACCACGATCGGCGGCAGTGCAGCGCTGATCCAGCGCTTCAATCGCCTGGAGCTTGCGGCGCGCGGCACGATCGATCACACCGAATATCAGGATTCACACTTCACCGACGGGACGACCTTCAGCAACGCCGGCCGCAATTACGATCAATACGGCGGGCAGTTCCGCGCCAGCTACGAGCTCTCGCCCGGCTTGAAGCCGTTCGCCGAAGTCGACATCGACACCCGCGCATACCAGCTGCCGATCGACGCCGGCGGATTCATGCGAGATTCCGACGGCATTGCCGGCAAGGCGGGCGCCGCGTTCGAGATTCCGCGCACCCTCATCGGCGAGTTCGCGATAGGCTATCTGGAGCGTACCTACAAGGATCCGGCGCTGCAGGATTTGCGCGGCTTCCTGGTGGACGGCTCGCTCGCGTGGAACGCGACCGCCCTCACCACCGTGAAGGCGACGGCCAAGACGACTGCCAACGAATCGACGCTGTTCGGCGTCTCGGGCGTGCTCAGCCGGGATTTTGGCGTCGAAGTCGACCACGCCTTCCGCCGCTGGCTGATCGGCGCGGTGAAGCTCGGCTACGGGTTCGACGATTACGTCGGTTCGGTCCGCGAGGATAAGCGCTATTTCGCCTCCGCCGGGATGATCTACAAGCTGACGCGCACCTGGCAGGTCAAAGGCGAGTTCCGTCAGGAGTGGCGAAACTCCAATTTGCCGGGCAACAACTACATTGCGAGCGTCGCGACGGTCGGCTTGCGTTGGCAGCCCTGACGTGGAACAAACCGGGCCCTGAGGCGCTGCTGGGCGTTGTGTTCGCCCGACGCCGCGCGTGAACGCGTGCCTGACCGGAAAATCGGCGATGAAGCTGGACTATCATATCTTCAAGGCGATGGCGAATTCCTATCTCGGCCACTATGTCGATCGCGAGCGGCGTCCGACCTTCTTCAACATCGAGGAGTTCTATCCGCCGCTGGATTCGGTTACGCAGGCCTATCCGGTGATCCGCAAGGAGTTCGAGAGCCTGCTGGCGCAGGCGCAGGAGCTGCCGCAGTACCACGAGCTCGATTCCGGCGAGCGCAAGATCTCCTCCACCACGCCCAAGCGTTGGAACGTGTTCATGTTGGAGATCATGGGACACAAGCCGGCCGCCAACCGCGCCTGGTGTCCCGAGACCTGCCGCGTCCTCGATCGCGTGCCCAACATGATCCAGGCGTTCTTTTCGATCCTCGAGCCCGGCAAATCGGTGCCGGAACACGAAGGCCCCTATCTCGGCTATCTGCGTTACCATCTCGGCCTGCGCGTGCCGGCGGATCGTCCGCCGAAGCTCGTGGTCAATCGCCAGGACTACGTGTGGAAAGAGGGCGAGGCGGTGCTGTTCGACGACAGCTGGCCCCATTCGGTCATCAATACCAGCGCCGAAACGCGGGCGGTGCTGATCGTCGATGTGCGCCGGCCGTTGCCGAAGGTGCCGGACCTGCTCAACCGGTTTCTGCTCGATGTCGTGGCGCGTCACACCTACGGACGCCACATCGCGCGAAAAGCCGAGCGCTTCGCCCAGGCACAGGGCTGGGCAGCGGCGTAAGCTCGAAGCCGCGGGCGTTCAGGCGGACATCTTGGCCGGCTTCAGCTCGGCTGCCAGCGTGCGCGTGAAGGCGTGAATGTGCTCGATGAACACCTTCGCGACCGGATTGAGCGTGCGATTCTTCAGCGTGATCGCAACCACCGGCCATGGCCGGGTGGAGAAATCGACCGGAAGGATCTGGAGCGAGAGTCGGTGGCCGTTGAGATGGAGAAACGAGTTGGGAAACGTCGATATGAACGGTGCGGCCGCCAGCAGATTCGCTCGAAGGTGAACCGAAAAGGTCATCATCGCGACGCTGGGAAAGCTGAGGCCGCTGTTACGGAAAACTTCCGCCACGCTCGCGTGATTCCAGGAGTCCGGCGGGGTGAGGATCCAGGTCTCGCCGGCGAGCTCGGCCAGCTCGACCCGGCGCTGGTTCGCCCATCTTGTTTGCGTTCCGGCCGCCACGACGATCCGATCGTCGAATAGAAATTTCACGTCGAGATCGTTGTCTTCGTCCCCGAGCGGCCGCACGAGGCGTTCGAACACGACGTCCAAATTGCGGTCGCGCAGCTCGCGCAGCTCGAGGCCGGGCGAAACGACCTCGGTGTCGCGAATGATGACCCGCGGATAGGTCTGCGAAAACTTGTGCAGGACGGGAGGCAGAATCGAGGTCGCGAACGATTCCGGACAGCCGATCCGCAGCTCGCCCACGGTGGGGTCGGCGAGGAACTCGATCTCCCTGATGCTCTGCTTGAGCTCGTCGAACGCCGCGGTTCCGCCCTTGAGCAGAACGCGCCCGTAGATCGTGGGCTCCACGCCGTGCGGGCTGCGGTCGAGCAGGCGCACGCCGAGCGCATGCTCGAGATCGGAAATCACCTCCGATACCGCCGGCTGGGATACGCCGAGATGCGCGGCCGCCTTGGCCATGCTGCCGCGCTCCACCACGACCGAAAAGACATGCAGGTCGCGCAATTTGAGGCGGCGGCCGAGTTGACCTTCCCAATCGATCTTGCGCGTCACGACGGCCTCGCACCTGGACAATACGGTTGTGTCTACCGCAAAGCAGGGCTATTTTCAATTATTGCGTGCATGATTGTCTCGCATCTTCCTTCAGGCCGAACGGAGCGGGTCATGCGACTGTGCAAAGCGTTGTTGGCAGCCTGTGCGGTGATCACCGGTTTGAGCTCGGTCTCGCCGGCGCAGACGCAAGGCTGGCCGCAGAAGACGGTGCGGGTCGTGGTGCCGTTTGCGGCGGGCGGAAACGCGGACGGCATAGCGCGGATCATAGCTCAGCACCTGGGGGAAAGTCTCGGCGAGCAATTCATCATCGAGAACAAGCCGGGAGCCGCAGGGGCGCTCGCGGCCGAAACGGTCGCCCGCGCAGCGCCCGACGGTTACATGCTACTGATGGGCTCGCCGTCGCCGATCTCGATCGCGCCGCTGCTGAATCGAACGACATACGACCCGATCAGGGATTTCACCCCGGTCAGCGTCATTGGAACGAACGCCTACGTCCTGGTCGTCAATCCGAGCCTGCCGGTCGCCACGTTCCCGCAGTTCGTCGAGTACGTGCGCCAGCAGCCCAACAAGCTCTCCTATGTGTCGTCCGGTCTCGGCAGCCTGGTGCATCTTTCCACCGGGCTGCTGCTCAAGCGCACCGGGCTGCAGATGAACCCCGTGTTCTACAAGGGCGGGGCGGGACCGGTGACGGACGTGATCGCGGGTCACGTCTCGACCTACTTCACCACCCTGTCGGACGTTCTTCCCTACGCCAAGAGCGGAACGCTTCGGATGCTGGCGGTGTCGAGCGAGAAGCGGTTGCCGCAAATTCCGGACGTGCCGACCTTCATCGAATCCGGGCTCGCGGGGTTCAAGACGTTCACCTGGAACGGCCTGATGGCGCCGGCCGGCACGCCGCGCGATATCGTGGATCGGCTCGCCAAGGAAGTCGCGCACGGCGTGAGGGATCCCAAGGTCGTGGAGCGCCTGGCCGCGTTCGGAGTCGAGCCGCTCGGCAACAGTCCGGAGGAGTTCGCCGCCATGCTGGCCGCGGACATCGCCACGTGGAGCGAAGCCGTGCGCGTCTCCGACGAACAGAGCCGGTGAGCCCGCAATCGCCTTGCAGAGAAACGGACGTGCCATGCGAGCTTTTGGCGGATTGCCGGCGTCGGTTGCGTTCCTCGCCGCGCTGATCGCGCACCAACCGGCGCACGCGGAGAACTGGCCGCAACGGCCGGTGCGGATCGTGGTTCCTTTCCCGGCGGGCGGAAATACCGACACGATCGCGCGGATCGTCGCACAGCCTCTCACGGAATCGTTTGGCCAGCCCTTCGTCATCGAGAATCGAGCGGGAGCAGCCGGCGCCATCGCGGCCGAGGCGGTCGCGCGCGCCCCCGCCGACGGTTACACGCTCCTGATGGCGACCGTGGCGCAGATCGCGATCGTCCCGGCCATGAGCAAGGTGCCCTACGATCCGGCAACGGATTTCGTGCCGATCAGCAATGTCGGGACGAATCCATTCGTGCTGGCCGTGCATCCCGGCATTCCGGCACGCGACATCAAGGAATTCGTGGCCTACGTGCGCGAGCGCCCGAACCAGATTTCCTACTCGGCGGTACCAGGCGCGCCGAGCTATCTCACGATGGTCTTGTTCCTCAAGCGTGCCGGGCTCGAGATGGTGCCGGTGTCCTACAAAGGCGGACCGGCGCAGATGAGCGATCTCCTCGCCGGTCACGTGCCGGTCAACTTCACGCTCATGTCCGATGCGGTGCCGCATGCGACCAGCGGCAAGCTCCGCCTGCTCGCCGTATCGAGCGCGCAGCGCGTTCCCCAACTTCCCGACGTTCCGACCTTGAGCGAATCGGGCTTCCCGGGATTTCGCACGCTGACATGGAACGGCTTGTTCGCGCCCGCCGGAACCCCCAAGGAGATCATCGACCGCGTGGCGGCGGAAGTTTCGCGCGCCGTCAAGGGGAAAGAGCTGCGCGAACGCTTCGCCGCCATCGGGGTCGATCCGCTCGGCAACACCCCGGCGGAGTTCGCTACGATGATTGCCGCCGACACGGCGCTGTGGGGTGAAGCCGTCCAGGCTGCCGGCGTTCAGCAGAAGTGAGAAACCACGGCCCTTCGGATCTATTTCCCGCCGAGCAGCTGCTTGAGCTCGGCGCGAAACGCCGGCGCTATGTCCGGCCGCGCCAGCGCGTACGCCACATTGGCGGCGAGGAACCCAAGCTTCGAGCCGCAGTCGAAAATGCGGCCGTCGAACCGATAGCCGAAAAACGGCTGGGTCGTGGCGAGCTTGAGCATGGCGTCGGTGACCTGGATCTCGCCGCCGGCGCCGGCGGCCTGGCGTTCCAGCAGCGCAAAGATCTCCGGCTGCAGAATATAGCGGCCGGAGATCATGTAGCGTGACGGCGCGTCGGCGGGTTTCGGCTTCTCCACCATCGAGGTGACGCGAAATCCCTTGCCGCGCGTCTCGCCCACCCCGACGATGCCGTATTGGTGGACTTGGTCCTGCGGCACCTCGTAGACCGAGATGACGTTGCCGTCGGCGGAATCGGCATAGACCTCCACCATCTCGGACAGGCAGCCGCGGCGGCCGAAATGCAGCATGTCGGGCAAGAGCAGCGCGAACGGCTCGTCGCCCACGATCTCGCG
>Ga0066903_100001518_pt1 | contig 17081 bp, 21 predicted proteins | sample PanSoiMetaGPlot1_FD_67491 | JGI IMG/M metagenome (GOLD analysis project Ga0066903, IMG submission 67491) | Tropical forest soil microbial communities from Panama analyzed to predict greenhouse gas emissions - Panama Soil - Plot 1 (version 2) | ecosystem: Environmental > Terrestrial > Soil >... | reverse complement strand
GCACAACCCCAATCACGCCAACACAAGCGGTTCTGGCACAGATCTGGGACAGGCCCTCTGAGACAGGCTGTGGCTCTGCCTGGTGGCAGGGCGACCGCCGTATTGCTAAACAATTCCAACGCCTTCGATGCGACGGCAATCTCATCCCACCCGGCGACGCGCGAAAGCGTGGCGGCGCGTCGGCCTGCAACCGCGCCGGTCGAGCGCGACATGCATGTCCGGACCTCGAGACGAAGGCCGCCCACGCGCTCACGCTGCGCCTCAATCCGCCTCAGCACGCCGCCGTGTTTGCCGCAAACGAGAAACCAGGATTCCAGCGTTCGATCGCCTCGAGCCGGTGAGTCTAACGGCGGTGGGCTCCGATGATGAACGCAGCCACGGTGGCCGGCACGTCCCCAACCACGCGCCAACGGTGGCGAGTTCCGTTCTGCACCACGACATCGCCGGGAGACAGCAACGCCTCCGCGCCATCGTCGAGCTCGACGACAACGTTGCCGGAGAGAATGACCGCGAAATCCGTGGTGTCGGTTCTGTGCATGCCGGGTTTGTCGCCGTCCTCCACATGCATCCCCGGAGTGGGTTCCGGTGCTACCACGCTGTTCGGTGAGTACAACGTCATGATGAAGCGGATGCCACCGACGGGTGCGAACACACCCGGCGCCGCGGGATTGTTCCCCGCATCAGGGTAGGTTGCGGGCTCATCAGCACTCCAGAGTAAGGCGAGTTCTCCTAGGCCAGGGATGCGCATCCCATCGACGTGCTCGTCTCGCACAAAAACAGCGCGACCCTTGGCGTTGTGGCCGGTGACGACCTTGCGTACCTGCATTACCTGTCTCCTAAAGCCATGTTCTCGACTACCCGTTGAGGCGGCGATGTTCACAATCCCGATCAGCCGATGAGGCGATCGATAGACAGCGACGCGCACGTCGTCTGGGAGCGGAAACTGAGAGTCTCGTTTGCTTCCGTGCGCTGTTCAGGCCGGATGAATCATTTCTCGCGAGTACGCGAGTCCCATTCCATAGCCGCCGCCGTTCGCGACGACGATGGCGCGCGCCGCTTCGTAAGTTGCGTGTCGCGTCCAGTCGCGCTGCAACTCGAGGAGCACTTGTATCCAACTCGTCAGCCGCGCGCCGGCCTGCTCCAGCCTGCGCAGCGCGAGCTCATGGCTGGCCAGCGACAGCCCTCCACACGTATCTGCCACGACGAACACGTCGAAGCCGTCGTCAAGTGCTGACAACGCTGAAAACGACACGCACGCCTCAGTGAGGAATCCGGCGAGGATCAAGCGTCTTCGCCCGGTCCCGAGAATGGCATTCCTCGCGGTCTCGTCCTCCCACACATTCATATTTTTCCGTTCGATCGCCTTGACCGCAGGAAGGGCGTCCTGCACCGCCGGGAGCAACGGACCGCTGTACACATGCGACGCCGACGTGGAGGCGACAACAGGCACACTGAACGCGGCAGCCGTTCGCGCCAATGCCACCGCATTATTGAGCAGGACCTGCCGTGGCGCCGACTCGACGCCGAAGCCGAGCCCTGCCTGAAAATCGACCAGCAACATTAAGCATGTCTCGGGTGTCAAGAGCGTGTCGATGGCAGCCACTGGCATCCTCCTGGAATCGTCCGTCTGAACGCGACTGAGTGACGCGCGAGATTTCCCGCGTCCAAGAACATCGTGTTGGAGCGCTTAGCGGTGGAGGACCGGCTGGTTCAGCCACTCCTGAAAGCGGATTTCGCCGACCTGTGCGTCGTTGGCAGGAATCAGCGATCGCTCACCGAGTTCGGCTCCGTAGTATCGTGCATGCGGGTCAACGACAACGTCGCGGGGGTCGTTGCGCGCTTTGAGGAACTGACGGATCAGTTCATCGAAATGGAACTGTTGAGGACCGCCCACTTCAGTCGTGGCATTGAGAGGCGCGGCGACGGCGACCCTGGCGACCGCCTTGGCGACGTCATCAGCCGCCATCGGCTGAATGAACGCGTGTGGCAGGCGAACCTTCCTTCCCTCGGTGGCTTGATCGGCGATGCTTTTGACGAACTCGAAGAACTGCGTCGCGTGAACAATCGAGTACGGGATCCCACCACCTTTGATCAACATTTCTTGAGCGTCCTTCGCACGGAGATAGGGACTGTCAGGGATACGCCCGGTTCCGACCACCGACAGCGCGACGTAATGTTTCACCCCCGCTGCTGCTACGTATTTGAGAAGGTTGCGCGTAGATGTGGTGAAGAATTCCAAGACCGCCTTCTCCTCGAATGAAGGAGAATTCGACACATCGATCACGACCGATGTGCCCTGAAGGGCCTGAGCCAATCCCTCGCCGGTGAGCGTGTTGACGCCAGTGTTTGGCGCCGCCGGCACGACCTCATGACCCTGGCCTCTCAGTATCGTCACGAGCTTCGATCCAATAAGGCCCGTGCCGCCGATGATGGTGAGTTTCATAGCCGCTATCCCTGTTTGTCGGTGCCTTTGTTCACTTGACGGGCGTCAGTATCGGTGCGCCTTTGTCTTTCACGAAGACGACCACGAACTTGGCCGGGGCAGTGCGACTCACGTTTCGTCCGACGATGTGAACGTCGTCGGGCCCCTCATAAAAGGTCTGACCAGGTCCTAAGGTGACTTGTGGCCCACCTTTCACTTGCATCACGATCGAGCCTTCCAGCACATAGACGAATGCCTGCGCATGATGCATGTGCACTGGGTCAGTTGCTCCTGGCGGGTACTCGACCGTGATCATTGAGACTTCTTTACCCGGAAGCCCTTGAAGGTCCTTCGAAAGTAGTTCGTGGACTTTGGCGTCCTGAGCCACGAGGGTCCCGCCCCCAAGCGCCAGCGAGAGCACCAATGCCGCTGTAGTTTTCATCTGGGTTCCTCCAGGACGGATGCAGGGTTTGCGCTCGCCTCGTCGGGATGACGCATCACTTGTTCTGCATCCCGTTCGGCCGGTCACTTGCAAAGTGCACACCGGCGACTTTATAGGTGATTTAGGCGGTAGCGGAAGACAAGGAATGCAGCCAGGCTCCGAAAACACGGTGGGACGGATGTGGCAATCGTTGAACTGCAGGGGCCGGGTTGAGTTCAGCTACCAATCTCGCCGCCCGGCGATAGCATGAGGCATGGATTCGAAGATCTTTCATGACATGTTCGTCCTGGGGTTGCCAGTCGCACAATTTGCTTCATCGGAAAAAACCGGCGCCAGAAGTCGAACGGCACCAATACCTGCTAACGCGGCTCGACGAGATCTCCGAGCAGCTGAAAGAACTGCGGCCATCGGCATAACCGCTACCCGATTGTGCCAGTCGGATTCGTGGCGGACCGAAGGGCAGAAAATAGCGGGTGGGTCAGTGTTGCAACGCAGCGCTCGCGAGATCAGGTGTGGACGATTCGACCGGTGCTATACCGGTCTCGAGCGGAATACGCGCCGTTTCGATCGAGCAGCCCAGCGAGCCGCTGCATCATCCAGATGATCCGCTCAAACACGTTGGTGCAGGAATGGCACCGCCAAAGGATTGCGCACGTCCGGTGGTTTCGGGCATGCTTGGCGGCGCCGCGCAAGTGCTCTCACCACAATTTGACCAACAGGTCGTCGAGTTTCCCAAGTGCGAGGGACACGGCCAGGCGGTACCCGTCGCCGTCGGCGACACCGCCAGGATTGTGGATTACATCTGCTCACGATGTGCCCACCAGTGGTTTGAGACGCTCGAGCATCTCCGCGGTCGAGTCCTGCCGTTTAGCCGCGCCACTCGTATGAACTGACCGACACTATCATCCGAGTTCACTCTCCAGGCTTTTCGCGAAACTGACCGCCGACGCTCGTCCGCCAAAACCGCCGTAGTGGCAGAGAAGGCTCGAGCCAGAGAAGAAGCGCAATTCCCACCCACTGTCGCGATAGCAACGAAGTTCGCATCTCAAGATTTGACCGTTCGAGGGTCTGACACGCTCGAACAGCGTCTCGCCTCTCGGTGCTGCGGGACGGGTCGCCCCATCGGATATTCGCTGCGTCTGGATGGAGGTCGGATCCAACCGCGGAACGGAACTAGACCGAATGTGTGCTTCGTGCATTCGCGCAGTCTAGAGCTGTAGAAAGTAACAGGGCAAGTTGATCAGGAAGGGGAGAATGTGTTCGACGCGGCTCTGCCGGGGGATCCGCCGACCGTCACTTGCTGGGTTTCTCGAGAACGTCCGCGATCGTCGTAATCCCTTCTTCACATCACGTTGCTAGCCTGAGAGCTTGCGGGATACCGTAGTCGGCCCTTCGTGTCCGATGTGTCGGTCGGCCCAGACGGAAGCGTTGGACTTCATGACGCATAGACCATACGCGGTTTTTTTCTGTTTCCAGTGCGAGCACGTTTGGCGGGTGCGTATTGAGCCTCCGAATCCTGCCGTCGAAAAGCGGATCGGTGGAGTCTCCTTTTGATTCGCGCGATCAGCGCGATCGGAGCCCCCGTATCGCTCGGTCACAGAATCGTTGCCCCGTTTTCGCGATCACGTTATGTGAGTCTGACCCTCAGGCGCCTAGCATAGAACCTCCCTCCCACAGATTTGGGGCTGCCATGCCAGATCCTCTCTTTACCGCACGCGATGAGACCGAAAGACTTCTGCGACAAACCGAAGGCGTCCTCAAGAAAACGACCACGCTGCTGCAGTCCGCGACAGACCGGTTAACCGCGGCGCGAACGGAGCCGCCGCGCATCGCTGCGCTCCGAAACGAGCTGCAGGTGCTGAGAACGACCGTCTACCTGCTCGAGCAAGCGATTCTTCGAGGGAAAGCGCACGCCAGTCTTGCTGCGCACTTGCTGAAGGTGGCCGGGTAGATCCAATGACAAGACGGTAGCTGGATTACGTCATTTAACGTAATGGTGGTATGCTGGCCTCTCAACAACGATTCCTGGAGGGGCTCGATGGCTGATGCGACGATGATGCGTCAGGCGCGCGCGATCGCGGAGGCGGCTCTCAAAGAGACAGCGTCGGAGGATTCGAGCTCACTATGTCTGTCGGAAGCCTTCGCCGCCTTTCATTCGCATTGCGAGCAGGCCAAAGAGCAGTACAACGGCCGCGAGCTCACGTTGTTCGAGTCGCAACCCGAAAAGGCCTGCCGGCTGTTTAACGCGCTCATCGACGGGAACTATCGCGAGACGGCCGCGAAGATGACCGGCATCACCAATCGAGCGATTCAGATCTGGATGCAGCGCGCCGACGAAGGCGACGAGCGCTATGACGCCTTCGCGAATGTCGTCCGCGCGGCGGAGGCTTTGGCTGAATCGAACGCCGTGCGGAATGTCCGCGCCGCAGGAAAAGACGCGCGGTTCTGGGCGGCGGAAATGACCTGGCTTGAGCGGCGATACCCTGACAAGTGGGGAAGGCGCCAGGAAGACGCCGGCGCGCCGAAGGTGGTCGTGAACATCGGCGTCAAGGAGAGTGACGTCCAAATTCAGCTAACGTCTACCGAACCTTCCAAGTAACCCCCGCGACTTCCGGCTCGGCATGAGGTGTGTCCCAAAGACGCGCGCTTCGTCCAAAGAAGAGCCCGCGTTCTGCGACCAGCCGCTGGAGGGTCCTATAGCACCCTTTCGTCAATAAATCGTGAAGAAACTGCTTGACAGACGTTAGGCTGCGACGGAGAGTACCCGCCTCAACCGTTTTCCGTTCCGGAACTACAAGTGTTCTCGATAGGAGAGCAAGCGATGCCGCTCTCGCAGTCTGTCCACCTCCTCGTCTGCAGTACTTACATTTCATTCGGCTCCCACGTGAATCAGCTCTACGACGAGTGATTACAGCCGCGCGGGTTGGCCTGATGGCTCGATACAAGCCGTCGCATCGTTAGTGCCATCGTCGGGCGTCACCGGTTCCAAGTGCCACGACTATCGGGTTGGTCAACTCGGTTTCTCACGGAGAGGCTATGACACCACGAAGACGTTACGCCACGCTGCTGTTGATGCTCATCGCAGCCGGGCCTGTCCTGGCGCAGGCACCGAAGCCGAATGCCAACGCGAACAAGCTGGAATTATGGGTCGGCACCTGGACCTATGCCGGCGAAGCCAAAGCGACGCCGCTTGGTCCCGCCGCGAAGGTCAGCGGAACGCAGACGGGCCGAATGGTCATGGGAGGAGCGGGATTCGAGTGGAAAGGTGAGGAGAAGGGAATTTTTGGGGCGGTCCAGTGGTCCGAGACCGACGTGTATGACGCGGCCACGAAGACCTATCCCTACCTCGGGTATCAGAGCGACGGCACGACCTGGTCCGGCGCGAACACGATCGTGGGAAACATCTGGAACGCTACCGGTTCGCAGACGGTCAAGGGCGTTGCGTACAGGGTGCGTGGTACCTCGACGCCGTCAGCTGACGGCAAATCGTGGACCTTCAAGCAGGAACTGTCGGTCGACGGGAAGACGTGGATGCCGTGGACCGACATCAAGATCACGAAGTCGTAACGCGTCGTCGAATCCTGGCGCTCCGCGGCGACCGCGGGCGAGCACTGAAAGCTGGGCGGACAGCATTAGGAGGACGGTATGAATCGAGCCTTGACCACGATTCTGACTATCGGAGTTCTCGGCACGATCCTCAACGCGCAGGGGAGCGCGCGAAAACCAATTGAAGGCGTTTGGAAGGTCACTGAGATCGTGGTCACGGGTGCAGACGCGTCGAACGTCCCCAATCCCCAGCCAAGCCTCGTGATTTTCACAGCAACGCATTACAGCATGATGTATGTCACTGACAGCCAAGCCCGGAAGCCGTTCAAGGCTGAGGATCCCACAAACGCAGAGAAAATCGCGGCATTCGATTCGTTTGTCGCCAACACCGGCACGTACGACTTGTCCGGCACAACACTGACCATTCGTCCGGTGGTGGCCCGGAATCCGGGTTTCATGGCTGGCGGCTTTGACAAATATCAATTCCGAATTGACGGCAGCACGATGACGTTGACTGAAAAGTCTACGGACCTCAACGCACTCAGGGATGGCCGCGTCGTGCCGTCGGCCGCACCTGTAAGCGAAACACGACTCAAGCTCACGCGGGTCCAGTGACGTTTAGTCTGCCCAACATACGAATTGAGCCGACATCGATCGGGCCGCCGATCTCAAGGTTTCGGAGGAACTGCGCCGCACGTGGGTAGTTCACACAAACGCCCATCCAAGCTTGCGCGCCACGCAACCACCGGCTGTTGATGAAGGCGAGAGATGGGTTCTCTGGGAGTGGCGAGTACGCATCATCTAAGTGAGAGTAGGCATCGCGTCATTTGACGTCGTTGGCGCTCTGTGGCCGTTCATTCCTAAAGAAACCATCGTAGGGGCCACACAAAAATTCTCACTGTCTCGGTTTTCGCTGGATTGCGGCCGGTGCTCCCTCAATAATCGGTGCCACTTCATCCGTCTCGCTGCCGCGATCAAGATCCAAGGTGCGCTCGTGAGGCTCTATGGACGTGAGCGACCCCACGACAATCTTGCTCGTCATCATTGTGTTGATGGTGCTAGGGGTGCTGTGGATTTGGTTCCGACGCTAATGCTGATGGAATTGTGAACAGGATATTGGCTCCGTAGCTAACCTATCCAACGGCGTTCGAAGTCGACATGCCGCGCCGGGCTCACTCGGCACGGAGTGCGCAGAACAAATCACTGGCTGATCACCTACTCGCCATCAGGACAGTCGGCCAACTCCTGCACGGCAGCAATCTGTTCGGCGTGCCGCAGCGTGTGAAGCGGGATGTAGACGAGCCACTGATACGCGTTCAGGGTACCAAACACCGGAAACGGATGGACGCGCGTGTGCGCCTTGAGCGGGTGCTTGGTCTCGGCGACAAACTGTTCGATTCGCGCGCGTTCACCGAGAAACTGTTCCACGACTTGCGTGCGGGTCAGTTGTTGTCTGGGCAGCGTCGGCTCCGGCGCCCGCGCCGTTCCGCGTTTCGACGATGGCATGACGCGAACGAGCAACTCGGTCTTGCCTGCCGTTTGCGCCTGCCAGTCAGGATTAGGGCGATCGGCCACCGCGCCTTGCACAGCGCCGAACATCAGCCCTTCCGCCAGGATGACGTGCTCAGCTGCCTCACCAATGGACCACCGATCCGGCGCCGGCTTCCATGTCCACTGAATCGCCGACACGCCATCAATGGCGCCAAGGAACGTCTCGTGCGACTGGTCGAGCCACCGCTGGAGTTGAGCACGCTCCTCCGCGGACATGAACGCTGACGACATTGACGGTTCCATCATCCTCGCACGGACGCGCCGCATCAGCACTCAATCATTGAGCCACGACGGTATCCGAAACTGCCGATTTTGGCGACCGATTGAGTAGTGATTTACTCGATGCGTATCCGCGTCCCCTCGGGGAACACGAGCCGCAGCTTTGGCGGGTCAGACATAGGGCGGGCATTTAACCGTACGTTGGCTTACGAATCCAGCTACCCGCGTTCGATTTGCTGCTTCTGTTTGTTCGCCCAGATTTCGTCGAGTTTCATTGTGCGTTTAACCAACCCTTGGCATTCTTTCCGACTGCGCATGGACAACCCTTCACCGCAGACCGACCAGCAGGACTCGCTGTGCCAGAAGTGCCAGGAGCCCGGCAATGCGATGTGCATCGTGCGCGGTCGCGGAATCAGAACGATTCACTACTACTGTTTTACGTGCCGCCATGAGTGGATGCGCGTTCGTGTGGTGGCCCGCGATCCGTTTCCCTTTCTCCGGCTGATCACATCGGACTAGATGACGATCATCCTTGCTAGGCTGCCTGCCATTGCCTGATCGAGTCCAGGCGCCTTGCCCCGCCTGTCGATCTCCCGATACGGAGCGTCTAGAGTTCCACACCAAACGCCCATTTCACGTCTACCGCTGCTTCGACTGCGGTCACATCTGGCCCTTGCCCGTCGAGCATTCCGAGCCCGCCACTCCTCCGAAGATCATGTGCCCGCAGTGTCAATCGACGCTGGTAACTATCAAGACCGTTTCCGACACCACGATCACAGCTCGGTGTAAACGGTGCGGAAAACTGTTTCTAGTGACAAGTCCCGTCCGTCCACGTCAGTAACAGTTGCCAGCGGTTCGTCGGTCATCACTCACGCCCGAGCTGCTGAGCCGGACAGCTGAAATGTTTGCCACTCGTCACAAAACCGACAGGAAACGCGTGATCTGACTTGGCGGCTGTGCTATGTACCGCTGGCGAGGGGTGGAAGATGGCTGCGTTACGCACGTTCATCGACACGCTGCGTGGCAAACCGAAGCCCTATCTCGGGCCCGACCGCCGTCACGCGGATCGGCTGTTCGCGCCCCCGTGTCCACGATGCCATGCTCGCGACGGTCTCCACGGAACGTCACGAACCCAGCACTCCGTAAACTTCGAGTGTAAGGCGTGCGGGGAGATCGTGTGCCTGCGGAAACCAAGGGCTTGAGTGAGCGAGCCCGGGACACGAGCCAACACAGGACGCACGGCGCGCAACAGCTCGACGTCGGGGTTCGCTGCCTGGTCGGTCGGCGGGAATGCCGCTTCCTCGATGATGACCAGCGCATACGCGTCACTCCTGCCAACCCTTCTCGATCAGCTGCTTCTGTTCGTTCGCCCACCGTTCGGCGGGCTAACGCAAGATGAATCGCTGCGACCCGAAGAAGTCACCCGCGCGAATCAGTCGAACGTCCCATCCGTAGCTCTCGCCGTGAAACCGAAACTCACACGACCATTCGATGTGATCGACGGTGATTGTCCAGATGACTTCGCCAGGAACCGTAGCAACCTTCCGGACGGGCGGCTTTCGATTGGGGCTGTACCAGTCGTCGTCGTCGCTCATGGCCGACGGCCCTACGCGGGTTGGGTGACAACCTAGGACCGAACGCCAAGAAAGCGGGCAGCTCTTGGACCTCCAATGCACGCGTGGCACGTTTCATCCCATAGGGCGTGGCCAGTGCTCGACGTGCACTAGAATTTCGGCAACCTGCTAGGATCGCGACGGCATGGCTGACATCAAAACGAAAGTTAACGAAGCGAGCGTGGAACAGTTCCTCGAGGGCATCACGGATTCTCGCCGGCGGGACGACGCCTTCGCCATCCTCAAGATGATGAAAGCCGCCACGCGGATGCCGCCGAAGATGTGGGGCCCGGCCATCGTTGGCTTCGGCCAGCATCACTATAAGTATGCCGACGGCCGCGAAGGTGTGATCTGCGCGGTCGGGTTTTCGCCTCGAAAGCAGGCGCTGACGCTGTATGTGAGCCCCAAGCAGCAACCCGCCTTGTTGAAAAAGCTCGGCAAATGCACCACCGGCGGCGGGTGTCTCTATATCAAGAAACTCGACGACGTGAATATGGTCGTGCTCAGACAACTGGTGGCTGCATCCTTCGAGCGGGCGACGAAGGAGCCCGTCTGAATCGTCGGATGCGTCCGCAGGAACAAGCGAACTTTTCGAAGCGTGGAAGGGTTCGACCAATTTGCTAAAGGACAGTGATGTCCAAATTCACCTAAAGCCTACCGACTCTTCCAAGTAAACCTCTCGACTTCGGGCTCGGTGCGAGGTGTTTCCTAGAGACGAATCGGAACGGCTGTGCTAGCCTTTTCTGGCTCACCAGAACCGACCGTTCGCAAAAGGACCGACCATGCTGCGGACTCTCGCCCGACTGCTCGCCATTGGCGCGATTACGTGTTCGTTGGCCGCGCCAGCCTTCGCCAGCTCACACGGCAGCGGATCGCATTCATCCCACTCAACGAGTTCGAAATCGAAAAACAAGTCGAGTTCGAATTCGAAGTCGAGCACGGCGCACCACAAGTCCTCGAGCGCCAAGCGAAACGGCAACGGACGATTTGCCAGGAGTGAGGCCGCCAAACATCAATTCGAGGTGCAGACCGGGTATCCGCATGGCCGGCCTGGGTATGTCGTCGACCACATCAAACCACTCGCGTGCGGCGGGGCCGATGTGCCGAGCAATATGCAGTGGCAAACAATCGAACAAGCTAAGGCGAAGGACAAGATCGAGCGAAAGGGCTGCTGATTATGCTGTTCGCGGTTGTCGCTCGTCCCGTTATTGAGCGAGGAGGTCCGCATGTCACCGGCCGCGACCGAGGAACACGCACGGGAAGAAAAGCCGAACGGCGGCTTCATTCAGCGGCTACAGGAATACAAGGAGCTGTTGGCGCTTGTCGCATTCTTTCTCAGCGGGTTCGTCTGGATTCAGAATCAGTACCCCACCAAGAGCGACCTAAAGGCGCAAATAGGCGAGCTCAGCTGCCTAGTGGGCAAGTACATGGTGCTGACGCAGCTCCAATATAGCGCCCAGAATCTCGACGGCGATGCGCGGCAGCTTCGCGAGGAAATCGCAGCGTTCGGCGACGATCCTGCTCACGCGCAGCCCCCGCTGTCACCGGCGATGGAGAGAGAGCTCGAGTCGAAGAAGGCTGTGCTCGCTGCGAAGCAGGACGAGTCCAAGACAACTGCCGCCTCTATCCAGACCACCCGCGATGAACTGGCTCGAAATATCTGCGGAAAGGCACAATGACACAAACGGCACATCAATCCATCGCCGGTCGCATTGGCGTAGTGGTACTCGCGTCCGCGCTGGGGGCGCCGAGGCCTGCAACGGCTCAGGCTCAGACGCCAGCGCTGACCCGGCTGATTGACCAGAACGTTCGGGCGGTGATCGACTCTTCGGATCGCATTGCAGCGATTCTCAAAACACCGACGCCACAACTCTGGATTCACGTCAGGACGCCGGAACAGAAGGCGCTCGTGGAAAGGAAGCGAGAATGGTTTCAAGGGCTGCAGGTCGCAGGCGTGAAGGTGGATCTGCGGCCCACACAGGTGGTGGCGAGTGGCCCACAGCAGACACAGCTTCGCTTCTTTAAGGAGGCCGACAAGGCGCAGGCGCAGTCCCTGCTCACCGAGCTTCGAAAAGGGATCCCCGGCGTCGCCTTATCGGACTTGTCGGCCCAGTACAAACAGGCGACGTGGATCGACCCCGGGCATCTTGAGCTGTGGCTGGCTGCTGACGTGATCCGCATCGCCGCGCCCTGACGGAACCACCTTCCACAGAAGGCATTCCCGTGCGAACTGATCAATGATCAAGCAAGAGATCTCCGCATGCCCCGTTCTGTTTCGAGACGCAGGCAACTTGAGACGCTGACTTCTCATAACTTTGTCTGCTCGGCGGGTGACTAAACCGGATTAATCCTCAAGAACCCTCGAAATTTCTAGTCATGCGGTCGGCATTCGCTTTGCCCCACTTGATTTCATTGACGGACACCCCACAACGGGTGTTGGCTCGTGATCTAACCGTCAATAGGGGCAAGGGCCGGCTCTAATGTCCGGCCTTGCTTTTCTCTTGCTCCTTGTCGCGCCACCACGGACATTTGCCTCGCAAGCCAGATACCCTCAGAAACGCATATCGGTTTTATACCGGCTGCTCGAAGGTCGTTCCCGCTGGCAGCACGTCACCTGACAGCACTTCCAATGAACGTCCTGCGGTCGAGAGCCCGAAGAAGAGCACTGTGAGTACTCCGGCGGCGAGCACCAACGTCGTCGCGCCGAACACACCCGCGAATCCGAGACGCTCGGCAAAAAACCCGATGAACAGCGGAGCGATGATCCCGCCGATCCGTCCGAAGGCACTGGACAGTCCCATGCCAGTGGCGCGCACCCACGTAGGGAAGACTTCCGGCGTGTAAGCGTAGAGCGCCGCAACGGTGCCGTTGAGGAAAAGCGACAACGCGGCGCCTGCCGCCGTAATGCCCGGCCCGGTTGTCATTCGGCTAAGCCACAACGCGCAAACTGCTGCGCCCGACAGGTAGAGCGCCATCGTGCGTTTGCGATCGATGTGTTCGCTGGCCCAAGCGGCCGAGAAGTAACCGGGAACTTGCGCGAGATAGATGATGATGGAGAACTCGAAGCTGCGAGTGACAGTGATGCCGCGCTGCACGAGGAGCGTCGGAATCCAGTTGAAGAAACTGTAGTACGAAAACGTCTGCACAAACCAGAGCAGCCACACGACGGCCGTGCGTCTCGCCATCGCGCCGCTCCAGAGGAAACGGATAGCATCGACGACCGTCGTTTGCGTTTGCGCCGTCAAACTCGCCTCATCACTGACAACCTTTGCCAAGGGTCTTCCCGTCGCTATCTCCACGCCGCGTTCGAGGGCCTTGACCACCGCCTCGGCCTCGTGCTGGCGCCCTTGCGCCAAAAGATACCGTGGGGACTCGGGCAACGCACGGCGCCACCAGAGCAACAACATCACTGGCAAGGCGGTGAATAGCTGCGCGATACGCCAGCCATCGGGCGAGGCGACAACGACAAATCGCGCCAGCAGCGCCGCTCCAACGAAGCCGAAGGAAAAGAAACCCGCGAGTGTCCCGATGAACCAGCCGCGTTGACGCGCTGGGACAAACTCCGAGAGAAACGGGGCGATGATGGCGGCTTCCGCCCCGTTGCCGAACCCCGCCAGGCTGCGAGCCGCAAGAAAGAACGAGAAGCCGGGTGCGAATGCAGCGACGACGGTGAAGAGCGCATAGAAACCGAGGGCGCCCATCATGACAATTCGCCGGCCGAAGCGGTCCCCGACTATTCCCGCCGTCATCGCGCCGAACAGGTAGCCGAAGATACCGGCTGAACTGACGGTCCCGAGCTGAGCATTCGTGAGGTGCCACAACGGTTGAATACTGGGAAGGAGGAACGCAACGACAGCTCCGTCCATGCCGTCGAACGTGTAGCCGAGTCCCCCGATGAACAGCAGCCGATAATGTGGCCGGCTAATAGGCAGGCGATCAAGGCGCGCCGGCAAGCTCATAGCGTTTGTGTGTCGGCGCGCATCTTATCCGAGATCGTGTGCCCGCTTGGGTCGCCACTTGGCGACGATTCATAAAATGCAGGCGAGTTCGCGATCCAGCCACGCCACGATCTCTTCGATCAGACGCGTCCACGGGCGCAGGTCCTCAGGCGGGTCTAAGCGGTGGCGCCGACAGGCCACACGATCACCGCTTGTGCCGATTTGTCTGCCGCGCTCGTAATGCCTCGAGCGCGCTCTTCTTCTCGCTACCGTCGCCCGGTCATGCTTTGGATTTGGGCAACTGCATTTCTCACCTTGATTTCGGAAAAGGTCTTGCCGAGTTCGGGGGTCGAGGGACGCGGATCGCCTTGAACGCCGTTGTTGACACGACGCACCGAGGGGTCTGGTTGTTGTCCTGGCGGCAGAACAGGATCGCCTGCCACTAGTTTGTCTTTGCGCACATAAGCATCACCGCCGAAATACATCAGCACCGACGTATCCGTTACCCCGCCATGATTCGTCGGCGGCAGTCCGTGCGCTTTGATATACGCATCCTCGTCCTGTCTCGTCTTCTCGTAGAGGTCAGAACAAAAATACACATGGACGCTTTTCGGCGCATATTTCGCGTCCAATCTGGTCGCAACTTGTTTGAGCTCGTTTTGGCCGCCACCGTGATCGCCCATCAAGACGATGTTCTTAAAGCCGTTCACGACCATGCTCTCCGCAACGGCTTCGTTGACTGCGGCAAACACAGGTCCCGGCAAGTTGACACTGCCCGGAAACCTCGGGTTGAGATGATCCCCTGCAATCGAAAACGGCAGGACGGGAGCGACAAGCGCATTGCCAAGTTGACGAGCAATCTCGACGCTCGTTCTACGAGCGATCAGAGTGTGTCCGCCGAGAACGGCGTGTGGACCGCGTTGCTCCGTCCCACCGTTGTAGATGAGCACAGTCGTCTTGCCCTGCTGCATGGCTGAGGCAATTTCTGGGTACGTCATCAACTCCATGTCGACTTGTCCGCCCTGCGTGGCCGGTGCAGCGACGAGAGTGACGATGGCAATCAGGGTGGCGAGCATGTATTTCACAGTCGGCCTCCGTCCAATGGCGAAGTGAAACAAAGACATCCCGACGGTGTGTGAACGAACGGAGTCTGCCTTAGTTAGCACGCGGACCGCAACGGCGTCCAAACCATCGAAGTCGGCTACTCATCCTGAGCCGTCAGCGGATCGTAAACGACCCGATCAGAGTCGCCGGCCTGCCGACCACGTTTCGCGTCCGAGTCCAACGAAGGCAGCGCCAAACGACATGCCGGACACTACGAACGACCATCCTGAATTGCCAGCCGCGGCTCCCACGAGCCCAATGAGTGTCGATGCGACGAACGCCGTGGGCACCGCAACTGACAGTGCCTTCACACGCCACGCGCTTCCACACAAAACAATCAAGCCGCCGACAAGGATCAGAGCGCCCACCGGATATAGATCGAGTCCAGGTATGGCCCGACTCGACCTGATCACGAACACACCGAAAAGCGCCAGCAGGAATCCGAACGCGCCTGTGCGTCCGACCTCTTGATGGCGCAGCTCTTAGAAACTCAGAAGGCCAAGCAGAAGAAACATGTCGACCACGAGATACAACAGCTGTTGCTCGAGGTCGGAACCGAGACCTGGCGTGTCCTCGACCTGCCTCCTATTTCACCCGTTCGTAGACTTTTCTGGCGACCCCTTTGATCGCCTCGGTGGGGTCGCCGCTCTTCCTGAGCTCGATCGAAAAGAAGGTCGTCCCCTTCACGACCTGCAGCTCGCCGTGTTTGTCGTTGTACCAGCACGTGACGTCACCGAGCCCGGTAAGTCCTTCCTTGCCCTTCTGCGCACACATCGCCTTGTACATCGCCATGGTCGCGGCATCCATGGCGATCACATTTAGGTGCACGGTGTGAATACCGGATCCCGAGTATTCGCAGGTGGACGTGCCTCCGCCCATGGAGACTCCCTCCGGGCCAGTGACGGCTTCGCCCAACGCCGCCGTTGCATCTTCTTTGGTCAAGTACGAACACGCGGGGCTTGCCGCCGGGTCATGGGAAGGAGCTTGGGCGGACAGAACGATCGCGGTCGCCAGAATGGCGGCGACCAAACAGGCCAGAGATCGCATATCGCCTCCTCGGTAGGGAACGCGATGTTACTACGGCGCGTCAGACATGCAATCACGTCTGTCGGACGATTCGGCGGCAAAACGTTTCTGCCTAAAACTCGGTAGGTGAGCTGCTGTTTTGGTTACCCCTTGTGTCACGGTCATTACGCCCTTTTCCTCCACCCCGGACCCAAATGATTGGCCGGTAGGTCCATCGAAAAGCCCCACGTTCTACTACCGGCCGCTGGAAGGGGAGAGCGATCCACAGTAGAAGAGCCGATCGCTGGAGTTTCCGTGGTTCCGAGCAATCCACAAGTTGTCGGTTGGGCTCGATTTGACGGGCATGCTTCTCATTCATCCGTTGGCGATCTGGGGATGTCAGCGCCTGCACTCAGACGCCCAGAGTGATCCGATCGCATTTGAGTGCCGACGCCGAGTTGTTAGGCGTCGGCAGGTTTGGGGAAGCGTTTCAGCGAGTGCCCTCTCCACTAGGCGGAAATTTCCGAACCCGGGCCTGAAGCTGTTGCAGGGCGTCCCCCGGCTTTTCGGTTGGTTGGCTGGCAAGCGGTCGTCCAGTCGGCCCAAGGCGAAACGCCACGAGGCCGGCTTCGACGCGTTGCATCATGCTGCGGTGCGCACCGCAGAGCGGATGGCCCTTCAGCAGTCGCCGTTCTTGTCCAGAGCCGTCAAGTGTCACAGCGATGTAGGTGAGACCATCCTCAAAAATCCTGGTCTCGAACCGCTGCTCCATGACGATGGCGCGACAGAGTAGCCAAAATCGATACGACGTCGCTGGTGACAGTGTTCGCGCCACCCTGGCATGGGGAGCCAACCCCTGCCAGACGCGCCGCTCATCCGGCGTCACGTCGTCCGGTATCGCGACTTCCGGCAAGGGATCCAGCATCAACCCCTGATCGTCTGGCTTCCGACCGCTGGCACAGTGCCCGCCGCTACCTGCATTGCCCATAACGATTCAGCTCCTTCGGAAACGAAATCTTTGATGGCTCTCCCCGCACGGAAAACCGGGCTACGGTTTGCGGAGGGCAAGAGGCAAACATCTTTGCCACGCCCCCCGGCGTTTGAGACGGCCTTCGAAATAGAAACGACAGTCATTGGGACAATCGGACGACAGACGACACGACATCCCTATAGATAAGGGATGTCTGTCGTGTGTTCTGCCGACAGGTTGTTAGGATGTCGGCGACAAGATGTCAGCTCAT
>Ga0066903_100001516_pt1 | contig 17085 bp, 14 predicted proteins | sample PanSoiMetaGPlot1_FD_67491 | JGI IMG/M metagenome (GOLD analysis project Ga0066903, IMG submission 67491) | Tropical forest soil microbial communities from Panama analyzed to predict greenhouse gas emissions - Panama Soil - Plot 1 (version 2) | ecosystem: Environmental > Terrestrial > Soil >... | reverse complement strand
CACGCTCGTCGTTCCGCAGCTGGCGCTCGCGGCGATCGCCCTTGCGCTCCTGACGGCGAGCGGGCCCTCGTCGGTGTGGCGCCACAGCGGCATCGGCGCCGGCCGCGCGCCGCGCGACGTGTTCACGGCGCCCAATCGCCTTATGGCGTGGCAACGTTCCGAGCGGCGCGCGACGGTCTGGGACGGTGACGGCGTCGAGAGCAGCGTCGCGCTCGTTCAGGAGCAGGCGGGCTACGCGTTCGTCGTCAACGGGAAGACGGACGGGAGCGCGCTCGGCGACGCGGGCACGCAAGTGATGCTCGGCCTGCTCGCCGCGCTGCGCCATCCGGCGCCGCGCCGCACGCTCGTCATCGGCCTCGGCACCGGCAGCAGCGCGGGCTGGCTCGGCGCCATTAAGACGATCGAGCGCGTGGACGTCGTCGAGCTCGAGCCGCTCGTCCTGGATGTCGCGCGGGCGTGCGTCCCGGTGAACCGGGACGTGCTCGCGAACCCGAAAGTCCGCGTCACGATCGGCGACGCGCGCGAGATGCTGCTCACGACGCGCGACCGCTACGACATCATCGCATCGGAGCCGTCGAATCCGTTCCGCGCGGGCATCGCCAGCCTGTTCACGGTCGAGTACTACCGCGCCGCCGCCGATCGCCTGACCGACGATGGGGTGTTCGCGCAGTGGGTGCAGGGGTACGAGATCGACGCGCCGACGCTGCGGACGATCTACGCGACGCTCGCCGCCGTGTTCCCGCAGGTCGAGACCTGGCAGACCAGCGGCGGCGACCTGGCGCTGCTGGCCTCGAAGCGACCCGGCGGCTATCACGCGGCGGCGCTGCGCGCCCGGATCACGGAGGCGCCGTTCAAGGACGCCTTGCGAGACGCATGGCGCGCCGTGGACCTGAACGGCCTGCTCGCGCATTACGTGGCCACCGACCAGGTGACGCGTCTGTTCGCCAGCTCGGCGCGCGCCGAGGTCAACACGGACGACAGGAACATCGTGGAGTTCGGCCTCGCGCGATCGGTTGGAAAGACCACGTCGCTCCTCGTTCCGGAGCTGCGTCTGACCGCGCGGGCGATTCAGGCGTCGCGTCCGCCGCTCGACAGCGACGCCGGCGTTCAGTGGCCGGCCGTCGACACCGCCTGGTCGAACTTCGTCGGCTGGATCCTGCCGCAGGAGGTCGCCGGCGCGCTGCCGCCGAGCGAGCAGGCGCGCCAGGCCGCGCTGCGCCAGTATTTCGCGAACGACGATCCGGACGGCGCGCGCGCGATCTGGCAAGGCCAGTCGGAGCCGCCGCGCGATCCGACGGAGCTGGCCATGGCCGCCGATCTCGAGGCGCAGGCCGGATCCGATGCGGCGCTGCCGCTCATCGATCGGCTGCGCGCATATCAGCCGGGCGAGGCCGATACGATTCTCGCCGCGCTGCGGCTGCGGCAATCGCGCATCGGCGAGGCGGCCGCCGCCCTGCAGTCGGCGCTGGCGCACCTCCACCTCGATCCCTGGCAGATGATGCGGTACAAGCAGATGGCGATGTCGCTCGCGGCGAGCATCAGCGGCACCGATCCGGCAACGGCGCCGAAACTTTACGACGCGCTCGGCGAGCCGCTGAGCGTCCGCTCGATCGACAACCAGCGGAACACGACGCGGCTCGAGCTGGCGACGAGGTTCGACTTCAAGGGCCGCTGCCGCGAGCCGATCGAGAAGCTGGAGCCCGACGTGCCGTGGACCGCGCGGTTCCTCACGCTGCGCCGCGACTGCTACCAGCTGAACAACGATCCGCGCGCGGCCGCCGCGAACCGCGACCTGAGCACCTTCCTGGCGCGCGAGCCGCTGCCCATCGCTCCGCGCTAGGCTACCTCCACAGCCACACGCTTTTCGTTTCGATGTGGCGCAGCCCTACCTCCACAGCCACGCCGCGCCGCGGACACCGCTCGCGTCGCCGTGCGTCGCGCGGACCAACCGCGTGTCGACGCGATCGGAGAACACGTACGAGGCCCAGCGCGCCGGCACCGCTTCGTAGAGCAGTCCGATGTTCGACAGCCCGCCGCCGAGCACGATGACGTCCGGATCCAGCACGTTGATCACGGTGCCGAGCGCGCGGGCCATGCGCTCCTCGTAGCGTTCGAGCACGGTGCGCGCCCTCGCATCGCCGCCGGCCGCGCGCGCGACAATCTCTTCCGGCGTCGACGAGGTTCCGGCGATCGTCTCGTAATCGCGCGACAATCCCGGACCCGACAGAAACTGCTCGATACAACCGCGCCGCCCGCAGTAGCACGGAGGCACCGGCTCGTCGTCCCGGGCGGCGGGAAGCGGATTGTGCCCCCACTCCCCCGCGATGGAATTCGCGCCGGTGAGCACGCGTCCGTGGACGGCGACGCCGCCGCCGCAGCCAGTGCCGACGATGACGCCGAAGACGATCGCGGCGCCGGCGCCCGCGCCGTCGGCCGCCTCCGAGAGCGCGAAGCAGTTCGCATCGTTGGCGAACCGCACGGAGCGATCGAGCAGCCTCGGCAGATCGTCGCCGAGCGGCCGGCCGTTCAGCCACGTTGAGTTCGCGTTCTTCACGAGTCCGGTCGCGGGTGAAATGGTTCCTGGAATCCCGACGCCGATCGATCCCCGTTCGCCGAGCACGCCCTCGATCTCGTGAACCAGGCCGGCGACGGCGCGAAGCGTCCGGTCGTAGTCGCCGCGCGGCGCGGCGATACGCCGACGCAGCCGTTCGGCCCCGTCGTCTGCGATCGCGATCCCTTCGATCTTCGTGCCGCCGAGGTCGATGCCGATGCGCATGCCCCTATAATCGTCCCATGACGATCAAGACCTTCTCGCTCGTCGTCATCTGCTCGCTTGCGCTCGCCTGCACGCACACGGCGTCATCGTCGGCCGCGGCGACGGCGGCTGACGCCAGGACGTTTCTCGACGCGACCAACGCCGCGCTCCTGAAGCTCGGCGTCGATCAGAGCCGCGCCGGCTGGGTGCAGCAGACGTTCATCACCGACGACACGGAAATCATATCGGCGCAGGCCAGTCAGGCGGCGAACGACGCCGGCGTGCGGTTCGCGAAGGAGGCGACGAGGTTCGATCGCGCGGAGCTCGCGGCCGGCGAGCGTCGGCAGATCACGGTGCTGAAGACCGGGCTGGTCCTCGCGCCGCCGTCCGATCCGAAGGAGTCCGACGAGCTCTCGAAGATCATGGCGCGGCTCGAGTCGACCTACGGCAAAGGCAAGTGGTGCACCGATCCGTCGAAGCCCGACACGTGCAAGAACATCGACGAGGTGACGCGCATCCTGGCGGCGGGGGGCGACGAGACGAAGCTCCGCGCAGCGTGGGAAGGGTGGCACACGATCTCGCCGCCGATGCGCAAGGACTACCAGCGGTTCGTCGAGCTGTCGAACAAGGGGGCGCGCGAACTCGGGTTCGCCGACACCGGTGCGATGTGGCGGTCGAAGTACGACATGCCGCCCGATGCGTTCACGAAGGAGCTCGATCGACTCTGGGATCAGGTGCGGCCGCTCTACCTGAAACTGCACGCGTTCGTGCGGATGAAGCTGCACGAGAAGTACGGCGACGCGGTTCCGGCGACCGGACCGATCCCTGCGCACATGCTCGGGAACATCTGGGCGCAGGAGTGGACGAACATCTACCCGCTGGTGGCGCCGCCGAAGGCCGATCCGGGTTTCTCGCTCACCGACATCCTGAAGAAGCGCAACATCGCGCCGATCGAGATGGTCCGCACGGGCGAGCGCTTCTACACGTCGCTCGGTTTCGCGCCGCTGCCCAAGACGTTCTGGGAGCGATCGCTCTTCGTCCGCCCGCGCGATCGCGAGGTCGTGTGCCACGCGAGCGCGTGGAACATCGATATGGTCGACGACCTCCGGATCAAGATGTGCATCGAGCACACCTCCGACGACTTCACGACGATCCACCACGAGCTCGGTCACAACTTCTACCAGCGCGCCTACAACACGCAGCCGGTCATCTTTCGCGACAGCGCGAACGACGGCTTTCATGAAGCGATCGGCGACACGATCGCGCTCTCGGTCACGCCGGAGTATCTGGTGAAGATCGGGCTGCTCGACAAAGCGCCTGACGCGTCGCGCGACCTCGGCCTGCTGATGAACAAATCGCTCGAGAAGATCGCGTTTCTGCCGTTCGGGCTCCTCATCGACCAGTGGCGGTGGAAGGTGTTCGCCGGCGAGATCAGGCCCGAAGACTACAACAAGGCGTGGTGGGAGCTGCGGCTGAAGTATCAGGGCCTCGCGCCGCCTTCCTCACGTGGCGAGGAGTTCTTCGATCCCGGCGCGAAGTATCACGTGCCGGACAACACGCCGTACACGCGCTATTTCCTCGCCGACATCCTGCAGTTCCAGTTCCACCGCGCGCTGTCCAAGGCCGCTGGCTGCACGCTGCCTCTGCACCGCTGTTCGATCTACGAGAGCAAGCCGGCGGGCGAGCACCTGAACGCGATGCTGTCGCTCGGGCTCTCGAAGCCGTGGCCCGAGGCGCTCGACGCGCTCACGGGATCGAAGCAGATGGACGCGACGGCGATCCTCGACTACTTCGCACCGCTCTCGGCGTGGCTCGACCAGCAACTGAAAGACACGCATGTCGGCTGGTAAAATTCCCGATTCCTAATTGCGGCGCCGTTCGGAGTGTCTTGCGGCGAGCGCGTGCTCGCGTCTGACGAAATCGGCGTAGGTCTGCAGCGAGCGATCGATCTCCTCCGCGCCTGGTTTCTTCTGAAACGCCAGCACGGCATCGAGCGCGGCGCGGCACGGCAGGGCGTCGTCGCGCTGGACGAGCGCGGTGAAGCGCTCGCGCAGTGCCGCCAGCGCGTCGGCTCCGTGCTTCACCGGCAGCACATCGCCAAACGCGTCGGCGACCGCCTTTAACGCGTCGCGCTCCATGGCGCGCCTCGCGAAGATGGACGCGACCGCCGTCTCCTCACCGACCGCCGTCCCATCGTCGAGCACGGCCGCGACAACGGAAACGGTCGTGCCCGGCGGCAGCGGATCGAGCGGCAGCTCGCGCGATTCGCCGGGCATCAGCCGTTCGATCCGATCGTTCGACCCCGGCAGCCCGTGGGTCACCTCGCTGAGGTACCCGTCGGCGGTGTAGACCTCGCGATGTGTTCCCCCGCCGGCGGACGGCGACGACGCGGCGAGGCTCCACGCCGTCACAGGCTGAGAGCCGGTGTTCGTCAGCCGGACGTGCGAGCGGGAACCTGTCGCGACGTCGCTGACGACGAGCGGCATGTCAGAGACGAACACAGCCGCCGAAAGAAGGACGACTGAGCAGAAAGCGCGGAGAGTCATGGTCACCTCATCCGGGCAATGGAATCAGCAAGCCGCGCGCCACCTCTGATAATCTGACGAGATGCAGCGGATCCTCGCGGCGCTGGGCTGCGCGGCCGGCCTGGCAGCAACGCTCGCAGGCGCACCCGCAGCCGCGCCGGAACAGAACGACCTCGACGACTTCATGCGCCAGGTCGTCGCGCACCGCGACGAGAACTGGAAGAAGCTGCAGCAGTACGTCCTCGACGAGCGCGAAAGCTTCGAGCTGCGCGGGCCGACGCGGCTGCCGATCTTCGGCCAGCGCCGAGAATACACCTGGTACATCCGCGAAGGGTTCTTCGTGCGCAGCCCTCTCAGATACAACGGCGTCGTGATCGGCGAGGACGAGCGCCGCAAGTTCGAGGCGGAGTACCTCGCGCGGCAGAAGAAGCGCGATCTGCGCGCCCGCGGCCTGGCCGCCGAGCCCGAGCCGGAGGAAGGCGACGTGAACGACGTCGGCGGCCTGCTTCGCCAGACGCGTGAACCGCAGTTCGTCTCGTCGGCGTATTTCCTGCGGTTCAAGTTCGAGGAGGGCAAGTACGCGCTCGTGGGACGCGAGACGATCGACGGCCGCGATGTGCTGCGCGTCGAGTACTACCCGCGCGAGATGTTCACGCCCGACAACCGCCGTCGGCGGAGCACCGACAACGAAGGGTCGGCCAAAGAGCGGGCCAGGAACCGCGAAATGCAGCGGCTGATGAACAAAGTGGCGCTGATCACGTTGTGGATCGAGCCGAACGCGCACCAGATCATCAAGTACACGTTCGACAACGTCGGCTTCGATTTTCTGCCCGTATCGTGGCTGCTCCACGTCAGCGACGCGAAGGCGGTCATGAAGATGACCCAGCCGTTCCCCGACGTGTGGCTGCCCGACAGCCTCGAGGTGAACGTCGCGCTCATGATTGCCACCGGACAGTTCGATCTGCGCTACGCGCTCGACTATCACGACTACCGCCAGCCGGACGTCACGACGAAAGTCGGCATCAGGGAAAAATGATCGCGGGCGCGCTCCTGCTCGCAGCGCAAATCGTCGCGGGCATTCAAATCCAGGGCAACACCGCCACGCCGGACGAGGAGATCCTCCGCCTCGCCGGCGTGCAGGTCGGTACGCCGTTCGACGACACGACGCCCGCCGAGGTCGCGGAGCGGCTGCGCAAGGCGAAGCATTTCGACCGCGTGGAGGTGTTGAAGCGCTACGCGTCGATCGCCGACCTGTCGCAGATCATGCTGGTCATCATCGTCGACGAGGGTCCCGTGAAAATCGTGATGACCAACGACCCCGAGCATCCGACGCGCGTGGAGCGCAAGCGATGGCCGAACCTGCTCGTGCTGCCGATCCTCCGGCGCGAAGACGGGTACGCGCCGACCTTCGGCGCGCGGCTGGCGCTGCCCGACAAGTTCGGGAAGCAGAGCCGCATCACGTTTCCGCTCATGTGGGGCGGCATGAAGTCGGGCGGCATCGAGTTCGAGAAGCGCCTGAGCGACAGCTACTTCGACCGCATCACCACCGGCGCCACCGTGTCGCGCGAGCGGAATCTCGTCTACGACGTGGACGACGATCGCGCCCGCGTGTCGGTGCGAGCCGAGCGCGAGCTGCGCCGCACGGTGCGGTTCGGCGTCAACGGCGCCTGGGAGCGCGCATCCTTCAAGGGCGTCGCAGACGATTTCGTGCAGGCCGGCGCCGACATCATGCTCGACACGCGGGTCGACCCGATCATCCCGCGCAACGCCGTCTTCCTCCGCGCCGGCCTCCAGGCGATGAATTTCGGCAACGCGCCGCTGCCGGCCTCCGACGATCCGAAGCAGTACGTCGGCTACCGCGGATCGGTCACTCGGGCCGATCTCGACGCGCGCGGCTACGTCGGGCTGATCGGCCAGACGGTGCTGGCGGTCCGCGGCCTTCGCGTCGACTCGAGCCGTGCGCTGCCCCCGTACATGCAACCCGAGATCGGCGGCCTGGGAACGCTGCGCGGCTTCCCCGCCGGCTACGCCGCGGGCGACACGATGGTGACGATGTCGGCGGAGGTGATCGTGCCGTTGACCTCGCCGCTGAAGATCGGACGGTTCGGCGTCACGGCGTTCACCGATCGCGGCGCCGTGTACGACAAGCCCGAGAAGCTGTCGGATCAGACGTGGCTGGTGGGCTACGGCGGGAGCGTGTGGTTCGCGGCGACCTTCTTCCGGCTGAACGTCGCCGTCGCGAACGGACGCGGGTCCGGCACCCGCGTCCACGTCGGCGGCAACATTACATTTTGAAAGTCTGAAGTCTGAAGTCAGAAGTCTGCTAGTCCGACCGACTTTTCAGACTTCAGACTTCCGACTTCAGACTTCCGACGGTCTTCAGTTCCAGCTTCGCGACAGCCTCGCGATGCACCTCGTCCGGCCCATCGGCGAGGCGGATCGTGCGCGCGTGCGACCACATCTCGGCGAGCGGAAAGTCGTCGCAGACGCCGGCGGCGCCGTGTGCCTGGATGGCGCGGTCGAGTACGCGCAGCGCCATGCGCGGCACGACGACCTTGACCATCGCCAGCTCGCCGCGCGCGGCCTTGTTGCCGACAGTGTCCATGAGGTAGGCCGCCTTCATCGTCAGCAGGCGCGCCTGTTCGATTTCCATGCGCGACTCGGCGATGTCGGCGCGGATCGTGCCCTGCTCCGCAAGCGTTTTCCCGAAGGCCACGCGCGTCTGCACGCGGCGGCAGGTCGCCTCGAGCGCCCGCTCGGCGACGCCGATGAGGCGCATGCAGTGATGAATGCGCCCCGGACCGAGACGCCCCTGCGCGATCTCGAACCCGCGCCCCTCGCCGAGCAGCATGTTCGACGAGGGCACGCGGACCTGGTCGAACACGATCTCCGCGTGGCCGTGCGGCGCGTCGTCGTAGCCGAAGACGTTCAGCATCCGACGGATCGTGACGCCGGGCGTGTCCATCGGCACGAGGATCATCGACTGCTGCTTGTGCTTCGGCGCCACCGGATCGGACTTCCCCATGAAGATTGCGATCATGCAGCGCGGGTCGCCGGCGCCTGAGGTCCACCACTTGCGGCCGTTCAGCACGTACTCGTCGCCGTCGCGCTCGATGCGCGCGCGGATGTTCGTCGCGTCCGACGACGCGACGTCGGGCTCGGTCATCGCGAAGCACGAGCGAATCGCTCCCGCGAGCAGCGGCTCGAGCCACCGCTTCCGCTGCGCGTCGGTGCCGTAGCGGACGAGCACTTCCATATTGCCCGTGTCGGGAGCGGAGCAGTTGAAGACCTCCGGCCCGAAGCCTGGCACACGGCCCATGATCTCGCAGAGCGGCGCGTACTCGACGTTGGTCAGTCCGGCGCCGTACTCGCTCTCGGGCAGAAACAGATTCCACAATCCAGCCGCCCGGGCTTTCGGCTTGAGCTCCTCGACGATCGCGGACGGCTTCCACAGTTTCCAGTCGGCGAGCGGGCGATCGCCGATCTGCCGGTGATAGAGCGCTTCGTTCGGATACACGTGCTCGTTCATGAACGCGGTCAGACGGTGCTGCAGGTCGACGACTTTCTCGGAATGCTCGAAGCGCATGGCGCGCATGATAGCCTTTTTGTCCGGGCCTGAAGGTTCCCTGAAGGCTTGCGCGACATGATGGACCTCGACGTCAAGGACGTCCGTAAAGGCGAGCAGCTCGATTGGGTGCGCCTCGTCGGCTGGCTGCGCGAGCGTCTGCCAGCCTGCGGCGTGCATGGTCTCGACGTCGATCGCGAACCGACCATCGCGCAGTTTCCCGGCGGCCACTCGAACCTCACCTATCTCGTGCGGTTCGGCGACTCGGGCGTCGTCGTGCGGCGCCCGCCGCTCGGTCCGGTCGCGCCGACCGCGCACGACATGGCGCGCGAGTTCCGCTGGCTGTCGGCGATGCATCGCGTGTTTCCGCTCGCGCCCCGCCCGTACCTGCTCTGCGAGGACCCATCCGTCGTTGGCGCCGTCTTCTATGCGATGGAACGGCGCCGCGGCATCGTCGTCCGCGCGGAGGAGCCGCCCGCGCTCGCGAGTCCGAACGCGCGGCGGCGGCTGAGCGCATCGATGATCGACACGCTCGCCGATCTGCATGCCATTGACGTCGCCGGCAGCGGGCTGCAGACGCTCGGCAAGCCCGCGGATTTCGTGGAACGCCAGGTCCGCGGCTGGACCGAACGCTGGCAGCGGTCGCAGACCGAGCCCCTGGCCGAGATGGACGCGCTCGCCGCGTGGCTGCGCGAGCGTCTGCCCGTCGATCCCGCGGCGCCGTCGGTCGTCCACGGCGACTTCAAGCTCGACAACGTGATGCTCGATCCCGACGACGTGAGCCGCCTCGTGGCGGTGTTCGACTGGGAGATGAGCGCGCTGGGCGATCCGCTGGTCGATCTGGGCATCGTCCTCACGTACTGGGAGCCCACGGCGCCGCCCGAACAGCGCGACGCGCTGACGACGGTCACGCACCGTCCCGGCTACTTCACGCGCGACGAGATCGTCGAGCGTTACGGGGCGCGATCGGGTCGCGATCTGTCCGGCATCCGCTACTACGAGGTCTTCGCGGTCTTCAAGATCGCGGTCGTGATTCAGCAGATCTATTACCGCTACGTGCAGGGCCAGACGACCGACGCGCGCTTCGCCGCCTTCGGCGCACGCGTTCGATATATGGTGCGGCACGCGGCCAACCTGGCTCAGATCACATGAAACTGGTCGTCATAACCATGGCCGCCGCGACGCTCGCGGTTGCGGCGCAAACGAAAACGACGCAGGAGGGAATCTACACGGACGCGCAAGCAACGCGCGGCGAAGCGATCTACGCGAAATCGTGCGCGAGCTGCCACGGCGCGAGTCTCGAGGGCAGCGGCCAGGCGCCGCCGCTCGCGGACAAAGACTTCGCGACCGAGTGGGACGATCAGCCGCTCAGCGATCTCTTCGAGCGCATCAGGACGACGATGCCGGGCGATGCGCCGGGGACGCTGAAACCGTCCGAGGTCGCAGACGTGCTGGCGTTCGTGTTGAAGAAGGGCGGGCATACAGGGGGCAGCGTCGATCTGCCAGCGGACGCCGCCGCACTGAAGGACGTCAGATTTAGAAAAACTTCCTGAGGTTCATGCCGGCGTACATGCTCGCGACCTGATCGCCGTAGCCGTTGAACATGAGCGTCTTGCGTTTCAGGAACTCACCGAGCCGACGCTCGTACGCCTGATCGCCGACCGACGGATTCACGTTCGAGTAGAACCCGTAGACCGACGGCGCCGCTTCCTGCCAGCTGTTCAGCGGTTCCTTTTCGGTGAACCGGATCTTCACGATCGCCTTGATGCTCTTGAAGCCGTACTTCCAGGGGACGACGAGCCGCAGCGGCGCGCCATTCTGGTTCGGCAGCACTTCACCGTAAAGCCCGACGGCGAGAATCGTCAGCGGATGCATCGCTTCGTCCATCCGCAGGCCTTCGACGTACGGCCAGTGAAGGACGTGGCTCCGCATGCCGGGCATCTGCTTCGGATCGTAGATGGTCGTGAACTCGACGTACTTCGCCCGGGACGTCGGGTCGCAGCGCTTGATGAAAGCCGACAGCGGAAAGCCGACCCACGGAATGACCATCGACCAGCCTTCGACGCAGCGGTGACGATAGATCCGATCCTCGAGCGACTCGCCCGCGAGGATGTCCTCGAGGTGATACGCCGCCGGCTTGTTGCACTCGCCCGACACCGCGACGGTCCATGGTGACGTCTTGAAGGGCTTCGACAACATCGCCGGCAGTTCCTTGTCGATGCCGAACTCGTAATAGTTGTTGTAGCTCGTGATGTGTTCCCACGGGTTCGGCCGCTCGTCGGTGCTGAGCTGGCTCTTCTTCACGTTCTCGAACCGCCGGCCGTGGACCGCTGGCTGCGCAACGACACGAGACGGCGCTGCGAGGCCGAGCGCCGCTGTCGCGGTCGCGATGAACTCGCGGCGGTTCATATAGAGCCGCTTGTCGGTGACCCGCAGTTTCATTGCTGCACCATAATAGCGCGTGCGTTCGTTCGCGTTCACGCTTTTCGTGCTCGCTGCCGTCGGCGCAGCGTGCGGCAGGCCCGCGGGCGGCCGATCGGCCGTCACGCCGGTGATGAGGACGCACTCCGTCGTCCCCAACCCGGACGCGATCGACGTGCGACTGGGCGATCCGCCGTTCACGATCACGGAGACCACGACGATCCAGGTCGTCGACGATGAGCGGGTCGCCGCAATCGGCCGTTACCTGTCGGAATGGATCGGCCTCGCCGCGTCGAAATCGCCGCCGCCCGTCGAGGTCGCGCGGTCCGGCAGCTCGCGCGCCGGACGCATTGTGCTGTCGCTGGGCGGCTCCTCGTCCTCAGACGAAGGATACGAGCTCTCGATCGCCGCCGACGGCGTCGCAATTGTCGCGCGCTCGCCGGCCGGGCTGTTCTACGGCGTGCAGACGTTCCGTCACCTGCTGCCGCCGTTTGTCGAGTTCGGCGGCGTGCGTCCCGATCGATCGCGGCCGGTCATCGCCCCGGCAACGCACGTCGTCGACGCTCCCCGGTTCGCGTGGCGCGGCGCGATGCTCGACGTCGCGCGTCATTTCTTCACGGTCGACGAGGTGAAGCGCTATCTGGATCTTCTGGCGCTGTACAAGTTGAACCGGCTGCACCTGCACCTGGCCGACGATCAGGGATGGCGCATCGACATCGGATCCTGGCCGAACCTCGCGCGCCGCGGCGGCAGTACGCAGGTCGGCGGTGGACGCGGCGGCTACTACACACGCGAGCAGTACGTCGATCTGGTCGGGTATGCCGCCGCGCGCTTCATCACGATCGTTCCGGAGATCGACATGCCGGGGCATACCAACGCGGCGCTGGCGTCGTACGCCGAGCTGAACTGCGACGGCAAGGCGCGGGATCTCTACACGGACACCGACGTCGGCTTCAGCGCGCTCTGCGTGACGAGCGACGTGACGTACCGGTTCATCGACGACGTCGTGGGAGAGATCGCGGCGATGACCCCGGGGCCGTACGTGCACATCGGCGGCGACGAAGTGAAGACGATGAGCCCGGAGGCGTACGCGACCTTCGTGGGGCGCGTCCAGTCCATCGTCGCGGCGCACGGAAAGCAGATGATCGGATGGGATGAGATCGCCGCCGCTTCGCTCGCGCCATCGACGATCGTGCAGCACTGGCGCCCGGGGGCGTCGCCGGCGGCAGCAGCGGCGCGCGGCGCGAAAGTGATCGTGTCGTCCGCCAACCGGCTCTACGTCGACATGAAGTACGACGCGAACACGCCGCTCGGACTGCAATGGGCTGGAACGATCGACGCGCGCGATGCGTATGACTGGGATCCCGCTGTGCTGTACCCGGACGTTCCGGAATCGGCGCTGCTCGGCGTCGAGGCGCCGCTCTGGAGCGAGACGGTCACCAACATTCGCGAGGTGGAGCTGCTCGCGTTCCCGCGGCTGGCCGAGGCCGCCGAGGTCGCGTGGTCGCCCGCGAAGCGTCGCGCGTGGCCGGAGTTTCGTGGACGTCTCGCGGCGCAGGCGCCGCGATGGAGCGCGCTCGGCGTCAACTTCTACCGCTCGCCGCAAATCGATTGGGAACGCTGACCAATCGCTGATCGAGAATACGATTCCGAATCCCGAGTCCCGAATCCCTGTTAGTATGCGCCGCAGGAGACCGCCATGAAAGCTCGCCTTCTGCTCGCCGCGGCGCTCTCGGCGCTCGTCCCTGCGGCCGCGTTTCCGCAGGCGCTCCCGAGCCTCGCTACCGTCCGGGTGCAATACGCCACGCGAAAGAACACCGTGAAGCCGCAGGGCGAGCTGAAGGCACAGATCGACGCGCTCGACGCGCAGATTGCGGAGGCGAGCCGCGCCGGACGGAACGGCGAGCTGCGACGGCTGTTCACCAAGGGCATGGCGCTTCTGAACAACAGGCCCTGGACCGATGAAATCGAGTACGCGAGCTCGCTCGTACTCCGCACCGATCGCGTCGTCGTCGACTCGACGAAACCGTACAGCCTGCGTCTCGAGCAGATCTACGCGCCGTCCATCGCCCTGCAGCGCGCGCTGACGGCTCATCTCGCTCTGAGGAAGCGGCCCGCCCCTCCGGCGCCCGGTCAGCAGCAGCCGCAGGGACCGAGCGAGGTCGTGAAGGATCTCGGCGACTTCGAAGGCGTCGCACGTGATCTCCGGGAATCGCCGTTTCCGTTCGAGGTCGACCTGCACGATGTGCAGAACGGCGCGTACCTGATGACCGTGGACGTCGCCGACCAGGGCAAACCGCTCGGGGTTGCCTCGCTGGCGATTGCCGTGCGGAGAGGACTCGACGATCTCGTCAGCCGCCTCGAGGCGGACGCGAAGCGCGCGCCCGAGAGCGTCCGCGCCGACATTCTGTTTCCGATCGACCGCATGAAGAACGTGAACCGCGGGCGGCTCGAGCTGCGCACGTTCGATCCGGAGCGCGACTTCGCCGCCGCCGAAACCGTCGCCGCCGGCGCGAAAGGGGGCAAGGATCCCTTTGCCGCTCGCACCGGCGACTTCAAGCGACACTATCTGCTGGCCTCGGCCAACGAGATTCTGCCGTATCGGATGTATGTGCCGACGAGCTACAACGGCTCGAAGGCCTTTCCGCTGATCGTCGCGCTGCATGGCCTGGGCGGCACCGAGGACGCGTTCTTCGAGAGCTACAACAAGGTGCTCCCGCCCCTCGCCGAATCACACGGCTACATCGTCGCGGCGCCGCTCGGCTACCGCGTGGATGGATCGTACGGCTGGGGCCTCGGCAACCCGCCGGCGGATCCCGCGGCCAGGCGAACGCAGGACTTCAGCGAGCAGGACGTCATCCAGGTCCTGCAGCACGTGCGCCAGCAGTACAAGATCGACGAGAACCGCATCTACCTGATGGGGCATTCGATGGGTGCGATCGGCACGTGGAAGATCGCGCCGAAATACCCGGACATCTGGGCGGCGATCGCGCCGATCTCGGGCAGCGGCGCGCCGGACACGCTCGAGCGGATCCGCGGCGTCCCCGAGATCATCGTGCACGGCGACGCCGATCCGACGGTCAACGTCTCCGGCTCGCGGGCGATGGTCGCCAAGCTTCAGTCGTTGGGCGTCGAGCACAAGTACATCGAAGTGGCTGGCGGCCTGCACAGCGACGTCGTCGCGCCCAATGTCGCGGCCATCGTCGACTTCTTCGACGCGCATCGAAAGATGGCGCGAAGCACGTCGCAGCAATGATGCGCAGGACGCGAGGACGCTCGCCTAAGAGGCTCGCGCTCCTACTGATTGCGGCAGCTCCGCTTGCAGCGGGTGCGCAGCCTCCTGCCCGTCCAGCCCCTCCGGCCCTGTCCGACCCCGTCGTCGGCAACTGGCGCGGAACGCTGACGGCGACGGGCGGCAGCGAGAGCACCTTCATCATCACGATCGGGAAGAGGGGCGACGGCTACGTCGGACTGACCAACGGACTAAACGCGACGAGCGAGACGCCGCTGAAGCGCCTCGAGGTTTCGGGCAACAAGGTGATCATCGAAGCGGCCGACGACTCCAAGCTCGGCGCCGTCGCGTTGACCGCCGAGCTGGTGACCGAAGGCAACGCGATGAAGGGGACGGGGACGCTAGCAGTCGGCGCACAGAAGTTCGCCGTCACACTGGCGCTCCAGCGCCGTCCGCGGGCTGAGGTGATCCAGCCGCACGTCGAACAGCAGATCGACTACTTCGTTGGCCGCTGGTCGTTCGAGTACATCGGCGGCGAGTACCTGCCGCTGAGCGCCGGCAGCCGGAACGGCACCGCGACGTTCGTGCGTGCCGGCGCGTCGAACTTCGTCACGGGCCGCATCGAAGGCGATCTCGGGGGCAAGCCGTACCGCGAGCAGCTGTCCATCGGCCTCGATCCAGCGACCAACGCGATGGCGTTCGTCGAACACCGCGGCGAAGGCGTCGATCTCGTCAGCGTCGCGAGCTGGCGCAGCCCGATCGCCATCACGTTCGAGACCTCGCCGGTCGTCGCCAACGGCAGGACCTACCAGCTCCGCCGTCTGCTGTCGGTGCGATCGGCTGCGGCGTTCGACGTCACCGAGGAGTTCTCGGTCGACGGCGCCGCGTTTCGCCGGCTCGGCAGCGGCCGCTTCACGAAGCTGGACAGGTAAGACGCTCCCCGCCATGGCGCATTGGGCGTGGCTTACCGATCTTCACCTCGAGTTCGTGGAGCCTGCGGGCATCACCGAGTTCTTTCAGCGCGTCGCCGACTCGCCGTCCGATGTCGTCCTCATCAGCGGCGACATCGCGATGGCCGCAAGCTTCGACGCGTACCTGCGACGGCTGGAAGCCGCCGTGCGCCGGCCGATCTATTTCGTGCTCGGCAGCCACGATTTCTACGGCGGCCACATCGCACAGGTCCGGGGACGCGCCTCCGAGCTCTCGCGCGGCTCGCCGCGGCTTCGATGGCTGCCCGACGCCGGCGTCGTCGACCTCGACGAGCGAACGGCCCTAGTCGGGCACGACTCGTGGGGGGACGGCCGCCTCGTGCCGCCTTTCGCCGAGGCGTCCTGGCATCTCGGCCAGACGTCGGACGACGACGGGCTGCCGCATTTCGCGTGTCGAGCGGTCGGCGAGGCGCCGCGCGACGTGATGTCGGCGCGGCCCCAGTGCCGTCTCACCGTTCTGTGCGGCCACACCCACAGTCAGGGCTCCGTCCAGGTGGCGCCGAACCTCGAGGCGCACACGGGCGGGGCCGAGTATGGCGCTCCAGCGATTCAGCCGGACGTGGTCCTGTCGTGACGAACAAGGAACTGCTGCAGGGCATCTTCGCGGAGCTCGCGACCGGCAACGGACGGCCGCTCGTCGACAGCCTCGCCGACGACGTGCGGTGGACGATCGCCGGGACGACGAGGTGGTCGCGGACGTACCACGGCAAAGAGACCGTGCTGAACGAGCTGCTGCGTCCGCTGCGCGAGCGCATGACCGGACCGATCAAGGCGGTCGCGCATCGCTTCCTCTCAGACGACGATTGCGTCGTCGTCGAAGCGCGCGGCGAGGCGACGACGAAGGCCGGCCGCGCGTACAACAACACGTACTGCTGGGTCTTCGGGCTGGACGGCGGAAGGATCCGAGAGATCACGGAGTATCTCGACACCGCACTCGTCGAGTCCGTGCTACCCGGCGAAAACGTCACGCAGGCGGTTCCGTTCTTCATGGTCACCAGCATCGAGGCGTCGCTGCGCTTCTACATGGACGGTCTCGGGTTCACGAAGACAAGTGAATGGATCCCTCGGGGGACCATCGAATGGTGCTGGCTGCAGCGCGGCGACGCCGCGCTCATGCTGCAGGAGTACCGTGACGGACGGCGGCCGCAAGGAGTGCTCGGCCTCGGCGTCTCGGTCTGTTTTCAGTGCGAGGACGCCATCGCGTACTACAAAGAGGTGAAAGCACGCGGCATCGAGGCGCAGCGCCCGTTCGTCGGCAATCGGTGCTGGGTCACGAACGTCACCGATCCCGACGGATATCACCTCTCGTTCGAGAGCGTCACCGACGCATCCGAGGAAACCGTGTACGAGGAATCGAAAACGTGATGCCGGACGTTCGCATCGAGCGCGTGCCCGCGCGGCCCATCGCGATTCTGCGTCTCCGCGTCCAGCGGCACGAACTGTCGCGCGTCGTCCCCGAGTCGATGGGTGTGGTGTGGAACCTGCTCCGCAACGCCGGCATTCGGGGAGGGCGGAACGTCGCGGTCTATCTGGACGGCGCGATCACACTCGAAGTCGGCGTCGAGACGGACGTCCCAATCGCCTCGCACGCGCGCCTG
>Ga0066903_100001515_pt1 | contig 17095 bp, 16 predicted proteins | sample PanSoiMetaGPlot1_FD_67491 | JGI IMG/M metagenome (GOLD analysis project Ga0066903, IMG submission 67491) | Tropical forest soil microbial communities from Panama analyzed to predict greenhouse gas emissions - Panama Soil - Plot 1 (version 2) | ecosystem: Environmental > Terrestrial > Soil >... | reverse complement strand
ACGGCGGTTCGCGGGTAGGAGGCGTGGCATGGCAGTGGCTGGCGGCTTCCAGCAGACGCTGGAGCGCATCTCGGAGCGGCTCGCCAAGAGCCGGTCGGTCAAGCAGGGTGACATCGTGTTCCGCCTCGCCGGTGACGGCGGCGGGACCTTTCTGGTTGAGTGCGGTCCCGGCAGCGCGCGGGTCACCCCGCTGCCCAGCACGGCGCCCGACCGCGCCCCGATCCTGGAGGTCATCGGCGACGCCGCGAGGGTGCATGCGGTCCTGGCCGGTGAGAAGGACGCACGCATGCAGTTCCTCGCCGGGGCGTTTCGCGTGCGCGGCGACCTGCGCTACCTGAGCGACGTCGCCCTCGAGCTCGGGCTGCTCAAGGAGCCGCTCTAACCCACTCAGCTCCAGGAGGTCAGGCGCGTGGCGCAGACAACCGGTTTGGTGCAGCGGCTCAGCATCCTGTCGTCGACCGCGGCCTGTGTCTGGATCGGACCCAGGCCGAACAACGCCGAGGTGCTGGTCGTCACCAACGACGGCTCGGCCGCCGACTCGGCGTTCGCGAGCAGCCTCATCCAGATGCTCGCCGCCGCGTCGACCAACTTCCGGGCGGTGATCGCGACGCACGGCGACACCGACGCCAAGATCACGGCGCTCCAGATCGATCCGGTGTAGCGGCGAGGGTCTGGCAATGGCTCTCACGACGGGCTTCGTGCAGCGCGTGACGCTCCTCGAGTCGGGACCCACCGCGTGCCTGTGGATCGGTCCCTCGGCGACGTCGACGGACCTGCTCTTCATCGTCGTCCGCTCCACGGACACCGACGCCGACATCGCGTTCAAGCGCACCATGCTCGCGCTGCTGGTCGACGCACAGGTCACCGGCCGGCAGGTCGATGTCGGCCACGACGACTCCTCGTCCGAGGTCACGACCGTGACGACGACCGCGTGCGACGTCGTCGCCAACCCGGTTCAGCTGGACGCCGTCGAGGTGACCCAGGCCATCCAGCACCTGAGCCTCGCCGTGCCGCTCGTCGCCGGCAAGGGCACGGTGGTCCGGCTGTACCTGAGCCACTACGGAAGCCCCGGCATCACGGTGCGGGGCCAGATCTCCCTCCGCCAGCAGCCGGCCGATCCGCCGGTGATCGTCGACTCGGTCAACACGGTGTTCCTCGACCCCGCCCAGGCGGGCGACATCCCCGCCAAGCGCAACGACGCGTCGCGCAGCCTGAACTTCCCGCTGCCCGACGTGCAGACGGCCGAGGGCCCGCTCAGCATCACGATCGCGAGCGTCACCGACGTGGCGACCAACGCGCCCGTCGCGGTCGGCTGCGAGGCCAGGCCGATCGTCTGGTTCCACTTCACGCCGCCGCTCCGGGTCCGCGTGCTCGGCATGCGCTACGTGCAGGGCGCACCGCCGGTGACGTACCTCCCCACCGACCTGGACTTCGACCTCCTCCTCTCCTGGCTGGGCCGCGCCTACCCGGTCGGTCAGGTGGACAGCTCGTTGGCCCTCGTCACCGCAACCGCGGCGCCTCCGTTCGGCTGCGGCGACATCAACGCGCAGCTCGCGGCGATCCGCGCCCTGGACGTGGCGAGCGGCCAGGACTCGCTCACCCACTACTACGGCCTGGTGAGCGACGGCGGCTTCTTCATGCGGGGCTGCGCGGCCGGGATCCCGTCCACGCCCGCGCCGGAGACGGTCGCGTCCGGGCCCACCGGTCCGGCCACCTGGGGATGGGACTTCGACGGGACATACGGCGACTGGTACGGCGGCCACGAGCTCGGCCACACCTACGGCCGGCTCCACCCCGGCTTCTGCGGCGAGACCCAGGACGACCTGAACAACTACCCGTACGACAACGGCCAGCTCGGCAGCTCCGATGACAGCTTCGCCGGCTTCGACGTGGGCGACTCCGCCAGGGGCCTGCCGATGGTCGCCCTGCAGGGCACGCAGTGGCACGATGTCATGACGTACTGCAACTTCCAGTGGCTGAGCGCGTACACCTACCAGGGGATACGCCAGCGCCTGCTGGACGAGAATGCGTAGGGGAGACACAGTGTGAGCGGACGCCCCGACGAGCGATTCCCCACGCAGCCGACCATGGTCGAGTCCATCGCCGGGCGCGAGGTCATGGTCAGCGTGGTGGCCAACGTGAACGTGACCCGGACGCAGGGCCAGATCCGGTTCGTGAACCCGCTGCCGGCGGGACGGCCGTCGGGCATCGCGGAGGGCAGCGGCGTGACCCTGCGCGCCCTCGGCGCCGGCGGCGAGCAGCTCCGAGAGTACCCGGTCCGCGTCAACCTGTCCTCGGAGCTCGGGCCCGACGACGACCGGGAGGGCATCGTCGACGCGGTGATCCCGCTGACGCAGGACGCGCGCGCGATCGACCTCGCGATCGGCAGCCAGGTCGTCCACTCCGTGCGCGTCGGCGGCGACCTGCCGGCCCTGCGCGGCGTGAGCCGCCTGACCGACGCCGGCGACCGGACGATGCGCGTCGGCCTCCAGCTCGACCGGAGCATGGAGGAGGGCCACACCTACGCGGTGCAGGTCAGCGAGGACCGCGGGGCCTCGTGGCGCACGGTCGCGGTCGGCCTGACGGACCCGGACTTCGCGATCGACCAGGGCCAGTTCCGCCCCGGGACCGAGCTGCAGGTGCGGGTCCTCGCCACGAACGGCCTGTCGACGGCGGTGGTCACCACAGAGACGCTGCGCGTCGGGGAGTGACCCACGCCCCGGCGGGCACGGTCACCCCCGCATACTGTCGCACCGTGGTGTGGCGGCGCCGCGCGCGCGACGAGGCGGCTTCGACCCTGGCGGCCATCAGGGCGTCGGCGGCCTACACGGGCGTCCTGGGGACCAGCGAGCGGCTGACCATCGACCGGTGGGAGGCGCTGTCCGCCGGCGAGCGGAAGGCGCGCACCGACGCGGGCATCGCGGCGGTCCGGCGGCTCACCGACCACCGCGCGTGGGCGGACCGCATCCGCACCCTCGGCCGGCTGCGCCACGAGCCGGCGGTGCCGATCCTGGTCGACCTGTGGACCCGGTGTCCCGTGCAGCCGGTGGAGGTGGCGGCCGCCCACGCCCTCTTCGAGATCGGCACCCCGGAGGCGCGGGCCGCCCTTCGCGCCGGGATCGACGATCACGAGCACCTCGGACGGTTCATGGCCCTGAAGGTGGCGTTCACCGATGAGGGCGATCCCTGGGACCGCCTCGGCCCGCTGTTCGGGGACGAGCGGCTGGCCAGCCGCTCGGGCCGGGTCGTCGCCGGGGACGCGCTCGCGTTCCTGTCGCCCTCGTTCTGGACCAGGGACGGCGCGCGCTGGCACGTCGAGGCGCTGCGCAACCTGCTGGCGACCGACCGGCGCTGGCTGGACCTCTGCGTCTCGCTCCGTCACGACGACGTGCTGGGCACGCCCGCGCGCGAGGCCCTGCGGGCCGCCGATCCCGCGGTCACCGGCCCGGCGCTGGACGCCGCCGCGGCGGCGGCCGCCGCGCGACCCCGCCCGCGACCGCCCGCCATCGCCGCCGGGTCGCTGCTGACGCGCTACGAGCAGGGCGACCACCAGGCGGTCTGGCGGGAGATCCAGGAGGTCGAGGCGCTCGACGACGCGTGGCGCGCGGAGGCGGAGCGCGTCGCCGAGGCGACGATGCGCCGCGTGCTCCGCGGCGCGGAGCGTCTGGTGGCCGCGCTCGCGGCCGCCGGCTGGCCGATCGAGCCGAGGCGCGCGCTCCCGGGGCCTCCGGCGGATGTCGAGGAGCGCCTGCGGTCCCTGGAGCGGCTGACGGGCGCGCCGGCGCCGCCCGCCCTGGCCGCGTTCTGGCGGATCGTCGGCAGCCTCAGCCTCGTTCCCGAGGGCGATGCCCCGCTCCCCGCCGGCGTCCCCGACCAGCTCGGTCTGCTCGACCCGATCGAGGTCGACGACCTGTCCACGACGTGGTTCGAGGTCGAGGAGTGGCAGGAGCGGGCGGCCGGGCTCCATCCTGAGCTCGCGGGGCCGATCGAGCTGCCCATCGCGCCGGACCACCTGCACAAGGCGAACATCAGCGGCGGCGCGCCCTACGCGGTCTGGCTCCCCTTCGCGGGCGCCGACCCGATCGTCCGCGAGGAGCGGCACGAGCTGCCGTTCACCGACTATCTGCGGGTGGCGTTCGAGCGCCGGGGCTTCGTCGGGCTGGCCGGCGCCTCCGAACACGCCGAGGCGGCACGGTGGCTGGCCGGCATCCGCGTCGACCTGGAGCCGTTCTGACCGTGGGCGGAGCGGCGGACCTCGCCGACGACCACATCGCCGCGTTCAACGAGGCGGTGGCGGACGGGGACTTCGCCGCGTTCCTCGCCCGCTTCGCCGACGGCGCGGTGATGCGGTTCGACAACGTGCCCGGGGTGGGCGTCATGGAGTTCGCGGGCCGGGCGGCCTTCACGACGGCGTACGAGCGCAACCCGCCCGACGACCAGATGGACGTCGCCGGGCCGGTGAGCGAGGAGGACGGCGACGTCGTGGTCCCGTTCGCCTGGCGGCGCGATGGGGCGACCGGCGTGCTCAGGCTGACGATGAGCGGCGGGCTGGTCGCCCGGATGGTCGTCGCCTTCGACTGAGCGGCTTCCACCCCTACGGGTGCAGCACCCGGTCGGCGGCCGAGTCGAGCAGGGCACGCAGCCGGTCCGGCCGGACGCGGTAGAGCGTCCGGGGGCCGCGCCGCTCGCCCTCCAGCAGGTCCAACCCGGCGAGCTGGCCGACGTGGAAGCTCGCCGTCGGCTGGGAGACGCGGAACTGCGCCGCCAGCTCGGTCACGCTGGACGGCGCGTGCGCCAGGTGCGCGAGCATCGCCAGCCGCGTGGGGTCGGCGAGCACCCGCAGCGCGCCGGCCGCCGGCATGACGCGGTCCCGGAAGTGCTCGGCCGCGTCCACCGCGCTCGCGGGGAAGCCGACCACGAGCGCGTCCGGCAGCGCCAGCACCAGCCAGCGCCCGGAGAGGTGGCCGGGGACCAGCACGACGCTCCCGTCCAGCACGCGGTGGAGCAGGCCCGGCTCCCGGTCGAGCAGGCCCGGCGGCAGGGACCGGACCCGCTCCCCCGCGTCGAACCGCGCACGCCACCGCGCGCACGCGTCGAGCACCGCGGGCAGGCCGGTCTCCAGCCAGTCCGCCCGCACCGCCGTCCAGAGCCGGCGCAGCAGCCGCCCGTACGCGCGGCGCCGGGGCGCCGAGCGCAGCCGCTCCAGGCGGTCCAGGATGCGGTCGCGATCGGCCCGGCTCTCGGTCTCCAGCCGCAGCCGGCCGGGGTCGAAGACCGGCTCCGGCAGCACGTCGAGCAGCGCGTCCGGACGCTCATCGAAGAGCCGGCCGGCCAGGTGGGCGTAGACCGGCAGCTCCTCCAGACCTCGGCCGCCGTCGTCCCAGAACCGGTCCACGGTCCGCCGCAGGGGCCGCCCGCCGGCCGGGTCGAAGATCGGGTGCTGGGGCTGGACCTTGCCCCTCCCCGCCGCCAGTGCCGCCCAGTGGAGCTCGATGTGGACCGACGGCATGGCGGCAATGGACATAGACGGCAGTCTATGTCCAGACCCCTTGAAGGCGGACCGGAGCCGGGCCAGCATGGGCGCCGATGACCGCACTGAGCACGACCCGACTGAGCGCCCTGCTGGGCTGCGTGCACGCCTGCGAGCGGGCGCTGCTGGCCGGCCTGCCCGATCCCGAGCTCGACGCCGGCGACCCGCTGCACTGGAGCCCCCGCGCGGTGCTCGCCCACAACAGCGACTTCCGGCGGGAGCAGGTCACGCGTCTCCGGGCGGCCGCGGGCGGATTCGAGCCGCCCACGTTCGGCCAGGTGGACCACCGCGACCCCGACGTCTACCGCGCCTGCCACGAGCGCCCGTGGCCGGCCATCCTGGCGGCCGTCGACCAGGACCTGGCGGACATGATCGCCGCGCTGGACGCCGTGGCGGCCGCCGACCTCGCCGACTCGACGCGGCTGCCCTGGATGCACGGCCGCCCGCTCTGGGCCCAGGTCCTGGTCAGAGGCGTGTGGCACCCGCTCGGCCACCTGGCCACCTGCCTGGTCGAGGCCGGCCGCCCGGACCAGGCGGCGGCCGCGGTCGAGGCGATCATCGGCGCCGCCAGGGCGCTCGCGATCCCCGCCGCGCCGGGCGGGGTGGCGTTCGGCGTCTACACGCTCGCCGCGGTCCGCGCGCTCGCGGGCGAGCGGGCGGAGGCCCTGCGCCTCCTGCGGGCCGCGCTGGCGGACGACCCGGCGCTCGCGGCCAACGCCGCCAGGGACCCCGACTTCGACGGACTCCGCGGCGACCCGGCGTTCCCGTGCTGACGCTGAGCCTCATGCCGTCCTCCAGTCGCGGTACAGGTCCGCGATCACGTCCTCGATCGGCGCCCGCTGGGTCTCGACGTCCACGAGGCGGGCGCGCTCCGCGGCCGCCGCGAGCAGCAGCGGGATCGGCGTCGCCGTCGCGTCGAACGCGTACTCGTGGCGCGCGCCCTCGCTGCCGAGGTGCGTGGCCCCCGGCAGCGCAGGGACCGCAGGCGAGTCGGTCTCCAGCACCAGGCGCCGCCGGTCGCCCAGCCGGCGGCGCAGCTCCTCGAACGAGCCGTCGTACGCGATCGCGCCCTGGTTCAGCAGCACGATCCGGGCGCGGAGCTGCTCCAGGTCGGGCATGTCGTGGCTGGTGATCAGCACGGTCACGCCGCGCTCGCGGTTGAGCGTCCGGATCGCCTCCAGCACCTCCTGCTTGACCAGGACGTCGAGGCCGATCGTCGGCTCGTCCAGGAACAGGATCTCCGGCTCGCCGACCAGCGCGAGGGCGAGGTCGGCGCGCATCCGCTGGCCCAGGCTCAGCTCGCGGGCGGTCGCGTTCCAGAACGGGTCGAGGCCGAGCAGGTCGCGCACGAACGGGAGCGACCGCCGGTAGACGTCGTCGGGGATGTTCCACACGGTCCTGCGCCACCAGAAGCTGGCCTCGACCGGGTGGTCGAGCCACAGCTCCGTCCGCTGTCCGAAGACGACGCCGATCCTGCCGACGTAGCGCACGCGATCCCGCACCGGGTCGACGCCGAGCGAGCGCACGGTGCCCCCGTCCGGCGCGAGCAGCCCGGCCAGCAGCTTGATCGTCGTGCTCTTGCCGGCCCCGTTGGCCCCGGCGTAGGCCACCATCTCGCCGCTCTGGATCCGGAGGTCGATCCCGCCCAGGGCGGTGATCGTCTCGCGCCGGGGCCGGACGAAGTCCCGGAGCATCCCCCGGAACGTGCCCGAGCGCAGGCGCCGGTCGAACGACTTGCGGACGCCGCGCAGCTCAATTGCGGTTGACATGGTCGGTGTACCTCGTGGAGCCGGTGCGCCGGTAGCGGCGCAGACCGAGCCGGAACAGGAGCAGGGCGAGCGTGCCCAGCGCCACCGCCGCGAGCGGGGTGAGCCACGTGTCCACCGCGCCGGCGCCGCCGATCCCCAGCAGGGCGCGCGACGGCACCCAGCTCAGCAGCCCGCTGGGCACGGCGCTGACCAGCAGGATCCGGAGCGAGCGGGGCACCGGGTCGAGGGGAAAGCTCACCTCGCCGATGAGCGTCGAGGCCGCGGAGCTGATCTCTTCCGCGCCGCGCGGCGCCCAGAACGCGATGCAGCCCCAGGCATAGAGGAAGGCGGTCTGCACCACGATCGACGACAGCAGCTCGACGCCGAGCAGGGCCAGCCAGCCAGCGCTCACCGCCACCTGCATGGCGCCGGTCGCCCAGACCAGCAGGACGATGCCGATCGTCAGCGTCGGCCAGAAGTCCAGCGGCGTGAAGCCGTCCGTCAGCAGGATCCGCCAGAGCGGCTGGGGCTGGACCAGGAGGTGGTCGAGCTGGCCCCGGCCGATGAACTGGCTGAGGCGCCACGGGCCGTCGCCGAGGGCATCCATCAGCGAGGCGACGACCGTCCCGTACGCGAGCATGAAGACGACCGCGGCCGCCGGCCACGGGCCGATGTGACCGAACCGCAGCGCGACCAGGATCGGCGCCAGCATGCCGCCCGAGTGCCAGAGGAAGTCGGTGAACGTGTGCGCCAGCGCCTGCTCGCGGGTGCGCAGGATCTTGATCACGTTCATCCGGGCGCCGGCGCCGAACAGGCGCAGGGTCTCAGCCGCCATAGAGCGCGACCCGCTCGCGGCTGGCGCGCCACGCCGCGCTGACCGCGACGACGAGCACGACCACCCAGAAGACCTGCAGCGCGATCAGCCGCACGGGATCGCCCGTCCCCGTGTAGATGCGCAGCGGCGCGGAGGCCGAGGACGCGAACGGGAGCCAGTCGAACACCGCGCCGAGGTGGAACGGGAGCAGGGCCAGCGGCACCCACGCCCCCGAGCAGATGGCCTGGACCACGTTGCGCGCCGCGTTCAGCACCCACGGCCCGAGGTCGATCCGCACGACCAGCAGGGCGCAGGCCATGTCGATCGCGACGCCGATCGCGACCGCCAGCACCAGGCTGACGGCGAACAGCGGGACGTCCGCGATCGACGCCGGCCGCGGGTCGACGCCGAGCACCGGCGCCAGCAGCAGCAGGGGCACCGCGACCAGCAGCGTGGGCAGCGCCCAGCCGCCGACCATCTCGGCCGTGTACAGCGTGGCCAGCGGCATCGGCCACGTGAACCGCGTCGCGATGGCGCCGCTCCACAGTGCGGCGCCGATCGGCGTGCGCACGTCGAGCTGCGCCGAGAGCACCTCGGCGATGAGCGAGTACGTCAGCACCGCCCCCAGCGCGTAGCCGGAGACGACCGCGCCCTGCGGGATCAGCGTCGGCCAGATCGCCAGCAGGATCAGCACGCGCACGAACCGCAGCGCGAGCGTGAAGACCACCCAGACGCCGTCCGCGAGCGGGCCGAACGCGGCGATGCGGGTGGTGGCGAGGTGCGCGCGAGCGAGCTGGAGCGCGGCGGACGCGGACCGCCGGCGATCGGAGAACGGACGCGACACGAGGTCGCCGATCAAGGATTGCTGCCCTCCTGACAGATGGAGTCGGGCAGCCGGTCGCGCTGGCGCGGCGGACGCGCCGCGGGGATGGAGGTCTAGCGGAGCCTCAGGCGCTCAGGGGCGGCCGGCTGCGGAACCCGGTCAGACCCTGAGAACTCATCGCCGCCTCCTCCTGGTGCAGTGATCACCGGCCGGGAGGCCGGATGTCGACGAGGAGTCTAGCAGCCGGCGTGAGGGAGCGGCCGCGGAGGCCGCTCCCTCGTCAGCGAAACGGGGAGGGAATCAGAACCAGTCCGTGCAGGCGATGTCCGGGCGGTCGCCGGCCTGCCCGCAGGCCCGCATCAGCACGCCGGCGTCGCGCCACTGGTTGGTGTGCTGGTCGCGGCCGGACGAGATCGACGCGTAGCCGAGCTGCGGCTGCCAGGTCGCGCCGAAGTCGAAGCTGCGGTCGACCCAGACGTGGTCGCCGATGCTGCCGTTGCTGATCCGCCCCCACGCGCACTGCGTCACGTCCGCGTAGCGGAGCTCGATCAGCCGCCCGAACAGCACGGTCGACCGCGGGCTGCGGGCCCCCGCGCCCGACGGGGCGCTGCCGTCGGCGCACGTCTCACCGCCGCCGCCCGTGCCGGTGCCGCAGTCGGGCACGCCGGCCAGCCACGCCGGCCCCTGGATGTAGATGTTCGTCAGCCAGCCGCCGTACTCGGGCAGGTAGGACCACACGTCGTTCGTGTAGCCCTCGGCGCTGACGAGCTGCGCGTGCTCCTGGCAGCCGACCTGGATCGGGGTCGGGCCGGAGAAGTTGAACACGACGTCCGAGCTGGTGTCCGGGTTCAGGTGGACGTGCACGTTCGTCCCCCAGGTGCTGAACGCCTTGTCGCTGCCGCCCGGCTGCGTCAGGCCGCCCCCGATCGCCGGGTACGTGGAGCAGGCGGGCACGTCGGGCAGGATCGCCGGGCCCTGGATGAAGATGTTGCTGACCCACACCTCGTACTCGGGCAGGTACGACCACACGTAGTTGGTGATGCCGGCGGCGGTCACCGTCTCACCGTCGGCCTGGCACAGGATCCGCGCCGCCAGCGAGCCGCCGTCGGACGAGTACACGACGGGATCGGTGGTGTGGGGCCCGGTGCGGAAGTTGGGCTTGCCCCACGTCGAGAACGCCCTGCCCGCGCCGTCGTACCGGAACGGCGGGTCGGGCTGGCTGCCGGGCACGCGGGTGGCGCCCAGGTAGCTGTCGGGCCGCCAGGGCGAGATCTTGATCAGCTCACCCGACTGGTGCGCCTCCACCATCTGCCCGTTGCCGATGTAGATGGCGGTGTGGCCGACGTCGCGGAACGTCGTCCCGTAGAAGAGCAGGTCGCCCGGCAGCAGCAGGTCGTCGCCCTCCGCGGCCGTGAACTTCAGGTAGTTGGGGTCCGCCTGCTCGGCGCTGAACATCTCGGCCGCCGTGCGCCGGCCGAGCACGTCCACGCCGGTCGCCTCGAACCATGCCCACCGGGTCAGGCCTGAGCAGTCGAATCCCCAGTACTCGCCGTCGTGGGCCGAACGGATGGGGTCGCCCGTGTCGACATGTCCGCGGGACGGCCCCGGCATCACGGTGTGGCCGCCGCCCCACGCGTAGTGGATGCCGATCATGCTGCAGGCCGCGTTGGCGGCGCGCTCCGCGGCGGGGGTCGCCGCGGTCCCGGTCTGCGCGCAGCCGTCGGCATGCGCCGGGCGGGCCGGGTTGATGACCACCGCGCCGGCGCCGGCCAGCAGCGCCGCGACCACGATGGTCGCCAGTGAACGTCGTGTGCGCAATGCACGCCTCCTCGAATCAGCCGTGTCACCGGTGGAGCCGCGACGGCCGCACACGAGGGCGCCCGCCGCCGCCGATGACGCTAGGGAGCGGCGGACCGGCGAACGTGCAGGTCCTCGTGCAGAAGTGCGCGCAGATCGCCGTGGACGCCGCGCGTCACGCGGGAGGCAGGTCGCAGTCGCATCCCCAGCGGGAGCGCCAGTCGGTCAGCTCGGCGGCGTCGCGACTGCCGGCGCTGACGAACGTCGAGTGCGCTCTCCCCCACGCGCGGTGGGCGCCCTGGTGGTCGCCCGAGCGGACCAGGACCGCGCCCAGGTCGCGCAGCGTCCGCGCCTCCCACAGCGGCAGCTCCAGGCTGCGCCACACGTCGTGCGCCTGCGACAGCCGCTCGCGCGCCTCGCCGAGCCGGCCGGTGGCCAGGTGGAGCTCGCCGAGCGTGCGCATCGCCAGGGCGATCCCGAACCGATCCTCCAGCTCCCAGAAGCTTGCCGCGGCACTCCGCAGGTGCATCGCGGCGTCGGAATCGGAGCCCCGGCGGACCGCGACCTTGGCCAGGGACTGGGACGAGTACGCGGCGAGGAGCCGGTCGTCCACCTCGAGGAAGAGCGCGTGGGCGGCGCTCGCGAGCGCCTCCGCGACCCTCAGGTCGCCCCGGGCGCGGTGCACCAGGCTGATGCTCCGGAGCACGAGGGCCTCCCGGCGCATGTCGCCCAGGCCACGGTACCGGCCCAGGGCATCCTGGAGCTGCACGACCGCCTCGCCGTCGCGGCCGAGCTCGCGGCTGACCGTTCCCCGAACGTACGAGATGAGCGCCAGCCCCTCACCGCTGGCCGGGCCGCACACGAGCGGGCCGGCCCGGTCCAGCTGCTCGGTGGCGGCGGCGAAGCGGCCCGTCTCGCGGAACAGGGTCCCCAGCTCGATCCGTGTGGACGCCTCGCCCTCCTCGTCGCAGGCACGCGCGAATCCGTCGAGGGCCGACCGCAGCCAGGCCTCGGACTCGCGGTACCGGTCCTGCTCCCGGCGCAGCCGGCCCATCCCGGCCCCCGCGACAGCCTCGCCGCGCGGGTCTCCGGACAGCCGGGCCGCGCGCAGGGCCGCCTCCTGCGTCCGCTCCCAGCTGCGGAACCGGTTGTGGACGGCGAGGTGCGACGACGTCAGCGCGACCGTGATCTCCGCGGCGGCGCGGGTCAGCCCGTCGCCGGCGGCCGCCGTCGCCTCGACCAGGGCGACCAGCGCCACTTCCTCGGCGTCCAGCCATGCGCGGGCGTCGGCGCTCACCGCCGCGTCCGGCGGACCGGCGTCCCGCGCCGGCGTGGAGTCCGCGAGATGCGCGCGCGGCAGCCGCTCGGCCGCCTGCCGCGCCAGGCGCAGCCAGGCCGCTGCCGCCCGCTCCGTCGCCGCCAGCCGCTCGGCGCCGGTGTCCTCCTCCTCGGCGCGCTCCCGTCCGTAGACCCTGACGAGGTCGTGGAACCGGTAGCGCGGGCGGCCGGTGGCGTCGATGCCGCGGACCTGGAGCAGGCCGTCGTCGACCAGGCCCTCCACCAGCGCCTCCGCGCCGGGCGCCGGCAGGTCGAGCAGCGGGCCGGCGGTCCACGCGGCGAAGTCGGGCACGGGCAGCGACGCCAGCAGGCGGAAGGCCCTGCGCGCGCTCTCCCCGAGGCCCCGGTACGTCGACCAGATGCTGGCGCGGACGGCGAGGTCGCCGGCGCTGAGCTCGTCCAGGCGCCGGCGCTCGTCGGCCAGCCGGTCGGCGAGGGTGCGCAGCGGCCACGCTGGCCGGCCGGCAAGCCGGGCGCCGGCCACGCGAAGCGCCAGCGGCAGGCGGCCGCAGAGCTCGGCGATGGCGGCGGCGGTCTCGCCGTCGGCGTGGACGCGCTCGGCTCCCGTCACCTTCGCGAGGAGCTCGACGGCCTCGCCCGGCTCCAGGACGTCCAGCCGCGTCTGGCGCGCGCCCTCCAGGCCGGGCAGGCTGGCGCGGCACGTCACCAGGACGCGGCACGCGGCGCCGCCCGGCAGCAGCGGGCGGACCTGGGCCTCGTCGAGCGCGTCGTCCAGGACGAACAGGACGGCGCGGTCGGCGGCGACGGTCCGGAACAGCGCGCGCCGGTCCGTCCGCTCCTCCGGCACGGCGTCGGCGTCGACGCCGAGCGACACGAGCATGGACGCGAGGGCCTTCGACGGGTCGACCGGGCGCGGCCCCGTCGCGCCCAGATCCACGAACACCTGGCCGTCGGGGAAGGACGCGCGGAGGCGGTGGGCGACGTGGACCGAGAGCGCGGTCTTGCCCACGCCCGGCGGGCCGCTGACCACCGCGACGGCGCCGGGCGGGCCGTCGGCGAGGAACTGGCGCAGGCTGGCGGCCTGCGCCTCGCGGCCGGTGAAGTCCCAGGCGTCGGGGGGCAGCTCGGCGGGCCGGCGCGGCGGTGCCGCCGCCGCCGGTGCCGGTGCGGGCCGGCCGGCCGCGACGTCGCCGAACCGCTCCCGCGCCTCGTCGGGGAGCCGGAGCGCGTCCGCCAGCAGCCGCACGGTCTGCCGCTGGGGACGCGCCACCCGCCCGTGCTCCAGGTCGACGATCGTGCGGACGCCGAGCCCGGCCAGGTCGGCGAGCTGCTGCTGCGTGAGGCCGGCGCGCCGGCGCTGGGAGCGCAGCACGGTCGCGAACGGCGCCCCGTCGTGTGCCATGCCTTCCACCACTGTGCGGCGCCGCGCCGGGTTCCCGCACCCGTGGCAGTACCCGAACGGCGCGGGGCCGGGCGGGCGCTACCCCGCCGGGCGGTACGTCGCGAGGATCACGCCGGTGGTCGTCGGCGTGGCCTCGACCAGCTCGAGCCGCAGGCGCGGTCCCCCGTCCTCGAAGAGACGCTGACCCGTCCCCAGGGCCAGCGGGTGGATCGAGAGCACGTAGCGGTCGACCAGGTTGCTCCGCATCAGCGACCGGACCAGCGCGCCGCTGCCGAGGATCACGAGGTTCTTGCCCGGTCGCTCCCTGAGCTCGGCCACGGTCTCCACGGCCTCCCCGCGAAGCAGCGTGGAGTTGACCCAGGGCAGCGGCTCCTGGAGCGTCCTGGACGCGACGTACTTCTGGGACCGGTTCAGCACGTCGGTGAAGGGATTGCCGTCGGTCCGGCCGGGCCAGACGGAGAAGAAGTCCTCGTACGTCCGGCGGCCGAGGAGCAGGCCCTCGGTCTCGGCCATCGAACGGCCGACGCCGGCGGCCTGGACCGGATCCGCGTACGGCGCCATCCAGCCGCCGTGGCCGAAGCCCCCGCGGCGGTCCTCGTCAGGCCGGCCCGGCGCCTGCATGACGCCGTCGAGGGTCAGTCCGATGAATGCGACCACCTGCATGTGCCGAACACCGTAGTGGCCGCGAGCGCGCGGCGACAAGGGCCGACCTGCTCAATCGACGCGAAGCGGTCCCCTGGCGATCAGCTCTCGCGTGCGCTCGGCGGTGCCCGGCGCGATCCAGTCGTTCCACCACGTGGCGCCGGCCCCGGCGAGCGAGCGCATGTGCTCGACGTCGCGCTCGCCCCCGACCTTGACGTCGAATCCCGCGGCGGACCCGCGCGCGCGCTCGACCAGCGCGAGTATGGCCGCCACATCCCCGGCGGAGCTGACGTTGTAGCAGCAGGAGCCGTCCCAGCGCGCGACGCGGCGCCGGACGCCGGCCAGCCGCCAGTCGCCCCCGATCCAGATCGGGATGCGCGGCCGCTGCAGCGGCCGAGGCGCCAGGCGCAGGCCGCTGACGTCGTGGTGGCGGCCGTGGTGCTCGACCGGCTCGCCCGACCAGAGCCGGTCGAGCAGCTCCAGCCCCTCGTCGAGGATCTCCGCACGTTCGCGAGGTGCGACGCGCTCGCCGACGGCCTCGAACGCGGGGTCGGAGAGATCGCCCATCCCGACGCCCAGGATCAGGCGGCCGCCGGACAGGTGGTCGAGCGCCACAGCCTCGCTGGCAAGCTTCCAGGGCCGCCGGCGCGTCAGTGGCGTGACGGTCGTGCCGAGCCGGATGCGCGTCGTGGCCACCGCCATCGCGGCCAGGGTGATCCACGGATCGTACGTGGGCAGGCCGACCCGCCCCTGGTACACGACGTAGTCCTCCAGGAACATCCCATCCCACCCCGACCGCTCGGCGAGCTCGGCCAGCTCCGCCATCGAGCGCGGGTCCCTGGACTCTCCGGCTGCGCCGAGTGAGACCCCGTAGCGCACGGGCGCACGGTAGCACGCCCGTGCGCTACGGCTGGGCTCGTGCCGCTACACGCCGAGCGCCGCTCGGCTCACCGTGCTCAGCACCTGCTGCTGGTAGTAGACCGGCCCGCCCTCGTCCGCGGTGACGTTCGACGCGTAGTGCGTCGAGACGAACAGGCCGTAGATGTTCGTTGCCGAGATGGCGAGCCCGAAATAGTCGCCGATGAATCCGGTGCCGTTCGGGCACGGGTCGTTCGCCCCGGCGCACGGATACTGCGACAGGCCGCCGACGTGCTGACCGGGCTGCTCCGGGTCCCACGTGAACTGCGTCACTCGCACGTTGGCCCCGGCCGGCGCCGCGCCTCCACCGGTGTCCCGGTACGCCTGGAGGGAGACGTCGATGCAGAAGTTCGTTCGGCCGACATCGGCCGGGAGGACGCTCCGGTCGTTGGGGCACGCCTGGCGACGGTCGTAGAACTCGACAGCGACCGCGCCGTTCGGACCGGCGGCGACCTCCGGCTGGAACTGGTCGGTGGGAGCGCCGGACGCGTCGACGTTGTCGTTGACCGTGACCGGGATCGACCAGGTCGCGCCGGCGTCGACCGACTGCGTGAACAGCACGTCCATCTGCCCGCGCGCCGTGTCCCAGTTCTCGTACGCGAGGTAGAGGTGGCCGGGGTGGGTGGGGCTGGCCGCGAAGCTCTCGGTGATCCCGTCACGGAACCGGGTGTTGGGGAAGCCGGGGGTCGGGATCGGGGTCGGCGTGGCGACCGCGACGAGCGGACCGAACGTCTGCGCGTCGTCCGTGGAGCGGGCGACGTAGATGACCGACGGGTTGCCGTTGGACGGGAACGAGACGAGCGCGACGTAGACGTCGCCGGCCGCGTCGATCATGGGGTAGACGGAGGTGGCGCCGGGGCCGATCTGCGACGGCGCGCTGATCGTCACGGCCTTGGCGAACGTCTGGCCGCGGTCGCGGGAGACCGCCATCCGGACCTTGATGGCGGAGCCGTTGAAGACCGCCCACGCCGCGTAGACGTGATCCTGGTTGACGCTGCCGGGAATGTGGTTGACCGCGACCCACTCCTTGTCCTCGACGTGCCCGAGCTGGCGCGCCGAGGCGTTGTTCGACGGCTCCAGCGGCTGGCCGCCGTTGCCCTTGACCCAGTGCCGTCCCTGGTCGTCGCTGTATGAGATGTCGATCTCGCCGTCCGGGTGGAGTCGGGTGTCGTCCCAGAACGCGTTGAACGGCAGCATCGTCTGGTAGACGCGGCCCTTCGTGTCGAAGTCGGCGTTGGGGTCGGTCGTGTCCGTCCAGCTCGGAGGCATGTCCTGCGTGCCGGTCGAGACGCAGTCATAGCCCTGGACCTGGTTGCCGCCGCTCGGCGTGCCATTCGGAATCTGGTTGGCGCCGATGTAGAACATGTAGAACGTCGAATAGCGGTCGAAGAAGAACTTCGAGACGGCGACCGAGTTCTCCGTGCCAGGTTGGACCGCGATCCACGACTCGGAGTGATTGGCGTTGAGCGGGCCAGGGCCGCACGTTCCCGGCAGGGGAACCCGGGAGCCGGCGGGAACGGGATAGCCGGCGCCGGTCACCGGCGAGCTCGCGACCTGGTTGGTGAACGGGACGCTCGACCGCCAGGCTCCGGCGGCCGCGGTCGGCACCGGCCAGGACAGCGTGGTCATCAGAGCAACGGCCGATGCCGTCAGCCATCGAGTTCTCATCGTCCCTCCTCGGTGTGGCATGCCATGTCGCCGAACACACCGGCGAAGCACCCATCAAAGAGGAAGAGACGTGACGCGGTCAAGCACGAATTCGACCAGCGGATTCGTCAGGAAACCGACTATCGGGCCCCGCGAAATGGCCACGATACGGAGCCCGGACTCACTGGCCGGGTGCCCCGCCTCCTGGCCGGCCGCGTGCCCCCCTGCTCGAGCTGTCCCCGCGCCCACGACCAACCGATCAGCCCGGGAACGGTCGCGTTGGTCGAGCAAGCCGACAGCGCCGAGGACGTGACTGGCCTACGTGGAGGCCGAGCGCCCGCCATTGGAGCCGTCGCGGTCCGCCGCGATGAGCGCCGCGAGCCCGTCCAGCAGCCGGGCGAGCCCGAACTCGAACAGCCGGTCCAGGCTGAAGTCGTACTCCTGCGACGTGTAGCGGACGAAGACGGGGAACGCG
>Ga0066903_100001514_pt1 | contig 17103 bp, 16 predicted proteins | sample PanSoiMetaGPlot1_FD_67491 | JGI IMG/M metagenome (GOLD analysis project Ga0066903, IMG submission 67491) | Tropical forest soil microbial communities from Panama analyzed to predict greenhouse gas emissions - Panama Soil - Plot 1 (version 2) | ecosystem: Environmental > Terrestrial > Soil >... | reverse complement strand
TTTAGGAAGGTCGACATCCTCTTCCGGCGGAAGATCGAGAATGAGCAATCCATCAACACCAGCGGTCTCCGCTTCGCCGTGAAATTTTTCGGCGCCGAATTGGAAAATCGGGTTGAGATAACTGTAGAGCACGATCGGGATTTGCGATTTCTTCCTGATTTCGCGCACACACTCAAACACGCCACGAATCGACGCACCGGCGGCAAGCGCGCGCTGCGCGGCAAGCTGATTCACAATTCCGTCCGCCAGGGGATCCGAGAATGGCAACCCTAGCTCGAGCAGATCCGCGCCCGATTCTTCCAACGCGAACGCAAGGTCGACGGTGCACTTCAAGTCGGGATCGCCGGCGCAAATGTAAGGAATGAACCCCTTGCGCTTCCCGTCGCGCAGACGCGCGAAGCATTGCTCGATCCGATTGTGCATCAGGCGGAATGATCTGATAGATTTGGGACCCAGTCGAATGGACGAAAAAGCGCTGACGATCAACGAGATTTACGAATCGATCCAGGGCGAGAGCACCTGGGCGGGCGAGCGCTGCGTCTTTGTCCGACTGACTTTCTGCGATCTGCGCTGCAATTACTGCGACACCGAATATGCCTTTTATGAGGGGAAGAAAACGTCACTCAAAGAAATCGCCGATCGCGTCGCACATTTTAAATGTCCGCTGGTCGAAATCACCGGCGGCGAGCCGCTCCTTCAACCGAATGTGCTCCTGTTGATGTCGATCTTGTCCGACGCTGGCCACACCGTCCTGCTCGAAACGAGCGGCGCGCACGATATTTCGAAAGTCGACCCGCGCGTGCACCGGATCATGGATTTGAAAACCCCCGGCAGTGGCGAGGTTGAAAAAAATCTTTGGTCGAACATCGATCATTTGACCAGGCGCGACGAAGTGAAATTCGTAATGGGATCGCGCGACGATTATGAGTGGTCGCGAGATAAGGTGGCGAAGTTCGATTTGACCAAACGTTGCCGCGCCGTGTTGTTCTCGCCAATCTTCGGCCGGATCGATCCACGTCAGATTGTCGAGTGGATTTTGGCCGACAAACTCGACGTCCGATTTCAACTCCAGATGCACAAGTTCATTTGGACGCCGAACCAGCGAGCGGTCTAATCATGCCAAGCGAAGCGAAACTCTGGATTGTCATTTCGCGACCAGACCGCCTGCCGAACGCGCTCGTCGCGGCGGACGCGTTGCGGGAAAAATTTCCAGGTGGGATTCATCTGCTTCGCGAGGAATCGAAGTGGTGGGCGAACGCCCGCTGGAAAGAATTCGTCGGCAGCTTCGCCGAAGTGCACGCCTTTCCGAAAGTCCGGACCTGCCGCGGACTAAAAGATCTTCCCCGGCTCTATCGCGAAAATGTCGATCGGCTTCGCGGAGTCGGCGCGCTCTCGATCGATCCCCGCAATGACGTTCTGCTTTGCGTCGCCGGCTTGCTTGGTCTTGGGAACGCTGCGCTCTCCGCGCATCCGGACACTTACAAGATCCTTTGTGTCTCGCAGAAAGCTTACGGGGAACTCACCCGCACCGGCGATCGGGCGCGCTACCGGTTCACAACGTCCGGTTGGCTCCAGAATCGCGTGGTCGAACCAATGGCCGGTGTCGAGCGAACCATCCACTACAAGCCTCGCATCAATCCAGGTGGAGACGGTGTGCGCTTGCGGCGGCTGCAGAAGGACCCCGACGAGTTGTTCGACGTAATCATTTTCATGAGCAATAGCGGCGGTGAACTGCCGGCCCGTGCCAAAGACCAGATCATTCCGTCACGCTTTCCGAGCATCGCGGAACTGCGAAGTTTTTCGACACAACTCAATCCCGGAGGAAATCGACAGAGGCGCGTTATCTTCTTTGGGACCCCATTTTTGCTCGTCAAGAATCTGGAGCCGGACGTGTATGTCGAACACTTGAACCGTTGCCTCGATTATCTCCGGCAAAATTACCCGGGGCATGACCTGATCTATCGACCGCATCCGTTCGAAAAAGGCGAAGCCGGCAAACTGAACCTGGCCGGCTTTCGCGTGGAAGACGATCGCGAAGTCGCAGACCTGTATTTTCTGCGGCATTTCGCGGCGATTGAGGCGGTCTATTCGGTTTCTTCAACCGTCTCCCGGACGGCGCTTAATAATGGCCTGAATTCGTACGCGCTCTGGCGTTGCTTTCCGTTCTCAGAAACGCAAACGAAGTTTTTCCAAAAAGTAATGGGTAACGTGCCACCCGAATTCGAGATCAGCGATCTAACCAGACCGCCGGTAGCGTACCAGTCTCGCCAATCCGTGGCCGCGGGACACAATAGTTTCTCGAGCGCGCTCGTCCGTGCGGTGGATTTGAAGGATCGCGTTGTAGCTGCCGATGTCCCCATCGGCAGAAAATAAAAACCCTGCCCCCGAGACGGCGGCAGCTACAACCTCAATGTTTAGGCGCGCGCACAGTACCGGTTTCAACCGCGAACTTGCGTTGTTCGACGATCCGGTCGGCAATTTCCTCGACCATTTGCTCGATCAACATGCGCAGATGCGTGTTCGGCCGATAATCAGATGGCGCAATGTGCTTCACACGGTCGGCGTGTGTTGACAACTGATAACATTTCTTAAACCCGGCTCGTTCGGGGTCGTCCGGATTGTAGACCGCGATCGCCTGGCCGCCGTTTTTCTTCATCACCGTGAAGCAAGGGACATCGGTCGGTCCGTCTCCGATGTAGATCATATTCGGGAATGGAATCGGTCGAATATCGGCGTCCATGTGATCGTTCACGTCCCGCGACATATCGAGCAGGCCTTTATTGATTCGAAAGAGGAACTGCGTTTTTTGCGTGTGACTGATGACGCGGCGGGGAAAAGTGATCCGGCCGTCATCATCTTCGTCGAATTCACAGCCGAAGATCGCCCGGACGTATGGCTGAAGCCGGCTTCCATCGAGTAAGACTTTCATCCCCGAGGAAATAATGTAGTGCTCAACGTTCACGCCGTGCGCCAAATGTTCGGACTTGAGCAATCCGTTGCGAAACTCCTCAAACATTTCCGGAATCCCTTTGTAAAAGGTCAATTTCGCGCCAAGCTTTTTTAACTCCGAGTTTTTCGGCCGATCCATGCCGAACGTATCGAGCAAGACTTTCATGTAGGCGAGCTCGTGGTCGTAGCCGTGTTCGCGGAGCTGACTGCAGCGTGTCCAAAATTTTGACCCGTCAATTCCAAACGCGGGAAACACGACTTCATCCTGCATGTAGCTCGGGCTCAACGTCTGATCGTAATCGTAAACGATCGCAACGATGTTTTGAGGCGTCGACACTGTAGCAATTATCGAATAAGCGATTTAATGATTTAACCGTTATTCGTGAGACGCGAGAAAAAATCCTGGAAGAGACCGTCGTAAATCTTGCCGCGCTCGGGATGATATTGAACGCCGAGGGCGAACGGATAGTTCGTGAGCCGGATCTGCTCGATGACATCGTCCTCGGCACACCACGATTCGACCCGGAGGCCTTTGCCTAACGAATCGACAGCCTGATGATGTGAGCTGTTTACTTTTTCGAACCGATGGGTCGCTCTTGTATCCGACCGGAGCGCTTGAACGTCGTTGTCCTTTTGTTCCGGCGCTTTGTGTCCCGGAATGTCCAGTTTAAGTGTGCCGCCAAGCGCGACGTTGAAAAGCTGCATGCCCTTGCAGATCGAGAGAATTGGCAGGCCGCGCTCAAGCGCTTGGTCGACCGCAGTAAATTCCCAACGATCCCGCATCGCATCGACATCCGTCTCGAGAACGGAGGGATCGGGAATGGGTTGCTTCAGAAATTCCGCCGCAATATCGGAGCCACCGGTCAAAAGAAGTCCGTCGAAGTCGGCGATTGCAACGGGCCCCTTCAGAGCGTTGTAAATCTCGATCTCGGGGTGTTTGTCGAAAAACGGTTGGAACCATTTCTCGTCTTTCTCCCTGACCCAGGTGGCAAGTTTCGGCATTGCGCGAATGTGCGTTGTAGAGGCGCTTGTGCCAAGCGCCTGTTTTTTAGTTCGGTGCTTGAGAACAAGCACCGCTACACCTCAAAGTCCCATCAATTCGCGGACGTACTTCACCGGCGGGCTGCCGTAGGAAATGACCTGATCGTTATATTTCTTGAGATCGAAACCCGGCTTTTTCTGCGCGGCCGCGCGAAGATCAAGATGTTCGGTCACGCCGATAAAATAGGTGGATAACTGGGCCGAAGTTAGACGAGCGCGTTTCCATTTGAGGGTGGCTTCACCCTGCTCTTGAAACGTTTGCTTCGTCATCAAGTCCATTGCCTGCTGTTCGGTCATGTTTCCGGCGTGTATGCTTTGATCGAGAATCGCGTTCGCGATTGCGCGCAAACGCATTTTGAGCTGTTGCATTTTTACTTCTGGTCCGCCGTAACCTTGTTCCGCCATCACTTGTTCGGTGTAAACAGCCCAACCTTCCACGAACGGACCGCTCTCGAAAATTGCGCGCACCAGAGTTGGCGCTTTAAACTCGTTCGAATGCGCGAGCTGAAGATAATGGCCCGGCATTGCTTCATGGACGGTCAAATCGCGCAGGAAGTAATTGTTGTTCTCGCGAAAGAACGACTCCTTTTTCTCCTTCGACCAATCTTTCGGTGTTGGTGAAACGGCGAAAAATGTTTTTGGATTTTTCTCCAACGGACCGGCCGAATCGCAATAAGCGATCGCAACTCCGCGTTTGAACTCCGGCATGGCAATAACCTCGAGCGGGACCGTCGGAACAGTCACCAGATTATGCTGCTTCACAAAGTCAGTCGCTTCCGCGACGACCTTCTGAGCGTAGCCGACCACGGTATTGTCGTCCTGATGTTGCTCGGCCAGTTTGTTCAGCACTGCGGCCGTCACTTTGGATTTGTCCGCCAGGGTTTTCTGGTCGGCCTTCGGAAAATATTTCTTATAAAGCGGTAGTGCTGTCTCGTAAATCGCGGTTTGGGTTTGCGCCAGATCGGCCTCCGCGCGCTTTTTGATTTCCTCCATCGACAAATCGGAGGCCAAAGCAAAACGCAATTTCTTCCGAAACTTATCCACGCCAATGCGGAAATCGCCATCGGAACGCTTGAGCAGATCGCTTTGCAGCCAGCTCTTGTATTGTTCAAGCGCCCTGGCGGTATTTTCCTGAATCGGCGAGAGCTCCTTTTTCATTTGCGGCGCCTGATTGAGCAACGGGTCCAGACCGTTGCGAACCAGGTTGATTGCGCCCTGCACCTGCTCGATTGCAGTTTCGGTGTGAACTCTGGGCGGATGTTGCAGGTTCGCCTCCGCCTGCTTGATCACATTCGGAATTCCTTCCAGACGTTGACGCAGGTTGGGAACGCGGTTTTGCGCGGAATCAAAATCGCGCGCGACCAGCAAATAGAGACTGTTCGCGAGGCTGTTATTGTAAACGAGCGGGTTCCACTCTGCTTCGCGCAGCTCCTCGAGCCGGAAAATTTCCGCATCGACGTTGTCGCGCAGAATGCGGACGTCGACCTGGTTGGCGCTGGTCAATTGCTTGTAATCATCGAATTTCTTGAGCGCTTCACGCATTTGCTTCGCATTTGAGAGTAAGCGGCCGCGGCTTTCTTGTGAGTAATCGGTCAGCGCGGCGTCAAATCGGTGATCGCCGAGCTCGGTGGCAAACTCCGGATGCGCTGCCAGGTAAGTGTCGCAATAATCCTTCGCGATCTTTTCGAACTCAGTGTCCTTGTCATTCGCGCGTAGGGAAAAGATCGATAGAGAGAGTACGCAGGCTGAGAGAATAACTGTTTTCATTCGGGTTTTTTAACTCGGCGTGCCGCCGTGAAGAATCGGCTCGGTGGCAACTTCGTCCACCGTGAGCTGGGATTGCAGATGCGTCCGGTATCTGTAGAAGCTCGCAACGATTGTGAAAACGACAGCGGCCCCGAACATCAACCAGGTGAAAAATGTAAAGTACTGATGAGCGCTTACCTCTTCGCCGCCGCCGAGAATCCATTTATTGACGAGAGCGACAAACCCCTCCCCGCTTGCAACAGTGAGTAGCCACAATGCCATGACCGAGCTCTTCATCGAATTCGGCGCCTGCGTGTAGGCAAATTCCAAGCCGGTAATCGAAACCATTGCTTCTCCGAGGGTGAGAATCACGTAGGCAAGAAATTGCCAGTTGATGCTCGGTTTCAATCCGGCATCGATCCAGCCCTGGATTATTACTATAACGACAAAGGAAAGCGCGGTAATAAAAAGGCCGATGCCGATTTTACGCAGTGGCGTCAGCGTAAAGACCTTATCAATCGCCGGATAAAGCACGTAATTGACGATCGGGATGAATATCAAAATGAGAATCGGATTCGCGGTCTGGCATTGAGCGGCGATCAAATTCATTCCCATCCAATGCAGATCCATCTTCTCAGCCTGCAACGTCCATTCGGCGCCGTTGCTCATTCCCCAAAGGCCCCAAAAGAACAAGATGAAGAAGAAGACCATCGCGATCCGGCCGAGAGTGAGAAGTCCTTCTTTGCTCACCGTCTCTTTGAGATAACCGAGACCAGCGGGCGGAACGTGGACCATTTTGTTGCGACCGCCCCAAAAGAACAAAGTGGCGATCAACATGGCCACACCGGGAATTCCAAATGCCCATCCCGGCCCCCATTTTGGATTCGCCAGAAACCAAGGGCAAAGGATTGAGGAAATAAACGAGCCGGCGTTAATCGAAAAATAGAACCAACCAAACATCTTTGAGAGCAAATGTTTGTTCGATTCGCCGAACTGATCGCCAACGTTCGCCGAGACACATGGTTTGATTCCACCGGCGCCAAGACAGATCATGATCAGGCCAACCAGGAGCATCATTCGCTGGCCGATGGCGATTCCCCATGACGTCGCCATACAGGCAAGCGTCAGGTTGCCCAGACAGTAGACAATCGACAGCGAAAGAATGGTCCAATACTTCCCGAGGAACCCATCGGCCAGAACCGCGCCGAGCACCGGTAAAAAATACACGCCGAACACGAACAAATGCGTGTACATGTACGACTCGTTTTCGTTCATCGGCGCGAGCACGCCGGACTGATTCAAAATGTAATGGGCCATGAAAACGGTCAGGACCGATTTCATGCCGTAATAAGAGAAACGCTCGGCCGCTTCGTTGCCGATGATGTAGGGGACGCCCGGCGGCATACCGGTAAGATTCGGCGGCGAGGTCAGGTATTTGTGGTTAGCCATAAGAATCAGGGCGTGGGAGTCGTCTCGGGAAAGAACTCCACCGGCGTCGGAGAAACTTTTTCGGCGGGCGGGGCGGACTTTTCTTTCACCGGGCCCGACTTTTCCTCGCTGCCCTTCGTCTCTCCGAGGTCTTCTTTTTGCACTTCCGGATCTTCACCCAGGCGATGCTTTTCGCATGAGCAGCAGAGAATGACCGCAGCAGCGGAAATTGAGGCAACGATTTGCCGAGGCCCAAAATGCATAACGCGCCCGCAAGCTACTCGGGCATCTGTGTATCGCGCAAGATGAAACCATTAGCTCTATCGCTTTCTCGACCTCTTAGTCTTCGTCCGTTCTCGAAAAATTAAGATTAAGAGGAAGCGGACGAGGAAGATTTCCCTCATCCGGTTGATAAAACCCAAGCTTGCAGCATTAGTATCAGCGATCGCCCTTGTCTCGCAGCTCAAAGAACAGCGCCTGGAATGAAGTCGTCGCCATTATATTGCTCGGCGCCGGGACCCTGCTCTTCCTCGCGTTAATCTCCTATTCACCGAAGGAAGTACCCCCATGGGTATGGTTCAGCCAAATGGCGACTCGGAATGCGCCTGAGCAAAATTTCATCGGCCCGGTCGGTGCAATCGTGGCCGGATTTTGCTATTTCACACTTGGGGCGGCTTCGTATTTTCTTGCCGCCGTCCTTCTCTTCTTTGGCGGGGCCAAATTGTTTCACGCGAATCTGCGAATCGTGCCGCGCCTGCCTTGGGTGGTTCTCTTCGTGGCCTCGGGCGCCTGCCTGCTGCAGTTGCAGACCACTCACCTCCAGGGATGGAAACACTTGTTTAATATTCAAGGACCAGGCGGCTGGCTCGGTTACTTTTTTGGAAAGACCCTGTTGCTCGCGTCGATGGGCAAGGTCGGTTCGATCATCCTTCTCAGTGCCATTTATGTGGCGAGTCTGATTTTGATGACAGGTATCCGGCCGATTCATTTGGTCCACCAAACCGTTTCCGGCACGCGTTCGAGCTTTGCCAAGCTTCATGAATGGCGATTGCATCGAAAGCTGCGCAAAGCCGACATCAAAGAGCAACTCGAGATCAGCAAGCGTGAGTTGGCGAAACAGCGGCGCTCAATCGAAAGGCAATTAAAGAAAAAAGGCGCGCCTGTGCCCGAGTCCGCCGCGGCGCTTATTTCGCCGGAGGAACTTGCCGATCGACCGGCGCCAAAGGTTGTCGACACAACGGCGTTGCCGGAAGAGCCCGTTGTGCGGCGAAAACCGTCGCTTGCTGAGTTACGTGGTTCGGCCGGTGCAAAATCAACATCCAGTGCTCCGAGCCTAACGAGTCGTTCCTGGGACCGGACCAAATACACGCTGCCCGGCCTCGATTTGCTCAACGAACACGATCCGGAAGGTCGTGGTGGCGCCGATCCGAGCGAGTTGCAGCGCGTACAGCAAACTCTGATCGACACTCTTGGCCAGTTCGGGATCGCGGTCGCGCCGGGCGACATCACGAAAGGCCCCACGATTACGCGTTACGAAGTTTATCCGGCAAAAGGCGTTCGCGTGGACAAGATAGTGAGTCTGGAACGCGATCTCGCACGCGCGACTCGCGCCGAACGGATCAACATTCTGGCCCCGATTCCGGGCAAGGACACAGTTGGAATCGAGCTCGCAAACACGCGCAAAGTAACCGTTACCCTCCGCGAACTGTTCGAATCGGCCGATTGGGAGGAAGCAAAAACGCGCAGTCGGATTCCGCTCGCACTTGGCAAAGACGTTTACGGAAAAGCGATCATCGCCGACCTCGCGCAAATGCCGCATTTGCTTGTCGCAGGCACGACCGGCGCGGGGAAAAGCGTCTGCATCAATGCGCTCGTCGCTAGCATGCTCTTCCGATTCACGCCCGAAGAGCTCCGCTTCATCATGATTGATCCGAAAGTCGTCGAGCTTCAGCACTACAACGCGCTCCCCCACCTGGCATTTCCGGTTGTGACCGATCCAAAAAAAGTGCTGCTCGCGCTACGCTGGCTAATCGACGAAATGGAGCGCCGTTACAAGATGTTCGCGCGCGTCGGGGTTCGCAACATCATCAGTTTCAATGCGCGCCCGAAAAAGAAGACTGCCGCCGAAATCAATGAGACACCAGAACAGGATTCGGGTGAAATCAGAGTTCCGCGGGAAGAGGAGGCGCCGATTCCGGACAAAATTCCGTATGTCGTCGTTGTGATTGACGAGTTGGCTGATTTAATGCAAACCGCACCGGCCGATGTGGAGAGCGCGATTGCGCGGATCACGCAAATGGCGCGTGCTGCCGGCATTCACTTGATTGTCGCAACCCAAACTCCGCGCGCGGACGTGATCACCGGTGTAATCAAAGCGAACATTCCGAGTCGAATCGCGTTTCAGGTGGCGAGCAAGATCGACAGCCGCGTGATCCTCGATGAAAACGGCGCCGATCGTTTGTTAGGCCAGGGCGATATGCTTTATCTGCCGCCCAGCGCGTCGCGATTGATTCGCGCGCAGGGAGTTTTGGTGACGGATGAGGAGATTCGGCGCCTGGTTGAATTCGTTTCTGCGCAGGGCCGGCCGGCATTCGATCCCGCGATGCATGAAAAACTTCAGGCCGCCGGGAACGCGGCTGAGGAAGAAGTGAGCGAAGAGGACGAAGAGCTGGTGGAGAAATGTTTGGAGATCATTCGCCAGGAAAAAAGAGCTTCTACCTCCCTGCTGCAAAGGAGGTTGCGACTGGGCTATACCCGCGCCGCGCGCATCGTTGATATTCTGGAGCAGCGCGGTATTTTGGGACCCGGCGAAGGCGCCAAACCACGTGAGATCCTGGTCGATCTCGATGCCGCCGTTTAGCCGGCACCCCTTATGACGATCGAAGGCCTGGGCAAGAAATTCCAAGACGCGCGAATGGCACGCGGGCTCACGCTTGATGAAGCCGCGCGGCTGACGAAGATCCGCCCATCGCGCCTGGCTGAGATCGAAGCCGACGATTTTTCGCAATTCCCAAGTCTCGCCTACGCCAAAGGCTTCCTGTTGATCTACGGAAAATTTCTGGATGTCGATGTCTCGCCGTATCTCGATGTTTTTGAAACGTCCAAAGACGTCACGGTTGACGGTTATTCCTACTTGCAGGATCAGCCGGCGCCGAAACCGCGACGGGTCCGTCCGACTCGCGCGCCGACGGTGCGCCGTCAGCGGCCCAGCAGCAGCAGCGGCGATCGTAGTTCGCCGGTACCGATTTTGATTGGTGTCGGAGTGATCATTCTCGGATTCGTGTTGATGCGATTGATCATGAATATTCAGCGGATCGCACCGCATCAAATGGTCGGCGTTCCGCAGCAGACCGCGGCGGAATCAGCCGCGCCGCAGCCAGCGCCGCCGCAGGCTCAAGCACAAGCCCCAAAACGGCAAAACATTCTTGCTCAACCGTCAGCAACGCCGGCACCGGTCGCGCAAGCGCCATCTCGGGCGCCGTCGCAGGCCCCGTCCTCACCGCCGCCGCCCGTCGTAGCTGAAGCGCCAAAGAAAGCGGTCGCACCAACGCCAACCGTAGCCCAGTCGATTCCGATACCAGAGGCTTTTGTGCCTGCTTTCGCCAACGCCAAGGCTGCCGCGAAAGCGAACGCGGCTCCGACCAAGGAACCGGAAGTTCGCCGCGCCGAACCAGTCCGTCCTGAAGATAAAACCGGTGCCACGCAGGCGACTCAGGCAAGTCAGACAACGCAAGTCACTCAAACCGCTCAGAAGACTTCCGAAGCACCAGGGCCTAACTCGATCGCGATCAAACCGTTGAAGAAAACCTACATCAAGGTCGTAGTGGATAACGAGTCGCAGCAGCCGGCCTTTGAACGATGGATCTCGCCCTCTGATGGCACGGTAGAGTTTCACGGCCAGAAAATCGCGGTCCGGGTTTTGGACCGCGACGCAATTCAGATCAAGAAGAACGGCAAGCCGGTCGTCGGGGCCGACGAGGACATCACCGTCGAGTAACGGCGCGGCGGTATTTCACCCCGAAGATGAGCACAAAAGTCGGCATGATCTCCCTCGGCTGCGCCAAGAATCTGGTGGATGCCGAAATCATGCTGGGAAGCGTACTAGAGCGGGGAATGGAAATCACCTCCTCGGCTGACGACGCTGATGTTCTGGTCGTAAACACCTGCGCGTTTATCGATTCCGCGAAAGAAGAATCAATTGAAGCCATTCTGAGCGCACATGAGGCCCGCGGCCTTAACAAACGAGCAGGACAAAAGCTGATTGTCAGCGGCTGCATGTCGCAACGGTTCGCGCGCGACCTGCGGGAAGAAATGTCCGAAGTAGATGCGTTCATCGGTTTGGACCAAGTCAAGGAGCTCGGCGCGATCGTCGAAAGCGTGATGGCGAAGAACGATGTCGAGCTCGCATTCACCGAAAAGCGCCCGACGTACATTCCGGATTACGACACGCCGCGGTTCCGGCTTACCCCGGCACATTCGGCTTACGTTAAAATCGCTGAAGGTTGTAATCACCCTTGTACTTTTTGCGTGATTCCTCAAATGCGCGGCAAACACCGGAGCCGCACGATGGAATCGATCCTCGCCGAAATTCGCGGACTGGTCGCCGAAGGAGTCCGAGAGTTCAATTTAATCAGCCAGGACACAACTTATTACGGAATGGACTTGTGGGCGGAGAAGGCCGGGCCGCGGCAACCAGTCGATTCCGCGCGTGGGCCGTCACTCGTTGCGCTGCTGCGCCAGATCGAAAAAATCGATGGCGATTTTTGGGTCCGGCTGCTTTACACACATCCGGCGCACTGGAGCGACGAATTAATCGAGACCATCGCCCAATGCCGAAAAGTTGCGCGTTACATCGACATTCCACTTCAACACATCCATGAATCGATGTTGCAACGGATGCGTCGTGAGACTTCGCGGGCGAACATTGAAGATCTCATCGATAAAATTCGAGCCGGAATTCCCGGAATCGCGATTCGAACCACGTTTATCGTGGGATTTCCGGGCGAGACGGATGAAGAATTCGATTCCCTCCTCGAATTCATTAGGCGCGTTCATTTCGAACGGCTCGGAATTTTCAAATATTCGCGCGAAGAGGGATCACGCGCCGCGAAACTGCCGGCCCAGGTTTCCGCAAAAGTGAAGAATGCGCGTTATCGCGCGGCGATGTCGCTGCAACAAGAGATCGCGCACGAGATTGCCAGGGAAAAGACCGGGCAAGAGCTCAAGTTGCTCGTCGATCAGCCTCTGGTTGCACGAACCGAAGCCGATGCGCCGGATGTGGATGCACGAGTGATCCTGTCTCAGCCCGCGCCGGTCGGAGAATTTGTAATGCGTCGAATCACCGGCGCGCGCGGCTACGACTTGCTCGCTTAGCCCTCTTTCGCGCCGAAATAAACTTCGCTAGTGACAAAATTTGCGAGGTAAGGCAACGTCTTATTTCGACGTTCGACCGCGCATGGCCGATTCAACCGAAACGAAAAGAGAAACGGTGCAGATTACCGGGCTAACCCGGCAAAATTCGCCCTCGCCGATGGAAAAGCCGACGCCAGCATTACCCGAATCGCCAGCGCAAGCCCGGAAGGATCAAGTGCCGATGCCGCTTTGCTGGGTGTTGGTCGCAATTTCGGCAATGGTTTTGATTTTGCAGATTTGGAATTATCTTTCCTAGTCATGGAAAATTCAGAGACAGTTAATCTCGACGAGTCGAATTTCGACCGTGAAATCAATAGCGATAAACCCGTGCTGGTGGATTTTTGGGCAGAATGGTGCGGCCCATGCAAGTTAATCGCTCCGCTCCTGGACGAAATCGCGCGTGAAAAGGCCGGTTCGGTCAAAGTAGCGAAAGTGAATGTCGATCAAAACCAAAGCATTTCCTTCAAATACAACATCCGCGCGATCCCCTCGCTCCTGTTTTTCAAGAACGGACAGCTACGCGACCAGATCACGGGAATGACGAGCAAGAAGGACCTGCTCAACCGGATCGAAGCCCTGGCCTAAGTCCCCATTCGAGCGCAATTTTCGGCCGTTCCTCGGAACGGGATGTGCTGCGTTCCAGTAAGCACATGTTTTCAGAGCCGCAGCTCCATCGGATGAAGATCCTTGTGATCGACGACGATCGCCTGACGGTCACTCTCCTCGAGCAGCTTCTGCACAGACATGGTTACAAACGCGTCCTTGGAATCACCAATTCCCGCGCGGCGCTTGAAACGTGTGCCGATTTCGATCCCGACCTGGTTCTGCTTGATCTGATCATGCCCGAAATGGACGGGTTTGCCATTTTGGAGGCATTGCGATCGGATGTATCCGAGCGCTTTCTGCCGATCATAATTCTCACGGCTGATATTACCGAAGAAGCGAAAGCGCGCGCGCTCGAAGCCGGTGCGACCGATTTCCTAGTCAAGCCTGTAAGCCAGACCGAAGCGCTTTTGCGAATTCGCAATTTATTGGAAGCGCGCCGTCTGAATGTCGTGCTGCGAAACCAACGCGCTGCGTTAGAAGAAGCAGTGCGCTCGCGGACATCGGAGCTGCGTGAAAAAGTTGCCGAGCTTGAGGCGACCAATCGGCCTTTTCAGCCGACTTCTTTGACCGAAGCATAGCAGGCGCGCCGGCACGCGCGTCTGAATTCGGCACGTTTGCGACTTTGTCGCAACGACTCACGACATTCTCGCCCGTCTCGCGGGCGACAGCCGTAATCTTCTGTCAAAAAGGCCATGAAAACAAAATTCATCGCAGCAGTTATCTTCGGTTTGCTTTCCACTATTCGAGCAACGCCGTTTAATGGAACGGGCGATGCCGCCCGCATTGTCGCAGAGATCCAGCGCGCGGATTACGAAGGAAATCGAGCGGCAATGCAAAAAGGCTTCGACGATTTGAAGCCTTTCCTTGAAGACAAATCCGTCGCATCGCGCGTTCACTATTGGCGCGGATTCGCGCAATGGCGTCGCGCAATCAACGGTTTCAACGACAAGGTCGACCCAAAGGAGCTAGAACAGAACCTAAAGGACGCAATCGTCGAATTTAATGCCGCCAGGGAAGAGGACCCTCAATTCGTTGATGCGAGAGTTGGGACGATCTCGTGTTTAGGTTATCTCGGTTGGGTCAATCGAAAAGACCAGCCGCGCACGAAGGAATTAATCGGCCAAATGCTGGCGTTGATGAAAGGAACAGATGAAATGACCTCGGACAATCCGCGCCTCGTTTGGGTGCACGGTCCGGTCTTTTGGAATACTCCTCCCGAACGCGGAGGGGGCCAGGACAAAACAATCGAAAACCACAAGCACGGATTGGAAATTTGTTCTCGAATGAAGCCCAGCGACAACCCCCTCGAGCCGTCGTGGGGAAAACCTGAGTTAATGCTGAGTCTCGCGTATTGCTATCTCAACAAAAAAGACCCGGACTTGGACGCGGCGGAGCGTTACGCACGGAGCGCCCTCGAGATTGTTCCGTATTGGCATTACACCCGCGATATTTTGTTACCGCAGATTCTCGCGGCGAAAGAGAAAGCGAAATAATATCCCGGGCTGGATGAACGAGCCCAATCCCATCGACCTTCTATTCGGTGACATGGACAAGCTCGGTCCTGGAAGCGATCGCGACACGCTTCACGTTTTGCGCATGCTGCCGCGACGCAGCTTTGATATTGTGGTCGATGCCGGTTGCGGGGCCGGTCGTCAGACGCTTGCCCTGGCAACCGAACTCAACTCGCGCATTGAGGCGATTGATTCGTATCAGCCGTTTTTGAATCGGCTCGAGCGGCGCGCGAAGAAAAACAAAGTCACGCGTTTGGTGCGCACGCATTGCATGGACATGAACGACATTCCCGAAGTGTTTCCGGACATCGATCTTCTCTGGTCCGAAGGCGCCGCCTACAACATTGGATTTGCGAACGCGCTGACTACGTGGGCGCGGGCAATAAAGCCCGACGGCTTCGCCGTGGTCAGCGAACTATGTTGGCTAAGCAATCAAGCACCTTTGGGCGTACGAAAATTTTTCCAGTCGGGATATCCCGATATGAAATCTGTGCCCGAAAATATCGCGATCGCCGAAACGGCCGGCTACACCTTGTGCAAGACCTACACGCTTCCCGATGCGGCCTGGACGGAAGATTACTATGATGTTCTCGAACCGCGCGCGGAAAAACTCATCGATCATACAGACCCCGGCGTGAAGGATTTCGCCCGCGAAACGATCCAGGAAATTGAAACGTTTCGACAGTCGCAGGGCAGTTACGGTTATGTCTTCTACATTCTTCAACGCGCCTCCTGAAATCTGATGAAAGACTACTTCAATTACCCTTAGTGCTTCACGCGCGCCCAGACCCCGATCCCGAGCCCACCCATGACCAGCTCGACCGAGAGCGCCGCGAGGATTATCCCCATTACGCGGATCAAGATGGAAGCTCCGGAGCGCCCGATCAACGCCGAGATCTTCTAGCAGCGAAATCCACATCGAATTGGGTTCTCAGCTCGAATTTGTGGCACATATTGTGCTTTTTGGTGCGGTTGACTACGAGTAATGGTGGTTTCTCCAAAATTAGAAAGGGCTCTTTTATTTTAGGATTTACTATGTGGGCCGGAAGGTCGGGCCGGCAGTATTATTACGGGATCTACCCGCGTGATTGGCGATTCGCTCCCCGACAGCCAGGTAATTATATTTACGCGGTCGAATCCACCCCTTCCAAATTATTGCCTCTCTACATTGGTCAGACAGATGACTTGGATCGAGGATTGTTGGAGCGCGACCCGGAGTGCAATCCATTCGGTGCCACTCATCTTTGCGCCCATTTCAATTACTATGAATACGGTGTAGCGGGCCGGTTAGCGGAGGAGCGCGACTTAATCGAACTGTGGCAGCCTGCCTGCAACAGATCTACACCGGCCGTCTGGCGTGGAACTCTTAGTTTCACTAGGGAGCGGTCAGTCGTCTTCGCCTCGGATCCAGATTGCGCCACAAATTCGTGATGAATCTGTTCAGTCACCGACCACTGCGCCGATTGTTTATTTACATGAGCAATCGAGAGAGTCGTTGAAGTAAAAGCGATCGGCAACTGCCAAGAACAAAGATGGCGGTAGACATATTGTCGACGCGTGCAATAACCTAAACTGCGCGGATTCGCAAAGAACGGCGCGGCTAATGACGACGGGGAGCCGGAAAACGTGATCGCGATGGAAGGACTTGTGGTGTGACCGAAAGAGAGATCAATCGGCTAAAGGATCACGTGTGGCGTGAGCTGTGGCTAACCGTTGTCGGCTCGCCGATTGCGCGAAAAGCGCGCGAGATTAAGAAAATGCGTGAGTGGTTACGCGCGCTTCGTGCGAATAAATCCACACCGCCAGAAGATGTTCGAGTCGTTGTCGAATCGCACGAAGCGTGGATAAAGGATGAATTGTTCGCCGCGTTGGAAGGAGGGACCCTGAACAGGGTCGCGCGCGCAATAAAGAAAAAAGGAAAAAATAGAATTGCGAGACCGATCGAATTTGAGTGCCTGCACAATTACTGGTCGATCCTTACTGAAAAGCAGCGAGCGCCACACATTCGTGAGCTTCTCAGCAAGCGCGGCGTCACAAGCAGAGAAGAAGACAAGGACAAATACGCGCGCGAATATAGGAGAATCAGGCGCACGCTGAAGCGACACAATGTTCCCTATTTAATATCGTAGTACGCAAGCCAATCTGGCGTGTGCAGGAAGTATTGTCGCTTAAATTTTCGAAAGGAAGAACCGGACAGATCGACTCGACCACGCGAGCTTTCTAACGCTCACGCACTTAGAACTTTCCCAATTAGCACCACCGTACTCCTTGCATTCGCAATGTAGTGGTCGCTCGGGTTAAGGGCGATCTCCTTTCCATTTTCGGCAAAGTCCGCGCCCGCCGGGAGACTCGTATCGATCACCCGACGCCATTTCGCGCCGTTGTCGAGCGGCGGCAGGTTCACCCACTG
>Ga0066903_100001513_pt1 | contig 17105 bp, 16 predicted proteins | sample PanSoiMetaGPlot1_FD_67491 | JGI IMG/M metagenome (GOLD analysis project Ga0066903, IMG submission 67491) | Tropical forest soil microbial communities from Panama analyzed to predict greenhouse gas emissions - Panama Soil - Plot 1 (version 2) | ecosystem: Environmental > Terrestrial > Soil >... | reverse complement strand
GCCGATTCGAAGAAAAGCCATCTCGCTCTAAGGTCGCGCCGATCGAGCGGCCTTTCCGGGCTTGAACTGGGTGCGCCGGTTCCACACATGGTGGAAGGACTTTCGTGTCACATCCCGGGAGAGCCGATATGCGTCCAATTCTGTCGTTGACGATGCTGGCGGTCGCCGCGGCGGCGCCTGTGCCGATGGTCAGCGTCCCCGCACAGGCGCAGTACGCCCTTTGTCTGCCGGCTCGCGGCTGCGTGCCCACGACCCAGGTGCACTACAATGCGTGCTACCAGCTCGCTCTGCAGCGCGGGTGGACCGACTCCGACAATGCGCCCAAAGGCGGCGTCGGCCGCGGGCTCGACAAGTTCATCTACGACTGCCTCCTCGGCCGGATTCCGAGGTAGGCCTTAAATCATGCGAAGCCGACAGCAAGCTGCTGCTTGGCTCTCTTCATCGTGACGCGCTGCGCACTGTCAGCGCCGGCGGCGGCTTCTGACAAGGCCATTCGGCTCTGAGTGCGTTGGCCGCCAGCACTTCGATGTCCTCGTGGCGCCGTTCAGGATGCGTCTCGATGTACTTGATGACGACCCGTGTTCCCTGAAAAATGTTGGTTCCCTCGGGCGGGCAAAAGGCAAGCTCTTCGCGCAGCACGGGGCCGACCTGAAACAGAGTGCCGACGATCCCTGCACAAAGCCCGTTGTCAAAGGTCGCCGGCCTTCGTTGCTCGACCCAGGCGCGGCAAGGGCGCAGGAAAGCACCGCCGGACTTCCAGTCGTTTTCAGCGCTGGCGCTGGCGACGGTCAATCCGGACAACACGAGCGCTAGGCCAGCGGCAAGCATAGCTTTCTTCATTTCGGTTCCTTTCAAGGGCGTATCCTTCCTCCGCTCCACTGCGTCGCATCCGCCGGGCTGCCGTCAAGGCTCGACCTTGTGCGGCGCTGCCAATCTCTTGCGAATGCTCGCCAGCTCGGCGCGTGGGTTAATCCTTTGCTGCGCCGATCATCGAGCGGCGAGTTCCGGAACTTGGGAGCCGGCTCGGGCGCTGTTCCCCATCATGCGGCGGGCTTGCGCCCGAGCGGCGCGGCCACGGCGACCGCCACAATCTTGGAGACGAGAAGTCGATCTTGGCCTTGCGGTCGCGCCAGATCAACTCGCCGCCATAGGCGATCGGCACCAGCAGCGCCGCGATCCCGAACGAGGCCGCCACGACATCGATCATGACATAGGTGAGTGGCAACTGCGGAGGTGAGTGGCAACTGCGGATAGGCCGCGGCGTGGTCCGCGATGATCAGCCCCCCGACGCAAGCAGCAATGCCGAGCAGCAGCAATGCGTAGAACGTCCAGCTCTGCAGGATCGAGCTGATTTCGTGGCGGCTGCGCACCGCGATCTAGTCGAGGCTGCCGGCGCCGCCAGGAGTAAGCACGGGGCGCTCACGCAGGACCGGCGATGCTGCGGTTTTCAGGTTGATCGCGCCGACGACCCCTGATCTCAGCGACAAGTTCTGAAACTGACGATTGGTTGGAAGTAGACGGGGAGCGGGTTTCGCTCCCCTTTTTTTGTCCGTCGATAGTTACGCAGCGAAGCGTACGTACACGTTGTTGGATTCTGCCCAGTTGGTTTTTAGAGAAAAAGTCACCGAGGCTGGCGAAACCCTCACCCGCGCATATAGTTCAGCCACGCTTTCATAGCCCGGCTCGGAATCCGCTACCTTGTCGTGCGACACGGTGAAGACTGTTGTCTGAAATGAATTCGCCCCGGCGTTAAAAGGCCCTGCGAACGTATCAGAAAAGTCAACCACTTCATCGTCGTTGAAGCTGTCATCGTCCATGATTAGAACACGCAGGCTGAGCGCTTGGTTTCCGATCTTGTCCACCTCTTGCTGGGTCAAAATAATCGTCCCGCCGACGGTGAGACTGACATCATCGCCAACTTCTCGCGGTGCGGCCAAAATCATCCAAACGCCCGCCATTCTGGCCATTTGAGTTTCCTCCCTGTGTGTTGCCGGTGCACCGTCCGTCAAGTGTGGGGGGTCACGCGCAGGGCTTCACGAGTAGTGCGCTACCGCCGCCGCCGACGACGCTCTACTTGGGAAATCTATTCCGGATGACCGGGATTTTTCCACGTGACAAAGCCACGCACGAAGCCAAAGCCAACACCGGCGGTACCGCAGTTGCGAGTCGTCGCGTCACGCTGAGATCATCGCTAGAGTCAACAACTAAGCCGCCCCGTTTATCGAGGCGGCCTTTTTGTCAGATGAATGACTAGAAAAAGCGAGGCCGCCGAGCGTCCCCCAGCGGCCTCATACTCGTTGCCTTGCCTCGCCTTGTCACGGGCCGTTAGGCGCTTGGACTCTCCCGCTCGCCACTTGGACTATCCGCTCACACTTGGCGCCGTCGCGCTTTGTGCCCTGGTCTGACACCTTGGCTCTGGGGTCTGTCGGCGCCACGAGGCCCGGCGATCAGGCGTCCCTGACAGCAACGCTGACTTAGTGGACGGCCAGATCGAAATCAAGTTGACGCGTATGGCGTATTGCGCGAGCAACGAGGATACGCGAGCGATCATCGGTGGACTCAACAACTAAGCCGTTCCATTCCCGAAGCGGCATTTTTTCACCTGAGTCAGACCCGTAAAAAAATCATGCGCTCGCAAAAAAATCATCGCGATGATCTCGGCGCGATGCCTAGCGCTTCGTTCGAATCACCTTCGACACGGCCAAGCCTTTTGCATAGCTTCAAGTGCTAGCGCGACGAAATTCTCATGACCCCGCCGAGGAGTGTTGCCGATGTATGAGACGACGACACGGACACCTTGATCGATAGTGGCGCTGCGAGGCGGGCAAAATCCGTTGCCCGGGTCCATGACATTCGCAACAGTCATGAGTGCCTCCACTATGCCACCGCATCGCCCGCCGATGATGCTGTATTCTTCGGCAACGATCCTGACCTGACCAATCGTTCGCAGATAGCTCTCACAACCGGGCATCATAAAATTCGCAGACTGCGACTCAGCATGTGCCTGCGAGGAAAACAGCAAGGCGGCAGCAAATAACAACGTGCGCATTTTCCCCTCACGCCTGTTAGAACAAGAATTCAATCAGCCGATACACAATGAACCCGATCACCAAGGCGATCACGATGGCGAGCACAAGCTCCTTGCGATGATCAAGGTGACGCGTGCTCATGTGGACTCGGCCAGAACAACAACGATAGGTGAGCGCTCGCGGTGCTCGCGCTGTTGAGTCGGAGTCTCAGGTACAAGCCCCGTCCACACCCACCACGCGAACCACAACGCGGTCGCTCCCATCAGCTTCCAGTGCGATGCTCTTTCGGTTTCGTTCGCGCTAGGGAACACAGCCACGGCGGTCGCCATCATCGCGCAGAAAAACAGCGCGAACCTGATCAACATCCACAACAACAAGAGCCACCACGTTGATGTCATCGGCCGAGTCCTGATCGCGCCGTTGTCTGCGTCCTGACAGTCTCACACAACGCGACAAGCTTTGTCCCCTAGGGCGGCCGCCCCATGATTCCGGACGGCCCTTTTAATTTTGTGTCCCAGGCGTGTCCCAGGAGGTTTTTAGGGTCTGGCCAGAGGCTCGAAAAGTGCAGGAAGTTATTGATTTTACTGGTGAGCCCGGTTGGGATCGAACCAACGACCTACTGATTAAAAGTCAGTTGCTCTACCACTGAGCTACGGGCCCGATAGGCTTAATTCATCGGCATTTTCGATGCGTGATCATCTTCGACATCGATTCGTTTCATCATAGCGTCAGCCAGGGCAGGGGCGGAAGCCTGCGATTATCAGAGGCGGAAGGCCCCGGCAACTGCCGAGATCGCTGGCGTTGCCAGGAACGAGCAGGATTCACGGAATGCCCACGAGCAGTCCCACGCTCACGCCGATCGACCGTTCATGGCCTTTGCTGAATGAATAGCTGTAGCTCGGCTCAATGAACCAGCCGAGCTTTTTTTCGCCAGTCGGCCAGAACATGAAGTCGAGCCCGAATTCAGCGGCGACTTTGGAACCTTCGTCCGTCGTGTACGAATATGCGGGTCCGACGCCGATCATGAACTCGACCTTGTCCGACAGCGTGAACGGCTTCTTGAATATGAGCTCGGTGCCGTACTCGGTTTGGCGGCGCCTGAACAACGAGGAACCGCTGATCTCGATTTCCAGCCAATCTTTGATGACCCCGAACTCGACGCCCAGTTTGGGCCCAACGCTGGCCAGCCATCCGGGTCGGCTCCATTCGCCCGCCGCCCCGATTTCAACGACCGCACGCGGTTCCTTGTCTTCAGCCTGCACGTTATGTGTGGGCAAGAGCACGGCCGCGGCCACCGCCAAGAGCAGCATGTTACTTTTCATGGACCCCACATCACTGCACCCGACATCATAGCAGCGACAATAAAGCAGGATTTCTGGCATTCCAGAGAGTGCGGGGACTATTGTAGAGAATCCTACCGCTGCGCGCCCGTACCGGCGCCGCTCGGTGCCGGTCAAATATCCGGCCCGGACTGCCGCGGTTTTGGCCTGTCAAACCGGCGCCATTGCACCTATCTTTGCTGTGAGGGCCATGACGCCGCGCCGGCCGTGCCCAGCGAGGGTTGAATGCCGATCGTCAATCGCATCGCCGATCTGCACCGCGAGATCACGGCCTGGCGTCACGATATCCATGCTCATCCGGAACTCCTCTACGACGTGCACCGCACCGCCGCGACGGTGGCTGAGAAGCTCAAGGCCTTCGGCTGTGACGAGGTGGTCACCGGCATCGGCCGCACCGGCGTGGTCGGTGTGATCCGCGGCAACCGCGCCAATTCCCGCAAGGTGATCGGGCTGCGCGCCGACATGGACGCGTTGCCGATCGAGGAGGCGACCAACCTGCCTTACAAATCGACCGTGCCCGGCAAGATGCACGCCTGCGGCCACGACGGGCACACCGCGATGCTGCTCGGCGCCGCGCGCTACCTTGCCGAGACCCGCAACTTCGCCGGCACCGCAGTGATGATCTTCCAGCCGGCGGAGGAGGGCGGGGGCGGCGCCAAGGCCATGATCAAGGACGGCCTGCTCGACCGCTTCGGCGTCGAGGAAGTGTTCGGTATGCACAACTATCCGGGCCTTCCGGTCGGCACATTCGCGATCCGGCCTGGACCGCTGATGGCGGCCGCGGACCGTCTCATCATCGAGATCGAGGGGAGGGGCGGGCACGCGGCGCGCCCGCACCTGTCGATCGACACCGTTCTGGTCGGCGCGCAGATCATCAACCAGATCCAGTCGATCGTGGCGCGCAACATCGATCCGCTGGATGCGGCGGTGATCTCGATGTGCGTGTTCCAGGCCGGCACGACCGACAATGTCATTCCGCAGACGGCGCTCCTGCGCGGCACCGCGCGCAGCTTCGACCCGGACGTGCGCGATACGCTCGAGCAGCGCCTGCGCGACGTCGTGGAGGGCACCGCCCGGCTCTACGGGGCGACCGCCAAGCTGACCTATCGGCGCGACTATCCGGTGACGCGCAACCACGATCGGCAGACCGCCTTCGCGGCGTCGGTGGCGGGCGAGGTGGTCGGCGGCGCGCAGGTCGATACCGCGATCGCACCGGTGATGGGAGCGGAGGACTTTTCGTTCATGCTGGAAGCCCGCCCCGGCGCCTTTATCTTCGTCGGCAACGGCGAGAGCGCCGGACTGCACCACCCAGCCTACAATTTCAATGACGAGGTGATCCCGGTCGGGACCTCGTACTGGGTGCGGCTCGTCGAGACTGCCCTCGCGGCGTAGCGCTCTCGATTATCGCGCAAGCAGCCGCCGGCGGCGCGGTCAGCTCGTCTTGGATGCGGCCGGCTGCGCCTTGAGGATGCCCGCCTGCGTCAGCGCCGCCGCGACCTGCTGCATCCGGTTGATGAGCTCGACCGCCGCATTCGGGGTCAGCACCAGGCGGCAGGCCGGGAAACGCCGGCCGGTGACGGGCGCATTCGGCCTCACCTCGTCGAGCGTGGTGACCGCGAACTCGATCCGCAAGGTCTGCCCGTCATAGCTAAGGCCGGTCAGCGAATCCGCAAACGTCTCGGTGATGTGCGGGCGGTCGACGTAGCGCAGCTGCGCGCTCTGCTGACCGGCGCCCTTGCTCTCCGCTGGTTTCTGCTCGGTCTTGTCGGCCATGCTCGTCTCCGTCCTGGAAATTAGGGATTTTGCGTCCTTGGTTCAGCGCTAACGATGTGCGGCCGGCGCCGACGGCCGCAGGCAGGTGAAGGCGGCTCACCAACTCAGCGGTGCCACGCCCCGTTCCGGATGAGCCGCAACGTAATCTGCGAACGGGTCTTCGAACCGCGACCGCAATTTCTTCGGAGAGCGTGCGGTCACTTCACTTATCTACAATCTTCTGGAGTTCGGAGTCGAACACGATCTGAACGCGATGCAAACCCACCGCCAATGCACGCAAGCTAGAAGGAAAATGGTTGCGCCATGAACGCCGCGCATATCAGGGCGCCCATCGATCGGTCGGTTGCCGCCTGACGGCGGGTCGGCTAGGCGCGGCGGTTCCGTTACCACAGAGCGCGTGAGTGTCGTCGCATTGCAACCCAACGCCGGAATGACTATCGTCGCCGGACTTCGGGACCATCGGGATCACGTCAACGGCTCGATGAGCCGCGTCGTGGTCGGTGCAGAGAGGGTTGCAAGGGCATTGTATGGGCATTGGCATCGACTCCCTCCATTTGTTGTTCAAACTTCGCCAGAGCGGGTACTTGCCGACGCCGTCCGCTGTGATTGAAATCGGTGCCCAGCAGCTCTCGAGCACTTTCTTCGACGGGCAGTTTGAGGTCGACGCGCTTGGTGAGCTGTTTGGCGTTAAGACCAGGTTCGTGATGCCCGACGCGAACCCCACTCATATTGTTCATGGCAGTCTCAAGCACCTGGAGATGCAGGCTCCGTTTGCGCGCGGATTCTACGAGTGGCTCGGGTTCCGATATGCCAGCATTGATATTGACGGCAGCCCGGGCAGCGTCCCGATCGATCTGAACTATGACGCTGTGCCGCGCTGGCACAGGGGCAAGTATCAAATGGTGACCAATTTCGGCACCACGGAACACGTCGCAAATCAGCTGAATGCCTTCCGGGCAATTCACGAGCTCACCGCGCCCAACGGCATCATGTATCATCAATTGCCGAGCCAGGGAATGTTCAATCACGGGCTGGTGAACTACAATCCAAAATTCTTTTGGATGCTCGCTCGCAGCAACGGATACAAATTCGTTTATATGGATTTCTGGGGCAGCGATGAATACTACACTCTTCCACAGGACGTGGTTGACATCGTCGCGGAATTTCAACCCGACATCGTTCAGCGCCGTGATCGCTATCGTGCGGCCGACAGTCGGGTGACTGTCGTCATGCAGAAGACGTTCGACATTGCTTATGTGGCGCCGATCGATGTTCCGACTGGAACACGAACCAACTTGAGTTGGCTCGAGCGCCGCTACTGGACGGTGCTCAGGCCGAATGTCTTTGAACACCTAGAGGAAGTGAAGGAAAGAAAGAAAAAAAGAAAGGAAAGACGTGCGTCTTTCCTATTGCGGGCCCGCACGCTCTTTCAAAGCCCGCGTCTTCTCGGGACGTCGATTGCAAAGCGGGTCATACCGCGGATGAGGAACGTAGCAAAGAGGATCATACGGCGGATGGGGGCCGAGAACGTAGCAAAGCGGATCATGCGGCGGATGAGGGGCAAAAGCAGGGCTGGCAGTCATCCGGGCGCTTGATCGGCGAGCCGCTGCGGTCAGGTGCTGTTGAGCCAGATCTCGGCGCGCGCGATGTCGTATTCTTGGCCGCCATACTGGTTGGCCGTGGTCGGCGGAGTGTAGAGGACGGGATATTCGTAGGTGCCGCCGCCTGCGCGGTCACATGTCAGGCCCTGTCTCCGGAATTTCGTTCTCGCCGAACTCCCGCTTCGTCATGTCGACGGCGAGCGGAGAACACATTGTCTGGCACGTCACAACCGGGGAAGCGGTTCTGCGCACCGGCCCGGAAGTCCGCCATATGTATGGCGCCGGCGTGCCCGCACATAATGGCCAGGTGATCGCGCTCGCGGACACTCTCGGTCGAGTCCGCGTCTTGCGCTTTTCGCTGCCGAGCGAAGACACGCGTAGGGCGCTGTGTAGCCGTCTTCCCGAAGGGCGCACCGGCTTCAATGATGATGAAATGACGGAATTGAGTTTCCTGGAGGCGTCCGACCGCTGGCCCTGCGCCAAGCCGGCACTGCTGTCGCTGCCGCATATGACGAAATTGTTCGGTCAGTGGAGGAGTGCATTGCGTAGGGCAGTGGGCCGGTTTTCGTGGTAATGAGCGGCCACTTGGGTTATAATGATTGTTGAAGGCCCGCATGTGATTCATCACCAAAATTTCGGACAAATCCCGATGCAGTAATACAGCGTTGCAAAGGAGCAGATGATGAACATCGTCGTTTCGTTTGATCAAAGCCCCGCCAGTCTCCCAGCGGGATTCACATCGGCCGTCGCCTCTGTCGTGGCCTTCTACCAAAGTCAGTTTACCGACAACATTACATTTAATCTCCATGTCGGGTTCGGAGAAGTGCACGGATCGGCGTTGAGTCCGGGCGCTCTTGGCCAGAGCTTTTGGTTCCTCAATTCATTTTCCTACACCGCGCTACGGAACGCCCTGGTGGCGGACCAAAAGTCCAACGACGACGCGACAGCGCTTGGTAATGTTCCCGTGACCGATCCTCTCGGCGGAACGCATACGTATTGGGCCGCGCAGGTCCAGGCTAAGGCTTTGGGGCTGCTCTCAAACTCCGTCGTCGTCGATACCTATGTCGGCTTCAGCAGTACGGCTGCATTCGACTACGATCGCAGCGACGGGATAACGGCGGGCCAGTTCGACTTTTTCGGGACGGTTGCCCATGAAGTTGCGGAAGTCATGGGCAAGAATTTGCTGGTAGGTGCGACGATCGGAACCACGTCAAACAGCTATGTGCTCTCGGATCTGTTTCACTTTTCCTCGCCCGGCGTGCGCGATTTTTCGGGCACAACACCCGGGTATTTCTCGATCGACTTGGGCAACACCAACCTGGATAATTTCAATACCAACCCGGGCGGCGACTTTGGGGACTGGGCGAGCAGCGCGGGAAATGACTCGTGGCGGGCCTTCAGCAACTCCAGCGTGATCAATGCGGTCACCGAAACCGACCTGCGATTTCTGGATGTCATCGGGTTTGACCGGGTGCCGGCAGCCAACCCGGCTCCGCCTCCTGCCACCACGGCCGACATGATCTTGCGTCGTGGCAGCGACGGCCACTACGACATCTACGATATCGGCAACAACACGCTCTTGGCCGCGTTCAATTTGGGCCAAGTCGGAACCGAATGGAAGTTTGTCGGCCTCGGCGGCTTCCTCGGCAACGACACGACCGACATGATGTTGCGAAACTCGAATACCGGCGGATTCGAGATTTACGACATCAGAAACAACAACATCGTCGGCGCCGCGTTCCTGGGCAATGTCGGGACGGAGTGGCAGTTCGCGGGTTTCGGCAACTTCGGCAGCCTCGGCGAAACCGACATGCTCTTGCGCAACAGCAATAACGGCGGATTCGAGGTCTACGATATCAGGGATAACCAGATTATCGGCGCCAACTTCCTGGGCAACGTCGGTCTGAATTGGCAGGTGGCGGGCTTCGGCGACTTCAGCAGCCGCGGCACCAGCGACATGATCTTGCGAGATACGCAGACTGGCGGACTGGAAGTCTACGACATCGATCACAATCAAATTACCGGCGCCGCTTTCATGGGGACGGTCGGGTTGGAGTGGCAGGCGTTGGGCGTCGGCAACTTCAGCAGCCGCGGCACCAGCGACATGATCATGCGCAATAGCAATACCGGCGCAATGGTAGTCTTTGATATCAACAATAATCAGATCACCTCAACTCATTCCTTGGGCTCCGTCGGTTTGGAGTGGCAGTTCGCGGGGGTCGGCCCGATGCACGCACCCGGCGCGTCCGACCTAGTCCTCCGCAACGTCAACACCGGCCAATTTGTCTCTTATATCATCATGAACGATCAAATCGTGGGTGCCGGTCCCTTGGGGCAGGTCGGTCTAGAATGGCAACTCGGCGGATTTGCTCCCATTCCCGCATTTCAATCCGCGGCGAGCAGTGAACCCTCGCCGATAGCGCACTCGGAGGTTGGGTTTGCGTCCGGCGACGCAAGCTTCAATTCGTTTCTGACCGACCAGGTCGCTTCTTCGGGTTCGGGGTCTCAAGTTGCACGACTGGCGCAGGCGATGGCCTCGTTTGGCAACCCGCTTGACCCGCATGCGAGCAACCAAGCATGGGCCGATGTACCCTCACACGTTAACGCAATCGCCCATACGCCAAACGTTTGGGAGCTATATACTTGATAAGCACAGCCGCAGCGGCAAAGGTTGCGGGCATTTGAAGTTGTACAACCGCGGCGGGCCAATTTCTCGCCCGAGTACGGCGCGACCGGCCGTCAAGCTTCGCGGTCGGCGTTAGCCAATCAATGCTCTACATCCACCGGTTCACGCGGTTCGAGATCCGCCGGATGACGATGTCGACCAGCGTGTGCGTGACCGAGAGCATGTTCTTGAAGTTCAGCGCGCCGGAGTCTTGGCCCTTGCGCTCCACCGTCTTCACCGGGACCTCGCGATAGCTGAACCCCTGGTCGAGCAGCATGCAGATAATGTCGGCTTGGAAGCCGAAGCCGCGCGTGTTCGGATGCCAGCGCATCACGTTGTAGCGCCGGTGAACCGCGAGCCCGTTGTAGTAATGCAGCCGAAATCCGCTGATCGCGTTGACCAGCGACGTGTAGGCGCCCGACAGCATGCGCCGGTAAAGGCTCTTGCCCTCGCTGGTCACGTAATAGGGGATGATCATGTCGGCCTGGCCAATCTGGCGCAGCACGGCGACCATCGTGTCCTTCGGCTCGGCATCGTCGCCGCAGATCAGGCGATAGTACTTGCCCTTGCCGATGAAGGCGGCGTCGAAATAGTTCTGGGCGAGGCCGCGGTTGACCTTGTTCCGTCGCAACAGGATGTTCTCGTCGGCGTGGGTGTTGATGAAGTCCTGCACCAGATCGGACGAACGATCGCTCGAGCAGTCGTCGATGACGATGATCTCGTAGCTGATGCCGCCAACCTCGTTGACGGCGGCGCGCACGGTCTCGAGTGTGCTGATGATGTAGGTCTCTTCGTTGTAGCAGGAGATGAAGATCGTGAGATCGAGCGGCGCTTCGCGCCCGGGCGCGAGCACGGCCTCGACCTCGTGGAGGCGCGCCGCGGCCGGAGTCATCGTGACTTCGGCGGGGAACGGGCGGACGGACATCCTAGAACCGTCCTGCAGCGGATGCGGCATTCGGGAGCGCGCTCATTTGTCCCTCGCGCCGATCGACTGGATCTCGACGGCGAGCTGCTGCCGGGCGAACGCAAGATAACGGCATTCGACCTTGTGCAACGCGACGAATTCCAGGAACGCCTTGTGCTCGTGTTCCTCCCAGTTCGGGAAGTTGAAATACTCGTCGAACAGAATGATGGTCCCGGGCACCATCCGCTCGGCCAATAGCGAGAAGATGGTGCGGGTCGAGCTGTAGAGATCGCAGTCGATATGGATGAAGGCTACCGGCCCGGGGTTGGCGCCGAGCCATTCCGGCAGCGACTTGTCGAACCAGCCGGGATGCAGGCGCACATTGGCCGGAACCCGCGGCAGCCGCCCTTTCACGTTGAACGCCCGGTCGGTGAGGTTGAAGCCGGACCACACCTCCGGCAGGCCCTCGAAGCTGTCGAACCCATGAATGACGCGGCCGCCAATTCGCTTGGCGATGTAGCGGATCGTGCCTCCGGTAAAGACCCCGAACTCGAGATAATGGCCGTCGACCTTGCTCGCGCCGAGCGCGAACTCGATCAGGTCGCGCTGGCTCTCGAGCCCGAGCGCATCCGGCATCGCGCGCTCGATATAGTCGACGGTGCGCTGCAGGGCCCGCAGCGAGCGCTCGCGCATCGGATGGACGCGCCCGACATCGGCCACCTGATAACAGGCGCAAACGATCCGATACAGGAAGGCCTTGAGCCTGAAATTGGTCACCAGCATTTCGGCTGCGTTCCCTCACGACCGGCTCACTGAAGATCGCAGCCCGCGACTCCGCAAGGATGGCACGCAGCGCAACCGCACTCCGCGCCAGTACATCGGCCGCCACTGTCGAGCGAGGCTCGGCACATGGACTTTGCGCTGCAGGAACGAGGTCCTGCGGCTCCGGGGGGTCCTATAACGGAAGCGCTGCTCGAATGCTACTGGCCAGCCGGGGCCCGGCCGGAACCGGCGTCGGCCTGGCTCCGGATCACTGGTTAGTGACCACCGTTTCCTGACTCGCCGGCAGCTGCGCCGGCGCTTCGGCGACGGCCGGCCGGGGCAGGGTCTCGGCCACCTTCGCCTCGACGCGGCGCCAGTAGGCGAACTCGTTGAAGCGCGAGCCTTCGAGCAGGGCGACGAAGAAGGCGGCGAGGAACGGCAGGCTTTGGATCACCAGCACGGCCGCGAAAATATTGAGCTCGCGGATCTGCTTGTAGTTGGTGATTACCACGAGCGCGGCGCCGATCAGCAGCAGCGCGGCCATCGCCGCTTCCCAGAACGCGGCGAAGTCGGGGCCGCGGCGGGTCGCGCCGCCCTTGGCGGTGCGCATGAACGGCAGGCTCTCCTTCCAGAGGCCGAAGCCGACCGCGCGCGCGACGGTCCATTGCACCGACATCGCGGTGAACACGGCGCCGACCATTTGCCCGAGCGGGATCGTGACGCGCAGCCGATAGAGCGCGACGAAGTGCGCAAGCGAGACGATGAAGGCGACGATGATCGGGATCGTCAGGATCTTGTCGGGGATCGCGATGTCGAACAACACGATCACCGGGATCCACAGCAGGTTCAGAATCGCGACTGCCACGCCGATTGATTCCGCGCCAAGCCAATTGAGCCAGCCGAGCGCATATTCGCGCTTCTGGTCGCGGTTGAGGCCGCGCGCGCCCGGCAGCAGGCGCCGCCAATGCTTCTTGATGATCTGGAATCCGCCATAGGCCCAGCGATAACGCTGCTTCTTGTAGGCCTCGAACGTATCGGGCAGGAGGCCGTAGCCGTAACGGCGATTGGTGTAATGGACCTGCCAGCCGTGCTCGAGCACGGTCAGACCGAGATCGGTGTCCTCGACGATGGTGTCACTCGACCAGCCGCCGGCGCCCTCGAGCGTCGCCCGGCGAATAAGGCACATGGTGCCGTGCACGATGATGGCGTTGGCCTCGTTGCGCTGGACCATGCCGATGTCGAAGAAGCCGGCGTACTCGCCGTTCATGGCGTGATGCAGCACGCTGCGCTCACTGTCGCGGTGGTCCTGCGGCGCCTGGATCATACCGACCTTCGGATCGGCAAAGGCCGGCACGAGGTCCTTGAGCCAGTCCTGCTGGACGACGTAGTCCGCGTCGATCACGCCGACGATCTCGGCGTCGGCCGCCGTATGCGCGAGCGCGAGCCGCAGGGCGCCGGCCTTGTAGCCCAGCACGTTGTCCGCGTTGATGAACTTGAAACGCTCGCCGAGCGCGCGGCAATGGTCCTCGATCGGCCGCCAATAGGCCGGATCAGGCGTGTTGTTGATCACGACCACGCATTCGAAGTTGGGGTAGTCGAGGCGCGCGACCGCATCGAGCGTCTGCTTGAGCATGTCGGGCGGCTCGCGATGAGCCGGAACATGGATCGAGACCTTGGGCGCAAAGCTCGCGCCGGGCGCGCCGGTCGGCCGGAGCAGGCGGCGTGGCGCGTGGCCGAAGGCGACTGCGGCGATCTCCTCGATGCGCGCGAGCGCAATCAGCACCAGCGGAATGAGCAGCACGATCCCGAGGGCGAGCGCAAAGGCGGCGCCGAATACGAAATAGTGCCCCTTCCAGAATTCAAACACGATCGCGCACCAGGCGCCGACCGTATTGGTCGCCAGCACCAGCACGATTGCCTCGCCGGCGGTGGCGCGTGGTTTGGCGAGAATCGTCAGCGACAGCAGTAGGCCGAGCAGGATCGCGATGCCGGCGATCTTCCAGTGATCGGGATCGCCCACCGGACCGGCCCAGGCAAACTTGGCGTCGCGCGCCGCATCGAACAGGCCCCAATAGGCCCCGACGCCGCCTTCATTGGTCTTCCACGGCTGGTCGAACGCCTCGATGATGTTGTAGTCGATTCCGTAGGCTTCGGCCCGGGCGACGAAATCCCGGATCACCAGCGCCTGTTCGATCCGCCCAGGGCTGGCGTTGCGCATGTTGTAGCCGGCGCTCGGCCAGCCGAACTCGGCGATCACGATGCGCTTGCCGGGGTGGGCGCGGCGCAGCTTGTCGTAGGCGGCAATCGCGTTGTCGACCGCCTGGTGGACGTCGGCGCCTTCCCAATAGGGGAGGATGTGCGCGGCAATGAAATCGACCGCGGAGGCAAGCTCCGGATGGTCGATCCAGACCGTCCAGATCTCGCCCGTCGTCACCGGAACCGGGCTTTGCCGCTTCACGCGCTGGATGATCTGGATGAGTTCGTCGACCGACTTCTCGGCGCGCAGCGTGGTCTCGTTGCCGACCACGATCGCGTTGACGTTGCTGTAGCGCTTGGCGAGCGCGATGGCCTGCTGGATCTCGCGCTCATTGCGCGCTTCGTTCTTGTCGATCCAGATGCCGACCGTTACCTTCATCCCGAACTCGGCGGCGATGCCAGGCACGAGCTCGACGCCGCCGGTCGATGAATAGGTGCGCACAGTCCGGGTGTACGGGCTCAGGAGCCTCAGATCGGCGCGGATTTGTTCGGCGGTCGGGCGATCGCCGTAGTCGGGATGCTGCGCGCGCGAATAGGGCGAATAGGAGATGCTCGCGAGCGGACCATCGATGTTCGGTACTGTCTGCTGTTGCTGGAACAAGGTCCACATGCCGGCATGCACGCACGCAACCAGCGCGACAACGGCGACGACGGAGCGCATGGAAGATCTACCGCACGGGGCAGGAACCGATGGCCTGAACCCGTCCCCTAGGTTCGACCAAGGCCCGTTATTTACAACGTACCCTAGTCACATCGAGTAGTGAGCGGACGTGGCGAATATAGGGCCACAACTACGCAGAACAAGTTTAGTTCCTGCGACAGTTTAGTAATGGTGTGGATGAACGGCTGTACAGAGATCAACGATTGGTCGTCGGTGCCGGTACGGCCGCCGATGGCTGCGGCGCGGCCGCCTCGGGCGTCGGATTGATCCAGCAAGCGTGGATGCGCGCGGACAATGTCTCGGGTGCCTTCAAGTCGGGATTCCCTTGCCGGACAAGGCACCTGAATGCTGCCTGGATATGCCCTGACGGGCAGCCGAAGCGGTCGTAAAGCTCCATGTGACGGAACGCGGTATCGAGATCGTCGCGGATCAGCAGGTTGACTGCCCGCCGGCCAAGCCAAACGCACTCCGGATTGCCGGCCGGTCCGCCCAATGCCTTGGCGGCTTCGGCAAACTCATCGATCTTCTTCGTCCCCTCCGGTTCGGTTGGCGGTCGCGGGCTTGCCGCTTTGGGATCGACGCTCTGGGCAACACACGGATTGGCCGACAAAATCAGGCCCGCCACCCCGGCGGCGGCGGCGACCATACGCATGCAGGCGAAACTCATGGTTACTCGGATTGTTGGGGCCGTTAAGGCCGGGGGATCCTCCCGGACACCGACCGGATCCGGTCGCTGGCGCGGTCATTGCCGCGACTTCTCGAAGGAGTGCGGCGATTTCAGGATTAAAGCAGCAGTGCGCGACAACGCCAATATGGCGTGAAAAAAAATCCGCAACATAAGATTTCAATGGTAGTCGGCGCAGCGTCCGCTCGCCGACATAGTGTCGGCGAAGGCGATGCTTGGCACCACCCCCGCAGCGCGTTAAGCGAGGCATGGATCAGGGTAGGGACCGAGCCGATGGGTGTCGCTGCCGCGCTCTTCGCGATTGCAACAGCGGTGATTGTTTCCACCTGGGGTTGGTTTGGTACGGCGGTCGAAATGCCGCAGTCCCCGCTCGCGCCAGGCGAGAAGCTCCATTGCGTGTCATACGCGCCTTTCCGCGGCGAGCAGACTCCATTCGGGCCGGACGTCCCGATCGATCCCCGGCAGATCGACGAGGATCTGGCGCAGCTCAAAGCGATCACCGACTGCGTGCGTACCTATTCGGTCGATCACGGCCTCGACCAGATCCCGGAGATTGCCCGCCGCCACGGTCTCAAGGTGATGCAAGGGTTGTGGCTGTCGAGCGTTCCAGAGCTCAGTCGCAAGCAGATCGAGGGCGCGGTCGCGCTCGCCAAGCGGTATCCCGACGTCATCACCGCGGTGATCGTCGGCAACGAGGTGCTGCTGCGCGGCGAAATGTCGGCGCCACAGCTCGCCCGCACCATCCGCGAGGTCAAGGCGCAGGTGACGATGCCGGTAACCTATGCGGACGTGTGGGAGTTCTGGCTGCGTTATCGCGAGGTCGCGGGCGCGGTCGACTTCATCACCATCCACATCCTGCCGTACTGGGAGGACTTTCCGATCCCGGCGCGCGATGCGGCGCGCCATGTCGATGCCATCCGCAACCAGGTCGTCGCCGCCTTTCCGGACAAGGAGGTGTTCCTGGGCGAGTTCGGATGGCCGAGCGCCGGCCGCATGCGCGAGGGCGCCTTGCCATCGCCGGTCAACCAGGCGCGCACCCTGCACGATATCGTGGCGCTGGCCAGGCGCGAGAACTACCGCGCCAATCTGATCGAGGCCTATGACCAGCCCTGGAAGCGACAGCTCGAAGGCGCGGTCGGCGGGCACTGGGGACTCTATGATGCGTATCAGCGCAAACCCAAGTTCACCTGGGGCGCCGCGGTCTCCAACCACCCGCATTGGCGATGGCAGGCGGCGGCCGGCGTCGCGCTCGCGATGCTGATGTTCGGCGCCGCACTGGCGGTTTCCTGGCGACGGCCCGCGCCGCCCGCGCGGGTGTGGCTCGGCGTCGCGGCGAGCGCCATTGCCTCCGGGACGATGATCGGCTGGGTCATCGAGACCATACCGGTCGAAAGCCTCACCGTCGGCGACTGGATGCGCTCGCTCGCCT
>Ga0066903_100001511_pt1 | contig 17110 bp, 15 predicted proteins | sample PanSoiMetaGPlot1_FD_67491 | JGI IMG/M metagenome (GOLD analysis project Ga0066903, IMG submission 67491) | Tropical forest soil microbial communities from Panama analyzed to predict greenhouse gas emissions - Panama Soil - Plot 1 (version 2) | ecosystem: Environmental > Terrestrial > Soil >... | reverse complement strand
CTTGAAGAGATTCACCGCTCCGGCGGAAATGCCGCCGCGTGCCACGCTCAGATGTACATCATGGGAACCCTTCTCCGGCACGGTTCGGAAGAGCAAAAGCGGAAGTACCTGCCTGGGATTGCGGCCGGCAAGGTTCGCCTTCAGGCCTTTGCCGTCACCGAACCCACCACCGGTTCGGACACCACCCGAGTCAAAACGCTGGCCACGCGCGTAGGGAACAAGTACATTGTGAAGGGCCAAAAGATCTGGATCTCCCGGGCAGAGCACTCAGACCTGATGCTGCTGGTGGCGCGGACTATGCCATTGGAACAGGTGACCAAGCGGACCGAAGGCCTCTCTGTTCTCCTTGTGAACCTGAAAGATGCGGCTGGACACGGACTGACGATCCGCCCGATCCGCACCATGATGAACCATGCCACTACGGAGGTCTTCTTCGACGACGTGGAGGTGCCGGTGGAGAACCTGATCGGCGAGGAAGGTCGCGGGTTTCGCTATCTTCTCGACGGTCTGAACGCAGAGCGCATTCTGATAGCATCCGAGTGCATCGGCGATGGACGATGGTTCCTGGAGCGGGCCTGCCGCTATGCCACGGAGCGCGTCGTTTTTGGCCGGCCGATCGGGCAAAACCAGGGAGTGCAGTTTCCCCTGGCGCGAGCCTATGCCAATGTTGAGGCCGCTGCGCTCATGGTAGCGCGAGCGGCGCAGCTATTCGATTCGCACCAGCCGTGTGGCCCCCAGGCGAACATGGCCAAGCTGCTGGCTGCCGACGCGTCCTGGGAATCGGCCAATGCGGCAGTGCAGACGCATGGCGGCTTCGGCTTTGCCGAGGAGTATGACGTGGAGCGCAAGTTTAGAGAAACCAGGCTCTACCAGGTGGCACCGGTCTCCACCAACCTGATTCTGGCTTATATCGCGGAGCATGTGCTGGGGCTGCCGCGCTCATATTGAAACTGAAAATGGGAGCTACCCATGCCGATCAAGCAGGGCTGGACAGGACGAGTCTTCGAAGATTTTGAGGTTGGCGATATCTACCTGCATCCGTTGGGCCGCACCGTGCTGGCAGCGGACAATCTATGGTTCACTCTGCTCACCCAGAACACCAATCCCATCCATTTTGACCACGCCTATGCGGCCAAGACCGAATTCGGCAAGCCTCTGGTCGATTCGACCTTCACCCTGGCCCTGGTCACCGGCCAATCGGTGATGGATATCTCGCAAAATGCGATGGCCAACCTGGGCTGGGATGAGGTGCGGCTGCCCAATCCGCTCTTCGAAGGCGATACGGTGTACTCGCGCAGCGAGGTGCTGGAGAAACGGGATTCCAAGTCGCGGCCGCATGTGGGCATTGTCCGTTTCAAGACCACCGGCTACAAACAGGATGGCGTGGTTGTGATCGAGTTCAAGCGCACGGTGATGGTGTACCGTCGAGGCCAGGTGCCGCAATCCGCGAACCCACCCTTGCCGTCGCAGCTGTGAGCGGAACAAAAACTTTAGCCGCGAATCAACGCGAAACACACGAAATCTTCCGGTTCGTATGTATTCGCGGAATTCGCGGCTAACTGTTTCCAGCCTTGGTTAGGCCTCAGAACTGGTTCTTGCGCGAATAGCCTATGGAAACACCATAGCGATTCACGCGCGGCCCCGCGAATTCCACGTTGTTGTGGACAAAGTAGAAATTCGCTTCCGGGCGAAGGAAGATACTGCGGGTCACATAGAATCGGATGCCGGCGCCGATGTGCCCCAGAAAGTGGTTGCTGGTCTGGTAATCCGTGCACGTCACGAAAACGCTGCCGGTACAGGTGACAAACGGCGTGTAGAAGCGGGTGCTCAACGCGCCAATGCCGCCCGCAATCTCAGCCTGCGCCCGTTTGCCCAGGGGCGGGCCCCATACAGCATTGAAATCCCACAGCACGGGCCGATAAGGCTGCTGAAAGATGTTCACATTCTGATGCGCGCGCCAGGCAATTTCGCCGCCGACGCCGAAGTATTTCCTGTAAAAGAGGAAGTCACCGCTGAAAGAAGGATATCCGCCGCCGCTGATGCTCTGCGGAATGTGATTTCCGTTGAGGAAATCGCTTGCGCTGACGTCTGATGCTGAAGTTCCTGTCACCGTACCGAAGCCAAACGCCAAGTCGAGCTGTTGAGCGCCGGCTATACGTGTCACCGCGAAGAACATGCAAAAAGATACAAATAGTAATGATAGTTTTTTCAAGTTACTCTCCTTAAAGCCAAGGCGGGGGCAACAAGTGCCCCCCCGAAAGATACCTTGCCTTTAAATATCTGAAGCGATTATCGCCCCCCGCCAGCAGCTCTGTCCAGACTCTTTGGTACAAGCGGGGTTGCAGGGCTGGTTCCGAGGCCCGCATATACAATGGCAGCATCAATTTACAGCGAAGGAGCACCCATCATGCAGAGGAATGCAAGCGCACACTGGAGCGGCGGACTCAAGGACGGGAAAGGGACCGTGAGCTCCGCCAGCGGGGTTCTTAAGAACACACCCTATTCATTCGCTACTCGTTTTGAGTCGCAGCCGGGGACTAATCCTGAGGAGTTGATCGCCGCGGCCCACGCCGGATGTTTCACCATGGCCCTTTCCGGTCAGCTTGGGTCTGCTGGAATGACAGCGGAATCGCTCGACACCACCGCCACAGTCACCCTGGAAAAGCTGGACTCCGGGTTCGCTATTACCACCATCCATCTGCAAGTCAAGGCCCGGATACCCGGAGCCGACAAGTCCAAGTTTGATCAAGCCGCCAAGAACGCCAAAGAGAGCTGTCCCGTCTCCAAGTTGTTCAATGCCAAGATCACGATGGACGCCCAGTTGGAGAGCTGAAAGCAGAAGCAGCTAACAACCCCGTTTACGTTGCGTCTAACCACCACTGATCGTGGTCCGGTTTACTCCGCCCAAATTCATGGAGGTTATTACTATGCGCAGTTACCTCAAGGTCACCATGCTGGCAGTGGCACTGTCGTTCGCCGTTGTCCAGATTGCACAGGCTCAGTCAGCGCTTCTTGATCTGCCGCGAGACAGCCAGCGCGCCCAGGTCATTCAAAAAATCGGCATTACCAACATCAGCATCACCTATCACCGGCCGTTGGTGAAGGGGCGAAAGGTTTTCGGCGGATTGGAACCCTACGGCAAGGCCTGGCGGGCTGGAGCCAATGAAAACACGCTTTTTGAGGTCAGCGATCCGATTACAGTGGAGGGCAAGCCGCTGGCTAAAGGCGTCTACGGCCTGCACATGATTCCTGGAGAGAACGAATGGACTGTCATTTTTTCCAAGCAAGCCAACGCTTGGGGCAGCTTCAGCTATGACCAGGCTGAGGATGCTTTGCGTGTCACCGCGAAGCCGGTGGCCACGGATATGCATGAGGCCTTAACTTACGACTTCGACGACCCCAAGCCCAATGCGGTCACGGTTACTATGCGCTGGGACAAGGTGGCGGTGCCTTTCAAAGTAGAAGTTAATACCAACGAAATTGTCCAGCAGAGCCTGCACAATCAGCTTCGCGGACGAGCCCAGTACGAATGGAATTCCTGGGACGAAGCCGCGAGTTATCTTCTCGACAATAAGCTCAGCCCGGAAGATGCATTGAAATACACGGACCGTTCCATCCAGGTGGAAGAGAGGTTCGACAATCTTATTACCAAAGCTCGTGCCCTGGACACGCTCAACCGGAAAGATGAGGCCACCGTCGCCCGCAACAAGGCTCTGGGGATAGGCACGGCGATACAACTGCATATCTACGGTCGCCAGCTTCAGAATCAAGGGAAGCAGAACGAAGCGCTCGACTTTTTCCGGGAAAACGTGAAGAGGAACCCTACTCATTGGCTGGGACACAACGATGCCGCACGTCTGGCTTGTGCTCAAGGCAATTTCGATGGAGCGGTCAAAGAGATGAAACTGGCTTTGGCCACAGCTCCGGATCCACAGAAATCAGCGGTCGAAGGCCTGATCAAAAGGCTGGAGGCAAAGCAGGACATCAACAAATGAGTTAGCAGCCCACGGACCGGGCCGGATGTTCCGGCCCGGGTGATCCTCCTTACCGCGTCCGTCATCCTGCGATATCATGGAATCGGTTTGCGCCCAGCCCATCCCAAAAGGCTCCTTGTGATACGCGTCTCCCTCGGCGGCGTTATCGCATGTTGCCTGGCGCTATCGTCCGCTGCGCAGACTTCCAGCAAGCTTCTCGCAGTCGCGCAAACCGGCACCCCGGCAGATTCCGCCGATCCAGGCCCCATGGCCAAGCAAGTCCGCGCTGAGTTCCTGCATGCCTGGAATGCCTACAAACAATATGCCTGGGGACACGACGAGCTAAAGCCGCTGAGCAGGCAGCCCCACGACTGGTATGGTGTCTCGCTCTACATGACCCCTGTGGATGCGCTGGACACCATGATCCTGATGGGGCTGAAGAGCGAGGCCGATGAAGCCCGCGAACTCATCGCCCAAAACCTCTCTTTCGACCAGGACATTGAGGTCAAGAACTTCGAGATCACGATCCGGTTGCTGGGAGGCCTGCTAAGCAGTTATCAACTCACCGGTGACAGGCGTCTTTTGGGGCTGGCGGAGGATCTGGGTAATCGCCTCCTGCCCGCCTTCAATTCGCGGACGGGCATGCCCTACGTTTACGTAAATCTCAAAACCGGAAAGACACATGGAGCGGAGAGCAATCCCGCCGAGATCGGGACGCTGTTGGTCGAGTTCGGCACCCTCAGCAAGTTGACGGGAAAACCAGTGTTCTATGACAAGGCCAAAAACGCGCTCGTACAACTATATAGCCGCCGTTCGAAGCTGGGGCTGGTGGGCTCCGCCATCAACGTGGAGACCGGGCAGTGGATCGATACGACGAGCCACATCAGCACCGGAATTGACTCCTATTACGAGTATCTGCTGAAAGCCTCGATTTTGTTCAATGACAGGGACTGCGAACGCATGTGGAAGACCAGCATTGAGGCTGCTAACCGATATCTGGCTGACGCCGGCCAGGGAGGACTCTGGTACGGCCAGGTGGATATGAACACCGGCAAACGTACCGCAACCCGGTACGGCGCGCTCGATGCCTTCTTTCCCGCGCTGCTGGCCCGCTCTGGCGATCTGGAACGGGCGCGGCGCTTAGAGGAGTCGTCTTACAAGGTCTGGACGATGTTCGGAGTTGAGCCGGAGGAAATCGATTACTCCAATTTCAAAATCATCCACTCTGGATATGTTCTGAGGCCGGAGATTGCGGAGTCTGCCTACTATCTCTATTTCTACACCCGCGACCCACGCTACAAAGAGATGGCATCCACTTTCCTTGGGAGTCTGGTGCGCTACTGCAAAACCGAGGCGGCTTACGCCTCACTGCGCAAGGTGGAGAGCAAAGAGAAAGAAGACAGGATGGAGAGTTTTTTTCTGGCTGAAACGTTGAAATACCTCTACCTGACCTTTGCTCCGCGTGAGACCTTGGACCTGAACAAAGTGGTTTTCAATACCGAAGCCCACCCGATCACGAAAACGTGGTAAGGAACGTCGCAATGTGCAGCCGTTGGCCATTAGCACTTAAAGCCGTTTAGGCAATGTAGCCTTTAATCCTCGCCCTGGTGGCAATCCAGGCAATTCTGAAATCGTCTGATGCCCGGGGGCGGCGCCAGCAACCCTACCTTGAAGACCGCTTCGCGTGTCCACGTAGCTGGCGCCCCGATCCAGGTTCGCTGTCTGAGGCGCTTCTACTGCAGCCTGGATGCCAAAAACGAGCGCGGTGTATTCCTTGGGGAATGAACAAAGGCTGTCCAAAGTGAGGTAACCGTTTAGTGACAAAGTGACGTGGACCGTGACAGGATGGCTGCCTCCGATCAAGGGGTTAACCATTCTCGCAAGAATATGTCTGGGTTGTCCGCTAAAATGACGGCTTTGATTCTAAACGGGCACCTGGAGGCATAATGGATCTGCTGGCGATTATGTTGCACGCACCGCGAATCACCCCGCCGGAGGGTTTTACACCGCTTCTGCAGCTCGTGCTGCGCTGGATCCATTTCATCGCCGGTATCACCTGGGTTGGCCTGTTGTATTTCTTCAACCTCGTCAATACTCCAGTCTTGAAAGAGACGGACGGTTCCACGCGGTCTAAGATCGTAACCCTGATGCTGCCTCGAGCGCTGTGGTGGTTCCGCTGGGCTTCCGTGGTTACTGTGCTGGCCGGTATCTGGTACTGGATGATGATTGTTTCTGCCGACGCTCACAACGCCCAGACCAGCGGCGGCAGGGCCATCGGGACATTCTTCATGATCTGGACTGCGACCTTCGTAGTGGAAATGGCTCTGCTGATGTCACCGGTTGCGGTGTTCAAGAAAGGTCCGGTATTTGGCGCGATCATGGCTGTGGTGATTCTTTTGGCTGGCTACTCTTATCTGGCCCTGAATTCTCATGGATGGGAGAGCAACCGGCTGCTTGCGATCGGCGTGGGAGGCGGGCTGGGCTGGTTCATGATGTTCAATGTTTGGGGCATCCTGTGGCGGGCGCAGAAAAAGATCATTCGCTGGACCTCTGAAGCCACGAACCAGGGAGTAGCTTTGCCGGCAGATGCGGCACGCCTGGCGGGACTGTCTCAGCTGGTCTCTCGAACGAACTTCGTTCTGTCGTTTCCCATGTTGTTTTTCATGGCCGTCGCCAGCCATTATCCTGTCTTTGGCGGCTAGACACCTCCTGGCTGCTTCTTGCGTGTGTTATCGCCACACTCAGACATTAAGGATCTCCAACCAGCCGGCTCAGGCCAGCACTGCCAATGGGACCGCCTATTCTTGAAAAACATTTATTCTTAGCGGCAGTTCCATCGCATGGAAGAAGATTAGAATTTTGTTGCTGTTTGCGCGCCACGGGGAGCCAAAAGCATGTTCAGGAAAAGCGATAGGCCTTGGGCCATTGCCTTGGAAACGTTGGTAGTGGCGGCGGTCTATTTCGTCGCAGGGAAAGCTGGGCTCGCAGTTCCCCTTTCGAGTGGGAGCGTCTCTCCGGTGTGGCCTGCCGCAGGCGTTGCCCTCGGCGCCATGTTAATCGTTGGCCGGCGGGCATGGCTGGGCATCCTCATCGGTGCATTTCTAGTCAACGCATTCACTCACGCCTCCCTGATTGCCGACCTGGCCATTTCCATTGGAAACACTCTGGGGCCGGCCCTCAGCGCTGCCCTGTTGACCAAGAGGTCTTTCAGCAGCATAAAGCGCTTCAATGACGTGGTTTTCATGATCTTTTACGGTTCGTTGGGGTTGATGGCAACCGCGCTGATCGGATCAACAGCGTTGTTTCTAACCGGCACGCATGCCTGGAACAATCTTCCTTCGGCCTGGCTGGTGTGGTGGCTGGGTGATTGCATGGGCGTTCTGCTGATCGTGCCCCTGATTCTGAACTTTGGCGATTTAAAGACGCTCAAGCCCCGCCTGGCAGAGCTGGCATTGCTCTTGGTGTGGTTGCTTGTATGTTCAGCCGCCCTGTTTCACCAGAGCAGGTTCACGGAAGACATATTCGTGCTGGCGCTCCTTCCCTTCGTGATCTGGGGGGCGGTGCGATTCACCATCGCCGGGGCGGCTTTGGCCAGCTGTACGGTTGCGGCCGTGGCGATCTGGGAAACCGCGATGGGCACCGGCCCCTTTGCGACCTACACCTCCCCGTTCTACAACGCCGCGATACTGCAGACCTTTATCGGCGTGTTAACGCTATCCGGGCTGTCGCTGGCGGCGCTGATCGCGGAACGAACCACCGTACAAGAAGCTTTGGCTCGCGAAGAGAAGCTGCGGCGGGCGCAAGAGCAATATCGCATGATCGTGGAAACTACGAACGAGGGCGTGTGGGTCATCGACTCTGAATTCAAGACGACCTTCGTCAACCAGCGCACTGCTGAAATGCTCGGCTATGCACCACGGGAAATGGAAGGACGCAGCCTTCTCGAATTCCTTTTTCCCGAGGATGCTTCCAAGAAGCACGAGGATCTGAGCCGGCGCCGGCTCGGATTCAAAGAGGTCATGTACAACCGCGTACGCCGGAAAGACGGCTCGGAACTTTGGGTCCTGGTTTCCACAGCTCCGATGTTCACTGAAAAACGGACGTTCAGCGGCGTTCTGGCAATGTTGACCGATGTAACTATGCTGCGTAAGACGGAGGAAACTCTGCGCCGCAATGAAAAGCTCATCACCGCCGGCCGTCTGGCGGCCACTATCTCTCATGAGGTCAATAACCCGCTGGAGGCGGTGGTCAACGTTCTGTTTTTGCTGAGAACGCAGCCCATGAGCGACCAGGCCTGCAAGTACGTGGAGATTGCTGAAAAGGAAATCTATCGTATCTCGGCGATCACGAAACGCACGTTGGGCTTCTTTCGGGACACTTCTGCCCTGGAGGAGGTACCTATCGCCGACCTGTTGAATGATGCCCTTTCCTTCTTCGAAGAAAAGCTGACAGCTCGTTCCATCCGTGTGCTGAAGGAATACACCAGTCGAGGAATGGTTCGCGCTTCGCGGGGAGAGTTGCAGCAGGTCTTCGCCAATCTGATCTCCAACGCCCTGGACGCTATGCCCCACGATGGTGTGCTGACGCTACGTGTCAACGAATTGCCCCCTGGAAGAGGCGCCGGAATCCAGATTGAAATCGAGGACACCGGCAGCGGCATCGCTGAGGCTGATCTGGGCCGCGTCTTCGAGCCGTTCTTCACGACCAAACCCGACACCGGAACCGGTTTGGGCCTCTGGGTAGCGAGGGAGATCGTACAAAAACACGGAGGCACGATTGTCGTAACCAGCCCAACCAGAAAGGGAGAGAGGCACGGCACGCAGCTTTCGATTATCTTGCCTACGGCCGATCGCGACATCGAGCCCCTTGCCCTGGCTTCTGGTTCCTAGAGGCAGACCGCGCCACGCATCGAAACAGGTAGAAAAACGCTCTTTTTTTCGCTTGACAACTAGTGCTAATGTATTAGCATGTGCTAGTGCATTAGCACACGCGTGCTTCTTTCAGGAGCGTTATGACCACGGAGAAACATCTGCAACTGGGCCGGCGCGAGCGTCAAATCATGGACGTGATCTACCGGCGTGGCCGGGCATCAGTGACTGAGGTTCGCAACGACCTTCCCGATCCGCCCAGCTATTCCGCGGTGCGGGCCATGCTCGGGTTACTGGAAGACAAAGGCTATTTGCGGCATCAACAGCAAGGATTGAAGTACGTCTACCTGCCCGCGGACGATACCGGAAAAGTTCGCGATACGGCGCTGAAGCACATGGTGGCCACTTTCTTCGGCGGCTCCCCGGAACGGGCGGTGGCAGCGCTTCTGGAAATGTCTGACAACAAACTCTCGGCGAAAGAAAAGCAGTACCTTTCCCAGCTCATCAAGAAGGCGCAACAGGAGGGAAGATAGAGATGGATCACCTCACTTCATTCGCTGCAATTATTTTGGATACAGCTGTAAAGGCAACTCTATTGCTGGCGCTCGCCTGGGCTGGCGTCCTTCTGCTCAATAAGAGCTCGGCTGCTACCCGCTACATGCTGCGGGCTCTGGTTGTGGGCGCGCTCCTGCTGCTTCCCTTCTCCGGTCTCCTGCCGGGCTGGCGCGTGAAAGGAATACCCCAACTTGTGCCTGCACTCGCGCTCTCCGCTACTCCGGAAGCTCTATGGTCGCGGGACTCCGAGGCCGTAGCCGAGACCACGCCTTCCAATTCTCCCGACGCGCACACCTTGCAAACGCCGAAGAACGGGAAGAGCAGAGGACGGAACGGAGTCTCTACGTCGGACGGAAGCCGTTATCACAGTGATGTTGGCGTTCGTGTTCCCGAAACCAAACCGCACAATACTTCCGGGATGAGGCAGACTCGCACCTACGTCGTACCGGCTCAGGTTCCTAATGATGTTGCTTTGCCAGGTCCAGCCGCTCAGCGTCACAACGTGAACCTGAAATGGCTTCCTATTGTCTCCTTGACTTGGCTGGCAGGAGCCATCTACTTCTTAACCCGCTGGGCGATGAGCCTGGGCCAGCTCCGCGGGCTGGTGCATCGCTCCTCTCCTTTGAATGACCGTGAATGGAATGTGCAGGCCGGCGCAGTGGCACGGGCCCTGAAGGTGCAGCGCAACGTCGCTTTGCTAGAGTGTGCGGAGACAGATGTTCCCCTGGCCAGTGGGACGATACGTCCCAAAGTGATCCTGCCGCCGGACCGTGAAGACTGGTCGCCTCTGCGTCGCAAAGCCATTCTCCTTCATGAAATCGCGCACATCAAGCGTATGGACACGTTCTCTCAAGCCCTGGCGCAACTAGCGATGGCTCTCTACTGGTTCCATCCTCTGGCTTGGATGATGGTTCGGGCCATGCGCGCCGAGCGTGAGCGGGCCTGCGACGACCATGTGCTTGCGGCGGGTACGAAAGCTTCCGATTACGCGCACGAGCTGTTAGACATTGTTTCCGGCTTGCGTCAGTCCGAGTTTGCTGCTGCCCTGGCCATGGCCCGTCGATCGCAACTGGAGGGGCGCGTGCTTGCGGTGCTCAATCCTGGGTTGAAGCGGGGGGCGGTTTCGCACCGGACCGCCCTCGCCGCAGCCGCGCTTGTCTTGCTGCTTGCGGTACCGATCGCCACGATTCGCCCGGCACAGCAGGAGAGTACACCGCCCGCACCTTCCTCTAGCGTAGCGCCGGCCGTGGCGTTGACTCCAGCAGCTGCACATGCACCCCAGGCGGATGAGGCTGCGGCCATTGCCGGCCCTGCTTCCACGACGCCTGTTACAGCAACGAGCTTTTCTGAAATCCCCATCGGGGAGGTGCCGCCAGCATTCCAATCTTCGGTCGAGGAGCTGAACCTGCTGCAACAGCAGCTGACTGAGCTCAACGGACGCATAGCCCTTGAGCAGGACAGAATTGCAAATCTGGCGGTGCGTAAAGCAGATCTGCGCAACATGGAGGCTCAATTGGCGCGGATCGATCGGACGCTGCAAAACTCCAGTCTCAGCAGGGTTCAAGCGAGAATCGCGTATTTGCGCATCTTCGTAGAAGACCTGCAGAACCAGGAATTGCCGCCACCTCCCGCAGTGGCTCCAATCGCTCCAGACGCGCCTGCCGCGCCTGCAACTCCCGCTTCTCCTGCACCTCCTGCGGCCCCGCCGTCGCCAGCGGCCCCAGCGGCTCCAGCAGCGCCCGCGGCTCCCGGCGGGGGCGACATCAGTGTCTGTGGCTCCACAGCCAAGCTTCGCCATATGAACATGGAAAGCCATGACGGCTACAGGCGCTGGAGTGCCTCCTGGTCCGGCGACGATTGCAGCGTGGAGCTTCGCTCCGAAGGCGATATTCAGTTCAACGCCGATGCCACGGAGATCCAAAGCATCTCGCAAGGCGGCTATTTCGAGGTCAACGAACGCAAGGGCGCGACGTTGCGCCAGGTAAGAATCACACCTTCCGGTAACGGCCTGCAATACGTTTACACCATCAACGGCAAGCAGGAGCCTTTCGAAGGAGAAGTCAAGACGTGGTTCGCCTCTTTCCTCCTGGCTCTGGAGCGCAGCACCGGCTTCGCCGCGGACGCCCGCGTGCCCAAGCTAATGGCCAAAGGCGGTCCCGCAGCAGTTTTGGACGAGATCAACAACCTGACCGGCGATCATGTGCGCGGAATCTACTTTCGCAAGCTGCTGGAACAGCCGAATCTGCCCGCGCCGATCGTTATACGCACCATTACCCAGGCGGGAAACCAGATTGAGAGTGACTACGAATTGGCGCGCGTGCTGATGGAGGTTTCCAGGCAATACGAATTGCCAGACGAGGCCTCACGCACCGCGTTCCTCAACGCAATTGCAAAGCTCAAAAGCGACTATGAGCACGCCAGAGTGCTGATTGTCCTTCTCAACCGGCCGAACATTTCGGCTGATCAAGTAAAGCTGGCTCTAAACTCGGCCGCCGGCATCAAGAGCGACTACGAGAAATCGCGCATCCTGCTGTCTCTGATGGGTCAGAAATCTTTCGATCAGGCCTCCCTGGACTTCTATCTCAAGCTGGCAGGCACGATCAACTCGGACTACGAAAAATCGCGCGATCTGCTGGCGCCGCTCGAGCGATATACGCTCACACCGGACCAGCGCAGCCTTGTGATGGACAATGCGACCAAGATGAACTCGGATTACGAAAAATCGCGCTTGCTGACCAGCCTGGCTGCAAAGAGCAAGTTCGATGAAAAGCAGATGAATGGTTATCTGAAGGTGCTCGAATCCATGAAATCGGACCATGAGCGTTCCCAGAGCCTGCTGGCGCTGATGCAGAACAACACCCTCACCTCAGCTTCTCTGAATCAGGCATTGCTGGCAACGGCCAAGGCGCACAATGATTACGAGAAGTCGCGCGTTCTCAACTTGCTGGTCACATCCAAGTTTGATGAAGCCCAGATTAACGAGTACCTGAACGTGGTCGACTCTATGACTGCGGACCATGAGCGCTCCCGTTGCCTGATCGCTCTCCTGGAGCACAGCAAGCTCAGCGATGCGGCGCTCGGGAAGGTGCTGGACGCTGCGGGACGGATAAGAGCGGACTTCGACAAATCGAGGGTGTTGCAGGCGATCGCCCAGAAATACCCGCTTCAGGGCGCGTTGCGTGAAAGTTACATCAAGGTGGCTGAATCGATCGGCAACGAGTACGAACGCAATCGGGCTCTGGCCGGCGTAGTGCGGAGGGGAAGCCTGTAGGCTGCGGGAAGTGCGGCGGCGACAACGAGAGGATTTAAAATTTCAAATTCAAAATCTTGGTCGAATTAGGGCGTAATCGCAATCACCCTCAGCGGACTCCCGGAACCGCCCACGATTTTGAGCGGAGCTGCAATCACTAGTGCGCCTGTCGGTGGAAGCTGATCCAGGTTGCACAGACCGGCCAATCCAAATTTTCCGCTGCCATGCATGACATAGTGATTGGGAAAGGGCGGGTCAAAGGTGGCGGCCCTTCCGGCATCGGTGCCCACGGTTTCAACACCCACCCCCAGAACATCCCGCTCTTTGGCCAGGAATTCCGAGCACTCCTTCACGAAGCCGGGAGTATGCGGGCCGTCCTTTTGCAAATTGATGTATTGTTGCGGATTGCTGCGCTTGGACCATCCGGTGCGCAGAAGCATCCATGCGCGGGCGGGTATGCGTCCGTGCTGCGACTCCCACTGCTTCACACGTTCCATCGTCAGGAGAAAATCGGGATCGGCGGCCACGTCAGCGGTCACGTCAATCACGCACGCCGGCCCTACAAACTTTGCAGGGTTGATCTTGTCCACGCTGTTTTCCGGGAGATCTTTGCCGCTGACCCAGTGGATGGGCGCGTCGAAGTGTGTCCCCGTATGCTCGCCCGTCTCAAATCCGTTCCAGTACCAGGCAGGACCACGGTCGTCATATCGGGAGATCTCCCAAATGCGGAACTGGGGTGTGTTGGGCCATTGCGGCGGCAAAGGCAGCAACGGTGTCTGCGGGCTGAGGGGCTGGGTCAGATCAACCACGCGCAGCGAGCCGAGGCTGAGTTGGGTGATGAGTTCGGCGAGAACGTTGGCCATGGGGGAATCCTTTCGTGCGTCAGCAGCCAGCACTCCGCAGTCAGCCCCTCAACTCTTAATTTCGCAAGGACAACATGGTGGCCGGCCGAGAGACTCGACTCAACATCCCAAAGCCATAGCAAATGTTCCCTTGGCTGAATGCTGAGTGCTGACTGCTGTTCCGCTATTTGCCCTTTAACATCTCGATATACCGCTTGAACTGAAACCTGTTCTCAAGCAACGCCAGATCGGTGACGTAGCCCTTGGGACCAACCGCCTCAACTTTTGCCACCAGGCAACTCAGATCGCCCGCTTGGATGGACTCGTCGAATCCTTGAACAAAGTCTTCCGCACTGCGCACGGTCTTCACATGGGGTACACCGGAGGCCCGAGCAACACCTTCAAGGTCGCTACCGGTGGAGGTCGCCGTGGGAAAGCCGCCGACGGAGAGCAGGCTTTCGTTGTCAAATACAACGTGCACCAGGTTCTTTGGCCGATAGCGCGCCAGCGTGCTGAACCCACCCAGGTTCATCAGCACTGAGCCGTCCCCATCGAATACGACGACCTTCTGCTGGGGCAGGCAGAGGGCAAGGCCCAACCCGGTGGAGGAAGCCAGCCCCATAGCATGCTGGAGGTAGAAGAAGTTTGGTCGATGCCCCAGCGATTGCAGCTCAGACGCTACGGCGCCCATGATAGTTACCACCAGGCAGTTTCCGAGCCTGTCGTACACGGAACGGAGGCACTCCAGACGCTGCATCACGAGCTATGCCTCCTCCCACATCAGTTCGCGGGTCAGCAGGAGCGCCGCCGGATGCAGGCTGGCATAGGCCCAGGTTTGCGCCTCGGCAATACGCTTTTCGACTTTCGCTGGATCGTCCAGAAAGGTGTAAGGGATTCCTAGCGCGCGAAGCAAGGGTTCGGTTGCGCTGCCTCCCTGCGTTTGCCAGGGATCGCGCTCGCCGAAGTGGCCGCGATAACTGATGATCATGAGCAAAGGAATGCGGTAGAGCTGCGCGAATGAGACGATTCCGTTAATGCTGGCAAGAAAACCGTGGTTCTGCATCAGCATGGCCGACTTCACCCCGGCAAAGTGAGCGCCTGCGGAGATGCCGACTCCTTCTTCCTCCTTGGCTAAGCGCACCAGGATCATCTGAGGATCGTCTTCGGCCATGCGGATCAGATGCACCAGCCAGGTTTCCGGCAAGGCAGACACCAGACCTATTCCGCACTTTTTCAGCGCTTCATAAACAACACGCGAGTTGGCGAGCGATACCGGCATCTGGAGTCAAATAGCTTACAGGGAATCAAGCGTTGGCGCAAAAGCCAAAGAGAAAGCGACCACGAAGACACGGAGAAATGCAGGTCAAAAGATCGTACCCCGCAGGCGGGCAAATTAACCGGCATTAAATCCTCAGTGCTCAAATTGCGTGTGATGATCAGGCTGTCCGTGCTGGATTTCTTTAGACCGACACTTTGCACCGGCAAGAGAGCCGGTGCCACAAAAACTTAGAGCGAAACGCGATTCTACGTTTGCCTTTCTCCGTGTCTCCGTGCCTCCGTGGTAGACGTTTTGCTTAGGGCTTAAGCAGCGCGTTGCGATGGAAGATCCACCTGCTTTTTACCCGCCTCATACTTCTCAATGTCTTTTTCCAGGAAGTAGTTCAGCACGGTACGGATGGTAGCGATGGCGCCCAACTGTCCAATGTCTGTCCAGGTGGGGGAGATGGCGGTGCGGATGACATCTGCTCCCAACTCGAACTCTAGCGCGAGCAGCAGCCACACCGCAAAGCGCACCCAGGCTTCCTTGCGCACGCCCGCCGAGGCCTGCCTGGTAAATTCGGGCTTGAGCACATGAGCCAGCGCTTCGATGACCCCGACAACGATCAGCAGAGCGGCTGCGGCTTCCACGGAAAGGGCCAGGCGAGCGGCAAAGGTCTTGAATAGCTCTTCCATTTCCTGGTCCTTCTTTCGAGTCTCAGCACTTCCAATCTCAACGACGAGTCCTTATATCCTTTATCGCGTGCCGGTACACCAACCCGCCGACCACGGATGCCAAACCAACCAGCCCCAACAAAGGCAACGGTGTTGCGGTTGCCGGAAGCCTTGAGGAAAGCGGACTTGCTTGCCTAGACGCGATGCGTGGTGTGGTCACTGGCTCCGCCTCCAAGGCCTGGCTCGGCTCGGCGGGCTGCGCGAAGTCAGGCGTATAGAGTGTGGTGATGGTGTCGGTCAATCTCATTCCCGGTTTCAACTCCTCTAGGGACACGCTTCGGCCATCGATGTTGAACCGCGCGTTCTGGGAGACAAAAAAGTGCCCAACGCGCGCGTTTTCCAGTCTCATGACAAGGACGGGACCGGAGACAGAGAGCACTTCAGCGTTGCGGACCTGGGTGTTTATGGCAGGCAGAACATTTTGCACGGGGAGGGGCTGGCTGTTGGCCGGCTCCTGGGACCATGAAACCGCGCTGAGACACGACAAAACTGCAATAAGCCAGCGCGTTAGCGCGGAGGTCATTGTGGCTACCTCGACATCAGAGTTAGAGGTAATAAAGGCGAGGAGGAGAGAGTGGCTCTACAGACACTCTTAAGATCATTTGCATGGGAGTTAAGCGCTGGCTGACCGTCAGCATCGCGGTTCAATGAGAGTCCTGCATACAGCTACCAAGGCGATTTGTGTCGCCCTCTGGGCTTGATGTGTTTCCCCATCCACCCAGGCCTTACGCCCTGGTCCCGCTGAGCGGGATCATTTCGCGCCCTCCGGCGCTTGGACCTCTACGCCACGCAGCACCAATCCGGGGAGCATACCATACATAGGGAGAGAGACTTTCTTTTTGCGACCTGGTCCTTGGAACGCCACGACCAGACTTTAAGCCACTCCCTAACACAAACCAAACAACGCACCGTTCACTGAACACCAACTCCAATCCCGATCAGGGCGTCGACCGCGACTGCCTGGCCGCCATTCAGTGCAGGATGAAAGATCCATCGCCGCAGTGCCTCCTCCAACGCCGGTGCGGGGGAGGCGCCTCTGACCACGCGAAGATTCTGCAGATGGCCGGATTCGTCGAGCACGCAGGCAAAGACTACTCCGCCGCCGGCTATACCCCGGGGAACCTGGGTGCTGAGAGGGTCGGGAGGAGTCAGGCCGGCGGATTCGACGGCTGTGGATTCCTGCGCGGCAAACTGCAGAACGGTCTCGCCGGCCGTGGTGTCCACGTAAACGGTATAGACGGTCCGATTCTTGAAGGCGCCGTACGCTGGCAGCCCTCCACCTGAACGGGACGTGGCAACAATCGTAATCGGCGACGGCCTGCGCGCAGGCATGGAGGCCGAGGGACTGTGCTCAGGAACAGCCGTTGGACCAAAGCTCCCGAGAGTAACGACACCGCCACGGATATCGACTCCTGGAGTTGTGGAGGCGCTGCCTCGGCCCGCACCTGAACGTCCGGAATCAGGCGAGACTCCTCCTTTGGCAACTGGGTTTGAACCGGGACCTGACCCGGCCTCGCCGGCGCCGGTCCAGCTTCCTGAAGGGCTTGACCCAGTACCTGGTCCTCGCACAACGCTTAGGCCGCGGCCTTCGCTGCCGATCCCAGGCTGCGTGTTGCCTTTGGGTGTAAC
>Ga0066903_100001510_pt1 | contig 17111 bp, 15 predicted proteins | sample PanSoiMetaGPlot1_FD_67491 | JGI IMG/M metagenome (GOLD analysis project Ga0066903, IMG submission 67491) | Tropical forest soil microbial communities from Panama analyzed to predict greenhouse gas emissions - Panama Soil - Plot 1 (version 2) | ecosystem: Environmental > Terrestrial > Soil >... | reverse complement strand
GTCCGCGCCAGGATGTCGTCCAGGATCATGACGGCGGCGTCGGGCGCGGCGCGATCTTGCGCAGCGTCTCCAGCACGCCCAGCGCCCCGCCCCCGGCCAGCACCTCGGTGGCGCGGCCGGCTGCCACCTTCAGGTTCGGCGCCGCGCCGCTCGCGTATAGCGCCGCCGCCGCGGTCATCAGCACCGCGTTGCGCGCCGCCTCCGGCCCCTTGCCGGCCAGCACCTCCAGCGCGACGCGCGCGTTGTCCGCCGGCGTCCCGCCCGCCAGGCCCGCCGGATCGCTGTCCGCCAGGCCGAAATCGGCGGGCCGCAGCTCGTACGTCTTCACGGCGCCGTCGGCCAGCTCGGCGACGAACGTCGGGCCCGCCGGCGCGAACTCGTCCAGGCCGCCTGTCCCGTGGATCACCAGCGCGCGCCGCGAGCCGAGCGCGCCGTGCGCCTTGGCCAGCAGCTCGCAGCGATCGCGCGCGAAGATGCCGTTGACGTGCACCCGCACGCCCGCCGGGTTGGTCAGCGGCCCGAGCAGGTTGAAGAAGGTGCGGAAGCCGAGCTCCTTGCGCGGCCCGACGGCGTGCTTGGTCGCCGCGTGGTGCGCGGGCGCGAACAGGAAGGCCAGCTTCGCCTCCTCGAGACACCGCAGGGACAGCTCGGGCGTCGAGGCCGGGTTCAGCCCCAGCGCCTCGATGACGTCGTGCGCGCCCGACTGCGACGACTGGGCGCGGTTGCCGTGCTTGGGCACCGCGATCCCGGTCGCCGCCACCACGAACGCCGCGATGGTCGACACGTTGATCGATCGCGAGCCATCGCCCCCGGTGCCGCAGGTGTCGACCATCACCTCGGCGACGAACGGGACCGGCGTCATGCGCGCGCGCATCGCCCGCGCCGCGCCGACCACCTCGTCGACGGTCTCGCCCTTCATCCGCATCGCCGCCAGCAGCGCGCCGATCTGCGCGGGCGTCGCCTTGCCGTCCATGATCTCGCCGACCACGGACGCCATCTCCTCCGACGTCAGGTCGCGCCGCTCGACGACGCGCGCCAGCGCCTCGCGAATCCCCAGCTGCGTTTCGTTCGCGCTCACGGCCGGCCTCCTTTCGCGATGAAGTTTCCGAGCAGGTCCTTGCCCGCGGTGGTCAGGAACGACTCGGGGTGGAACTGCACGCCCTCGACGGGCAGCGTCCGGTGCCGGACCGCCATGATCTCGTCCTCCGCGGTCCGCGCCGTCACCTCCAGGCTGTCCGGCACGCTCGCCCGCTCGATCAGCAGCGAGTGATACCGCGTCGCCTCGAACGGGTTCGGCAACCCGCTGAACACGCCCTTGCCGTCGTGGTGAATCTGCGAGGTCTTGCCGTGCATGACGCGCGCCGCGCGCACGATCTTGCCGCCGAACGCCTGCCCGATCGACTGGTGCCCCAGGCAGACGCCCAGGATCGGGATCTGGCCCGCGTAGGTCTTGATGACGTCCAGGCTGATGCCGGCCTCGTTGGGCGTGCACGGTCCCGGCGAGATGACGATGTGCGACGGCCGCAGGGCGGCGATCTCCGCGACCGCGATCTCGTCGTTGCGCACGACGCGCACCTCCTGCCCCAGCTCGCCCAGGTACTGGACCAGGTTGTAGGTGAACGAGTCGTAGTTGTCGATGACCAGCAACATCAGGCCTTGCCTTTTGACGCCCGCCGCGCCACCTCGACGGCGCCGACGACGGCGCGCGCCTTGTTGACGCACTCCTGGTATTCCGCCGCGGGGACGCTGTCGGCGACGATGCCCGCCCCCGCCTGCACGTAGATGGTGTCCTGCTTGGCGACCAGCGTCCGGATCGCGATCGCCAGGTCCATGTTGCCGGTGTACGAGAGGTAGCCGACCGCCCCGCCGTAGATCCCGCGCCGCGCCGGCTCCAGCTCCTCGATAATCTCCATGGCGCGAATCTTCGGCGCGCCCGACAGCGTTCCGGCCGGGAAGGACGCGCGCACGACGTCGGCGGGCCGGATGCCGGCGACGCCGCGCCCGCGCACGTTCGAGGTCAGGTGCATCACGTGCGAGTAGCGCTCGACCACCATCCGTTCCGTCAGCCGGACCGATCCCGGGGCCGACACGCGGCCGAGGTCGTTCCGGCCGAGGTCGATCAGCATCGTGTGCTCGGCCAGCTCCTTCGGATCGTTGCGCAGCTCGGCCTCGAGCGCGGCGTCCTCCTCGGGGCTAGCGCCGCGGCGGCGCGTCCCGGCGATCGGCCGCACCTCGACCTCGCCGCCCTCCAGACGGACCATCACCTCGGGCGACGCGCCCGTCACGACCGCGTCGGGAAATTCCAGATGGTACATGTACGGCGACGGGTTGATCACGCGCAGGGCCCGGTAGACGTCGAACGGATCGACGTCGCCGCGCGGCACCTGGAAGCGCTGGGAATAGACGACCTGGAAGGCGTCGCCCGCGAGGATGTACTCCTGGATGCGGCGCACCCCGTCCTCGTACGCCTCGCGTGTGATGGTCGCGGTCGGCGCGGCCGCCTCGCGCGCCAGCATCGGCTCCAGCGGCCGCAGGGGCGGAGCCGGTCGCGTCAGGCGATCCAGCACCGCCTCGATGCGCGCGCACGCGTCATCGTAAGCGCGCCCAGGATCGGCCGGCTGGTCCCCGCCGACGTCCACCGACGCGACGACCTTCACGGTGCCGCGCAGGTTGTCGAACACCACGACCGTGTCGGTGACCGCGAAGCAGAGCTCGGGCAGACCCAGATCGTCCGGCTTGGTCGCGGGCAGCCGCTCGAAGGTCCGGACGATGTCGTAGCCCAGCCAGCCGACCGCGCCGCCGAAGAAGCGCGGCAGTCCGGGCGGCACGGCCGGGGTCAGCTTCGCGACGTATTGATCCAGGAACCGGAGCGGATCGGCGGCATTCACCCGTTCGGTGACGCGAAAGCCGCCGTCGTCCGACGGCTGCAGGATCTCCACGGCCGAGCCACGCGACCGGACGACCGCGCGCGGCCGCACGCCCGCGAAGCTGTAGGCCGCCCATTTGTCGCCGCCGACGACGCTCTCGAGCAGGAACGAATACGGCCCGCGCCCCAGCTTGGCGTACGCGGAGACGGGCGTGTCCGTGTCCGCGAGCACCTCCTTGTAGACGAAGGCGAGCCTGCCCCGGCGAGCCAGGTCGAGGAATCCGGCGCGATCGGGGACGAAGGCCATGAGCCGGACACCATAGCATTCCGGCGTCTTTGTGGGCTCAGGCACGCGCGCGCGGCGCTGTCGTCGGCTATCATCATGCCCCACCCAGACTGCGCCCAGTCTTCGCCCAAGTGCCTTTGGAACCAGCACACGCGCCAGGAGCCTTCACCCGTCGTTTCGTCTCCTGGACGGTGCGCTACGGCAAGGTGCTGTGGGCGATCGCGCTGCTGCTGGCGATCCCGGCCGCCTGGCGCACCGCGACGCTTTATCGCCACCTGCGCAGCGAGATCGAGGAGCTGTTGCCCCGGTCGGCGCCCAGCGTCGTCGCCGTGGACGAGCTTCGCCATCGCATGGCCGGCCTGCAGTACCTGGGCGTGCTCGTCGAGGTCGGCAGCCCGGACCGCCTCGCCGCCGGCGAGCGCTTCCTGGACGACCTGGCCGCGCGCGTCCGCGCCTATCCGCAGAACGAGGTGAGCGACGTGCGCACCGGCTTCGCCGCCGAGCGCAAGTTCGTCGAGGGCCACGCCGCCGCGCTGCTGGACCTGGAAGATCTGAAGACGATCCGGCAGCGGATCGAGGATCGCCTCCACTGGGAGTACGGCAAGGAGACCGGGACGCTGCTCGACGACACCGAGCCGGCACCGCCGCTGGATTTCTCCGACGTCGAGAAGAAGTATTCGTCCGAGTTCGGCGACTCCGCCCTGGAGGGGACGCGCTTCTCCAGCCGCAAGCTGGGCGTCACGCTGATGCTGGTCGAGGTGGGCGGCTTCTCGACCAGCGCGGCCCAGTCCGCGGCGCTGATCGACCGGGTGCGCGCCGACATGAAGGCGCTCGGGGGGACCGACCGCTACGCGCCTGGGATGCGGGTCGGTTTCACGGGCGACGTCGCCATCTCCGCCGAGGAGACCGCGGCGCTGGTCGAGGATCTGACGATCTCGTCGGTGGTCGTGGTGCTGACCGTCCTGACCGCCATCGTGCTGTTCTACGGCTGGGGCCGCAGCATCCCGGTGCTGTTCCTGCCGCTGGCCGTCGGCACGGTCTACGCCTTCGCGCTGGCCAGCCTGCCGCCCTTCGGGATCACCGAGCTGAACTCGAACACGGCGTTCCTCGGGTCGATCATCATCGGCAACGGCATCAACTTCGGCATCATCCAGCTGGCGCGGTACGTGGAGGCGCGCCGGCACGGCGACAGCGTCGAGGATTCGTTGGCGCTGGCGCTGTGGGCGACGCGCAAGGGGACGCTGTCGGCCGCGCTGGCGGCGGGCGTCGCCTACGCGTCGCTTGTGGCCATGCAGTTCCGCGGCTTCCGCCAGTTCGGCGTGATCGGCGGGCTGGGCATGCTGCTCGCCTGGGCCGCGACGTATTTCCTGATGCCGCCCCTGATCGTCTGGCTGGACCGGGGACGCTTCTCGGGGCGCACGCGCGTGCAGGCGCGCGGCCTCATGACCTGGGTCGCGCGGGCGGTCGCGGGGGCGCCGCGTCTGTTCGCGGCGGGCGCGGTGGTGGTGACGCTGCTCGCCGCCTGGCAGGTGCGCCGCTTCGGGCGCGATCAGCTGGAGTACGACTTCTCGCGGCTGCGGCGCGCGGACACCTGGACGTCGGGCGAGGGCTACTGGGGCAAGAAGATGGACGTGCTCCTCCATCGCTACCTGACGCCGACCGCGATCCTGACCGACAGCCAGGCCGAGGCCCGCGCGGTCGAGGCGCGCCTGCGCGCGGCCGGCCCGCCGCTCAAGGACATGATCGCGTCGATCCGCAGCTACGACGCCCTGGTGCCGCCCGACGCCGCCGAGAAGGCCGCCGAGGTGCGCGTCGTCCGTCGCAAGCTGACCGACAACGTTCGCGACAGCATGACGCCGGGCGATCGAAGCAAGCTCGAGCGGCTGATCGGCCGCCGCGATCAGCCCGCGGCCGAGGCCGAGGCCCAGTTCCACATCCGCGACGGGGACGTCCCCGAGGTGCTGACGCGCGGCCTGCGGGAACGCGACGGCTCGGTCGGCCGCGCGATCCTCGTCTTTCCGAACCCGGCCAGCACCTGGTGGCGCGGCGAGACGATCACCACCTTCGTGCGCGAGCTGCGCGCCGCGGCCGAGGCGCCGGTCGCGATGGGCGGTCGGCCGGCGCGCGTGGCCGGGGGGCCAGCGCTGTCGTCCGACATCATCGCGTCGATGGAGCACGACGGGCCGCTCGCGTCCGGCCTCGCCTTCGCGGGCGTCGCGCTGACGGTGCTGCTCCTGTTCCGGCGCGGCATCGCGACGCCGTTCGTGATCGGATCGCTCGTCATCGGGGTGCTGTGGCTGCTGGCGCTCAGCATGCGGGCGGGGATCAAGATCAACTTCGTCAACTTCATCGCCTTCCCGATCACCTTCGGCATCGGCGTCGACTACGCGGTCAACGTGATGGGGCGTTACCTTCGCGACGGCGGGCGCAGCGTCGCCGCCGCCGTCCGCGGGACAGGCGGGGCGGTGGCGCTCTGCTCGTTCACGACGATCGTCGGGTATTCATCCTTGCTGATGGCGAAGAACGTCGGCCTCTTCCTGTTCGGCGTGCTGGCGGTGCTGGGCGAGCTGACCTGCCTGGTGACCGCGGTGGTGGTCCTGCCCGCGGTGCTGCTGCTGGTGCGCCCGCAGTCGAGCCCCCGCCTGCCGGCCTTCGAGTGGGACAAGCCGACGGGCGTCAAGGCCGCGGACGCCATCCCGAAACCACCCGCGCCCGCGCCGACCACCGAGATCGGAAGCTAGGCGGCGCGCGCGCCGGTCGCGTCACTTCATCGACAGCTGCGCGTCGATCGCCATCGCCAGCGGCCGGACCTGGGTGATGTCGGCGGCGGCGTTCTGCAGCGACACGTCGAAGACGTACTTGCCGTTGGTCGTCAACGCGGCGATCTCGGCGAACGAGCCGCTCTGCATCGGAGGGCCCAGCGTGATCTCGACCGACTTCTTGCCGATGTTGTCCGTCGCGAAGACCGTGGCCGACGGGTTGGCCGTCATCAGCGTCATGACCTGCTGGTCGAGCAGGTTGGCGTCGCCGCAGAACACCTGAAAAATGCCGCCCGAAGACGACGGCAGCGACCACATGCACGGCAGCATGCCCGACTCCGTGTAGCCGGTCGCGTTCGGCTGCAGGCTCATCAGCTGCGATGCGGGCAGAACCATGCCGCAGGTGAGCGCTGAGACGCTGCAGCTGCCGCCGCTGCTCGAGGAACCGCAAGCGCCCGCCGCGAAGGAAAAGGAAAGAATCGTCAATAGATGCAACCCTGCGCTGCGCATGCGGCGACGGTACCACGATTGCCGTGCTTGCCTAGCTGCCGCAGAAGGACTCGATCCGATCTTGCCTCCGGATTAAGCTCGCCCGGCAATTCATCATATGCAGGTGCAATGAAGACGTCCGCACGACTCGCCTTTGCAGCCACGATCGCACTCTGCGCGACGGGCGCGACCGCGCACGCGCAGACGGAGGACCCGGACGTCGACGCGCCCGTGGCACCACCGCCGGAGATCCGGACCGCGCTGCGGGAAGGCGCGCTGCTGCCGTCCACGCTGGCGCCGCGGGTCGGCGCGACGGCGGCCCTCGCCTTCGGTTTCGCCGGCTACGACGGCGCGCGGTCGTCGCCGATCGGCGGCGCCGTCGCCGAGGTGCGCGTCTGGGGCCCGTTCGCCCTCCGCGGCGGCGCGGAGTATTCGACGGAGCGCAAGGAGCCCCGGCCGACGATCGGCGGGCGCGTCCAGATCCTTCGCCAGGAGCGGCACGGCCTCGACGGTTCGCTGAGCGTGTTCTACCGACCCGAAGGGTTCAGCGAGCCCGAGGGCGAGATCGAATCGTTCATCTCGCTGGGGCGACGGTTCGATCGCGTCAGCGTGCTCGGCAACCTCGTCTATGGCCAGGATCCGGAGGGCAACGAACGCGACGGCGAGGTCCGCCTGGCATCGATGTACGGCGTCGGGCGCTGGTCGGTCGGCTTCGACTCGCGCCTGCGGTTCGCCCTCGGCCCGCAGAAGGGCGCGATGGCGCAGGCCGAGCCGAAGTTCGACCTGCTGGCGGGACCGCTCGCCGCCGCCACCGTCGGTCCGATCGCGCTCTTCGCCCAGGCCGGCCCCAGCGTCCTAAAGGTGACCGGTGAGACCTCGGTCGGCCTCGCCGCGCTGGGCGGCGTCGGCAGCGTGTTCTAGAACGTCACGGCACGACGGTGATCGTCGTGCTCAGCCAGTCGCTGCCCGCGCGCTCGTCGTGCGTGACGACCCAGATCCTGACCTGGCCGGCGGCGGGCAGCTCCGACACCTTGGGCAAGTTGTACTGGCTGTCGGTGTGCAACCGGCTGCCCGGTGAGACGAACGGCTCGAGCTCGCTCTGCGTCTGGTCCTGCTGGAACGTGCCCGCGGTCGCGTAGAACTGGAACCGCACCAGCTCGCGCGGGACGACCTGCGTCTCGATCTCGTTGGTCTGCGTGTTCTTGACGCGCAAGAGGTAATTCGTGTCGACGGCGCCCGCGTAGCCGGTACTGGGATCGGGGAGGTAATCCGGCTGGACGAACAGCTTGTCGCCCGCCGAGATCGACAGCGTCGGATTCTGGTCGGGCCAGGGGTCCTGCGGATCACCCGTGTCGGCGTTCCGGTGCATGTAGAGGGTCAGGCCCTCCAGCGTCGGGTTGGTGTTCGGCTGCTCGCTCGGATCCAGCTTCGGCCAGTAGACGACGTTCTTGATCGCGACAGCGTGCTCGCCGTTGATGTCGAACTTCAGGTTCACGATGGCGGGCAGGCCGAAGTCGCGGTTGTAGGCGATGCTCTGATCCAGCTGAGCGATACCGGTCGGCGTGGGCGAGAAGAAGTCCCCGACCTGCGTGGGCGTCAGCCCGAACGCAACGGTCGGCTGAAACACGTAGTCGGTCCCGGCCGTCGGCGGGAACGTCACCGGCCCGGCGGGTGAGGTCGGCTGTGTCGTCAAATCCATCCCGAGCTGGCCCGGAATTTGGCTCGTGGCGCTGGCGGGCGGACAGAGGTTGGTCCCCTGCCCCGTCGCCGACGTGACCGTATCGATGTAGTCCGGACAGCCGACCCCGCTGACCGTCAGCATCCCGCCAGGCGCCAACGGATCCGCGACCAGCGCAGTGATCTGCGCCGTCAGGGTCGCCGGGTCTGCGCCGTTCATCGGACCCATCTTGAAGCCGCCCGGGTCGCCCAGATCGACGAGGAATCCAGCCGGCTCGCACTTCACCGCCAGCACCCGCAGGTCCTGCACGGTGGTGACGTCGGGCAGCGTGCCGCACGCGGCGGCCGCCAGCGCCGGCCCGCAGAAGGCCACCAGAAGATTGATGCGACTCAAAACGTGCCTCGGATGCCGAGAATCGGATAGAACGGCACGCCGCGGATCGGCTCCGACGTGCGGCACCGGTAATCATAGATCGTCCCTTCCGGGTTCTTGGCGTTGTAGATGTTGTTCAGGTCCGCGTACACGCCCAGCTCCCAGGCCCGGAACGTCCAGGTGCGATCGATCCGGAAATCCAGCTGGCTGAAGGTCGGCTTGCGCACCGAGTTCGTCGGCCCCGCCCGGCAGACGTCCATCCCCATGTCGGCGTCGAACGCGCCCTCCATCATCGGCGTCGTCGGCGCGCCGGTCACCAGTCGGAAGCGCGTGCCGAAGCGCCAGCTCTTCAGCGCATAGCTCGCGACCGCGATCAGGTTGTGCGTCTGGTCGTAATCGGTCGGAAACCAGGTCGGCTGCCCCTGACCGGTCCCCTGCACGGTGCCGTCGACGCTGTTCTGCCTCGGCGCGTTGACCGCGTAGACGGTCTGCTCCGAGCGCGACAGCGTGTACGAGATCCAGCCGAAGAAACGCTCCGTGAAGTCGTGCTTCAGGATGAACTCCGCGCCGTACGAGCGCCCGCGCCCGTCGGACGTGAACGGCGGGGGCGGCACCGGTAGGTCGTGCCGGCGCACGTAGTAGAGCGTCGTGTCCAGCGTGATCTTCTGGGTCACGTTGTGGAGGAACCCGACCGAGTACTGATCCGCCCAGATCGGCGGCAGGTGCGGGTTGCCGACCTCGGGGTTCAGCAGCTGCGGCTCGACCATCTGGTGGAAGATGCCGGCGCCCGCCTTCCAGGTGTGGACGTCGTTCTGCTTCCAGCGGACGACCACGCGCGGATCGAACGTCAGCCGGTTCTGGCCGACGTAGCGGAAGCCGTCGGAGCGGATGCCGGGGATGACCGTGACGCCGCCGCCGACGTCCCAGGTCGCGTCGGCGAACAGGCCGCCCGCCGCGGTGTCGAGCGGGACCGTGCGCTGCACCGGCATCGGGACCGCCTCGCCGTAGAGACGCGAATCGGGCTGCGCCGGGACGTTGAAGTAGAGCGAGTCGAAGCGCTGCTCGCCATCGAAGCCGATGCGGACCGTCAGCCGCTTTCCGATCGGCCGCGACAGCTCGTCGCGCAGGGCGAGGATGTAGGCCGAACGGTTGATCGCCAGCGCGCCCAGGCCGAGGCGCTGGCGCTCGTAACCGACGGAGGGCGACAGCTTGTTCGTCCAGTCGCGCAGCGCCTCCGTCCAGATGGCGAACAGCTTGTGGAATCCGAGATCGACGCCGAGATCGATGTTGCCCTGCCGCGGATCGGTGCTGATCACCTTCAGCGTGTCGCTGCTGCCGAACGCAAAAAGCGACACACGTCCGCCTGGGACATCGCGGTTCGCGCCCGCCTGGTAGTCGTAGTAGACGGGCGCCACCGTCGTCACGTTGCTGGGCAACACCAGCGGCAACAGCACATCGATGTACGACCGCCGCGCCGAGATCGATCCCGTCCAGCCGTCCGCGATCGGCCCTTCGACGTGGGCGGCGGAATGCAGCAGATTGATGTCGACGTCCCCGTGCAACCGCGGCGACGGCGAGGTCTTGATGCCGACGTCGACGATGCCGGCCGTCACGCGCCCATAGTTGACGCCGAAGTTGCCCGGGAAGAAATCGATCCGGTCGATCAGCTCGGGCGCGAGCACGCCCGGTCCGATCAGGAAGTGATAGAGGAGCGGGATCCGGAAGCCCTCGACGTAGATGCCCGAATCGCCGGGCGCGGAGCCGCGGATGATGAGCGCGCCCAGGCCGAACGGCGTGCGCGCGATGCCGGGGAGGTTCTGCACGACGCGCAGCGGATCACCGAACGTTCCCGGCACGGTCGTCAGCTCCGGCTGCGCCAGCTCGTAGCGGGTGACGGCGGGCGCCGGCTTCTTGGCCTTCACCGTCGTCTCGTAAAGCGGCTCGCCGCTCTTGGGGACCAGGCAATCGAGCGTGGCCGGCTTGTCGGCCCGCACCTCCAGCGCGGACAGGTCCTTGATGCACGGTTCGTGGCGCAGGTCGCTGACGATGACGCGCATGCCGGCCCCGGGCTGGCCCCTCACCTCGAAGCGGCCGTCGGCGTCCGTCCCGCCGACGACGACGGCCGACTTGTCGATCCCCTCCGGCGTGTGGATGACGACGCTGACCTCGGCGCCGGGCAGCGGGTCGCGCGTCCCCTTCTCGCGCAGGCGGCCGGTCGCGACCACGATGTCCGGCGGCGGCGGGGGCGGCGGCGGCGCCTCGGGCACGGCGTCCGCGCCACCATCGGCTTCCGCGCCGCCATCGGGCGTCGCCTCGACCTCCTTGGGAACGAAGTGCAACGTGTAGCCGATCCGGATCGGCGACGGCTTGCCGTCGACCTCGGCGGGCGAGAACAGGTACTGCATCACCGCGTCGCGCGCCGCCTCGTCGAACCCGTGACCGACGGGCTTCGTCACTTCGGCCTTGGTGACGTGTCCGGTGGCGTCGATGTCGACGTTCATCGACACGTCGGCCGCGATCTTCGCCGCCAGCGCGTCGGGCGGATAGACCGGCTCCGCGGTCTTCAGGATCTGCGGCGCCTTCGTCAGCTTGGGAGCCGGCTTCGGCTCCTCGGGCGGAAACCGGGTCGGCGGCGCGAGATCCTGCGCGCGCGCGCTCCAGACTGCGATGCCGCTCACGAACGCAGCGACGAGAAAAGCGAGGCGCCCGCGCATCCGTCTGCCGTGCGTTACCATAGACTGACCATGAAGCGCTACGACAGATTCGCGGACTTTTATCCGGTGTATCTGGCGATGCACAGCAACCCCACCTGCCGCAGACTCCATCTGCTGGGCAACGGGTTGGCCGTCGGCGCGCTCGTCTGCGCGATCGTGACTTTCAATCCGTGGGCGCTGCTGGCGATGCCGGCGTTCGCGTCGGGCCTCTCGTACATCGGCCATCGCTTCTTCCAGGGGAACAAGCCCGGCGTCTTCCACTACCCCGTCTGGGGTACGCTGGGCAGTTGGGCGATGACGAAGGATTTCGTGCTCGGCAAGATCGCGTGGTGAGCTGCGGCCGCCGTTCGTCGTAGTATCGCGGCATGCGGCGGTCGTTGCTGTTCGTGGTGGCGGGCGGTGCCGTGGCTTGGGCCGGTGTAGACCTGCTCTACAACTTTCTGCGCGTCTCGGATTCGTACGGGCGCCTGTTCATGTTCTGAGCCGCGATGTCTGACGTCGTGGAGGCGGTGCCCGGGTTCTGGCTGCTGGCGGGCGGCACGCTGGCCGCGATCGTGGCCGAGATCGCGATCCTCGGCGTTTCGCGGCGGCGGCTCGCGCGCCAGGAGAGCGCGTCGCGCTTCGCCTCCCAGGGCGATTGGCAAGCCGCTGCCGCCCTGGCGCCGCCCGGGCGCGCGTGGGAGATCGTGGCGGCCGTCATTCCGTTCGCCCTCGCCGCAGGCTTCGCGCGCGCGATCCACGGCGCCCGGAGTCTGGGGGTGGCCGGTCTGACACTGCTCGATCCGAGTGAGAAGGCGACGATGATCAGCCGGGCGATGTCCGGCGAGCTGAACGCCATCCCGATGGGTCTCCTGGCCGTGAGCCTGGTGGCCGGGCTCGGCTGCGTCGCGGTCGGATTGGGAATCAGCGCGCGCCTGCGCGCGCGGGGGTTGGGGCGCGCGGCGTCCCTCGCGCCCGGAGCGCCGGACGCCGCCGCCGCATGGCTGAAACATCCCGGACCGAACGCAGGCGGCCTGATCGCGTCCCTCGCCGCGTTCCTGGTGCTGGGATTCGGCCCGATCGCGCACGCGGAATACGCGACGGTCATCCAGAAGATCAAGACGTTTGCAGGCGTCGCCGGTGTCTCACCCGACCAGAAGGGAGCAATGTTCGACCGCGCCCTCGACGACGCCAGCCGGCTGCTCGATGAGCGGCTCGTTCTCGCCCGCGCCGGAGTCGGCGTCGCCGCGCTGGTGGCGGCGTGGCTGGCGTTTAGCCTGTCATCTGCGCGCGCTCGCAGCCGGATGCTGGGCGGCGCGCCTGGCGACGCTCCCGAGCCGGGCGCCGTCGGGATCGCGACTGCGGGCATCGCGATCGCGGCCGCCGTCGTCGCATTCTTCGCGGCCCGTCCGTTGCGCGCCGAGAACCGGCTCCCCTGGCCCCCTTTCGAGGACGGTGGGGACCGGCTGATGTGGGAGCGCGGGACGCCCGACCTCGAAGGGCCAGACAAGTTCGAACGAGCTCCCGTCATCCACCTGACGACGGATACGCTGGGGTTGGATGGATCGCCGGGCGACGGCCCTTCGATCGCCGATCGGCTGGTGACGCTGCGCCAGAACTACGGTTGGCTGCACCCGAACGAACCGTTCGGTGGCGAAGCGCTGTTGATCTGTGAGCCAAGAGCGCCGCGGGATCTGCTGGTAGCCGCGCTGCGCGCGGCGATCGACGGCGGGTTCCCGCACGTGACGTTCGGATTCCTGCGGCGGGAGGAGGTCGATCGGCCGCTGCTCGGCCATCACTGGCGCAACATCGGGAGCGCCGCCAAGACCACCGTCATCGAAGCCAAGGCCGACGCAGATGACGGCGCGACCATCGTCGACGTCTCGCGGTTCCCCACCTGTACCGACCTGTCGAAAGCAATCGTGGCGACGCGGCGGGCCGGCCACGACGTCGCGCTCTTGCTACCTGACGTTGCGCACCGGTAAAGTCGGAGACAGCGATGACCGTCCGCGCTGTCGGCCTGGTCGCCCTGGCGCTCGCGGGCTGTGCGGCGACGGGCGTGACGCTGCGGTCGAACCATTACCGCGTGTACGTTCCACCTGGCTGGCAGGTGGTCGAGCCGGGTGGAGACTCCGGGATCCCGACGCTGCTGCGCGTGCCGCCCGGAGACGGCGCGCCGGCCCTGGAGGTTCGCCTCTACGCGTGGCTCGCGCAGGGGCCGATCTCCGATCCGACAGCCGACGCGCTTCAACGCCTCCAGACCGAGGACGTTCTCGGTCTGCGCACCGCGACGGCGGACGACGAACAGCCGTGCGACGAGCATGCCGGCACATTCGTCGTCTTTGGAAGGCCGGCGCGCGCGGTCCACGTCAGGAACAGCGGCGGCCAGCGCATCATCGTGACAGCCGGATATGACAACGGCTCGCTGGTCGGCGTCGTCGGCATCGCCCCCGCGGGGCCGTCGGCCTGTAGCGCCGTGGATTCGCCGGTCAAGCGCCTCGTCAGCCTCATGGCCGGCACCGGCGACACCACCCGGCCGATTCCGTCACCGACCATTCTCGACGATCCCAATGGCCGCGGGCCGCTCGCGCTTCCGCCTGCCGATCCTGGCCGGCTACCGCCCTGAGCTAAAGCCAGCCGACCGCGCGGGCGCCGATGACCACCGCCGCGCCCCAGATGCCCGCGACCACATCGTCGAGCATGACGCCCCACCCGCCCGGCAGCCGTTCGGCCGCGCGCGCCGGCCACGGCTTCACCTGATCGAACAGGCGGAACAATAGCCCGCCCACGATCAGCGCGCGCCAGGTCGGCGGCGCCGCGATCCAGGTGCAGAGCACGCCCGCCACCTCGTCGACGCAGACGATCTGCGGATCCTTGACGCCGAGCCGCCGCTCGACGCGCCCGGCGGCCCAGACGCCGACCGCGGTCACGACCAGCGCGGCGGCGGCGACCGCGACCGGCCCGTGCGGCCGCAACAGCAGATAAAGCGGGATGGTGCCGATCGTCCCCGCGTGGCCCGGCGCGTACGGCACGTGGCCGCACCCGAACCAGACGCCGATCGCGTGCGCGATCCGGTCCGCCCACCCGTCGAACGGCCGTGGTTTAGCCGCGTCGGTCATGGGCCGGGATCGCGTCGAGCGCAGGCCGGCTTTGCCGGCCGGAGCTCATCGCGGGAGGGGTTGGGAGGGGAACAGGGTGGGGGCCACCCTCCCCTCCCATGTTCACGACTGCCAGAGTCGTTCGCGCTCGACGACATCGAACACCTCTCGCAGGATCTCCACGCCGTTTCGTGCCGTCGCCTCATCGATGGTCAGCGCCGGCTGGATGCGGAAGCTCGCGGCGTACGCCATCGTCAGGAGGCCACGCTTCACCGCCTCCGTGAAGATCCGTTCCGTCACGCGCCGCGGGAGCGGCTGCTTCGTCGCCTTGTTCGCGACCAGCTCCATCCGGATCAACAGGCCCACGCCGTCGACGAAGCCGACGAACGGATACCGTTCGACGAACGACTCCAGCTCGCGCTTCAGCACGTCGCCGACGACGCGCGCGTTCTCGGCCAGGTTCTCCTCGTCGATGATCCGCAACGCGGCCGCGCCCGCCGCGGCGCCCAGCGGGTTGCCGCCGTAGCTGGACGACGATCCCGACGGGTTGCCCCAGGGCCGCGCCTCCGAGATCTCGTCGGTGGTCAGCAGGCCCGACAGCGGGAAGCCGCCGCCGAACGCCTTGCCGATGGTGACGACGTCGGGACGGACGCCGGTGTGGTCCGTACCCCAGCGCTTCCCGGTCCGCCCGAGCCCGGTGATCATCTCGTCGGTGATCAGCAGCGCGCCGACCTCGTCGGCCATCCCCCGCACCGCGGGCAGGAACTCCTTCGGCGGGATCACGTTGCCGGCCGTCCCCTGCATCGGCTCGACGATCACCGCCGCGATCGCGCCCGCCCCCGCGGTCTTCACCTGTTTGCGCCCGATCTCGGCGCAGGCGATGCCGCAGCTCGGGTACTTGAGGCCGACCGGACAGCGGTAGCAGTCCGCGTAGGGGATCTGGTGCGCGCCCGGCACCATCGGTCCCAGCTTGTCCTTGAACGTCGATCCCATCAGCGACAGCACGCCCATGGTCTTGCCGTGGAAGCCGCCCCAGAAGCTGACGAACTCGTACTTGCCCGTGTGGCACTTGGCGAGGCGGAGCGCGCTCTCGACCGCCTCTGCCCCGCCCGAGTAGAGCTGCAGCCGGTGCACGCCCGGCGCGGGAGGCTTCGACGCCAGCCGCTCGGCCAGCTCGACGCGCGCCTCGGAGGTGAACGACCCGACGGAGATGGCCGCGACCTGGTCCTGGACGGCGCGCACGAAGGTCGGGTGTGAATGCCCGAGCGCGTTGACGTTGATGCCGCCGATGAAGTCGAGGTACCGGTTGCCGTCGACGTCGGTGACCGCGCTGCCCCGCCCCTCGGCCACGACGATCCCGGCCATCACGGCGTATCCCTGCAAGCCCGGCGCGACGTGGGCGTCCTCGCGCGCCCGCAGCGCGCGGCTGCCCGGGCCCGGCACCTCGGTGCGAATTTCGGCCTTCTGATCCTTGGGCTGGCTCTGGTTCATGCGCGCGACGACGGGCGATGAGTAAACACGAAAAACCGCATCAACGGGTAGTTCCAAGCGTTGCTGACGATGGTCGACGTGATCACCCGGGCCAGGAAGTAATGCATGTGCGGCACCTTCAGGAACAAGTATTCGCCCAGCGTGTTCAACCCGAGGCTGAAGCCGGACACCAGCGCGTAGCGCCACACCTGACCGCCGAGCGAGCTACCCGAGGCCCGGTAGGTGAAATGCCGATTCAGCGTGAAGCTGGTGATCGCGCCGGCTGACGCCGCGATCGGGACCGCCGCGACCGGCCCGACATGGGCCAGCTCGACCGCCCCGACCATCACGCTGTAGTCGACGACGGTGGCGACGATGGCCGTGAAGTGGTGGCGGATCCACTCCCAGACGCGCGAGTACGTGCCCGCCTCCAGGCGGTGCGACGGCTGCGGCTGCTGCTGCGCCAACGGAACGTCAGACCTGGCCGGCTGACGTGTCCGGCTTGCTGCCGATCGGCTCGCCGGCCGCGTCGCGCGAAGCGGACGCCTTCTCCTTCGCGCGCAGCAGGCCGTTGATCGCGCTGAACCGCTGCATGACCGAGATGTTCGACACCACCGCGACGATGCTGAGCGCCAGGATGATCGGCAGCTCGCGCACCGCCAGCGACGGCGAGGTCGCGAAGATCGCCATGCACGGGGGCGTGAAGGCCGCGCCGAAGATCAGGTAGGCGGCCCGCTCGCCCCGGCGCATCGCCCCGCGCGGCGCGGGCACCCCCATCGCCTCGGCCTTGGCGGTCGCGTAGCTGACCATGAACGACCCGACGATCGCCGCCAGCACGATGAACAGCACCTGATCGTGGCTTCGGTAGTAGTAGACAAGGCCGCCGAAGAAGAACATCTCGCCGTAGCGATCGACGGCGGCGTCGATCACCTCGCCCGCGCCCGACGACACGCCGGTCTTGCGCGCCAGCAGTCCGTCCAGGATGTCGCAGAAGGTCGCCATCACCGCCAGCGCGGAGGCCAGGCCGAACCAGCCGAAGCCGAGCGCCACGCCCGCGCCCGCCGCCGGCAGCAGCGAGAACAGCGTCACCATGTTGGGCGTGATGTGCAGCGCGGCCAGGAAGTCGATGATCGGCTCGAGGATCCAGTACACCATCTCCATCGTCCGCTTGTTCAGGAACACGCTGCCGCCGTCGGCGTCGGCCCGGGCGTGGCGCCGCCGTCCGATCAGCGCGCTGCGCACCAGATAGGCGCCCAGCAGGCCGAAGAAGAAGATGATGTTCGCGATGGCGATGGTGAGATCAGCCACGGGACACCATCCGGTCACTGACGTCGTCACCCGCCAGCGCCGCCAGCCCCGCGAGCGGCAGTTCCTTGCTGCCGTCCCGCGCCGACGCGTAC